>Ga0210100_1000152_pt1 | contig 13131 bp, 13 predicted proteins | sample MayberryNW_TuleB_FD_185525 | JGI IMG/M metagenome (GOLD analysis project Ga0210100, IMG submission 185525) | Wetland microbial communities from San Francisco Bay, California, USA, that impact long-term carbon sequestration - MayberryNW_TuleB_D1... | ecosystem: Environmental > Aquatic > Marine >... | reverse complement strand
CCGCCTGCAACGGCCGGCGCAGCTCGTGCAGCGCCTCGTTGAGGACGGTCCGGCGGCGGCCCTCGCGCAGCCCCTGGACCGCGACCGCGGTCGCCATCGAGGCCGCCAGCGGCCAGGCCGCCGCGATGTGCGTCAGCTCGATCACTCGTCGACCAGCCTGTATCCGAAGCCCCAGGCGTTGACCACGTAGCGGCCGTCCTCGGGGTCGAGCTTGCGCCGCAGCCGGCTGGCGTGCGAGTCCAGCGTGCGGGTGCTGGCGGGCGTCCGGTAGCCCCAGACCGCCTCGAGCAGCTCACGCTTGGAGAAGGCGCGCGCCGGCTCCGAGACCAGCACCCGCAGCAGTCCGAACTCCTTGTTGGAGAGCGGTACCTCGCGATCGCCGACCCAGACCTTGCGCCGCACCGGGTCGAGCACCAGGTCGCCGGCGTGGAGCGGACCGTCGCCGCCCACCGCGCCGCGCCTCAGCACGGCGCCGATCCGCGCTCGAAGCTCGTGATAGTTGAACGGCTTTACGAGGTAATCGTCCGCCCCGAGCTCGAGGCCGCGCACCCGGTCGGCGTCGGCGCCGCGGCCGGTGAGGACGATCACCGGCAGGTCGGGATCGCAGCGCGAGCCGGCGCCGTCGGCGTCGCGGATCGCGCGCAGCACGTCGAGCCCGGAGGCGTCGGGCAGGGCCAGGTCGAGCAGCAGCAGGTCGGGCCGGTTGAAGCGGCAGAGCCGCAGCGCGTCGGCAGCGCTGGGCGCCGGCAGGGCGGCGAAGCGGTCGGCGACCAGGTGGTCGCAGAGCAGCTCGAGTGTCGTGGTGTCGTCCTCACAGACGACCAGGCTGGCTATCTCACGTCGCTGGGGAAGCATCTGCCCCCTCTAAGGCCACAGCGACGAAATCTCTCCCCCCTCCCCGGCGGGAATCTCGAGAATCGCATCCGCGCCGCGCTCGAAAAGCACGCGCCTTGCGGGAATTCGGCGGCGAACCGAGAGCAGCGCGCCGCGCTCGTCGAGGAAGTAGACGTCGAGCGCAAAGCGCATGCCGAAGGTGTGGACGCTGGCGCAGCGGGGGATCAGCAGCCCCGGGCCGGCGGCCTCGCGGTCGAGGTGGGCGAGGCCAAGCAGGCGGGCGCCCGCGCCCGTCGCCACCGGGACCTCGCGGCCGAGGACGGTGGCGCGCGGCAGCTTGCGCAGGCGGCGGGCGATCACCCTTGTTCAAGGGCCGGGGGGCGAAGATTCGCCCCCCGGGCGGATAGCCTCTCCCAATGCCCTCGCCCGGCAAAGTGACGGTCTTCAGCCCGCACCCGATGCTCTCGATCACGATCGAGGCGCTGACCAGCGAGGGGGGCGACGACATCCATGTGCACGCCGCCGGGCAGGGCGTCTGGGTGGCGCGGATGGCGGCGGAGCTGGGCGCCGCGCCGATCCTCTGTGGCTTCATCGGCGGCGAGGTCGGCACCGTGCTGCGGCCCCTGCTGGAGCGGATGCCGATCGAGCTGCGCCTGGTCGAGACCGCCGAGGCGAGCGGCGCCTACCTGCACGACCGCCGCGGGGGCGAGCGGGTGCCGGTCGCCCAGAGCGCCGCGATGCCCCCCTCGCGCCACGAGGTCGACGAGCTCTTCTCGAGCACCGTCGCCGCGGCGCTCGACTCCGCGGTGCTGGCGCTCTGCGGCCCCTTCCCCGGCGAGGCGCTGCCGCTCGAGCTCTACGGCAGCCTGGTCGCCGACGTCAAGGCCAACGGCACGCCGGTCGTCGTCGACCTCTCGCCGCCGCGCCTCGACAGCGCCCTGGAGGGCGGCCCGGACCTGGTCAAGATCAACGACTGGGAGCTGGCCAGCTACATCGAGGGCCCGGTCGACACCCCCGAGCGCCTGCGCGCCGCCGTCCAGCGCCTGCTCGACGCCGGCGCCGGCGCGGCGATCGTCACCCGCGCCGAGGCGCCGGCCCTGGTCCTGCGCGGCGACGAGGCCTGGGAGCTGATCCCGCCCCGCTTCGAGCGCGGCGCCCGCGAGGGCTGCGGCGACTCGATGATGGGCGCCCTCGCGGCCTGCATGGCCGCCGGCCTCGGCTGGGAGGAGACCCTGCGCACCGGCGCCGCCGCCGGCGCCGCCAACTTCCTCCGCCACGGCCTCGGCAGCGGCTCGCGCGGGGTGGTCGAGGACTTGGCCCGGCGGGTCGAATTGCGGCGGATCAGCGGGTAGCACGGGCGTGGGTGGGGCGCGGGGCGCCCCCTGTCAAACGCTCGGCGGGAGCCTCGCTGGAGTGTTTGACAGGGGGCGCCCCGCGCGCCTACAGACTCCAGGTCGCTTGACGACCTAGATATTCGGGCCGAAGGGGAGTTGGAGCTCGTGGCCTTCGACGATTGCGCGGGGGGCTTCGTGGCGCATCCATTCGATGTGGGGGGCGACGGCTTCGATCTCGGATAGGCGGTCGAAGGCTTGGCTCATGTGCAGGGGGCGGCCGCCGTGGGAGGAGTGGGCGTCGCTGCTGAGGACGTGGACCAGGCCGGCTTCGGCGAGGGCGGTCATGCCGGCGGCGAAGCGCTCGCGCAGGAAGAAGTCGGCCGTCGCCTGGACCAGGGCGCCGGCGGCGATCAGCGCCGCGATCCGCTCGTATATGTCGGCGGAGAGGTGGCGCTCGGGGTGGGCGATCAGCGCCCGGTGGCCGCGCTCGGCGAGGTGCGCGACGCGGGCCAGCAGCGTGTCTGAGAGCGGGCCGGGCGCCGGCTCGAGCAGGATCCAGCGCCCCGCGCCAAGCGAGACCCGCGCCATCTCCTCATCGCTGAGCGCCTCGACCGCCGTCTCCGCCACCTCGCCGCCCTGCAGCACGCGCACCGGCAGCCCCTCCCCGTCCAGCACCTCGTTCAGCGCCTCGACCATGCGCGGCACCTCGTCGATCCGCACGTCGTGGTCGTGGCGGATGTGCGGCGTCGCGCAGACCCGCTCGATCCCGTCGTTGGCCGCCTGGCGCGCCAGGCCGATGCTGTCGGCGAGGTCGAGGGCGCCGTCGTCGACCCCGGGGAGGATGTGGCAGTGCAGGTCGATCAAGGTGCAAACAGCGTTTCAGGCACGGGCAGGCGGTGGCATCGGACTACGATCATCGGCATGATCCAGCACCTGCTCCCGCCGGGCTTGCGAGAGCGGATGGGCTTCAACTGATGGACAAGAAAACGACCCGCCGAGGGAACTACGAGTCTGGCTCCGATTACGTGCTCGAGTACGGGGAGCTGCGCTTCGCCTTCAACGAGGAGGACTTCGGCCAGCGGGTCGAGCAGGCCGCGGTCAAACTCGGCTTCGTCCACCAGGGCCTCAGCCAGGGCGAGCTCGAAGACCTGCTCGACCTCTGCGTCAGCGGCGAGATCGCCGAGCCCAGCTCGCGCCTCGGCGAGCACATCAACGAGAACTGGGACGACCTCGTCGGCCCCGCCAACCGCAGCCTCGTCCACTGGCTGCGCCGCCTCGTCTTCCGCGGCGCCTGGCTCGACCAGCGCGTCAAGGAGGGTGAGCTCGACATCGTCTTCGACGAGCGCAACCAGACCTTCGGCTACGTGCAGCCCGAGCGCAGCTCCGAGCTGATCGAGCTCAGCAAAGAGCCGAGCTGGCGCCGCATCGCGTACCGGCGCTAGACCGAACCCACGCGGGGCTGCACGGGACCCTGGAAGGGGCGCGGGGCGCCCCCTGCCAAACACTCAAGCGAGGCTCCCGCCGAGCGTTTGGCAGGGGGCGCCCCGCGCCCCAACCACGCCCGCGTCAGCCCGCGACCCGCTCGAGCGCGGCGACGACGGTCAGCGAACCGCTTGCCTGCCCCAGTCCGAGACCCCCGTCGTAGATCTCTTTGGCGGTGTCGGCGTCCTCGAGGCGGGTCAGGGAGTCGACCAGCAGGATAACGTCCTCGCCGTCCTCGGCGCGGCGCACGGCCTGGGCGAGGGCGTCGCTGGCGTGGCGGGCCTGGGCGGCGACGACCAGCTCGGCCCGCGGCGCCTCGCGCTTCCAGTCGGCCAGCTCCTCGGGGCTGGGGTCGACCAGCAGGGCGATCGAGCCGTCGGCCAACTCACTCGCCAGCTCGCGCAGCAGCGCGGTGCAGGTGGCGCGGTCGGCGCCGTAGACGAGGGACTGGCGGCCGGGCGGCGGGGTCAGCAGGTCCTTGGCGCCGAGCTCCTTGCTGCGGCGGCCGAAGCGGCGCCGGCGGCGTTTGCGCTTCGGCGGCTCGGCCTCGGATGCGGCGGGCGCCGGCTCGGGCTTCCGCTCGGCGGCGGGCTCCGCGGGCTCCGGCTTCTGCTCGCGCTTGGGACGCTCGCGGCGCTCGCGCGGGGGGCGCTCGCGGCCACCGCGCTCGCGACGCTGGCGCGGCGGGCGCTCGCGGCGCTGCGAGGAAGGCTTCTCCCCGTCGCCTCGCGAGCGCTCGCCGCCGCCCGGCTCGCCGCCGGCCAGCTTCTCGATCAGCTCCTCGCGGGGCAGCATGCGGTACTTGGGGACACCGGCCTCCGCGGCAAGCGCGTGCAGCTCGGCGATGTGCTTTGACTCCAGCTCAGTCTTCTTCATGGGCGCGGGAGGTTATTGGAGCGACTCGGCGGGCGATCCGGCGGCGTCGACGCCGGCCTCGGCCATCGCCGCCGGCCAGGCCTCGGCGGCGCGCTTGACCTCGCGGCGCGACCAGCCGAGCTCCGCCCCGAGCGCCGCGGCCACCGCCTTCGCCGGACCCGGCTCGCGCAGCGCCGGCGCCGCCAGCAGGCCGAGCCGCGTGCGACGCAGCAGCACGTCGGCGACGCCGCGCGCCTGCTCGTGGCGGGCGGCGAGCACCGCCTCGGCGAGCAGGTCGGGACGGCCGGGGACGATCGGCTCGGCCAGCGCGGCGTCCTCGCGGGCCAGCGCCAGCACCCGGCGCGCAGCGTGGCCGTAGCGGAAGGCGAGCTGCGCGAGCGCCTCCTCGCCGACCCCGGCCGGCGCCTCGAGGTCCTCCGGCCGCGCCTCCATCCCAAGCGGGATCTCGGCCGTATGACAGGGCGCCTCGCGCCCCTCGCGCTCGACCAGCCGGTCGACCGTCTGCTTCGCCATCCGCCGCCAGGTGGTCAGCTTGCCGCCGGTGATCGTCAGCATCCCCGAGGAGGTCTCGTAGAGCTCCGCCCTGCGCGAGATGTCGACCGACTTCTGCGGATCGCCGGTCGCGATCAGCGGCCGTACCCCGGCGTAGGCGCCGACCAGGTCGCCGGCCCCGAGCGAGGTCCCGAAGAACTCGTTGACCGCGTCGAGCAGGTAGGCGACGTCCTCGCCGGCCGGGCGCGGATGGTCGATGTCGCCGTCGAAGGCGTTGTCGGTGGTGCCGACCAGGGTGCGCCCGTACCAGGGCAGGGCGAAGATCGCCCGCCCCTCGCCGGCCGGCACGATGCAGGCCGCCTCGCCGGTCGAGAGGTCGGCGCGGTCGAGCAGCACGTGGGTCCCGCGGCTCGGCGAGATCCGCGGCACGTCCTCCTCCCCGACCGTCTCCTCCGGCCGGATCCGGTCGGCGAAGACCCCGGTCGCGTTGACCACGTTCTCGGCCTCGACCTCGATCCGCTCGCCCGACTCGGCCTCGACGAAGGCGACCCCGGCGGCGCGCCCGCCGCGCTCCAGCACCTCGACCGCCTTGGCCCCGTTGAGCATCGTCGCCCCATAGCGCTCGGCCTCGCCGAGCACGGTCAGCACGAGGCGCACGTCGTCTGTCTGGCAGTCGTAGAAGAGGTAGGCGTTCTTCGGCTCGCGCGGCGCCAGCGCCGGGACCATCTCGACCACCTCCTCGGCGTCGACCATGCGGTGGCGGTCCGGCGACCAGTAGGAGTCCTCGTCCACCTCCCGGGCTGAGCGCAGCTCGGCCCGGCTGCGGCCGACCCGCGTGGTCGCCATCACGTCGTACATGTTGAGCGCCAGGCCGATGCGGCGATCGCGGCGCTGGTCGGGGAAGTCGGGGACCAGGAAGGGCGTCGGGTAGACCAGGTGCGGGGCGAGCTGGACCATCAGCTGGCGCTCGAGCAGCGCCTCGCGGACCAGGCCGAGGTCGAGGTTCTGCAGGTAGCGCAGACCGCCGTGGACCATCTTCGAGGAGCGGCTCGAGGTGCCTTCGGCGTAGTCGCCGCGCTCCAGCAGGGCGACGGAGTAGCCGCGCGAGGCGGCGTCGAGGGCGACCCCGGCGCCGGTGATCCCGCCGCCGATCACGACGACCTCGAAGCGCTGTCCGGCGATCGCCTCGATGGCGGCGGCGCGCGGCAGCATCAGTCGAGGAACTCGGTCGCCTGCTCGACCGGCGGCCGCTCGGGGGGGTCCTTCTCCTGCCGCGGCCGGCCCAGGTGCAGGAGGCCGACGAAGCGCTCGGAGCCGGGCAGGCCGACCGCGCCGCGCCCGCCCTGGGAGCGCAGCAACCCGGGGGTGCGCCAGTAGCCGGCGAGGCCGCGGGCGTGGGCGCCGAGCAGGACGATGTAGGAGGCGACCGCGGTCGCGTGCAGGTCCTCCTCGTTCTGCACCGGGTCCGAGCCGAGCGCGCAGGAGACGACGATCAGGGTCGGGGCGCGGTCGAGCTTGGCGGCGCCCTCCGGGCCGGCGACCTCCTTGAGCCGGGCCAGCGCCCGCGGGCCGACCACCCGGAAGCGCCAAGGCGCGGTCAGGTGGTGATTCGGCGCCCAGCGGGCGAGCTCGAGCAGCTCGAGGATCTCCTCGCGGGTGAGCGCCTCGGCCCCGAAGGCCTTGTGCGTGCGGCGGGTGCGGATCGCGGTCTCGACGTCCATTGGCGACTCAACATAGTCATACCCGCCTACCAGCCGAAGCGACGGCCGAGCCAGCAGGGGGCGCCGATCGCCATCGCGGCGAACGCGGCGCCGATCCCGAGCGGCGCCCAGGGCGAGGGGCCGCCGCCGCTGGCGCTGACCTCGGCGGGGGCGACGCTTTCGGGGGCGGTGGCGGTCGACGGGGGTTCGGTGGCGCCGCCGCCGGGCGGCGCGGTGGGGGCGGTCGGCGCCGTCGCCCCGTTTCCACCACCGCCGCCGGTGGCGGGCGGCAGCGTCGCGCCGGGCGAGGCGCCCGAGGGGGGCGTCGTGCTCGGCGCCGGCGGCAGGGTCGTCCCGGCCCCGCTTTCGGGGCCCGAAGGCAGCGGCTGGGTGTTGGTGGCGGGCGGCGAGGCCGGCTTTTCCCGCGGCGGGGGTGAGATCGGCAGCGCGTCGCCGGCGGCGGCGACCAGCACCTCGCCGGTGACCCAGACCGGAGTCTGGTCGCTGGAGGCCGAGTAGCGGTAGTGGCCGTCGCCCGCCTGCCGGGCGGCGATGTAGTCGAGCGCCGTCTTGCCGTGCGAGGCGATCTTCGCCGGGTCGGCGCCGACGGCGATCATCCCCTGCACGGCCCAGGCCGTCGACTGCGAGTTGACTTCGCCGCTGTCGCCGAGGGCGAAGCCGCCGTCGGAGTGCTGGTGCTTGCGCAGGTAGGCGAGCCCGGCTTCGGCGCCCTTGGCGTTGGGCAGCGCCTGTAGCGCGGCGGCGGTCACGTCGGCGTTGCTCGGCTGGCCGGGCACGTCCCCCCAGCCGCCGTCGTCGTTCTGCACGCCGGCCAGCCAGGAGAGCGTGGCGTCGATCCCGCCGCCGGCGGTGCGCAGGGCGATCGCGGCGTAGGCGGTCGTCCCGGGCCAGCCGGCGAAGGAGCCGTTGGCGGCGCGGCGGGCGGTCAGCTTGGAGATCAGGTTCTGGCCGCCGAAGGAGCGCGGGTTGGCGGCGGCGCCCTGCAGCGCGACGATCGTCCGGGCGAGGTCGCCGGGGGTGCTGACTTCGTCGAGGTGGCCGCGGAGGAAGTCGAGCGGCGTCTTGCCGCCGCGCGAGACGTCGTATGGGTTGCGGCCGGCCGCCTCGAGGCCGAGCATGACCCAGCCGGTGATCGAGGCGCTCGAGGGGTCGCCCGGCGAGGCGCCGAAGCCGCCGTCGTCGTTCTGCTGGGCTTCGAGCCAGCCGGCGGCGCTGGCGGAATCGGCGCGCGCCTGGCCGGGGACGAGCGCCGGCAGGGCCAGCAGGGCGAGGAGCACGGCCGTCGCCGCGGCGGGCGTGCGCCACTCGAAGCGGCGCCGGAAGCGGCTCAGCATGCGGACCATCGCCGGGCCGGCGAGCAGCGCGAAGGCGACGTTGCCGGCGGCGTGCGCCGCGTCGAAGGGGATCGCGCGCGCCTCGAGCGCGAGGAAGCGCTGCAGGGTCAGGTCTCCACCGTAGGTCGCCATCAGCGAGAAGTTCAAGAGCAAACCGTAGGCGATCCCGGCGAATCCGCACACGGCGGCGAGGGTGAGGCGAGAGGCGTTGCGCGTGCCCAGCGCCAGCGCCGCGCCGAGCAGCCCGCACATCCCCCAGCCCGCCATCTGCCACGGGGTCCACGGTCCCTGCCCGAACCAGAAGTTGGAGACCAGCCCGGCGAGCGCGCCGACCGCGAAGCCGGGCGCCGGCCCCAGCGCGTAGCCGGCGAAGACGACGATGTCGGTGGTCGGCTTGACGTTGGGAAAGGCGGCGAAGGCGATCCGCCCGGCGATCGCCAGCGCCGCCAGCGCCGCGACCAGCGCCACAACCTGCGAGGGCGGCCGCGACCGCTCATACCAGGCAAACCCCCCCAAGAGCACAGCCCCGACGATCAGAAAGCTGGCCAACTCCCAGGACATCAACGCCCCCCCTCCGACGGTGACTTCGCCTTTTCGGGCGCTACTGGACTGGTTTTGGCGAAGTCAGCGCGTCGTCGGAGGGTGGCGGCGCCATGCTCGGGGGTGATTACGCCGGAGAGGTCGAGGACGCGGGCGACCTCGGTGGCGAAGTACCAGCCGCCGGAGAGGATCTCCTCGGCGGGACCGTCGGCGATCACGACCCCGTCGCCGAGCAGGACGACCCGCCCGGCGAAGGCGGCGGCGAACTCGACGTCGTGGGTGGCGACCAGCAGGCCGGCGCCGCGCGCCGCGAGGTCGGCGATCAGGGCGGTGAGGTCGTCCTTGCGGGCGCGGTCCATGCCGCGGGTCGGCTCGTCGAGGGCGACGAGGCCGGGGAGCGAGTCGCCGTCCATGCGGCCGGCGAGCGCGATCGCCAGGGCGAGGCGCTGGCGCTCGCCGCCGGAGAGATCGCGCGGATCGGCGTCGAGGGCGTGCTCCAGACCGACCACGCGGAGCGCGGCCAGCCCGGCGTCGCCCGGGAGCTCGTCGCCGACCCGCTCACGCACCAGGTAGTCGCCTGGGTTCTGGGTGAGGAGCGCGATGCCGTGGGGCGCTTCGGCCTTGCCGCGTACGGGATTGAGCAGACCTGCGGCAGTGCGCAACAGGGTGCTCTTCCCGGCCCCGTTGCGGCCCATCAAGGCGACGCGTTCGCCGCGGTAAACCGCGAGATCGAGGCCGCGGAGAACGTCTCGTGAGGTGTCTCCACGGGACAGTTCGACCCAGAGGTCGCGGGACGAGAGGGCGGTGGTTGAGGGGGGACGGGACCCCTCCTCACTCAACTTTTTCGGTGGAGAGTCAGGAGGCTGTCGCCGCGAGGTTCGTAACGAAAAAGTACAAGCCGTTCGGAGGGGTCCCGCCCCCCCTTCGTCATCGCTCTCGGTTGACGACAGGGTCCGGCGCGCGTCACGGACTCCGACGGGAAGCGGTGCGAGATCGAGTAGCGAGAAGAGGCGCGCGGCAGGGGTCTCCAGAGCTTGGTCGGCGCCTTGTGCCCATGTGAGGAAGTCGCCGGAGCTGCCGTCGAAGGCGATGACACCCGTGTCCATAGCTATGACGCGGTCGGCGGCTGCCAAGCAGCGCTCCAGGCGGTGCTCGGCCAGGAGGATCGTCACCCCCCACTCCTCGTTGAGGCGGCGCAGGAGCCAGATCAGCTCGTCTCCCGCCACTGGGTCGAGTTGGGACGTTGGCTCGTCCAAGAGAACGAGCTTGGGACGCGTGACGAGTGCCGCCGCCAGCGCGACACGTTGGAGCTCCCCGCCGGAGAGGGTGTCTACCGCTCGATCCAGAAGATGTGGGATGGCAAGGGCGAGTGCCACCTCCTCGACGGCTCTGGCTCGGGAGCTTCGGGGGTCGCCGCGCATCTCCAGCGGCAGCTCGATCTCGGCGGCGACGGTGGTCGAGACGATCTGGGTCTCGGGGTCCTGGGCGACGTAGCCGACCGCCGCCGCCAGCTCCCCGGGACCGCTGGCGAGCGCGTCGATTCCGGCGACCTCGACCCGTCCCTCGATCTCGCCGCCGTGGAAGTGCGGCACGAGCCCGCAGGCCGCGCGCAGCAAGGTCGACTTGCCACACGCCGAGCGCCCCGCAAGCAGCACGAGCTCCCCGGGCGCCAGCGTCAGCGACACGTCGCGCAGGGCGGCACGCGACGCCTCCGGATACCGGTAGCGCAGCCGCTCGACCACAAGCGCCGAAGCGGCCCGGGCCCCAGTCGCAACTCGCCCGAACTGCATCAACTTCTCCCTCCAGCAGGTAGAGAAGTCGATGCAGTTCGGGCGGGGCGGGTGGTGGCTCGCCTGCGGGGACGGCGGCGCAGGGGGGCGAGGCCGCTGAGGGCGACCGCGGCGGCGGTGGCAAGCGTGGCAGGGGCGGCGCCGAGCTCGACCGCGGGGTATTCGCTCCAGGCGTCGGCGCCCAGCGCCTTCCCCGCGATCGCAACAGCCAGCACGGCGGCGCCGACCGCATAGAAGCGCCTGTCGTAACGCGAGCGCCTCACGCCCAAGCCGTCCCGAGAGGGACTGGGGCGTTCGAGCGAGTAGCCGCGGAGCTCCAAGGTCGCGGCTACGTCCACGGCTCGGTCCAAGGAGCCGGCGAGCAGGCGACGAGCCAGCGGGGCCTTGCCGACGGGGGCGGCGCCGGGGCCGCGCAGGCGGGCGGCGTCGCGGAGCCGAGCGGCGTCGGCGGCGGCGACCGGCACCAGGCGAGAGACGAGAGTCGCGGTCAGGGCCGAGCGGCGGGCCAGCGGTCGCAGGGCGCGGAGCACGCGGTCGGGGTCGACGCAGGCGGAATAGACGCCGAAGGCGACCATCACCACCGCGGCGCGCAGGCCGAGGACCGCGCCGGCGGCGATCGCCTCCAGGGTCACGTCGACCTGACCGAAGAGCGGCCACTCTCCCAGCCGCGCCAGCACCGTTTCTCCACGGCTGACGACGAGTGCGTTGACCGCGACGATCAGCAGCGCGAGGCTGAGGCCCATCCAGAGCGCCGCGCGGACCGCCGTTCGCGCGCCCGCCAGCAGGCCGGCGGCGACGACGGCGACGCCGGTCGCCACCAGCACGATCGGGTTCGAGTAGAGGAAGGCGGCGACGATCAGCGCGCCGAGGTAGACGACGGCTGCGCCGGGCGAGGCCGCCTGGAGCGGGGCGTGACGGGGGACGTAGGCGAAGGGCGACCTCATCGCAGCGGGAGCGGCGTCTCCTCTCCCCCTTCGACCGCGACCGCGTAGCGGTCGCGCAGATCGGCGGCGTCGAGCAGCCCGGCGGCGGCGCGCACGCCCGCGGCGCTTGCGCCGGTCACGACCCAGGTCGGCGGCGCTTCGCCGTCGCGGGTCGCCGCCACCAGCCCCGCGCCGGGGCCAAACCTGCGGCCGGCGCGGCCGTCTTCGTCGAGCCCTTCGAGCCGGTATTCGCCGCCGGCGGCGGCGAAGCCGGCGAAGACGCCGCTCGCCTGCACCCCGCCTTCGATCTGCGCCGCGGCCGGGTCGAGCCGCACGCGCGCCCAGGGCCCGACCAGCACCCGGATCGCCCCCGCGGGCGTGCCCGAAACCGGCGCGACGCCCGCCGCCGCCAGCCGTTCGCGCACCGTCGCGCAAGCGCCCCCGCCGCCCAGGCACTCGACCGCCACCGGGTGCCGCTTGCCGGCGTAGCCGCCGAGGAAGGGCTGCGGCCAGGAGCCGACCACGGCCGGCACGTGCAGGGCCGCGCTCCAGTCGCGGTAGTCCCACCAGATCGCCTCGCCGCCGTGCAGGTCGTAGGCGGCCGCGCCGACCGTCGCCTCGACCCCGTTGACGTAGAAGAGCCAGTCGAAGTAATGGCCGGCGGAGGAGCTGCTTTCGAGGCCGTCGATCGCGTCGACGAAATCGCCCCCGTAGCTGGTCGCCAGCCTCACGTTGCGTTCCAGCACCCGCATCGCCGTGTCGGCTTCGGTCACGCCGCCGACCTGCCGGTCGAGGATCGTCTTCGAACCGTAGTCGCGGGTCACGGTCAGGTGCACGGAGCCGAGGTTCTTGCCCGGGCCGAGCCCGCAGCCGGCGGCCGCGACCACCCCCAGGAGGAGCGCGATCGCGGCCGCCCACCGAGCGGCTGCCGGCCGTCTGCCTAGCGCTTGGGGCATCGACTCCCGACGCAGATCGGCACGCGGGCCGAGGGGATGTCGCCCCCGCCGCGCGCCACCAGCCGCGCCGGCGCCGCCAGGGTCACGGTCGCCCGGCCGGCCTGGTCGGTCGGCCCGGAAGCGCCGCTCACGGTGACCCCTGAGGCCGGCGTCTTCTTGCCCTTTTCGTCATAGGCGAAGACCCGCACGCCAAACGGCCTGCCGGCCCGCACGTGCCCGGGCGCCAGCAGCACCAGCTCTTCCGGGTAGGGATAGGCGCCGTAGGCCCAGAGCACTTCCTGGCCCGTGTGAACCTTCACCCTTTCCCCGCCCACCGAGAGGAGCTTGTGGTTGACCTTGACGAACCAGCCTTCGGACTTGGTCGCCTCCACGCCGCCGACGCCGCAGAGGCCGAGGCCGAATTCGGCGACGTAGTGATCGGTGATCAGCAGCGGCCTCAGCGCCTTGCGGAATTCAGCGGCGCGGATCAGCATCCCGAGCGCCGTTGCGCCCTTCACGGTCAGCTTCCTGCCGCTGCCGCCGCTGCCGGGCCCGAAGCAGGTCGCCCGCGGGCTGGCCTTGACCGATGGCGAGCCGGCCAGGCCGAGCGGGCCTTCGCTCAGCGTCCTGCCGCCCTTGCCGACCACGCGCAGCTCGGCGACCGGCCCCTTGGCGAGCGCCGCAGCGGAGAGCAGGAGCATTGAGGTGAGAGCCAGCGCGCAGGCGGCGGCCAGCCGGAATGGGACGAATCTTGGCATTGAAGCCACCCCTTTCCTCGAGGGTTGTCATGGCTGGCCGGGGACAGGTCTCCTGGCTTCCGGGATAGTCGGCCGCGCCTTCCCGGGGAATCGGTGTCATCCCCAGTGGCCG
>Ga0210100_1000151_pt1 | contig 13158 bp, 11 predicted proteins | sample MayberryNW_TuleB_FD_185525 | JGI IMG/M metagenome (GOLD analysis project Ga0210100, IMG submission 185525) | Wetland microbial communities from San Francisco Bay, California, USA, that impact long-term carbon sequestration - MayberryNW_TuleB_D1... | ecosystem: Environmental > Aquatic > Marine >... | reverse complement strand
CGCCGCTGGTGCCGATCCTGATCGCGATCGTCGCCCTGGCGGCGGTCTCGATCGGTGCGGTGATGCTGCGCCGGCGCCGCCAGGGACAGGGCGCGGCGCCGTCCGGAACAGCCTCTCCGAAGGCAAGCTGACCGTGGCGCCTGGCGCGATTCGCCCGCCGCGGCGGGCTCGTATCTGGACAGCCGCGATGGCCTTGGCGCTGGTGACGCTGCTCGCCGTCCCCGGAGCGGCTCTCGCTCTCCCGCGCGACTTCTGGGGGGTCTCCCCGCAGGCGTCCCCGAGCCCCGAACAGTTCCAGCGCCTCGGCGAAGGCGGGGTCGAAAGCGTGCGCATCCCGATCAGCTGGGCCGCGGTCCAGCCCGCCCGGGACGGCGCGCCGGACTTCTCCAACATCGATCCGCTGGTCGGCGGCGCGGCGGCCGCCGGCATTCAGGTGCTGCCCTTCGCCTACGACGCGCCCGCCTGGGCGGTGCGCGCCGCGGTCGTCCCCGGCTCCCACGGGCTGACCAGGGCGCCGCTAACGCTGCCGGTCAAGAACGGCCTGCAGCGCAGCTCCTGGGCGAAGTTCCTCAAGGCGCTCGTCGGTCGCTACGGGCCTCGCGGCTCCTTCTGGGCCGAAAACCCCGAACTGCCCAAGCATGCGATCCGCGTCTGGCAGATCTGGAACGAGCCGAACTTCAAGTACTTCGTCGTGCGGCCCAACCCCGCCGACTACGGCAAGCTGCTGAAGGTCTCCTACGCCGCGATCCACGGCGCCGACCACGGCGCGAAGCTGATCCTCGGCGGCATGTTCGCGCGGCCCAAGGAAGCCGAATACAAGCGCAGGCCGCCGGAAGCCTATTTCGCCTCCGACTTCCTCGAAGGCGTCTACCGCTCGACCCCGGGCGTCGGCAGCAAGTTCATCGGCGTGGCCCTGCACCCGTACACGTCGACCTACAAGCGGCTCACTCCGTACGTCGAAGAATTCCGGCAGGTGCTGGCTCGCAATCACGGCGCCGGCAAGGGTCTCTGGATCACCGAGATCGGCTGGAGCTCCGAACATCCCTCGGGCGGGGATTCGTTCGCCAAGGGCCCCGGCGGCCAGGTGGCGCAGCTGAAGGGCGCCTTCAAGCTCTTCAGGCAGAAGGCGGCGAAGTGGAGGCTCAAGCAGGTCGACTGGTTCTCGGTCGACGACGCGCCGGGCAACTGCAACTTCTGCGGTGGCTCGGGGCTGTTCGGCGAAGGCTTCGTGCCGAAGAAGTCCTGGTTCGCCTACGCGCACTTCGCCGGCGGCCGCCCCGGCTGAGGCCGAGCGGTCGTAGTTCGTCCCGCATAGCGGCGGGAAGTGCGACCGCAGGCGCTCGTCGGCGCGTAGACTCGGTGGATTGGCCACCGATGAGAAGACAACCGTAGAACCCGATCCGCTGGCGCCCTTCAGCGCCCCGGTGAGGCGCTGGTTCGAGGCATCCTTCGAGGGACCCACCCCCGCCCAGGCGGGAGGCTGGGAGGCGATCTCCAGCGGCGAGCACGCCCTGATCTGCGCCCCCACCGGCTCCGGCAAGACCCTCGCAGCCTTCCTCTGGGGCATAGACCGCCTAGCCCGCACCGCCGCCGACGGGCCGAAATGTCAAGACAGCCTTGACATTTCGGCCCGTCGGCCCGGGGTGCGGATCGTTTACGTGTCGCCGCTGAAGGCTCTCTCTTATGACATTGAGCGGAACTTGCGGGCGCCGCTGCGGGGGGTTGGGGTCGATATCTCGGTGGGGTTGCGGACGGGCGATACGCCGCAGTCCGAGCGGCGGGCGATGCGCAAATCCCCGCCCGACATCCTCATCACCACCCCCGAGTCCCTCTATCTGATGCTCTCTTCGGGCGCCCGCGAGATCCTCGCGACGACAGAAGCGGTAATCGTCGACGAGATCCACGCGGTCGCCCAGTCCAAGCGTGGATCGCACCTCGCCTTGACACTCGAGCGTTTGGAGCACTTGGCCGAGGAGAGCGTCCAACGCATAGGCCTATCCGCTACGCAGCGGCCTTTGGAGCGGATAGCTCAGTTCCTCGTCGGGCCGAAGCGCGAGTGCCGGATCGTGGATGCCGGCGTTGCCAAGGAGCTTGACCTGGAGATCGTCGTGCCGGTGGAGGACATGGCCGAACCCGGGGCGCCGGCTTTCCCGAAGGAAGACGGCAATCCATCGGAGGGCGAGCCGCAAGCTCACATCCGCTCCATCTGGCCCGCGATCTACCCCGAGCTTCTGAAGCTCGTTCGCGAACACACCTCGACGATCGTCTTCGTCAACAACCGCCGAGCCGCAGAGCGCTTGGCAAAGCGCTTGAACGAGCTGAACCTGGATCAGCCCGCCGAGGAGCTTCCGGCGACTGAGCATGGGGGGCACGCCTCGCCCGCGACAGGACCCGCGGGCGACGACGGCCCCGTCGAGATCGCTCGCGCTCACCATGGCTCTTTGAGCCACGAGGAGCGCACGGTGGTCGAGGAGATGCTCAAGTCAGGCCAACTCCCGTGCCTGGTCGCGACCTCGTCGCTGGAGCTGGGAATCGACATGGGCGCCGTCGACCTTGTGATCCAGGTCGAGTCGCCGAAGTCGGTCAGCCGTGGGTTGCAGCGAGTCGGGCGTGCCGGGCACTCGCTGGGGGAGGTCAGCCGCGGGCGGATCTTTCCCAAGTTCCGCGCCGATCTGCTCGAGTGCGCGGTGGTCGCCAGGCGGATGCGCGAAGGGGCGATCGAGGAGACCGTCATTCCGCGGAACCCGCTCGACGTGCTCGCCCAGCAGCTGGTGGCGATGGCGGCGCTCGACGAGTGGGAGGTCGACGAGGTCGAGCGCCTGGTCACCGCCAGCGAGCCCTTCCACGACCTTTCCCGCGAGCAGCTCGAGAACGTGCTCGACATGCTCGACGGCCGCTACCCCTCCGACCGCTTCGCCGAGCTGCGGCCGCGGATCGTCTGGGACCGCACGGCCGGCACGATGCACGGCCGCAAAGGCGCCCGCTCGCTGGTCGTCACCAACGCCGGCACGATCCCCGACCGCGGTCTCTACGGCGTCCACCTGCCCGACGGCCGCCGGGTCGGCGAGCTCGACGAGGAGATGGTCTACGAGGCCCGTCCCGGCCAGACCTTCCTGCTCGGCGCGACCACCTGGCGGATCGAGGAGATCACCCGGGACCGGGTGATCGTCACCCCGGCCCCGGGCGTGCCCGGCGCCGTGCCCTTCTGGAAGGGCGACGGGATCGGCCGCCCGGCCGAGCTGGGCCGGGCGATCGGCGCCTTTGCCCGCGAGGCGGTCGGCCGCGAGCCCAAGGAGCTGGCCAAGGAGTACGACCTCGACCGCCGCGCCGCCGAGAACCTCGTCGCCTACCTGCGCGAGCAGCAGGCGGCGACTCGCGTCGTGCCCTCCGACGAGACGATCGTCGTCGAGCGCTTCCGCGACGAGATCGGCGACTGGCGCCTCTGCGTGCTCTCGCCCTACGGCGGCCGGGTGCACGCCGCCTGGGGGCTGGCGCTCTCGGCGAAGATCCGCGCCGAGCGCGAGCTCGAGGCCGACGCGATCTGGTCCGACGACGGGATCGTCGTCCACCTGCCCGACGCCGACGAGCCGCCGCCCGCCGACCTCGTCCTGGTCGAGCCCGACGAGCTCGAGGACCTGGTCGTCGGCGAGCTCTCCGGCTCGGCCCTCTTCGGCTCGCACTTCCGCGAGAACGCCGCCCGCTCGCTGCTGCTTCCGCGCGCCTACCCCGGCAAGCGCACGCCCCTCTGGCAGCAGCGGCTCAAGGCGCAGAGCCTGCTCGAGGTGGCGCGCGAGCATCCCCGCTTCCCGGTCGTGCTCGAGACCTACCGCGAGGTCCTGCGCGACGTGCTCGACCTGCCCTCGCTGGCCGAGCTGCTGCGCGACCTGCACTCGCGCCGGCTCAGCCTGGTCGAGGTCGAGACGCCGACCGCCTCGCCCTTCGCCTCCTCGCTGCTCTTCGACTACGTCGCCACCTACATGTACGAGGGCGACACGCCGAACGCCGAGCGGCGCGCCGCGGCGCTCGCCCTCGACCGCGACCTGCTGCGCGAGCTGCTCGGCCAGGAGGAGCTGCGCGAGCTGATCGACCCCGAGGCGCTGGAAGAGGTCGAGGCACAGCTCCAGCACCGCACCGAGGCGGGTCGCGCCGGCGATCGCGACGCCCTGCAGCAGGTGCTGCGCCGGCTCGGCGACCTGACCAGCGAGGAGTGCGAGGAGCGGGTCGCCGAGGGCTACTCGGCCGCCTCGATGCTCGAGAAGCTGGCCGCCGAGCGCCGCGTCGCCACGGTGCGGATCGCCGGCGAGAAGCGCTGGATCGCCGCCGAGCAGGCCGGCCTCTTCCGCGACGCGCTCGGCGTGCCGCCGCCCCCCGGCCTGCCGGAGAGCTTCCTCGCCGAGCAGGCCGATCCGCTGCTCGCCCTGGTGCGCCGCTACGCGCGCACCCACGGCCCCTTCCCGACCGCGCGGCTGGCAGCCCGCTACGGCGTCGACCCGACCCCGGCGCTGCGTGAGCTGGAGCGCGCCGGGACCCTGGTCCGCGGCGAGCTGCTGCCGGGTGGGACCGAGCGCGAGTGGTGCGACGCCGACGTGCTGCGCCGCGTGCGCCGCGCCAGCCTCGCCCACCTGCGCCGCGAAGTCGAGCCCGCCGACCGCGAGCGCTTCGCCCGCTTCCTGCCCAGCTGGCAGAACGTCGACGCCCACCGTGCGTCCGGCGCCGGCCCCGACCGCCTGCGCGAGGCGCTCGTCCCTCTGCAGGGGGTGACGCTGACGCCGAAAGTCTGGGAGGACGACGTGCTGCCCCGGCGGCTCGGCGCCTACTCGCCGACCTGGCTCGACGAACTCTGCACCAGCGGCGAGCTGGTCTGGATCGGCGCCGGCGCCCGCGGGCGCAGCGACGGACGCGTCGCGCTCTACTTCCGCGACGACGTGCGCCTCGCCGGCCCGCCGCCCGCCAACGCGAAGCTCGAGCGCCCCGAGGGCGAGGTCCACGACGCGATCCGCGAGCGGCTCGCCGCCGGCCCCGACTTCTGGCTCGACCTGCTCGCCGACCTCGACCAGCCGGCCGAGGAGCTGCACGCCGCGCTCTGGGACCTGGCCTGGGCGGGCGAGGTGACCAATGACGCCTTCGCCCCGCTGCGCGCCCCGCGCCTGCGCGCCGCGCCGCCCGCCGATCGGCGCGGCCGCCGCTTCGCCCGCCGTCGCGCCGCGGGCGCCGCGATCCAGGGCCGCTGGTCGCTGACCGCGCCGCTCTTCGAGAACGCGCCCGCCGCCGGTCCGCGGCTGCGTGCCCAGGCCGAGCTGATGCTCGAGCGCTACGGGATCGTCACCCGCGAGACGGTGCTCGCCGAGGGCGTTCCCGGCGGCTTCGCCGGGGTCTACGCCGAGCTCGGCAACCTCGAGCTGCTCGGCACCGCCCGCCGCGGCTACTTCGTCGAGGGCCTCGGCGGCGCCCAGTTCGCCCCGCCCGGCGCGGTCGAGCGCCTGCGCTCGCTCCCCGAAGAGAGCGGCGCCTTCCTGCTGCTCGCTGCCACCGACCCCGCCAATCCCTACGGCGCATCGCTGCCCTGGCCGAAGCCGGCCAGCGGCCGCCGCCTCGCCCGCGCCCCCGGCGCCCACGTCCTGATGCGCGACGGCGCCCCGCAGCTCTACGTCGAGCGCGGCGGCCGCGGCATCGTCCGCCTGGCCGAGCTCGACGACGAGCAGCTCGCCGCCGCGGTCGCCGCCCTCGCCGAGGCCGTAGCCGCCGGCCGCCTCCCCAAGCTCGCGATCGAGAAGCTCGACGGCGACCCCGTGATCGGCTCCGGCCAGGAGGACACCCTGCTCGAGGCCGGCTTCAGCCGCGGTCCCCGCAAGCTGACCCTCGCCGCCCCCTGAAGTTGCGCCTTGGTCAGCGCCCCCGGCCGAGGCCGATCAGGATGCCGACGCGCTTTGCCACCGCTTCGACCGTGTCGGGCGACGCGTAGCCGAGCTTTCTCAGGAGCCGAGTGTGAGATACCGACCGTGCCATCTCCGGCATCGCGAAGCTGACCCGGTTCAGGCCGCCTTCGGGAGGCTCCAGCCGCACGTGCAGGTCGTTGCCTCGATTGGTGGTGGTCAGCGGGACGCCGATCGACAGCGCGGCCGCCGAGCGGTTCATCTGGTTGACCGAGATCACCAGATGTGGTCGCCTGCCTCCCTGCTCGTGGCCCACCACAGGGTCGGGGTCGGCGAGATAGACCTCGCCTCGCTTGACTTCGAGGTTCTCAATCCTCATCGGGCGGGCCGTCGAGCGGCATCTCCAGCCACCCCTTCATCTCCTCGTGGATCTCGTCCCCGTGTTTGCGGTAGGACTCGTCCATCGAGTCGAGGAGTCGCCGCTCTTCCCACAGGTCCACGGCCGCGTCGACCATCTCGATAACGCTCATCCCTGCCTCCTTGGCCTCATGGGCCAGACGCTCCTGCGTACTGCGTCGCACGCGGATCGTGGTCGTATCGGTGATCGCCATGGCGACAGTCTACAGATGTGTCTACACGTCGATGTGCTGGATTCAGGGAGGACACCCTGCTCGAGGCGGGCTTCAGCCGCGCGCCCCGCAAGCTCGTTTTTTCAGCATAAACGCCTAATAGATTAGACATTATCGATATTACCGTCTATTCTATTGTGCGTGCCGCGTAACGCTTATCCCCTGCATCCTCAGACCCAACGGCGCGCGCAAGCGCTTGGCGAGCGCCTGCGGCTCGCCCGCATGCGGCGCCGCATGTCACTCGGCGAGCTGGCCAAGCGGGTCGGGGTGGCGCGCGGCACGCTGACCAAGCTCGAGCAGGGCGATCTAACGGTCAGCCTCGCCCTGCTGGCGCGAGTGCTGACAGTCCTCGGCCTTGAAGAGGACCTCGACCAGGTTGCACGCGACGACGAGCTCGGACGGCGTCTGCAGGATGTGCGCATGACCCGCCCGCGCCGGGCGTCGAAGGGACACGAGCGATGAACGGCGGTCGCGACCTGGTCGTCGTCCATCTCGACGCCCCGGAGCTCGGCGAGCTCCGCCCCGTGGGCACACTCAATCGTGAGCGAGCCGGCTCGCAGAGCGTCGTCTCGTTCGCCTACGACGCGAACTGGGTGGGCGCTGCCGACTCCTTTCCGCTCGATCCAGTGCTGCCGCTCTATGAGGGCGATCAGTTTCCCCCGGCTCTGCCGGGGGTCTTCACCGACGCCTCGCCCGATCGCTGGGGGCGCACCCTGCTCGAGCGCCGCGAGGCGCTGGCGGCCCGGCGGGAGGAGCGCGGTCGGCGCCCGCTCGACGATTGGGACTTCCTGGTCGGCGTCGACGACAAGACGCGGATGGGAGCCCTGCGCCTCGCGGGTCCTGGGGGTGGCCCTTTCCTCGACGACGACCCGCTCTCGGTGCCTCCGGCGGCACGCCTGCGGGAGCTCGAGCACTGGGCCCAGGAAGTGGAGCACGGGATGCCGGAGGCAAGCGACGAGGAGGAGCGTTGGATCGCGATGCTGGTCGCGCCCGGGAGCTCCCTGGGCGGCGCCCGGCCCAAGGCGAACTTCATCGAGGAGGACGGCTCGCTGTGGATCGCCAAGTTCCCCTCCCGCGACGATCGCCATGACCTCGGCGCCTGGGAGCAGGTCACTGCCGACCTCGCCGCGGCGGCGGGAATCGAGGTGCCCGAGTCGAGGCTGCTGAGCCTTGGCTCGCGCTACCGGACCTACTGCGCCAGGCGCTTCGACCGGAGGGGAGGCCAGCGGCGGCTCTACTCGTCGGCGATGACGCTCGCCGGCCGGCGCGACGGGGAAGAGGGCGGCAGCTACCTGGACGTCGCGCAGGCGATCGAGAGCGTCGGCGACCCCGACGCGATCGAGGCCGACCTCGAGCAGCTCTTCCGGCGCGTCGTCTTCAACGTGCTCGTCTCCAACCACGACGACCACCTGCGCAATCACGGCTTCCTGCGCGAGCCCTCGGGATGGCGCCTGGCGCCGGCCTTCGACGTCAACCCCTCGCCGCTCACCGAGGAGCACAGCCTGACGCTCGACGGGGAGCTGCGGATTCCCGACCTGGATGCGGTGCGCGCGACAGCCCCGCTCTACCGGCTGCGCCGCGAGCGGGTCGCGGAGATCTTCGCGCAGGTGGAAGCCGCGGTCGCCGGATGGCGCGAGGAGGCGAGCGCCGCCGGCCTGTCCCGGGACGAGCTCGAGCAGATGGCGATTACCTTCGAACGCGCCGCACGTTAGGGCGACGGTGCGCAAAGGGGGATAATCGACGCATGGAGGATCGTGAGGTGGGGCTGCTGGGGCCGGTCGAGCTGCTGCGCAGCGTGCCGCTCTTCGCCGATCTCGAGGAAGGGGAGCTGAAGAACTTCTCGCAGGTCGCGGTGGGGCGGACGTTTCCGGCCGGGACGCGCGTCTTCCACGAGGGAGACCACTCCGACGCCTGCTACATCGTCCGCGACGGCAGCTTCCGGGTGACGCGCGAGCACTCGGACGGGCGGGCGATCACGCTTGCCACGCTCGGTCCCGGCGACATCTTCGGCGAGCTGGCGATGCTCGACGGCGAGGTGCGCTCGGCCAGCGTCGAGGCGCTCACCGACGGCGAGCTGCTCGCCCTGCCGGCGGGCGAGGTGCGCGCCCTGCTCACCCGCCACCCGGAGATCACCGTCAAGCTGAACATGGCCCTCGTGCGGCGCCTGCGGACCGCCAACGAGCGGATCTCCCGCCAGTCCTTCCAGACCGTGCCCAGCCGGGTCGCCGGCGTCCTCCTCCAGCTCGTCTCCGAAGAGGCGCAGCAACGCGGCGACGGCGCCGAGGTGACGATCCACATGAACCAGGCGGACCTCGCGCAGCTGGCCGGCACCTCGCGCGAGAGCGTCAGCCGCTTCCTCGCCGACCTCGAGCGCGGCGGGATCGTCCGCCCGGGGCGCGGCCGGGTCACCGTGCTCGAGCCGGAGAAGCTGCGCAACTACATCTTCTGAGCGGGCGCCGGCCCCCGCCCGGCTTCAGCAGCTGATCGGGTGCGGGTCCTTGGAGTCGCGGCTGGCGCTGTCGTTGCCGGGGCCGCAGTCGATCTTCTTGTCGCGCTGGCCGTCGATCGCTTCGATCGTGTCGTTGCCGCCCCTGCCGATGAAGACGTCGGCTCCGGAGTGGCCGAAGAGGTTGTTGGGGCCGTTGTCGCCGATCAGCACGTCGGGGCCGTCGGAGCCCTCGAGGTCCTCGTTGTCGGAGAGCACGTGGTCGGGGGTGGCGCAGCCGGGAGGGCCGCCGGTGCCGCCGAGTTCGACCCGCATGTGGGCGTTGGAGCGGCCGTAGGAGACGGTGTCCTCACCCGGGCCGCCGTCGTAGGTGTGGCCCTGGCAGACCGCGACCGATGAGACGAGCAGGTCGTTGCCGGGTCCGCCCTCGAGCAGGTCGGCGCCGGGGTCGGCGTAGAGCACGTCGGCGCCGGCGTTGCCGATCAGCGTGTCGTGGCCGTCGTCGGGCCCGTTGTAGTTCTCGCCGGCTTCCAGCACGTCGTCGCCGGCGCCGCCGCTCAGCGTGTCCGAGCCGGCGTTGCCGTTGATCCGCACTTTGACGCTGGCCGGGACGCTTTCGCTGACGCTGATCGAGTCGTCGCCCGCCCCGCCGGTGATCACCAGCAGCCCGGTGGCCGTGGCGCTCGGGCAGCTGACCGTGGCCACCAGGTTGCTCGCCGCTGTGGCCGACTCGCAGCCTTCGCCGGAGACGATCGGGCCGCTTTCGCTGACCGTCCAGGTCCCTTCGTTGAAGTAGACGTGGATGTCGTTGGGGCCGCTGTCGCCCTGCACGATCAGGCTGCTGCCGTCGAGGCCCTGGTTGAGGATGACGAAGGTCTCGTTGCTCGGCGGGGTCTCTTCGGGGCCGCAGGAGGTTTCCGCGGCGAAGCCTTCGCAGCGGTCGTCGCCCTCGCCGCCGAAAGCTTCGTTGGTCCCGCCCATCCCGTCGAGGACGTCGTTGCCGACGCCGCCGTCGAGCCGGTTGGATTCGTTGTCGCCGACGATCTCGTCGCCTTGCGGCGAGCCGACCACGTCCTCGAAGCCGCTCAGCGTGTCGTGGCCATCGCCTTTCGAGCGGCCGCTCATCAGGTCGACGGTGACGCTGCCGCGGGTCGCGCTCGCGTAGGAGACGATGTCGTTCGTCCCCGGCCCGCCGTCGAGGACGTCTTCGCCGCTGTCGCCGCGCACCACGTCGCCGTTGCCTTCGCCGCCGTCGACGTGGTCGCTGCCGGCGCCGCCGAAGACGAAGTCGGTTCCCGGCCCGCCTTCGAGCATCGGGTCGTCGCCCGGCCCGCCTTCGATGCGGTCGTTCCCCGGCCCGCCTTCGATCTCGTCGTTGCCCTTGTCGCCGAAGAGCGCGTCGTTCCCCGGCCCGCCTTCCTCGTCGTCGCTGCCCTTGTCGCCGTTGACGTAGTCGTTCCCCGGCCCGCCGAGCAGCTTGTCGGGGCCCTTCTCTCCGAGCAGTTTGTCGTCGCCGCCGTCGCCGAGCAGCACGTCCTTGCCCTTTTCGCCGATCAGGAGATCGTCGCCTTCGCCGCCGACGAGGCGGTCGGAGCCGCTGCCGCCGTCGAGCTTGTCGTTGCCGCCTTCGCCGTAGAGCTTGTCGAAGCCCTTGCCGCCGTAGATCTTGTCGTTGCCCGGCCCGCCGCAGATCGTGTCGTTGCCGTTGCGCCCGCCGTAGATGACGTCGTTGCCGCCGCCCCCGTAGATCACGTCGTTGGCGCCCTTGCCGACGATCACGTCGTTGCCGGGCGTGCCGACGATCGTCGCGTGCTTGCCGTGGCAGGTGGCGGCGCCGGCGCTCGCCGCGAAGGCGAGCAGCAGGAGGGCGGCGGCCATGGCGGCGAGCAGCGGCAGGCGACGGCGAGTGTGCGCGAGTCGGGGCACACTCTCCCCATCGGCCGGATCGCGCGGATCTTCAATCCTGGTTCCGACAAAGGTCCAGAAGTTGGTAGCGCGCCCCGGTCAGATACGCTCGCGTGCGCATGCGGGGCGGCATCTACGTTCTCAACTTCTACTCACCGGTCTTCGTCGACCAGCTCAAGCGCGGCCGCAAGACCGCGACCATCCGGCTCGGCGACAAGAGCAATAAGTACGAGCGCGGCATGGTCGTCTGGATCACGGTCGGCTTCCGCCACAGCCCGCGCGAGAAGATCTTCACCGCGGTGATCGACGACGTCGAGGTGAAGCGGGTCTCAGATCTCTCGCCGCGCGACATCGAGCACGACAACCCCGAGTTCCGCCGCCTCGAGGACGAGATCAACTTCCTCGAACAGATCTACGGCCGCCCCGTCTCCCCCGAGGAAACGGTCACGGTGATCCGCTTCTCGCAGATCGTCGAGCCCCCGGGCGCCCACTTCGGCAACGGCGAGACGCCCCGCCACAACTGATCGTGTCGCCCGCCCGGTCCGTATCCAGACTCGGTGGCTGACTACAACTTCCTCACGACCTGGCTGCTGGAGTCCCCCCGCGAGCCGGTCTGGGAGGCGATCCACGACCAGGAGCGCTGGCCCGAGTGGTGGCGCGGGGTCGAGGAGGCGGTCGAGGTGCGCCACGGCGACGACCGAGGGACCGGGGTGGACGGGGTCGGCACGGTCTCGCGCCTCGTCTGGAGGAGCCTGCTGCCCTACCGGATCGAGTTCGAGGTGACGACCACGCGGGTCGAGCACCCGCACCTGATGGAGGGGCACGCCGCCGGCGGATTGACCGGGGTCGGCCGCTGGCGGCTCTTCGAGCAGGAAGGCGTCACCGCGGTGCTCTACGAGTGGAACGTCTCGACCACCAAGGCCTGGATGAACCTCATGGCGCCGGTTGCCCGGCCGGTCTTCGAGTGGAACCACGACTGGGTGATGGCCCGCGGCGGCGAGGGCCTCGCCCGGCTGCTCGGCTGCAGGCTGCTCGCCAGCGGCTGACCGACGGCGGCGAATCGCTATCTTTCCGGGCGCTGGCACTCTCATGCCGAGAGTGCCAATCCAGTGCGAACTTCTGAATACGAATCACCCCTGACCAATAACGGAGGTATACGGATGAAGCTGAAGCCCCTCGGGGACCGGCTGATCGTGAAGCCGATCGAAGAGGAGGAGACGACCGCGAGCGGAATCGTCCTCCCCGATACGGCCAAAGAGAAGCCCCAGAAGGGCAAGGTCGTCGCCGTCGGCGACGGCGCGATCAACGAGGACGGCTCGCGCCGCCCGCTGGACGTGAGCGAGGGCGACGAGGTCCTCTACTCCAAGTACGGCGGCACCGAGGTCACCGTCGAGGACGACGACCTGCTCGTGTTGCGCGAGTCGGACGTCCTCGCCAAGCTCGGTTAGCCCGTCCCAATCGGACTTAGAAGAATCAAGGAGGACTGAAAGAGATGGCTCACAAGGAGCTGAAGTACAGAGAGGACGCGCGCGGGGCGCTGCAGGCCGGCGTCGACGCCGTCGCCGACGCGGTCAAGGTGACCCTTGGCCCGAAGGGCCGCTACGTCGTGCTCGACAAGAAGTTCGGCGCGCCGACGATCACCAACGACGGCGTCACCATCGCCCGTGAGGTCGAGGTCGAGGACGTCTTCGAGAACCAGGGCGCCCAGCTCGTCCGCGAGGTCGCCACGGCGACCAACGACGTCGCCGGCGACGGCACGACGACCGCGACGCTGCTGGCCCAGATCATCGTCCGCCAGGGCCTCAAGAACGTCGCCGCCGGCGCCAACCCGCTGGCCCTGCGCCGCGGGATCGAGAAGGCCGTCGACGAGGTGGTCGAGGACCTGCGCGGCAAGCAGTCCAAGGAGGTCGCCGGCAAGGAGCAGATCGCCCGCGTCGCCGCGATCTCCGCCGCCGACGACGACATCGGCAACGTGATCGCCGACGCGATCGAGAAGGTCGGCAAGGACGGCGTGGTCAACGTCGAGGAGGGCCAGACCTTCGGCATGGAGCTCGAGTTCACCGAGGGCATGCAGTTCGACAAGGGCTACATCTCGCCCTACATGGTCACCGACCAGGACCGCATGGAGGCGGTGCTCGAGGACCCCTACATCCTGATCGCCAACCAGAAAATCGGCTCCGTGCGGGACATCCTGCCGGTGCTCGAGCAGGTCATGCAGGGCGGCAAGCCGCTGCTGATCGTCGCCGAGGACGTCGAGGGCGAGTGCCTCGCGACCCTGGTGGTCAACAAGCTGCGCGGCACCTTC
>Ga0210100_1000149_pt1 | contig 13373 bp, 14 predicted proteins | sample MayberryNW_TuleB_FD_185525 | JGI IMG/M metagenome (GOLD analysis project Ga0210100, IMG submission 185525) | Wetland microbial communities from San Francisco Bay, California, USA, that impact long-term carbon sequestration - MayberryNW_TuleB_D1... | ecosystem: Environmental > Aquatic > Marine >... | reverse complement strand
CCTGCGCGGCCTCGACCCGACCCGCTTCCCAAACGTCTTCGAGTCGCTCGCCGAGGCGGGCCTCGACCCAACCTCGGCGCCGGTCCCGGTCGCCCCCGCCTCCCACTACACGATGGGCGGCATCGCGGTCGACCTCGAGGGGCGCTCCTCGCTGCCGGGCCTCTATGCGGTCGGCGAGTGCGCCTGCACCGGCCTGCACGGCGCCAACCGCCTCGCCTCCAACTCGCTCAGCGAGTGCTTCGTCTTCGGCACGCGGGCGGCGTCGGCCGCGCTGGAGGAGGAGGCGGCGCCGAACCCGCCGGAGCCCGGCGAGTGGCGCTTCACTCCCCCCAGCGAAGAGACCCGCGACGCGGTCTGGGAGCTGGCCGGCCCGATGCGCGAGCCCACGAAGCTGAAGCGCCTGCAGGCGGACCCCTACCCTTTGGCCGCCGCCGTCGCCACCTGCGCCCTGACCCGCGAGGAGTCGCGCGGCGGCCACCTGCGCGCCGACTTCCCCCATGCCGACCCGGGCCTCGACGGCATCCACCTGGTCCTCGCGGACGGCGGCGACGTGCGCCGCGAGCAGTGGCGGTAGCGTCAGGCGCGTGCTGCTCGGCGTCGACGTAGGCGGGACCTTCACCGACGCCGTGCTCTTCGACGGCGAGCGGCTGCACACGGCGAAGCTGCCGACGACGCCCGAGGACCAGTCGCGCGCGGTGCTCGACGCGGTTGCCAAGGTGCTGCGCCGCGCCGACGCGAGCGCCGCCGAGGTCGAGTCCTTCGCGCATGGGATGACGGTTGGGACCAACGCGCTGCTCGAGGAACGCGGCGCCCGCACGGCGCTGATCGCCACCCGCGGCTTCGCCGACGTGCTCGAGATCGGCCGCCAGGACCGGCCCGAGCTCTACCGGCTCTGCACGCCGAAGCCGGCGCCGCTGGTCGAGCCGGAGCTACGCTTCGAGGCGGAGGAGAGGGTGGGACCGGAGGGCGTGATTGAGCCGCTCGCCGAGGGAGAGCCCGAGCGCCTCGCCGCTCTGCTGCGCGACTCCGGCGCCGAGGCCGTCGCGGTCTGCCTCCTCTTCTCCTATATAGACCCGAGCCACGAGCGACGCATCGCCGAGCACCTGCGCCGCGAGTTGCCCGACCTCCACGTCTCCGCATCGCACGAGGTGCTGCCCCGCTTCCGCGAGCACGAGCGCACGTCGACGACGACGATCGACGCCTACCTCTCCCCCCTGCTCGGCCGCTACCTCGGCCGCCTCGGCGAGGCAGCCGCCGGGGCCGGCCTGCCGGAGCCGCTGGTGATGCGCTCCTCAGGCGGCGTCGCCACAGCCGCCGAGGCGGCGCGTGCCGGCGCCTGGAGCGTGCTCTCCGGACCGGCCGGCGGCGCGGTCGGCGCCAGGCTCCTCGCCCGCGTCTCAGGCCACGGCAACGCGCTCGGGCTCGACATGGGCGGCACCTCCTGCGACGTCTGCGTGGTCGAGGACGGCGCGGTGCGGCGCACCGAGTCGCGGCAGATCGGCGGCCGCACGATCCAGCTGCCGATGGTCGACGTGCACACGGTCGGCGCCGGCGGCGGCTCGATCGGCTGGCGGGACGCCGGCGGCGCGCTGCGGGTGGGACCGCGCTCGGCCGGCGCCGTTCCGGGACCTGCCTGTTACGGAAGCGGCGGCGCCGAGCCAACCGTCACCGACGCCAACCTGCTGCTCGGCCGGCTCGCCGCCGGGTCGGAGCTGGCGGGCGGCGTGGCGCTGGACGTGGAGGCGGCGCGGGCCGCTGTGCGCGGCCTCGGCGCCTCGCTCGGCCTCGGCGAGACCGAGACGGCGGAGGGCATCGTCCGCGTCGCCAACCAGGAGATGGCGCGGGCGCTGCGGGTGGTGACGGTCGAGCGCGGCATCGACCCGCGTCGCTTCGCGCTGCTGCCCTTCGGCGGCGCCGGCCCGATGCACGCGGCCGAGATCGCCGCCGAGCTCGGCATCGAGCGGATCCTCTGCCCGCGCGCCGGCGGCGTGCTCTCGGCCCTCGGGCTCTGCGCGTCGGACCGCCGCCGCGACACGACCCGCACGGTGATGCTCGGCGGCGCCGAGCTGACCGCCGAGCGGATCGCTCACGAGGTCGACGACCTGATCGGCGGCCTCAGCGACGGCATCGCCGGCGAGCCCGAGGTCGTCTACGAGATGCGCTACGCGGGGCAGTCCTTCGAGCTGCCGGTCCCCGGCTCGACCCGGCCCGAGCCCGCCGATCTCGCCGAGCGCTTCGCCGCCGCCCACGAGGAGCGCTACGGCCACCGCGACCCCGACGGCGAGGTCGTCCTCGTCCACATCCGCCTGGCGATCGTCGAGGAAGGGGCGAAGCCGCGACCCGCCGCGGCCACCGGCGGCGTCGAGCAGTCCGGCCGCCAAGCCCACTTCGGCGGCGAGTGGGTCGAGACGCCCGTGCTGCGCGGCGAGCCCCCCGCCGGCCTCGCCCTCGACGGCCCCGCCGTCTTCGAGCTCCCAGAGACAACCTTCGTCCTCCCACCCGGCTGGCACGCCGAGGTCGACGACGCCGGCACGATCGGAGCGCAATGGACCCGGTGACCCTGCAGGTGACGATCGGCGCGCTGCGCGCCGCCTGCGACGAGATGGGCGCGGCGCTGATCCGCTCCGCCTACTCGGCCAACATCAAGGAGCGCCACGACTGCTCGACCGCGATCTTCGACGCGCGCGGCGAGCTGGTCATGCAGGCCGAGCACATCCCCGTCCACCTCGGCTCGATGCCCGACGCGGTCGCCGCGGTGCTCGGCGAGGAGCAGCGCCCGGGCGAGGCCTGGATCCTCAACGACCCCTACCGCGGCGGCACCCACCTGCCCGACATCACCCTGATCCTGCCGGTCTTCACCGGCGAGGAGCTCCTCGGCTTCGCCGCCTGCCGCGCCCACCACGCCGACGTCGGCGGCCCGACGCCGGGCAGCATGCCGGCCGGCTCGCGCAGCCTCGACGAGGAGGGCGTGGTGATCCCGCCGACTCGCGCCGACCCGGAGACGCTGGCGGCACTCGCCTCGCGAATGCGCTTCCCGCGCCAGCGGCTCGCCGATCTGCGCGCCCAGGCGGCGGCAAACCGGATCGGCGCCCTGCGCCTCGCCGAGCTCGCCAAGCGCCACGGCGCCGCTTCGCTGCGCGCCGGGATGGAGGAGATCCTCGCCTACGCCGAGCGCCGCACCCGCGCCGCCCTCGCCGACCTCCCCGACGGCACCTACACCGCCGAAGACTTCCTCGAGGCCGCCGACGCCCGTTCCGGTGCGCCTTTGCCACGAATGCCGGGGGAAAAGCGCACCGGAAGGGCCTCTGGGGACGTGCTGCTGCGCGTCGCGGCGACAATTCGCGGGGACGCGATCGTCCTCAACTTCAGCGGCACCGATCCGCAGGTCGAGGGCAACCTCAACTGCCCGCTCTCGGTCACCAAGTCGGCGGCCTTCTTCGCCGTGCGGGTGCTCACCGACCCCGACGCGCCGCCCTGCGCCGGCGCCTACCGGCCGATCGACGTGATCGCGCCGGAGGGATGCCTGCTCAACGCCCACCCGCCGGCCGCGGTCGCCGCCGGCAACGTCGAGACCTCGAGCCGCGTCGCCGACCTGGTCATCGCCGCGCTCGGCGGCGCCCGCCCGGTTCCCGCCCAAGGTCAGGGGACGATGAACAACCTGACGCTGGCGGGCGAGGGCTTCACCTACTACGAGACGCTCGGCGGCGGCCAGGGCGCCTGCCCCGACGCCGACGGCCCCAGCGCGATCCACGTCGCGATGTCAAACACGCTCAACACGCCGGTCGAGGCGCTGGAGAGCGAGTTCCCGCTGCGCGTGCGCGAGCTCTCGGTGCGCCGCGGCAGTGGCGGCGCCGGTCGACACTCCGGCGGCGACGGGCTGGTCCGCGAGATCGAAGCCCTCGCCCCGATGCGCTTCTCGCTGATCGCCGAGCGCCGTCGCCACCCGCCTCGCGGCCGCGAGGGAGGCGAGGACGGAGCGCCCGGCAACGACCTGCTCAACGGCGAGCCGCTGCCCGCAAAGGCCGAGGGCGAACTGCTCCCCGGCGACTCGATCCGGGTCGAAACTCCCGGAGGCAGCGGCTTCGGAAGTCAGTGACACTCGTCACATATTTGGCGATCCAGCCAGCGTGGTCTAGAATGCCGAATTCGGGCGGGCTTCTCATCCTGGAACGGGGTCCGAGGTTTCCCCACCCAGTCATTGTTTTCAACCCACCTATCCCTAGGTACGACTCAAAATGCCGATCGCTTTCAAGGAATGGGCCGTAACGGTCCGCGCGCTCGCCGAGGGCGAGCAGCTGCTCACGCTTCGCAAGGGCGGGATCCGCGAGGAGAACAAGCACTTCGAGCTGGATCACGAACGCTTCTTCCTCTACCCGACCTTCGACCACCAGCGCAACAACCTGGTGCGCGAGTCCCACCACCCTGAGTTGGGACGCGCGCTCGAGGAGGGCGTCTGGCCGGACGAGGAACCGCCGGCTCGCGCGCTGCTGCAGGACGGCGGCATCGCCCAACCCGAGCGGGTTCGGCTGCGCGCCTGGGCCGAGGTGACCGATCACATCACGGTCACCGACCCGCGCGTGATCGACGGCCTCTCCCCCTACTACGTCTGGACTCCGGACTACGCCGAGAAGCGGCTCAACTGGAAGCGCCGCCACCCGCTGCACGTGCTGCTGCTCCGGGTGCACCGCATCCCACGCCCGGTCACGGTCAAAGTCCGCGAGGAGTACCACGGCTGCCGCTCCTGGGTCGAGGTTGACCGCGAACTGCCCTTCGAGGGCACTCCGGTGATGGCCGACGAAGAGTTCGAACGCGCCCGCGGCGAGATCCTCGAGGTCTGCGGCGCCGCCGAGCCCGCGCTGGTCTGATCTGGTTGTAGTCTCGGCCCGTGCCGTGGGTCGAGACGAAGTCGCTTAGCTTCACCGCGCGTCACGACAGCGGCGACGCCGCCTTCGCGGAGCGCACGCTGGACCGCATGGAGGAACTGCGGCTGCGGCTCGAGGACCGCTTCGAGGCGGTGCCGGGCGGGATCACGGTGGTCGTCCACACCAACCCGGCCTGGCTGGCACTCGCCCACCCCTTCCTGCCCGCGGCGCGCTGGTCGTCGGCGCCGGCCGGCCGGCGCTACCTGGCCGGCTGGGCGATGTCGAGCGAGCTGCACGTCCTCAACGACGCCCACATGGAGCGCCGCGCCGCCGGCGAGGACTCGCGCGAGGCGTTGCGCGGCACGGCGGAGCGCCTCTACGCCCAGCTGGTGATCGCCGCCAACAACCCGGCGATGCCGCCGTCCTGGACGCCCGGGCGCTTCGCCCGCTACCTGCGCTGGGCCTGGCTGGTCGAAGGCGGCGCCCAGTACTTCGCCCGCCAGGTCGGCCTCTACCGCGCGGCGGTGATCCGCCGCCTGCGTGAGAGCTCCCGTCCCTCCTTCCCGCCCTCGCGCCGCGACGCGGTGATCCTCGGCGGCACGATCTTCGACCTGCTCGAGCTGGAGCGCGGCCCCGACGCCTGCGAGCGGCTCGCTCTGGAGCTGCGCCCCGGTGGCCCGACCCCGACCCTCGAAGGCGCCTTCGAAGCCCGGATCGGCGAGATCGAGGAAGCCTGGCGCGACTACCTGCGCGAGATCAACCGGCCGAGCATCGACTAGTCCGAGCCGGGCCCGCCCTCAAGCACTTCGCGCGCGGCCTGCGCAGCCGCCTCGGGAACGAGGATCTGGCGCGGGCCGGCGGCGAGGAACTCGGGGTTGTCGACTGTGCGCTGCGCCATGCTCGGAATGCCGTGCTCGCCGAGCAGGCCCTGGATCATCTCGGCCTCCATCTGGTTCTGCGCGTAGGCGACCTTGACCAGGCGCCCGCTACTCGACGACGAGCTCGGCATCGGCGATCTTCAGGTCCTTGAGCCAGTAGGCCTTCACGTCCGGCGCGTCCTCGTCCTCCAGCGAGACGATCGCGTAGATCGCGTCGGGCCAGTTGACGGCCTGGTTGACGTCGGTCTGCGAGGGATAGGCGGCGCTCTTCGTGTGCGAGTGGTAGATCGCCAGCATCTCGAGGCCGTCGTCTTCGATCGCCTTGAGCGCGTTGTACTGCCCCTGCGGGTCCATCTCGAAGCGCAGCGGGCTGGCGGCCGCGTTCCTCACCGGGATCACGACCCGCGCCTCCCCGTCGACGCCACCGACCATCCCGCAGCACTCGTTCGGCAGGTCCTGCCGCGCGTGGGCGACCATCTCGTCGATCAGTTCCCGGGAGATCTTCAAGCTCGCGGGGCTACCACCAGACGGTGGAATCGAGGTTCTCGATCTCGTCGATTGGCCTCGTGTAGACGCCGGAGGAGAGGTACTTCCAGCCGTCGTCGGGGATCAGGAAGACGACGTTGCCGCCGTCGAGCTCGCCGGCGATGCGGTTGGCGATCCGGGCGATCGCCCCGGAGGAGACGCCGGCGAAGATCCCCTCCTCGTCGAGCAGCTTGCGGGTCCAGACGATCGCGTCGCGGTTGGAGACCATGATCTTGCGGTCGAGCAGGGTGATGTCGATGATCGGCGGGATGAAGCCGTCGTCGAGCGAGCGCAGCCCGTGGACCATCTCGCCCTGCATCGGCTCGGCGGCGACCAGCAGCGTGTCGGGGTCCTCCTCCTTGAGCCGGCGACCGTTGCCCATCAGCGTGCCGCCGGTGCCGAGCCCGGCGACGAAGGCGGTCACCGTGTCCAGCTCTTCGAGGATCTCGACCGCGGTGCCCTCGTAATGGGCGCGCGGGTTGGCCTCGTTGCCGTACTGGTAGGGCATGTAGTAGCCCGGGTCCTGGGCCATCTCCAGCGCCACCTCGACCGCGCCGTTCGAGCCCTTGGCGCCCTCCGAGTAGACGATCTCCGCGCCGTACATCTCGAGCAGCTGGGTGCGCTCTTTGGTCACGTTGTCGGGCATCACGACCTTCAGCGGGTAGCCCTTGCGGCGGCAGATCATCGCCAGCGAGATACCGGTGTTGCCGGAGGTCGGCTCGAGGATCGTCTGGCCCGGCTGGATCAGCCCCTCGGCCTCGGCCGCCTCGATCATCGACCTGGCGACGCGGTCCTTGACCGAGCCGGTCGGGTTGCGCCCCTCGAGCTTGGCGTAGATGCGAACGTCGGGATTGGGCGTCAGCCGCGGCAGCTCAACCAGCGGCGTGTGGCCGATCGACTCGACGACGTTGCCGAAGCGTCCCCCGCAGGGGCGGTTGAGTAGATCGTCGTAGGCCATCGCTCTCCCGTTACTTCAAAAAGTATAGCCATGGAATTTCGAACTGCATCGACTTCTCTACCCGGCAGAGGGAAAAGTTGATTCAGTTCGCGCTTGGGTCGGCTCAGCCGCCGGCCATGGCGGGGAGGATGACGACGGTGTCGCCCTCGGCTACGGCGGTGCCGAGGCCATCCAAGACCCTCACGTCTTCGTCGTTGAGGTAGACGTTGACGTAGCGGTTGAGCTCGCCGTCCTCGCCGAAGAGCTGCGTCTGGGTGTCGGGGTACTCGGCGGTCAGGGCGCGGAGCACCTCGCCGACGTCGCCACCTGACATCTCGACTTCGGGCTGGCCGCCGGTCTGCGGGCGCAGCACCGGGGGTATGCGGACGGTCGCCATCGGGTCGCGATCCTAGTCGAGTCGGGAGCTACCCGGCGCAGAAGGCGTCGTAATCGGGGAACTTGCCCATCTCCGACTCGGGCAGCTCGGCGGCGTGCTCGCCGCAGATCGGGCACTCGGGGTCGCGCCGCACCTTGAGCTCGGTGAAGCGCGTGCCGAGCGCCTCGTAGAGCAGCAGGCGGCCGATCAGCGGCTCGCCGATTCCGATCACCAGCTTCAGCACCTCGTTCGCCTGCAGGGTGCCCATCGTCCCGGCCATCACGCCGAGCACGCCGTTGGCGGAGCAGCTCGGCGCCAGCTCGGCCGGCGGCGGCGTCGGGTAGAGGCAGCGGTAGCAGGGCCCCTCGTAGGGGACGAAGGTCGAGACCTGGCCGTCGAAGGAGAGGATCGAGGCCGAGACGACCGGCTTGCGCAGCCGCACCGAGGCGTCGTTGAGCAGGTACCGCGTGGGGAAGTTGTCGGCCCCGTCGACGATCACGTCGTAGGGCTCGACGATCTCGAGGATGTTGCCGGCGTTGAGGCGGGTGCGGTGCTCGATCACCTCGATGTCCGGGTTGAGCGCCTCGATCGCCAGCCGCGCCGACTCGGTCTTCGGCGTGCCGATTCGCTCGGTGCTGTGGATCACCTGGCGCTGCAGGTTGGAGGCGTCGACCACGTCGTCGTCGACCAGGCCGATCGTGCCGATCCCCGCCGCGGCGAGGTAGAGCGCGGTCGGCGCGCCGAGCCCGCCGGCGCCGAGCAGCAGCACCTTGGCGTTGAGCATCTTCAGCTGGCCGTCGACGCCGACCTCGGGGAGCAGCGTGTGGCGCGAGTAGCGGTCGCGCTGCTCGGCGGTCATGCCGCTGGCCGAGACGACCGGCAGCCCCTGCTCCTGCCAAGCGAGGATGCCGCCCGCCATCGAGGCGATGTCGGTGTAGCCGAGCGCTTCGAGCTGCGCGGCGGCGGTGTAGGAGCGGTTGCCGCTGCGGCAGTAGAGGATCGTGCGAGCCGACTTGTCGGGCGCGGCGCCGGCGATCTCGTCGGCCAGCAGGCCGGGCGGCACCAGCTTGCCGTTCTCGAGATGGGCCTCCCGATACTCGTGCGGCTCGCGCGTGTCGACCAGGACGACATCGCCGCCCTCGATCTCCTGAGCCGCCTCGAACGGCTCGATCTCCTCGACCTGAGCCCTCACCTTCGTCTCCGCACCGTTGGCCACTGACAATCTCCTAAATCCGGATCAACTTTTACTTCAAAAAGTATAGCGAGGCCCGCGGGTCCGGCTGGGAATCGGCATCAGGACATGGCGATCAGCCCATGCTGGGGCGCATCTGGCGCAGCCTTTTGACCCGCTCCTCGATCGGCGGGTGGGTCGAGAAGAGGCCGGCCATGCCCTTGGCCGAGAAGGGCTTGACGATGTAGAGCGGCTCGGCCGCCTGGTTGACCTGCATCGGCATCTGCGCGGCGCCCTGCTCGAGGCGCAGCAGGGCGCTGGCCAACGACTCTGGATTGCCGCAGATTTCGGCGCCGCCGGCGTCGGCCGCGAACTCGCGCTGCCGCGAGATCGCCATCTGGATGATCGAGGCGGCGATCGGCGCGAGCAGGAAGGTGGCCAGCTGCCCAACCAGGGCTAGCGGCGAGTTGTCGTCGTCGCCGAACCAGAGCAGCATGTAGGCGATGTAGGTGATCGCCGCGCCGATCGCCGAGGCGACCGACTGGATCAGGATGTCGTGGTTGCGGATGTGGGTGAGCTCGTGGGCGAGCACCCCGCGCAGCTCGTCCTCGGAGAGCAGCTTGGTGATTCCGCGGGTGACGGCGACGGCCGAGTGCTTGGGGTTGCGGCCGGTCGCGAAGGCGTTGGGCTGGTCCTGCGGGATCATGTAGAGGCGCGGCATCGGCAGATCGGCGCGGGTCGTCAGTTCGCGCACGATCTGGTAGAGGCGCGGCGCTTCGGACTCGTCGATCGGCTTGGCGCGGCTCATCGCCAGAGCCATCTTGTCGCTGAAGAAGTAGGCGAAGAAGTTGATCGCGAAGGCCATCAACAGGAAGAGCAGCGCCGTCTGCGCGCCGCCGATCAGCGCGCCGATCACGACAAGCAGCCCCGAGAGCGAGGCCATCAGGATCGTCGTGCGAAGCGTCGCGCTGAGGGTCGATTGCTTTGTGGTCTTCATCGCAGTTCCAAGGCTCCTGGGTCGAGGTTCTCTCGGCAGTATGAGGCCGGCGCGGTCCCTGGGCCATAGGGGCCAGCCCCTATTCTCGGCCGGTGGCGACCCTGGTCATCGTCGTGCTTGCCATCGCCGTTGTGGCCCTCGCCGCCCGCCTGCTCGTCCTCCGCCGCCGCCAGGCGCCGCTCGAGCGCCTGATCGAGGAGATGGAGAAGGTCGACCTCAACCGGCCGGGCGCCGCCCTGCCGAGCTCGATCGACGGTGTCGCCGAGACGGCGGAGGTGGAGCGAATCGAGCTCGCCTTTCTGCGCATGATGAGGCGACTGGAGGCGGAGCGCCGCCGGGCCGGCTCGGCGGCGCTGCGAGCCCAGGAGGAGGAGCGCGCCCGCGTCGCCCGCGAGCTCCACGACGAGGTCAACCAGTCGCTGACCGGACTGCTGCTGCGGCTCGAGGCGCTGCGCGCCGAGGCGCCGCGGGAGCTCGAGCCGCAACTCGCCGAGACCAAGGCCCTCGCCAACCAGGCGATGCGCGAGCTGCTCTCGCTCGCCCGCAGGCTGCGGGCGACCGCGCTCGACGACCTCGGCTTGGTGGCCGCCCTCGCCGGCCAGGTCGAACAGCTGGGACGAGGAGCGGTCGAGACCACGTTCGAAGCCAACGGCGACTTCTCCGACCTGCCGAGTGACGCCCAGCTGGTCGTGTACCGAGTCGCCCAGGAGGCCCTGTCCAACGCCGGGCGCCACAGCGACGCCACCAGGGTCGACGCCAGGCTGCGGCGGAGCGCGGGCGGCGGTGTCGAGCTGCGCGTCACGGACGACGGCCGCGGCTTCGCCTTCGACGAGTCCGAGGGCGGCCTCGGCATCGCCGGCATGCGCGAGCGCGCCCTGCTCGCCGGCGGCGAGCTGACGATCGAGTCCCGCCCCGACCAGGGCACGACCGTGCGTCTCACCGTGCCGGGTTGACCACGCCGCTCAGCCGGCGAGCGCTCGACGCAAGACCGCCGCCACAAGATCGGGTTCCTCGTCGATCTGCCGTTCGGAGAGACGGATCACCTCGAGGCCTCGGCGTCGCAGATCGAGGTCCCGTCCCCGGTCTTCCTGGAATGCCTGCCTCCCGCGGTGATGGAGGTAATGGTCCGTTTCGACCGCCAGGCCTCTTTCCCGCCAGAGGAAGTCGACGAGGTGGGGACCGATGCGAACGTTGACCTCGGGTCGGGGCAGGCGATGGCGACGGCAGAGCGCCAGGAACGCCTCCTCCAGGTCGCCGCGCGTGCGGTCCTTCGCATCCCATTCATCGAGCGGGAACCCGAGCACGTTCGCCTGCCGGATCGCCCGCCGCAGCTCGCGCGCCGATGGGGCGCCGGGCAGCCGCGCGGCGACCGATATCTCGGACTCCTCGTGCGGACCGCGCCCCACCGCGAGCACCGCGGCCATGCAGCGTCCCTCAGCCGACAACCGGGAATGGCCGACGGCGTAGACGCCCCGATGAACGCGATGGAGTCGTCCAACCGTCACGCGGCCACGAATGGCCTTCTCGGTCAAGCCAAGGTTCCGGAGTTGACCGACGGAGACCACACCGTGCTGTCGGGCCGCGATTCCGGCGATCGCCGCGTCGCGGTGGGTCACTTTCCTGCCCTCCATGGGTAGGTAAGTGACCCACCCCTCGGAGTTCTCCCCCGGCGGATGGCAGACTGGCCGCATGTTGCGCGTACTGATCGCGGATGACCATGGGATCGTGCGGTCGGGGCTGCGGTTGCTGCTGGAGCAGCAGGCGGACATCGAGGTGGTGGCCGAGGCCTCGGACGGGGCCGAGGCGCGGGATGCGGCGATTCGGGAGCGGCCGGACCTGGCGATCCTCGACGTGAAGATGCCGAAGCTGACGGGGCTACAGGCGACGCGCGAGATCAAGCGGCACGTGCCCGGGACGGCCGTGCTCATCCTCTCGATGCACGATGACGAGCGCTACCTGTTCGAGGCGCTGAAGGCCGGGGCCTCAGGCTACGTCCTCAAGGCGCAGGCCGACACCGACCTGCTGGCGGCGATCCGCGCGGTCGAGCGCGGCGAGCCGTTCTTGACGCCCGAGGCGCAGCGCACGCTGATCAAAGACGTGCTCGAGCGCGGCTCTACCGGCGAGGAGGAGCTGACGCCGCGCGAGGAGGAAGTGGTCAAGCTGGTGGCCGAGGCGCACACCACGAAGCAGATCGCCGAGTTGCTGCACCTCTCCGAGAAGACGGTCGAGAACCACCGCTCGGCCGCGATGCGCAAGCTCGGCATGCGCGACCGGGTCGAGCTGGTCCGCTACGCGATCCGCCGCGGACTGATCGAGCCCTGAAGCACCCGGCGACGCCATAACCGACCCGTTGAGTAGGATTTAGGGCAGATGTTGTTCTCGACCAAAGCCGAGTACGGCGTGCGCCTGATGGTCGAGCTGGGCCGGCAGCCCGGCTCGGCGCCGGTCTCGCTGAGCAGCGTCGCCGAGGCCGAGCGCCTGCCGCTCTCCTACCTCGAGCACCTGGTGGCGAAGCTGCGCAAGGCGGGCCTGGTCACCTCGACCCGCGGCGCGCACGGCGGCTACCGGCTGGCCAAGCCGGCGGCGGAGATCACGATGGACGAGGTGGTCGAGGCGCTCGAAGGGCAGATCGCCCCGATGGAGTGCTTCCACGACTCGCCCGACGGCAAAGTGCTCTGCTCGCACGAGGACGACGGCGACGGCGCCTGCGCGACGAAGCTGCTCTGGACGCGCGTGCAGGGCGGCGTGACGAAAGCCCTCTCGGGCACGACGCTGGCCGAGCTGGTGGAGTTCGCCGGCCCGGGCCCGCGCGGCGAGCGGCCGACGGTCGGCGCCGCCGCCTGAGGCAGACCTTCACAAACCAAGAAACGGAGTCAGATTTGGCTGAGCTGGAGATACGCAACCTGCACGTGAGCGCCGAGGACAAGCAGATCCTCCGGGGCCTCGACCTCGACGTCGAGAAGGGCAAGGTCCACGCCCTGATGGGCCCCAACGGCTCCGGCAAGTCGACGCTCGCCAACGCGATCATGGGCCACCCGGCGCTGGAGGTGACCGAGGGGTCGATCGTCTTCAAGGGCGAGGACATGACCGAGGCCGACCCCGACGAGCGCTCGCGCGCCGGCCTCTTCATGGCCTTTCAGTACCCGGTGGCGATTCCCGGGGTCTCGGTCAGCAAGTACCTGCGGATGATCGTCAACGCCCGCCGCGAGACGCGCGGCGAAGAGCCGATCAAGATCAAAGACTTCGCCAAGCTCGCCAAAGAGGCGATGGAGCTGGCCAACATCCCCCAGGACTTCTCCAGCCGCTACCTCAACGATGGCTTCTCGGGCGGCGAGAAGAAGCGCATGGAGCTGCTCCAGCTGGCGCTGCTGCGGCCGGAGATCGCGGTGCTCGACGAGACCGACTCGGGACTCGACATCGACGCGCTGCGCACCGTCGCCGAGGGCGTCAACCAGTTCGCCGGGCCGGACATGGGCGTGCTGATCATCACCCACTACCAGCGCATCCTGCACATGGTCAAGCCCGACTTCGTCCACGTCATGTACCAGGGGCGGATCGTCAAGGAGGGCGGCCCGGAGTTGGTCGAAACGCTCGAGGAGAAGGGCTACGGCTGGATCAAGGAGGAGG
>Ga0210100_1000146_pt1 | contig 13485 bp, 14 predicted proteins | sample MayberryNW_TuleB_FD_185525 | JGI IMG/M metagenome (GOLD analysis project Ga0210100, IMG submission 185525) | Wetland microbial communities from San Francisco Bay, California, USA, that impact long-term carbon sequestration - MayberryNW_TuleB_D1... | ecosystem: Environmental > Aquatic > Marine >... | reverse complement strand
GCAGCAAGGCGAAGTTCATCAAGTGCATCGAATTCGCTCGGGCGGTTCGTGAACGGCGCGGGATGGTTTCCTGGCGGGAGCTCGCGCGTGACCCGTACCTTGATCACATAGTCGATCGCGCCGACCGGCGCAGTCCTGTTCGACCACGCCAGCGAAGGGAATGACGATATGCGGATGCGACGAAGAAATTGGATGATGCGTCGTGGGGGTGGCGGTCGCGGTCGGACGTCGTCCGGCGTGCTGGTGACGGCGCTCTGCTTCCTGTTGATGGCGGGTTCCGCAGCCGCTTCGTCCGCGCCATATAAGTCAGGCGGAGCCGGTGCCACAACCTCGGTCATCAAGGGCACGACCGCCTCGATCGAGGCGTTTCCCTGGCTTGCGCACGTCACCTATCTCGGCAAGGCCGAGGGGTTCGAATGCAGCGGGACGGTCGTCGCGCCGCGGCTGGTGCTGACCGCTGGGCACTGCGCAGTGGCCGAATCGGGGCGCGTGCTGGACCCGTCGCGCTACCGGGTGGTCACCGGCTTGGCGGACCTCAAGCAGCTGACGCCCGACCGTGTCTCGACCGTGGTTCAGGTGCTGGTCAACCCCAGCTACGAACCGTCGAAGAATCTCAACGACGCGGCGCTGCTCGTGCTCGCCGCGCCGGTCGCCGCGCTGCCGATCGCCCTGCCGGCTCCGGGCGACGAAGCCCTGCTCTCCGGCGGCACGCCGATCTCGATCGCCGGCTGGGGGCTGACGAGCGGCGCCGCGACCAAGGCGCCGACCGTTCTGCGCTGGGGGGAAACCGTGATCCAGGACAGCGCCTACTGCCGGGAGAAGGCGAGGAAGGTGACGCCCTTCTACAGCGCCGCCAGCCAGCTCTGCGCGATCGCGCCGCCGAAGTTCGAGGTGGGGGCCTGCCACGGCGACAGCGGCGGGCCGGCGGTCGCGGTTCGCTCGGACGGGGTGCCCGTCGAGGTGGGGATCATCAGCATGGTCGGCCCGGAATGCAAGACCGACATCCCCGGCGTCGAGGCCCGCGTCGACCAGGCAGCCCCGTGGATCTCCAGCTGGATCGCCGCCGTCGAAACCGGCGCCCCGGCGCCGCCGGTCGTCACGCCGCCGCTGGTCCACCTGCCGCCACTGACCTTCAAGGCCGCCGAGTACCTCGCCTACATCGGTCTCTCGAACGCATTCCGCGGCCACTTCACCCACGGGCGCTTCAAGGAAATCGGCTGCCGCCGCCTCGCCCGCGAAAAGGTCAAGTGCAGCGTCTTCTGGTACCTGGCCGGCAGCATCTACAGCGGCACGACGACGGTCTACTACTCGCTCCCCCGGGAAGGAGCGCTCTGGAACATGCGCTACCGGATCCGTAAGGTGGCCGCCGGCTGCTGGCTGCGCCGCGGCAGCGCGAAGCGCTGCCCGGGAACCCTCTACTACCGCTGAGCCGAGCCCGCCCCGGCTTCTTCGTCTACTGCGGCCGGTTCGCACGGAGCCAGATCGCGCTCCGTGACAGGTTCGGTGGCCGCGTTTTCCAGCTCGACCTTGATGCTGACTCGGATGCTTTCGCAGGTGAGTTCCCGTTTGAAGAAGCCCGTCTCACCTTCCCGGTCCCCGCTGGCGAGGTCGCCGAATATGACTTGTTCCGTCTCGAGAGCTTCACCTTCCGGATCGAGCGGGGTCACGAGTGCGATGACGTTTTCCGCCGTTGCGGATCCGACATTGATGACGACAATCTCGGTTCTGCTCAAGTCGCCGATTTCGACTTCCGCTTCGGCTTCGACCGGAGGCCCGGTAGTAATCGCACTGCCGGGAGCGACTTGAGTCTCGGTGCGCGGTCGAGGGTGTGGACTGCCTGACGTGCTTTCCGAGCTCGAGCCGCGCTTGTCGCCCTTGGCGTGCGCGGGTCGCCGCGAATGCGCGCCTTGCGGCTTCTTGGTGGCCGCCTCGTGCTCGGCGGGCTTGCGTCGCGCGCGGTCCACGGCTGACGATGCCGCGAGCCCGCCGGTCAGCAGCAGCATCGCGGCGAGAGCGCTGACGGTGCCGACCAGCAGGAGGCGTCCTGCGATTCGCCGTCGAGCCCGGTCGACCGAGTTGGAGAGCTCGACTGGATCGACGTCCAGCTCGGTATCGGCCTGGCGCATCGCCTCGGCGAGGCGCTCAACGTCGCTCACGGTGTGGCCGCGCCCCGCGGCGGGACGTCGCTGCCGATGATCCGCGCCGCACCGCGAGCCACGTCGGCGGCGACGCTTGCCGGTTCCCGGCGGGTGATCGCCGCCACTCGATTCTCGTCGACGCCTTCGAGGAGGTGAAGGACCACGGCCGATCGCTCGGCGACTGGCAGAGCCAGCAGCTTCGAGAGCAGGTCGCTGGAGGCGGCGGAGGCGCCCGTCGGGGCGGGTGCCGCGGGCGGAGCCGACTTCACCATGCGCCTCCGCACGTCGTCGAGCGGATTCGAGTCCGGCCCCCGCGACCAGCGCATGTAGACGTCGCTCAGCGCCTTTTCCGCCAGCTCCCTGCCGGCCTCGGGGCTGCCGGCCAGCCAGGCGCCCAATCGCGTCAGCTGCTCGGCGTCGGGCCCCAGCGTTTCGCTGAAGTCCAGGTCCCGCTCCCTCAGCTTCGCGGAGAAGCCCGTCGGTCCGACCTGGAACTCGGTCAGGGTCGGGATCAGCATGCCGATGAAGAACATGCCCGCGCCGATCACGATCAGCGTCACCGAAGCCGTGTCGTGGCCGATGAGCACACCCGTGGCCACCATCGTCAGCGCAACTGCCGGCAGAGCTATCGCACGTGCTTCAAGGATGGTTACGTAAGTTACCCGCACTTATTATTTTCGGCGCTAACCCCGGGCAGGGCGCGTTGCGGCGGAAAGAGACGTCAGCCCGGCAGCCGCGGGTCGTCCGCGTCGATCTCTTCGGCGGTGGCCTCGTAGTCGTAGGAGCGGCGGGCGGGGCCGGCGCCGTTGGGGCCGTCGGGGACGCCGACGATCAGAAAGCGCTTGGTCATGTAGCCGCGCAGCAGGCGCCTGACGATCGCCCGGGTCGGCGGGATCAGGAAGATCGCGCCGAAGATGTCGGTGACGAAGCCGGGGGTGAGCAGCAGGGTGCCGCCGATCGCGATCAGCAGGCCGTCGGCGACCTCGCGGCCGGGGAAGCGGCGCTCGGCGATCGCCTGGTTGAAGCGGCGCCAGGCGCCGCGGCCCTGGTGGCGCAGCAGCATCGAGCCGAGCACGGCGTCGGCGATCAGCAGGGCGACCGTCGGCCAGACGCCGATCAGGCCGCCGATCTGGACGATCACGTAGATCTCGACGATCGGCACGACGATGAAGAGCGCGACGAGAATGGCCACCGACTGAGCCTAGCGACCGAACTGCATCAACTTCTCCGCCTGGCAGAGGGAAAAGTCGATGCAGTTCGGTCGTTCAGGCGGGTGCGGCCGCCGCCGCGGCCTGCTCGAGCTCGGCGAGCGAGCGCTCCAGGCCTTCGGCGACGATTTCGATGTCTTCCATCGAGTCGTAGTCGGCGAGCAGGCCGAAGCCGACGTGGCCGTTGTAGCTCATGATCGCCACCGCCAGGGCGTGGTTCGGGGGCAGGAAGGCGACCGGGAAGACGTTCTCGAGTTCGCGGCCGAGCACGTAGAGGGGGATCTGCGGCCCCGGCACGTTGGTGACGATCAGGTTGAAGAGGCGGGTGGAGAAGTTGATCCGCGCGGCCTGGGCGAGCAGCGTCGGCGGGGCGAAGTCGTTGAAGCGGGCGATCACTTCGGCGCCCAGCGCCTGCTTGGAGCGCTTCAGGCCCTCCATCTGCTCGCTGACCACGCGCAGCCGGCGCACCGGGTCCTCGACGTAGACCGGCAGCGGCCCGCGCATCGCCGCGATCCGGTTGCCGAGGTTGCCGCGCTCGTCCTCGCCGCGGATCGAGACCGGGACCAGCGCCCGCAGCTCCAGCCCCTCGGTGCGGATGCCGCGCCCGTACAGCCAATCGCGCAGGGCGCCGGTCACCACGGTCAGCACGACGTCGTTGACCGTGCCGCCGAAGGTGTCCTTGATCCGCTTGAAGGTCGCCAGCTCCGAGCGCGCCCAGGTGAAGCGTCGGTGCGGGCCGATCGGCTGGTTGAGCGGCACCGACGGCGCCGGGTCGGCGAAGGCGCCGACCACCTCGCCCAGCCCCTCGACCGCCTCCCCCACGCGGTGGGCCGCCGTCTCCGGATGCCGCACCGCCTCGACCGCGCGCTCGATCAGCTTGACCGGCGTCGCGGCGAGGTCGACCGCGCCGCGCGCGATCAGCTCGGCGGTGGTCGGCTCGCGCTCGGGCACCCAGCCGTCTTCGCTTCGACGCGGCTCGGGCACCGGCTCGAGGTCGAAGAGCACGGTGCCGATGTCGACGCCCGAGATCCCGTCGACCATCGCGTGGTGCGTCTTGGTCAGCAGGGCGAAGCGGTCGCGCTCCAGGCCCTGCACCAGCCACAGCTCCCAGAGCGGCTTGGAGCGGTCGAGCTGCTGGGAGAAGACGCGCCCCGCGAGTCGCTTCAGCTGCCGCTCGCCGCCTGGATCGGGCAGCGCGGTGTGGCGGATGTGGTAAGTCAGGTTGAAGTTGACGTCGTCCGCCCAGAGCGGCCGGCCGGCCTCCAGCGGCGGCGTCACCAGGCGCTGGCGGAAGCGCGGCACCTGGTCCAGGCGGCCGCGCACGTGCTCGACCAGGTCGACGTACTTCGGCGGCGGCCCCTCGAAGACGAGGATCGCGCCGACGTGCATGTGGCTCGCCGAGGTCTCGTTGGTGAGAAACGAGGCGTCGACGGCCGTCAGCCGGTCGAGGTGGCGTCCTTGCGTTGCCATTCTGCAAGGCTAGCTACCCTGCGCCGATGCCCACCCTCACCACCACTTCGCCGAAACGAGTCCTGCTTGCCGCTCCGCGCGGCTACTGCGCGGGCGTAGACCGCGCCGTGCAGACGGTCGAGCGCGCCCTGGAGACCTACGGCGCGCCGGTCTACGTGCGCAAGGAGATCGTCCACAACAAGCACGTGGTCGAGGAGCTCGCCAAGCGCGGCGCGATCTTCGTCGAGCAGGAGACCGAGGTGCCGGAGGGCGAGATGGTGGTCTTCTCGGCGCACGGCGTGGCCCCGGCAGTGCATGACAACGCCGCCGCCCGCCGCCTGCGGACGATCGACGCCACCTGCCCGCTGGTCACCAAGGTCCACGTCTCCGCCCGGCGCTTCGCCGCCGAGGGCTACACGATCATCATGGTCGGCCACGAGGGCCACGAGGAGGTCGAAGGGACCACCGGCGAGGCGCCGGACAGCATCGTCCTGATCGAAACCGCCGACGAAGTCGAGAGCCTCGAGGTCCCCGATCCCGGCAAGGTCGCCTTCATCACCCAGACGACCCTCTCGGTCGACGAGACCGCCGGGGTGATCGCCGCCCTGCGCGCCCGCTTCCCGGCGATCGTCAGCTCCAAGTCCGACGACATCTGTTACGCGACGACCAACCGCCAGATCGCGGTCAAGCAGCTCGCCCGCGAGTGCGAGCTGGTCCTCGTGATCGGTTCGACCAACTCCTCCAATTCGAACCGCCTGGTCGAGGTGGCCCGCGAGCACGGCGCTGCCTCGCACCTGATCGACAACCACACTCAGGTCGAGGAGACCTGGCTGGAGGGCGTCGAGACGGTTGGGATCACCTCCGGCGCGAGCGCCCCCGAGGAGCTGGTCGAACGCCTGGTCGAGCTCTTTCGCGGCCGAGGCGCGGCGGATGTCTCCGAGCTGCGGACGGTCCACGAGGACGTGCGCTTCATGCTGCCCAAGGAGATCCGGGAAGCGACGCCGGCGGCGTAGGCGGAGGGAGGGTGGGGACCCCCTCCGCCGGACAATTGCCGGTCTAATGAGACCGGCAATTTGAGTATCCGCCCGTCGGAGGGGGTCCCCACCCTCCCCTCTACGGGACGCCTGCGGCGAAGCTTATGGACCAGATTCGGAGGGCTGGAGACGGCTCGAGTACCAGTTTGTGAGCTTCGTGGCGGCTGTGCTCCGCAAGGGCAAAGAGCTTGGGCGAATCGATTTGGATCGAGCGGGATTCCCCGTTGTCCAAAGTGACGGCGAGGGAGCCTTTGCCCTCCATGGTTGCGTAGGCGCCGCCTGCCTCGTAGTCGAGCTCCAGGGTGCCTCCCGTCCATGGCTCCTCCCAGGAGCCGCCGGGGAAGAGCTCGGGGGTGGGGGGCATGACCTTGGCGCCGGGGCCGTCGGTGGGGCGCAGGGGGGACATCGGCTCGGGTAGGGATTGCAGCGCGTCGAGCTCGCGCAGCTCGGCCTGGATCGCCTCCTCGGTGGCGCGGTATTCGCCCTCGCCGAAGTGAAACCAGCCGAGCGCCCCGCCGGTGCTCCAGAGGAAGAGGCTGGGCCAGCCTTCGCAGCCGTAGGCGTGCCAGAGGTGGCGGTTCGCGTCGATCGCCACCGGGATCTCAACCCCGAGCCCGGCAAGCCCCGCCGCCACCTTCTCCGGCTCGGCGCCGAAGGGGAAGCGCGGCGCCTGCACGAGGATCGTGCTCAGCCCCGCGTCGCGGTAGCGCCGGTCCCACTCGGCCACGTAGGGCAGCGTCCGCACGCTGTTCAGCTGGGCGTAGTCGACGAAATGGACGAGCACCGGCCCCTTCGCCGTCAGCGCCGGCATCGAGCGCGGCGCCTCGCCAACCCAGGCCAAACCCTCCGGCAGGTCGGGAGCCGCAATCGTGTCCTTCTCCGGTCGCACGGCCCGCCAACCTACCGCCCCGGGACGTGCCGCACTTTAGGGGCCACCGGTGGTATCTAAGGGGCGGCACGTCCCGGGGGGCTGCGGTAGCTTGCCCGGCTCTTGCCCGAACCGACGCTGAACTCGTGAGCTTCTTCCTGCCGGCGGCGCACGTGCTGGTCGCGCGCAAGGATCTGCCGATCCCGGCCTGGCTGTTCGCCTGGGGGGCCTCGATCGTCCTGATCGTCTCCTTCTTCGCGCTCTCCACCGCCTGGCGCACGCCCCGCTTCGAGAAGGAACGCTGGCGCGCCCTCCCGGCCGGCCTCTCGCGCGCGCTGCTCGGCCTGCCGCCGCAGCTGCTCTGCGGCGCCGCCGGCGTCTTCCTGCTCGGCTTCTCGATCTACGCGGGCCTGCATGGGACCGAAGCGCCGGACCGCAATTTCGCCCCCACCTTCCTCTTCGTAACCGTGTGGCTCGGCTTCCCGCTCTTCAGCGTGGTGTTCGGCGACGTGTTCGGGCCCTTCAACCCCTGGCGCGCGGTGGGCAGGGTGGTCGGCGGAACCTTCGCCGCGATCGCGGGGCAGCCGCCCGCCCGCCTTCCCTACCCCGAGCGGCTCGGTCGCTGGCCCGCGGCCGCCGGCCTGCTTGCCTTCGTCTGGCTGGAGGTGGTGTACGGAGGTAACGGTGGTGTGGCGGTGGGACTGGCGCCACACTCCGCCGGCCTCGCGGCGCTCATCTACAGCCTCTACACGCTGGCGATGATGGCCCTCTTCGGAGTCGAGAAGTGGTGCGGCACGGGTGAGGTCTTCTCGGTCTACTTCGGGATGTTCTCCCAGCTCGGCGGCTTCGGCGTCAGGGACGGCAAGCTGGGCAGGCGAGTGCCGCTCTCAGCCTCGACCCACTGGGCGACGGCGCCGGGCTCGGCCGCGGTGGTGATCGCCTCGATCGCCTCCACCAGCTTCGACGGCGCCCAGGAGGGCGCCTTCAAGGGCGGCATCGTCCAGGTCTTCGAATGGCTCTCCGGAGCCGGTTTCGGCCTGGTGGCCTCATTGCGCATTGCCGAGACCGTCTTCATGGCGCTCACCGTCGCCGGCATCGGCCTCGTCTACCTGCTCGGAGTGCGGGGCATGGCGGGTGTGCCCGGCGCCCCGCCGCTCCGCAAGCTGCGCGCCGGCTTCTCCCACACGCTGATACCGATCGCCTTCGCCTACCTTGTCGCGCACTACTTCAGCTTCTTCGTCTACCTGGAGCAGGCACAGTTCACCTACCTCCTCTCCGACCCGCTGGGTACGGCGACGACCGACCTGTTCGGCACCGCCTCGTCGGGAATCGATTTCCAGGCGCTCGGCGCCAACGCCATCTGGTACGTGCAGGTGTCGGCGCTGGTCGTCGGTCACGTGGTGGGACTCACCCTGGCCCATGACCGCGCCGTCGCGTACTGGCGTGACTACAGGGAGGCGGCCCGCTCGCAGTACTGGATGCTGGCGGTGATGGTCGCTTTCACCTGCTTCGGCCTCTACCTGCTCTCGGTGGCAAACGCCTGACCCCGCTCTTTCCGGGGAGTACGGGTGAGTACCGTCCGCAAGCGCGGTTTTCTACCGATGCCTGCGCTTTGACATTTGGTTTACTGAGGATGAGTCCTAGCACTTGACTCTCCCTCTCCCTAGTCGCACCGGAGTCGCCGCTTCGCAAGGCCGACGACTCCGGTGCCGACCAGGTTCTGGACCCGTACGGACCGCTAGAGGATCTCGGCCAGCCGGCGCTCGAGCGCCGCGGAGACCTCGTCGCGCACCGGGCCCGCGGCCAGTCGCTCAACCAGCGACTCGAGGAAGCCTTCGACGATCAGCGACTTCGCCTCGGCCTCGCCGAGGCCCCGCGAGGTCAGGTAGAAGAGCTGCTCGCGGTCGACCTGGGCGACGGCGGCGGCGTGCGTGCAGCGCACGTCGTCGGCTTCGATCTCCAGGCCGGGGATCGCGTCGGCGTGGGCCTCGGTGGAGAGCAGCAGGTTGCGGCTCTCCTGGAAGGCATCGGTCTGCTGGGCACCCGGGTCGACCCGGATCATCCCCCGCCAGACTGCGGTCGCGCCCGCGGCCAGCACGCCGCGGAAGGCGAGGTCGGAGTTCGTGTTCGGCGCGGCGTGCTCCTGCTTCGTGTCGTAGTCGAGGTGCTGCCCGGCGCCGCCCGCGTAGCCGCCGGTGACCCGCGCCTCGGAGCCGGGCCCGGCGAGGTTGGTCTCCATCCGCACCTTGCCGTTCGCCGAGCCGAAGCCGAGCGCCGCCCAGTCGAGCCGCCCGTCGCGCTCCACGCGGGCGCGCTGGGTGGCGAAGATCCATGCCTTCTCGGAGAGGTCCTGGGTGTTGACGTAGCGCAGGGTCGCCGCCTGGCCGACGTGCAGCTCGACCACCGAGTTGAGCAGCGCGTCGATCTCGTCGCTCGGCGAGGACCAGTGCTCCCAGACCTCCGCCTCGGCGCCCTCCTCGAGCACGATCAGCGTGCGCCAGTTGAGCGCCGCCCCGGCCTCGGTCAGCGGCACCTCGATTCGCAGCGGCTCGCTCAGCCTGACCCCGGCCGGTACGTGGACGAGCACGCCGTCGGGGTCGCCGGCGTCGTTGCGGGCGACGAAGGGGTCGTCGGCGGGCGCCAGCGCGCCGAGCCTGCCCTCGAGCAGCTCAGGATGGGACTCGCGGGCCTCCGCCAGCGAGACCACGGACGCCCCGGCCGCCGCGCCGATCGAGGCGCCGGCGGCGGCGCGCTCGTAGGAGTCGAGGTCGAGCGAGGAGAGGTCGGTGAATTCCCACCCCTTCGACTTCTGGTCGGGAAGGGGCGGCAGGGTGGCTAGCTCAGCCAATCGAGCCCTCCATCTGCAACTCGATCAGGCGGTTGAGCTCGACCGCGTACTCCATCGGCAGCTCCTTGGTGACCGGCTCGATGAACCCGTTGACGATCATCTTCGAGGCCTCCTCCTCGTCGAGCCCGCGGCTCTGCAGGTAGAAGAGCTGCTCGTCGCCGATCTTCGAGACGGTCGCCTCGTGACCGACGTCGGCGTCGTTCTCGTCGATGCGGATCGTCGGATAGGTGTCCGAGCGCGAGTCCTCGTCGAGCAGCAGCGCATCGCAGACGACCTTGGAGCGCGTCTCGGTCGCCCCGTCGGCGACCTCGAGCAGGCCGCGGTAGGTGCTGCGCCCGCCGTCCTTGGAGATCGACTTGGAGAAGATCGAGGAGGAGGTGCGCGGCGCCGCGTGGATGATCTTGCCGCCCGCGTCCTGGTGCTGGCCCTGACCGGCGAAGGCGATCGAGAGGATCTCGCCGTGGGCTTCGGGCCCGAGCAGGTAGATCGAGGGGTACTTCATCGTCAGCTTCGAGCCGAGGTTGCAGTCGACCCACTCCATCGTCGCCTTCTCGTGCGCGACAGCGCGCTTGGTGACCAGGTTGAAGACGTTCTGCGACCAGTTCTGCACGGTCGTGTAGCGGACCCGCGAGCTCGGCTTGGCGCAGATCTCGACCACGGCGGAGTGCAGCGAGTCGGTCGAGTAGACCGGCGCCGTGCAGCCCTCGATGTAGTGCACGTCGGCGCCCTCCTCGCAGATGATCAGGGTCCGCTCGAACTGGCCCATGTTCTCGGTGTTGATCCGGAAGTAGGCCTGCAGCGGCATCTCCACCTTGACTCCCGCCGGCACGTAGACGAAGGAGCCGCCCGACCAGACCGCCGAGTTGAGTGCCGCCAGCTTGTTGTCGTTGGGCGGGATGATCGTCGCCCAGTACTCGCGCACCAGATCCTCGTGCTCGCGCAGCGCCGTGTCCATGTCGGTGAAGATCACACCCTGGGCCTCGAGCTTCTCGTTGACCTGGTGGTAGACGACCTCGGACTCGTACTGGGCGCCGACCCCGGAGAGGAATTTGCGCTCCGCCTCGGGGATGCCGAGCCGGTCGAAGGTGTTCTTGATGTCCTCGGGCACCTCGCTCCAGTCGCGGCTGTTCTTTTCCGAGGCGCGCACGAAGTAATGGATGTCGTCGAAGTCGATCTGATCGAGGTCGCCGCCCCATTTCGGGGTCGGGCGGCTTTCGAAGTGTTCGAGCGACTTGAGGCGGAAGTCCCGCATCCACTGCGGCTCGTCCTTGTACTCGGAGATCGATTCGACGATCTCACGCGTGAGGCCCTTGGGAGCCTTGTAGGCGTAGCCCGACTCGGAATCGTGGAAGCCGAACTTCTCCTTGTAGTCGGCGTTGATGCCGGCGAGCGACTCTTTCTCGGCTACTACCTCGGGCGTTGCCATCTAAGGAACCTCCAGGACGATCGTGTCGTCCACGACGGTCGTCGCGAACGTTTGCACCGGGGCGAAGGCGGGGAGGGTCTTCGGCCTGCCGGTGCTCAGGTCGAAGAGGGAGCCGTGGCGGGGGCACTCGATCGTGCAGGCGGCGGCGTCGAACTCGCCCTCGGCGAGTGGCCCGTCGTCGTGCGAGCAGCGGTCCTCGATCGCGAGCAGCGTGCCGTCGCAGTTGAAGACGCCGATCTTCATGTCCTCGTGCTCGATCAGCTTCATCCCCCCGGGCGGCAACTCGCTCGCCGGGCAGACGCTGATCTTGGTGGTTGTGCCGTCCGTCACGTTATTCCTAGTCTCGAAGTCGGATTTTAGCGACGTGAGAGGATCGCAGATGACGACCCTCGACGATTGGAGCGACGATGAGCGAGCGGACCAGCTACGCGCCGGGCACGCCCTGTTGGATCGACCTCGGCACCCCCGACCAGGATGCGGCGACGGAGTTCTACGGCGCTCTCTTCGGCTGGAGCGTCGAGGCCGACGAGAACGCCGAGGAGACCGGCGGCTACCGGGTCGCGCGACTGCGGGGCCACGCCGTCGGCGGCGTGATGAAGCTGATGGGGGAGGAGCAGCCCACCGCCTGGTCGAGCTACGTCTGCGTCGAGGACGCCGACGCGACCGTCGCCAAGGCCCGCGAGGCCGGCGCCACGGTGATCGTCGAGCCGATGGACGTCCTCGACTACGGCCGCATGGCGTTCGTCCTCGATCCGACTGGCGCCGCGATCGGCCTCTGGCAGCCCGGGGTCAATGTCGGCGCCGGCCTGGTCAACGAGCCGGGCGCGCTCGCCTGGAACGAGCTCGAGACCCGCGACCCCGAGGCGGCCAAGGCCTTCTACGCCGCGGTCTTCGGCTGGTCCTTCGTCGACCACGAGATGCCCGGGATGGGCACCTATACCGAGTGGAAGCTGGGCGACGCCTCGATCGGCGGCATGGCCAACATCACCGGCCGCGTGCCCGACGAGGTGCCGGCCCACTGGCTGGTCTACTTCGGGGTCGAGGACGCCGACGCGTCGCTGGCGAAGATCGGCGAGCTGGGCGGCAACGTCAACTTCGGCCCGGTCGACATCCCCGCCGGCCGCTTCGGCATGGCCGTTGACCCCTGGGGCGCCGCCTTCGCCGTGATCGCCCTCGCCAAAGAGGACCAGGGAACCAACGCCTGAATCGGGCTTCCGGTGCGCCTTTTCCGCGAATAGACCGCAAAAGGCGCACCGGAACGCCGTTTGGTCAGATCGCGGCCGCTTCGCCCGGGTCGCCGGCCTCGCCCTCGTCCTCCCATTCGGCGGGCTCGCCGAGGCTGGCGCTCTTCACGACCTTGAGGCCGAGCATCGCGCACTTCATCCGCGTCGCCGAGATCTCGATCCCGAGCAGGTCGAGGACGAAGTCCTTGGGCAGTCGCAGCAGCTCCTCGCGCGACTTCCCGAGCAGCTCGTCGGTGAGCAGCGAGGTGGCCGCGGTGGAGATCGCGCAGCCCTTGCCCTCGAAGGCGATCTCCGCGACCTTGCCCTCCTCGTCGAGCCGGATCGTCACGTGCTGCTCGTCGCCGCAGAACGGGTTGGTGTCGTCGAACTCGAGGTCCGGGTTCTCGACCTTGCCGAAGTTGTGCGGTCGCTTGTAGTGCTCGAGGATCTGGTCGCGGTAGAGCTCGTCCATCGCTGCCGAGGCTAGCGGAGCGGAGGCATCAGACCGGCTCCCAGCGGGTAGAAGCACCGGCATGAGACCCGATCCGCGCCACAGCGCGCTCCTGCGGAGCCTCGCCGTCGCCCTGCTCGCGGCGTGCGTCCTCGCGGCCCCGGCGGCGGCCTCGCGGAAGCGGGTCGTCCCAACCCGGATCTACGTCAGCGAAAAGTTCCCCGCCCTGCACGGGGCGCTCCACTCGCACAGCCGCTTCTGCTCCGCCCGCCGGCGACTGCTCGTCTACCGCGCCCGGCGCGGCCCGGACCGCCTCGTCGGCCGGGGCTGGAGCCACCGCGGCGGCGCCTGGAAGGTTTCGCTGGGCAAGAAGCTCGGCCGCGGCCACTACTACGTCGTCGCCCCGGCCCGCGCCAGCGGCCGCCTCGGCATCCGCTGCTCGATGGCGCGCTCGAAGAGCATCCCGGTGCAGGACTGAGGCGGGCGCCTCAGAGCCCGAACACGCGCCGCGCGTCGTGCAGGGCTTCGACCAGGCGGTCGATCTCCTCTTCCGTCGTGTGGACGGCGAAGCTGGCGCGGGCGGTGGCGGGGACGCCGAGGCGGTCCATCAGCGGCTGGGCGCAGTGGTGCCCGGCGCGCACCGCGACCCCGTGGCGGTCGAGGATCTCCGAGACGTCGTGGGCATGGACGCCCTCGAGCTCGAAGGAGACCGGGCCGAGGCGCTCGGGCCCGGCGGGCGGGCCGAAGATCCGCAGCCCCGGCACCTCGCCGAGCCGCCCGATCGCGTAGCCGGCGAGGCGGCGCTCGTGGTCGCGCACCGCCTCCATGCCGAGCCCATCG
>Ga0210100_1000145_pt1 | contig 13497 bp, 13 predicted proteins | sample MayberryNW_TuleB_FD_185525 | JGI IMG/M metagenome (GOLD analysis project Ga0210100, IMG submission 185525) | Wetland microbial communities from San Francisco Bay, California, USA, that impact long-term carbon sequestration - MayberryNW_TuleB_D1... | ecosystem: Environmental > Aquatic > Marine >... | reverse complement strand
CCTGTCGCCGACGGCCTCGCCGGCCTCGATCTCGGCCCCCCGCCGCTCGATCCAGTCGTCGGAGAGGCGCAGCCGGACCCCGTCGTCGCGCTCGACCAGCTCCGCGACCCACGGTTCCTCCCCGATTCGCTCCAGCGCCTTGCGCGCTCCCTCCTGCTCACGCCATTCCGGGTGGCGGGGGACCAGCATCAGGTCGAACTCGTCGTCGGGACGGTAGGGCGCGCGGGGCGACCAGTGGACCTGGCCCTCCTCGCGGACCGCGCTATCGTCGAAGAAGTCGAAAAGGTTTGCGTCCATAGCCTCTCGTCACCCGTCCTGTCAGTTCCCAGTTGACGAATGCACCGGCCGGGGCTCGAACCCGGATCTTCGGCTTACAACGCCGACCCTTTAACCGATTAAGGCACCGGTGCTGGCTATGTTCTCAACTGGTCAGGACTTCTTTGACTAGTCGAGGTGGGCGGCATCATAACAGCAAAATTTTTCGACGCAATGACAGATTGGCGACGCCGAGCGCGGGCATCTATAGGGCGCGGGCGGGGCTCCCACCGTTGGCCGAGAACTTCTGGCACTTTTTCCTCCCTATAGGGGGGTCAAGGCATCAGAAGATCGAGATCGGTGGCGCTTGACCGTGGATTTGGGTCAGGCGCGCTGGGCGCGCTCGCGCACTTCGGCCTTCTGCTCCAGCGTCATCGCCCCGGGGTGGCCGTCTCCCGGCCACGGGCTGAGCATCAGCAGCAGGCGGGCGTCGGAGCGTGCCGAGACGGTGTGGCGCTCGCCTGGCGCGAACTCGAAGAGGTGACCATCGGCGGCGGCGACCGTCTCCCCCTCCACCGACTCGACCTCGATCTCGCCCTCGATCACGAGCAGGCGGGCGCGCTCGTGGACCTCGTGCTCCTGCAGCTGCTCCCCGGCCGGCAGGCTGAGCACGATCGTTCGCGCGTCGTCAGCCGAGGCGAGAATCTGCGGCTGGCGCGGCTCCGCTTCGACGGCCTTCAGGTTCCAGCTCTGCATCTCTTCCTCCTTACCCTTTCCCTGGTCCTCGTAGTCGCTCAGCCTCCCGCCGGATCTCCTCCTCGCTGATCGGCTTGCGCCCGTAGACGTCCCAGGCGTTGGCCGCCACCCCGACCCCCCAGCCGAGGATCGGGAAGACCGGCCAGAAGAAACCCGCCCCGGTCACCGCCCAGATCGCCACCAGCACCGCGTTCACCGCGACGTAGATGAAGACGTGGCCGCGGAAGTCGCGCTTCTTCTTGAGCTGGGCGATCGCCTGCTCGCGCAGCGCCTGGTCCGAGGTCGGAGCGGCCTCCATGCCCTTGTTGTACCTCCCCGCTCGGGCTGCGGTCAAGCGGGGCATCAACGATGGCGATGGCGCCCGTGCCTGTGCCTGTGCCTGTGCCGAAAGGCCCCACGGCCCGGACGGCCTCGGTTAGGTTGGGGGAACTCCAACAGAGAGGAGCAGCATGGATACCTACGTGATCCTCCGCCGTACCGCCTGGCAGTCGCCCGAGGAGCTCGAGGTCGCCGCCGGACGGTCCGCCGCGGTCGGCGACGAGGAGATGTCCGACGACATCCGCTGGATCCGCAGCTACGTGCTCGAGGAGGACGGCGGCTCGGTCGGCACCGTCTGCATCTACCAGGCCACCAGCCCGGAGGCGATCCGCGAGCACGCGCAGCGCGCCGACCTCCCGGCCGACGAGATCGTCAAGGTCGCCGACACCGTCGTCGTCCGCCCGGACCCCGACCCGGCGAACGCGTAGCGGCGCGGCCGGGAGACGTTGGCTCTCGGAGCCGTCAGCGCCAGGAGCGGCTATGCGACGTCGGCTTGCCGCAACCGCCCGGCGCTCGGCTCCGCGACGTCCAGCGCCCGTTTCATCCTGATCTGGCGGATGGCCGCCTCCCACTCGGCGGCGCGCTGGCGCCGGAGGGCTTCCAGCTGCCGTCGACGGTGGCGGCGCCGAAGACGGATGCCCGCATAGCCGATGGCAAGGACAAGCGCGAGGACGACCGGCAACGGCGGGACGGAGGAGCCCGAGGATGACCGATCGCCCGTGTTCGTGGGCGCCGCGGCTGCCACCGGAGTCGCGGACGCGCCGGCGTCCTGAGGTGGCCTTGACGAAGAGAGCGCAGTTGCGGCGTCGACGGCGACCTTGTCGGCGTGGGTCACCGGAGGCGGCGGTTCCACCGGATTGATCCCGCCCCTCGCCTGCGACGTGCTCGCGGGTGACGCCGTCGGGGTCGACGGTTCCGGACCGCCGTAGCCGCTCGAGCTGGGGGTAGACGAGGGTGCTTCGCTGGAGGACCCGGTCGAATCGGGGGACCCGCCGCCCGTCGATCCGCCCCTTCCCGGGGCGCCGCTGCCGATCGATCCCCCCTGGCGGATCGGCGCGCCCCCGCCGCTGGAGGATCCCGTGCCGCCGCCCTGCGGGGTCCACCCCGCCGAAGGTGGCGATGAGGGGGCTTCCGGGGTGGAGGATTCGGGGGCCGTTTCCCCCGACGTCGACCCTCCGCCGGTTTCTTCACCGGCCGCGAACGCGCCCGCCGGCGTCCCAACGGCCAAGGCCAGCGCCGCGGTGATCATCGAGAGCGCAAGACAACGACGGTGACGCAGCTTCCTCAGCTCCTGACTCGTTCCGTGAGCGAAATGGATGGACGAATATCCTAGATTAACTTCTGAGACCTGCCGAGAAGAGAGAAGGGGAGAGCGAGAAAACGTTGATTTTCCGGAGCCCGGAGCGCACCTGGCCTTGATCGGGCCGCTGGGATGAAGATGGGGATGTCTCATCGGGTTGCGCTTGCGGCCCTGGCTGGCGCTGTCATCTCGACCGGCCTCGGCCTGCTGCTCGCGGTCAGCTCCTCGGCCGCGTCGCCGACCCTCAGCGTCGCGGCCGCCGACGCGACCGTCGGGCAGGCGATCCACGCCACGGCGCAGCTCTCGGAAAGCCCGAACGCCTCGGGTGAGATCTCCTTCGAAGTCTTCGGCCCGGGAGACCCCACCTGCTCCGGGCCGGCGCTGACCCCCGCCCCGGCTCCGGCCTCGGTGATCGGCGAAGGGGAATACGCCTCGGGGGACTTCACCCCGGCCGAAGCCGGGGAATATCACTGGAGCGCCCACTACTCCGGCGACCTCGAAAACCCCGCCGCCGACTCGGCCTGCTCCGCGGCGTCGATCGTGGGCAGGGCGAGCCCCGGGGTGGCGGGCACCGCCAGCTCCGGCGTCGTTGGCACGGCGATCCACGACGAAGTGGAATTGACCGGCGGCTTCTCCCCCACCGGGGAAGTGGTCTTCAGGGTCTATGGGCCGGGGGACACCGGCTGCCTGACGCCGCTGGAAACGGAATCCGTTCCGCTCCAGGCCGGCCACGCCACCTCCGGGGACTTCGTTCCCCAGCAGGCCGGAGAATTCCGCTGGACCGCCGCCTATGGGGGCGATGCGAACAACGAGGCGAGCGCCACCGCCTGCGGGGCGTCCGAACAGTCCTCGGCGGTCGCCAAAGCGGCGCCGGGCCTGGCGGGGGTGGCGACCTCCGCGGTCACGGTCGGATCCTCGATCACCGACGTCGCCACCCTCTCGGGGGGCTTTGAAGCAAGTGGGCAGATCGTCTTCCGCGCCTATGGGCCGGGGGACGCGAGCTGCTCGGGGGCGGTCGAGTACGAAGCGACGGTCCCGGTCGACGGCGACGGCCCCTATTCCCCATCGGGGTTCTCCCCGGCGGCGGCGGGGCTGTATCGGTGGACGGCGGCCTATGGGGGCGATGCGAACAACGAAGCGAGCGCCACCGCCTGCGGGGCGTCCGAACAGTCCTCGGCGGTGGGCACGATCGCCGTGACCCTGGAAGCCGGCGCCACCAGCGGCACGGTCGGGAGCCCGGTGACCGCCACGGCGTCGATCCAGGAAGGGGCGACTCCGGGTGGGCAGATCACGTTCGCCGCGTTCCCGCCCGGCGACGCGAGCTGCTCCGGCGCCCCGGCCTTCAGCTCCACGGTCGACGTCGCGGGGAACGGCTCCTACCGCTCGGCCGCGTTTGTGCCCACTCGGGTCGGCGCCGTCCGCTGGGCCGTCGGCTACTCGGGCGACCCGAACCACGCCCCGGCGACGGTCGGGTGCGGCAAAGCGACGTCCACCGTCTCCCAGGCGAGGCCCTCGATCGCCGGCACGGTCACCTCGCGACTGACCCTTGGCAGCCCGGTCCAGCTCACGGCCACGCTCCAGGGAGGCTACGCGCCCACCGGCACGGTCTCGTTCCAGATCTACGGCCCGGGCGCGACCGACTGCGCCCAGCCGTTGTCGGTCGACACCGTCGCCGTCCACGGGAACGGCGCGGTGAGCTCGGATCCGTTCGTCGCGCGGCGTCCCGGTCGCTACAGCTTCGTCGCCAGCTACTCGGGCGACAGCGCGAACCAACAGGCGACCGAACCGTGCGACCCCTCGGGCCGGGCCGCCCAGGTGGAAAAGCGAATGCCGAAGGTGAAGCCCCGCGGGCGCCTGTTGTCGGGCGACCGGATCCTGATCCGCGCGCGCCTTTCGGGCGCCATCTCCCCATCGGGCGTGATCAACTTCCGCCTCTACCGTCCGGGCGACAAGCGATGCGCGGGCAAGCCCGCGATCAGCGGCGGCGTCACCGTGAGGTCGAACGGCAGCTACGCGCTCGCCCAGTACCTGGCGACCAAGGCGGGCGTCTACCGCCTCAGCGTCGGCTACTCCGGCGACCAGCGCAACCGGCGGTTCAAGGGCGGCTGCCCCGGGGCGCAGCCGATCCGCGTCAGCTGATCGACGCCCGTCCCTACCATCGGGGAATGACTCTCGAACGGATGGACCACGTCGGCATCGTCGTCGACGACCTCGCCGCCGCGATCGAGTTCTTCGCCGAGCTCGGGCTCGAGCCGCAGGGCGAGGGGTCGGTCGAGGGCGACTGGGTGGACCGCGTCGTGGGACTCGAGGGCGTGCGAGCGGATCTCGCGATGCTGCAGACCCCGGACGGCCGCTGCCGCATCGAGCTGGCGAAGTTCCACTCGCCTCCAAGCCAGGGCGACAACGCACACGCGCCGGCAAACGCGCGGGGCATCCGCCACATCGCATTCGTCGTCGAGGACATCGACGCCGTCATCGCACGCCTGCAAGCCCGCGGCGCCGAGCTGGTCGGCGAGCTGGAGCGCTACCGCGACGTTTACCGGCTCTGCTACGTCCGCGGCCCGGAGGGGATCATCGTCGAGCTGGCGGAAAAGATCGGCTGACGATCCGGTTCGTCTCCGATCTCGGTGATGTCTCTAGATGGGGAGACAGGATCGATTTAGCGAAAGGTTTGGTCTGCACTCGAACCGCCGATGCCGTGGGCATGATTGGGGCATGCCGACGATCAGCCGCTTCTTTGGGATAGCCATCGTCATGTTCTTCGACGATCACGGCTTCCCGCACTTCCACGCTCGCCACGCCGAAGGCGCCGAGCCCGCGCCGGTGAGACACTTCTGGATATCGAGTGACCTTCGCCGACGGGCTGAGCGGAGAGGTCGATGTCCTGGACCGCAGGCGTGGCCCTGTCTTCGAGGACGCTCGCACGCCAGAGGGGTTTGCCAGAGTCGAAGCCGATTCGGAGACCGGAACCGTCGTCTGGCCCGGAGGTGCTGACCTCGCCCCCGACACGCTTTATGAGCGGGTCCAGCCTGGAGCCCGGCCCGCGTCTCGCACGGCTGCCTGATTACGATCGGTGAGCTTGGGCTCGGCTTCTGCGGGGCAGGTCCACCGGACTTGCGTCAGGCAATGCCGCAGGGTGGGCTAGGCCGGTCTGGCCCATAGCTAAAGCCAGCGACACTCAAACGCGAGCGTAGCGATAGACGCCCCTGATGTTCTGGGCGAAAAATTGGCCTTTGGACGGGGCGGACATCAACGCTTGGTGGATCTGGGCCGGAACATCGAAGTACTGGTAGATGCCTCCATTGTGAAACTGAATCTCTAGGACGCCGTTTTCATAGCCGATCGAATGCACGTTGGAGGACTGTACGGGGGTTCGCTGCATCTGGACTCCTATTTGTCGGTAATGATTCTGGGTGAACTAGTTTGCTGGGCGCGCCACAGCTCCATCAGCTCGGCGTAGTCCTCGGGCTCTCGTGGCTTATTCCAGCCACCGGGACCTTCCTCCTCGAAAACGAGGGGATCACTGCTATCGGGGCGGCGATCACGCGAAGGCTGTTCGATCAGCGCACGCATAGGGAGATTGACAGCCTCGCCAATCACAATCGCCTCGCCAGTTCGCAACACGGGCAGCATCGCTAGCAGGCCCTCGAGATTGTCGCTAACGGAACTAAGCACATGGTTGCGATCTTGGGCGTTAGCCAAGCGCAGCGCGAAGGTCGTCCCGCACTGGGAAAGGACAGTGTGATCGATCTCGCTCGGCCGCTGACTGACGATCATCGCCCCGACGCCGTACTTACGTCCCTCCTTAACGATGCGTCGCGTACTTTCCGCCGCTAAAGACCTCGAGGCTCGCCCGAGGTAGGCATGCGCCTCCTCAAGGACGACAAGCAGTGGGCGCTCGCGCCCTCCCTCGGCAATGTCGCGTCCCCAGTAGAGAGCGTCGTAGACAATCCGCAACATAATCCCGATCACGTCATGTAGGACCTCGGGCGGAACCCCGGAGAGGTCAACAATGGTGACCGGCTCTGCAGCGCCGAGCCAGGACCCAAGCAGAGCATCAAGATCGTGCTCAACCTTACCTTCGAGATCAGGACTCCATGGACCGGGATTGAAGAGGAAGGAGAAGCGGGGGTCGCGGAGACGGATACCGAGGCTGTCGATCTCGCGGCGCAGATTGAGAGGTGAACCGCTGAGGTAGACCTTCTCCTCGCCACTGGCCTGCGTGTGAGGTCGATAGAGGGGTGGGATGACGTTCGCGGCATCCCCTTCCTGGACAGGCTTGCCGTTGTTATCGAGGAGGAACGCCTGGGTCGCCGCCGACTGGCCTCCGGCGACAATGTGAGTTGCGTTGAGATCGCGGTAGAGTTCAAGCCAAAGGTCGTGGATGCTGAAGGGCACCGGGGCATCAACGGTGACCGTTTCAGGGTCGATACCTGCGCGGGGTTGCTTTTCCAATGAAACCCTCTTGCGGGCGCTGATCTCGTGCAAAAGCGCTGCCCGCTCGGCGCCCCCCACAGAGCCGAAGACAAGCGCCATCAGCTCTTCAAAGTTCAGTGCCCAGTAAGGCATTTGCAGTTGCTCAGAGGGATCGCCAGCATCGACTCGCAACACCCGCACATGCCCTGCAGCATTGCGGGCGTACTCGCCGTGGATGTCGAAAAGCAGGATGCGGGCCGAGGGGTAAATGTCCTTTCGCGATAGGACATCTAGAAGCTTTGCCACCGTCGTCGACTTTCCGGCGCCGGTGCTGCCGAGAACAGCCGAATGACGGGTGACGAGGCGATTCACACCAACCTCTGCAGGTATCGACTCGGCGCTGGCGACAGAGCCAATGCGGATCGACTTGCCGGGCTCAGACTGACGGCCGTAAAGCCGACGCAGATCGGCTTCAGTGACGAGGTGAACCGGATCGCCGAAGGTCGGGTATTGGCCGAGACCACGCTCAAAGGGGGTACCGCGGCGGGCCTCACCGACCAACTGAACGGTCATCCAAAGTCCCGAAGCATCAGAATTCTTAGCGAGGTTTTCGGGCAAGGCGCTAGCGCCGACTTGCGAGACGACCCCGAAAAGATCGAGGAAGCCGACCGGCATCTTGACGAAACTGCCGACTTGGCCGATGCGGTAGCCGCGACCATGGACAAAACGGAGCCCCGCTGCACTCTCAGAGGAGAGTTCGACGCTGACGCTGGGTCCGCTTACATCACGGACCGTGCCGATCAGGGTGGGGTCGGTAAGCGCGTTCACGGAGCGCCCGAGAGGGCGGCTAGGAACTCGCCCAGCTTGGCGAAGTCACCGAGCTCGCAGCACGGGATGGCCTTCTCAACTCGCACGCCCGGCAGGCTGGCGATGGCCTCGGCATCCTCGACCTCGCGCCAGGGAGCGCGCTCCCTGCCGATCACGGCCTCAGTCTCAGCGATTAGGAGGAGATTGGAAGCATCGGCCCGTCCTGCGAGCTCGGTCGCCTCCGGATAACTGTCGAGGTCCCCATAGAGCAAGCCATAAAGAATCGCGGTGGGGTTGCGCTGCAACCCCTCTTGGAGGATCTCGTTGAGATGCTCATCGCGGAAGGAGTAGCCGCAACTGACGATGACTACATCGGGCTGGCGCAAAATGTGGCGAAGGCGGTCATGTAGGGCTAGGTAAGGCATTCGGCGGCTCTCGTCGTACTTGAGATGCGAGGGGTGAATAAGGCGGCGCTCGCGATGGTCGGTGGCCGTGTAGTCGCGAATGACCCGGCCGCTTTCAGCGCGACACCAGGTGATAGAGCCGTGGAGCTTCCAGAGACGAGCCCAGCGCGGCGGCAACTCGTCGTCCTCGATCGCGCGCACCTCAAAAAAAGGCTTGTGGGCGCCGACGAACCCATCGAAAAACGGCACTCCGCTCTCCTCCATGGATTGCTCGGCGAGCACATCGTAGTTGGTGGTGAAGATCTCAACGGGAATCGAGCGTGAGGCACCTCCAACCCAGGACATCACATCGTGATAGGCGGTCTTCTTCCTCGGCAATTCTGGCTCGGCCAGCGTGACGATTTGCGCTGAGATCGCTTCGTCAAGAGCATCTAACTCCTCATGGTCAAGATTGCGGGCGGTGTCCTTTCCGGCAACGTCCTTCAGGGCTCTGACCAAGGAGAGCATGTACTCAAGATCCGCGTCATCCTTGCCGTCAACTTCGAGTACGGCCTCAAGCTTGGCAAATATCGTGGACAACTCAGAGTCCCGGAGACGCTCACAGAGAATCTCGGTCATCTTGCGAACGTCGGGGATTAGCGGGCCGTCTTCAGCGGCGTTAGGAACGGCCATTGGACAGCCGGCGCCGATGAAAAGTGCAGCAGGGCGGTTGGCACCCTCGAGCGCCTGTCTCAGCTGATCAATATTTGCGGCAAGATCGTGGGCGATCATCTCTTCAAGCGATCCATTGCGTGATGGCCGGCCAAATGCCCGTGACCTTGCCGCTGTACGTCTGCAGGCGCAGACACGAAGTTGCGAAGCCCATCTAGTTCCAATTCTCAAGAGGCCGAGGCATTCAGAAGTGAGCCGGGACCCTATTGGGAACGCATTAGGGACGCCTAGAGATTACGACCGCCCTCGGCTCGCCCGCATCGATCTCTCGGATATATCCCTCTCATGCCGAGCCCCGTATCCCTCTCGTATCACGGATCGCCGCGCATCTTCCCGCAAAGGCTCGCGCGGCTGTTCGATTTTGGCTTGCTGCGTGGCTATGCGAAGCCATGCGGGGCGAAGGTCTGCATCGGGGAGACAGGATCAACTTGGCTCCAGAACAGGCTTAGAACGGCATCCGTTTCACCCTCGTATCCCGGATTCCAACCGTCTTTCCGTCGGCGCAATCAAGATGACCGAGAGCCCGGTGAGACACTTGTGGAGAAGAACCCTTGAGATGAAAGGGCCTACCCCCGAAATCACCGCAGTTGAGGTCGTCCGCCACGGCGTCCTTCGGCTGACCTTTGCCGACGGGCTGAGCGGAGAAGTCGACGTCCTGGACCGCATGCGCGGCCCTGTCTTCAAAGACGCCCGCACGCCCGAGGGTTTTGCCAGGGTCAAAGCCGATTCGGAGACCGGAACCGTCGTCTGGCCCGGCGGCGCCGACCTCGCCCCCGACACGCTTTATGAGCGGGTCCAGTCCGGGGCCTGGCCCGAGACTCGCACGGCTGCCTAAATGAGATCGATGAACATGGGGTTCTCTTCCGCCGACGGTTCAACTTGAAATCTGCTCGGATGTTCAATGCGAGCGCTGGCCGAGTAGGAACCCAACGCCCCTCCCAACGATCGCGTCGATCAACTCGACGTTCAGCTCGCTCTCTACATGCCGCTTGAGCGAGTCGAAGTCATAGTGGTGCGTTGCGGATAGCAAGTACTTGGCCTCCCTTGCCTCCGCGCTGGACACCGCGTACCTGACCAGAGTTTCCGTGCCAGGCACGATGCTGACATCCTCACGCAGTTCCCTCCCAAGTTCACATGAAGCACGAGGAAGTCCAAGTGCATCCAGCGTGCTGAGATCCCACATGACCGCGATGTCCTCCTCGAACAAGGCGACCGACTCATCGGGGTGGCCTATGTTGGCCTCGATGAGCACCAGATCGCCAGGAAGCATTGCTCTATCGAGACTGGCAAAGATCTCTGGCTCATCAAAGCTGCCGATTGCGTTGCCGAGCACGGAGAACAGGTTCGTACTAGGGCGATACTCAAAGACACTGCTGAAAGGCTGGAGATTCGTGAAGTCGCCCAGCATCGCCTTACAACGAAAACGCGACCGATCGAGTCCACTCCTTGAGATGTGGCGCAGCGCCTCAACCAGCAGGATGTCGCTGATCTCGACTGGGTAGTAGCAGAGACTTTCATCGTCCTTCAACTTCCCAGCCAGCGCCCGCAGGACGATGTCGTCCTTGCTTCCATCTCCACAGCCCAAGCTGATCAAGTCGACTGCCGTGGTTCCCGCCGCCTGTTGCACCACCTTCGCGAGGTGCGCGGCATTCAGCCGAAGGTCGCTCTTCGCGTGCCGGAAGTAGCCATAACTGACGCTACGGCAAAGCCTGAGCCAGGAACGGGCCCCTTCTGCATGGGCAAACTGGAACTTGGCCGGAACCCTCTCACCCCACCGAACAGCACGTCGCAACTCATCGGCATAGCTGGCTCGCGAGGCGTCCAGGCCAACCGCTGCGTCAACGAGCATCTCGAGGTGCCCAGTGTCTCCGCGTTCCGAGACTTGCGTCGAGTCTGCCCGGTCTCGCGGACCCAGCGCTCGGATCTCTTGCCATAACCGCCTGGCCAACGAGGCAGCGCTCTTCTGGCTATCACCCTCAATCTCGTAGTAGATAATCGAGATGCTGGCGAGGTCGACGGGGACTACATTCGATCCCAGATTTTTAGGAACCAGAAGGAACGTCCGTGCCGTGCCGAGGCGACCAACGGCAAGCCCGAGCTCGAACAGAACGTTGTCGCGGCCAGACCTAGGCTGGTCGAGTCCGATGGCGACATCGTCATCCGAGAGGACGAAGACTGCAAAGTCCGCCTCGTCCAAGGCCTGCTCAATCGCCTCCAGCGCAGTGAAGCCCGAGGGGCCCCATTTCGACTTCGTCCAACTGGAGACGATGGCCCTGCCGCTGAGATGATGGCTCAGCGCATCGATCAGATTTTCCCTGTCGGACGAGGAAGCCACAAACAGCCTCGGCTCCCGACTGACTTGAGGAGAGGATTCTCCGGGGTGCGGCCCGGCGAGCTCAACCACTATTGCGTGCGCCAGCTTGTCGAGGAGCTGAGACTCGCGCCTAACCCGGAATGATTCCGGCTTGATGCCGAGAAGCAAGGCTGCTCTCCCTCGGCGATGCTGCAGCGACTCGCCTTCGGTCAACGGAACGAGGCCGAACAGGGCATCGATCGCATCATGCTCTTTCATGCTTTCGACCGCGAGTCGCAACGCTTGGGTGATTGCAGCGGCAACCACGCCTTCGTCCATTGCGGCTGAGTCTTGGGATTGAGCGAGTTCGACGAACTCCGGGCAGGCGAGCACAGTGGCGGGACTGACGCGCCCCTCTTTGAGAAGTCTTTTCAAGCCCGCTTTCGCATGCTTGATATCGGCTTTAGTTACAGCCGAGTTACGTGAAAGTTCAGAATGATTCATCTGTCGTACAAATATGGTACAAATCCAGCCGGCCGGATCAGAGGATCATGGAGATCTGCAGCAAATGAGCCAGCGTTCGCTGTTCCACCGTCTTTTCAGCATTGAGATCCTCGCCGGCGCGCTCGCCGGGGCTGGGGCGCCCTATCTAGTCGCGCTGTTCATCGAGGTTGGCCCTGATCAGGTGCCCCTCTGGCTGGTCGCTCTTGGCCTAGGCGCCGGCACTCTGTTCACTTGGTTGGCACGGGTGGTGCGGAACAACCGTGAAAGGTCTCGTGCGACACGAGAGCGGAAGGAACGCGAGCATCTGGAGTTGAAGACCGAGCTGGAAAACTTGAAGGAGGCGGTCGCAAACATCTCGACATCGCGCCGAACTTGGCCAAGAAGGCGCAACTCCTAGCTGCTTTGCGCCCAGAGTCGAGCGGAAGCGGTTCGATGGACCTTTTGGCGCTCAAGGCGGTCGAGGGCATGGATTAGGCGCAACGAACCGACGGCTACACCGTCGACCTCAAGCTCGCGGATCGCAGACTCGATAGCCGCTCGCGCCGCCTCGCTCGCGCGTCCAAGATCCTCGGCAAAGTCTTCTCGTCAACGCGCAGACGGTGATCCGGAGAGTGCGATTAAGCGGCGGTCTGTATCACTCTGGCGCCAAGCCTCGTATCCCTCTCGTATCACGGATTGCCCCGCATCCCTCCGCATAGGCTCGCGCGGCTCGCTCGATCGAGCCTGATGCGTGGCTATGCGGAGCCATGCGGGGCAAAGGTCCGCATCGGGGAGACAGGATTTGAACCTGCGACCGCTCGGCCCCCAGCCGAGTGCGCTACCAGACTGCGCCACTCCCCGTGGGATCTTCATTTTGCCTTATCGAGCCGTTGGGCGGATCCATCGACTATGCCAAGAAGCCCGCGAAGGGAACGTCTGTTCCCGTGAATAGGCTGTTGACCGAATGCGCCGATGCGGGCGATGCCGACACGAGAAGGAGCAAGACGAATTCGCGTGGCGGCGCAAGGCGCGCGGTCAGCGCGACAACTACTGCCGACCCTGCAGGGCGGCGTACAAGCAGGAGCACTACCACGCGAACCGCTCCCGGTATATCGAACAGGCTCGACGTCGCAAGATGGCCGTGCTGACGGAGCGCAACGAGTACTTGGTCGCGTTTCTCCGAGAACATCCCTGCGTGGATTGCGGCGAGAAGGACCCGGTGGTGCTCGAGTTCGACCACCTCAGGGACAAGGAATTTGCGATCTCGCGCGGGATACGAGACCGCGATTGGCAGAGCGTCCTCGACGAGATGGCAAAGTGCGACGTGGTTTGTGCAAACTGTCATCGTCGCCGCACCGCTCGTCGGGGCGGCTTTGCTCGCGCGGTGGTAGCTCAACGGTAGAGCCTCGCCCTTCCAAGGCGATGATGCGGGTTCGATTCCCGTCCGCCGCTCTCTTGGCCCCGGCGTTCGTCCTTTGTGGGCCATAGGGGGTGCAAAGGACGAACGCCGCGGAGGGGAAGGGCGCGGGCCGGTTCATGGATCGGGGCGCTTCTGTCGATGCCGGGTCTGTCGATGCCCGGGGCAGGCGCCAGATCCGTCGCGGCCAGCTGCCTGGCGCTCGTCGCGCTCGCTCTCTGGGGTTGCGGCGGCTCGGGCGGAGAGGCCGGCGCGCCCTCGCAGGGCGGCGGCTACGTCGACTGGCCCGTCTTCGGCCGGGTGCCGGAGCGGACTCACTACCTGCCCGCTCACAGGC
>Ga0210100_1000144_pt1 | contig 13625 bp, 8 predicted proteins | sample MayberryNW_TuleB_FD_185525 | JGI IMG/M metagenome (GOLD analysis project Ga0210100, IMG submission 185525) | Wetland microbial communities from San Francisco Bay, California, USA, that impact long-term carbon sequestration - MayberryNW_TuleB_D1... | ecosystem: Environmental > Aquatic > Marine >... | reverse complement strand
CCCCGGGTAGAAGTGAAGGCGGATGTCTTCGAGCGGCAGCTCTGGGCTTTCCTTGAAGACCGCGGTCAGCTGTCCCGTGCTCTGATCCAGATCTACCTTGCCCGGCACCTTGGCGACGATCCCCTGCTTGGGGTCTTCGATAACCAGATAGAGGGCGAGCAAGGACCCGAAGCGGTTGGCGTAGGGCTTTGCCAGGTAGACCGCTCCCTTGAGCGAGTCGTTCAAGAGCGTGGTCTTGACTTCGGCCGATGCCACCTTGGAGGCATCCGGGCAGCTCTGCGGCTTGGTCCCGTCAGAGCCCAGCTCTTCCTCTGAGCAGGCGCCGAGGCCCGCCGCGGCGGAGGGGTTGATGACCATGCCTTCGGGCAGGGTGACCTTGACGTTCTTCAGGTTGGCCGTCGAGCGCCCCGAGGGAGCTTCTTCCTGGGGCTGGTGGATGTCGAATTCGAGGCCCGTGGGAGAGTCGGCGAGGTTGGTCGTCGGCCGCGCTTCGATCGTCGGTTCGAACTTGAGCTGGTTGCAGCCGTCGACGCCCACCGGGTTGCCGTTGGCGTCGGTGGAGGGATAGCTCGCCTGCGCTTCTTCGCCGATCCAGTTGGTCAGCCTCAGGACGCTTTCGATCGGTTCAGGCGTGCAGGAGCTCGGCAGGGTCACGCCGGCGCTGTCGAGCGCTTCGCTCGGGCAGGCGCCGCCGTGCCTCACGCATTCCCCGCGCACCTGATCGTGCCCGGAATCGCTGGGGTCCCCCCAGAAGGTGACTTCGTTGCCGAGGACGCCGACCTGGGCAGGCAGGTTGAAGGCGCCGGCGGCCAGACCATAGTCAGAGCCCGAGCGCACGTGCGCCAGCAGGTGGATGTAGACGCCGGATTCGACTTCGAAGGCGAACTCGGCGGGAACGCCCGGCGGCGGCACCATGTTGTAGAGGCCGCGGATCGAGAAGTTGGGGCGTTCGTCGTAGATGCCCACGTTGAGCGAGACGATGCCGATTTGGCTGGCGTCCGAACAGCCGACTTCTTCGTTCTCGAGGTCGACCTCTTCGCAGCGCGGGACCGAGGCCGGGTCGACCAGCATCCCCTGGGGGATTTCGCCGACGATGTTGCGCGCCCCTCCGCCGGGCACCCAGACGGTGCCACCGCTTTCGCGGTTGTTGTCGAAGCTCATCCCGATGGTCAGCTGGTAGGGGTGGGAGCCGGCCAGGGTCGAGGTCGAGCCGTCGGCTTCGGTGGTGCTGCCGTGCGCGCCTGTGTCTTCGTCAAGAAAGCCGATCGTGGCCGCTTCTTCGCTGACCGTGGTCGGCATCGTCGCTGACGCAGGTTCCGCGCCGCCGCCTTCGACCACGGCATGGTCGAGCAGGTTGGCCGGAGCGCCGGCTTCGACTTCCAGCGGGAAGTAGGCCCTGGCCTGACGGCCGGGGTGCAGCGGCTCTTCGGTGGAGCAACTAACCGTCTGGCCAACCGCTTCGCAGCTCAGGTCCGCTTCGCCGGGTTCGACGCCGGCTTCGCCAAAGGAGGCCTGCGAGGGCGAGGGCACTACGCCGCTGGGCAGCGTGTCAGTGATCGTGTATTTCCCCACGGTCGGCGCACCGCCCACGTTGGTCGCGACTACCGCGTAGCCCGGACCCTTGGTCCTGCCGGTGCTCTTCGCCCCGGGGATGAAGTTGGTCGGATAGGGGACGATCGCCAGGCGCCAGCCGGGCTTTGCCCCCGGCTCGGTGGCGCTCGCGGGTGTCGTCGCGATCCCCAGCGCGCAGAGCGCCGCCAGAAGCGCCGCGATCCGTAGTACCTTGCTCATCGCCCTGCCCTCCCCTTGCTCGCGTGTCTTCTCGTGCCGTGGCGCTTGCCGTGGCGCTTTCGTCCCTTGTGGCGGTGATGGGCGTGCTTTCGGTGCTTCTTGGCGTGGCGCTTCTTCTTGTGGGCGTGGCTCGGCTTGGGGTTGGCCGGTCCGGAGAAGCTGACGCTGCCCGCCGATTCGCTCGGCGGCGGCGTCGAAGCCGGTCCGCGGCAGGATTCGCCTTCGCATTTGGACTTCGGCTCTTCGTTTTGGGAGGCGAGTCCGCCGTTCACCCTGGCGTCGTAGAGGTCTTGCAGGTTGTCTTCGTCCTGGAGAACCAGGGATTGGCGGGTGAAGAAGAAGACGTCGTTGCCGCTTTCGCCGGCGTCGGCGAAGTAGGAGGGTTCGTCGCTTTCTCCGGTTGAGATCAGGTAGATGCAGCCGCCGTTTTGGCCTTCGCTATCGCAGGAGCCTGAGCCCTTTGCCTCCCACTCATAGACGTCTTGACAGGTGCGGACTCCCCCGGTGTTGGGGATGACCGGGCAGCCGGCATTGCCGTTGTTGTCGGTTGCAACCAGCTGGTCGGGCGTCTCGAAGAAAGCCCGCTTGCCGTCGGCGGAGAGGCTTCTCACCCAGTAGGGGTTGGGAGTCTGTGCGCTGAGGTAACCCGTGGGGATGTGCTGCAGCGAGGCTCCACCCAGCGGCGGCGCGCCGGTTGGGTTACATGAGACGCAGCCAATGCCCGAACCGGGTTCGTAGCGGTAGACCTCCTGCTTGCCTTCGCTGTCGTAGGAGGTCGGCGAGAGCCTGGAATTGAAGAGCAGCGCGCCGTTGGGGCTGACCCCGCCGGTCCTCATTTTGAGATAGGAGTTGCCGGTGCTGTTGGTCGGGATCCAGTTAAGACCGCCTGTTTCGATGCTCCCAGCCGTTGACGCGACGAAGCTGATCTCCCCTTCGTGCCAGACATAGATGCTGCAGGTCCCGCCGCTGGGGGTGCAGTTTCCAGCGCTCGATCCTTCAGTCAACGCCCCGTTGGCGGCGAAGTAGACGTATGAGGCGTCGGCGCTCGCGCCGAGCACGCCCTGCACTTCGGCGCCGTTGGCGTCGGTCGTGTCGGGCGCGATGTCGATCAATTCGCCCGTCTGGGTGTCGTAGCGGTAGAGGTCGTTGCCCTGGTCTTCGCTCCCCGTGGTCGCGTCGTTGGTCAGCTCCTCAGAGGAGGCGAAGAAGACGTAGCGTCCGTCGGGGGTCGCTTCCATGAAGGCGGCTTTCTGGGGGCCGTGGGGGTCCTTGCCGCCGGCGCCCGAGCCGTTGGTCTTCTGGGATGCGGAGACCTGCGCGGTTTCGGGATGCGCGGTGTCGAGGCCGCTGCGCGCGTAGAGCTGGTTGACGTTGTAGGAGGTGAAGAAGGCTGTTGTGCCGTCTTCGGAGAGGGCGTGCAGCTGCTGGGTGTAGTAGCCGGTTTCGGCGCCGCCCGCTTTCGGGTTGCCGTTCGCCCAGTCCCAGGGACCGGCGAAGGCGCCGTGGAAGGGCGGCGTGCCGCTCGGCCCGATATCGATCAGGCTCAGCTTGTGGGTGCCGCGGTTCCAGAGGTAGAGGTTGTTCCAGCCCGCCGTCGCTCCGGTGGCTAGCGCTTCTTCGCTTTCGAAGAGGACCGTAGAGCCGTCCGCCGTTTCGGATGCGAAGGCGGTGCTTCCGTAGGGAATGCCGGAGGCGATTGCCGTCATCGCGCCCGTTTCGAGGTCCTGTTCGTAGAGGGTCGCGGGCAGGCCGCTGAAGTTGCTCACGACGTAGTCGCGGCGCAGGTCCCGGCTCCAGCCGACGATCGAGGCGAAGTTGCCGAACCTCGCGGGAGACCAGAGGGTGTGGCTGCTCCACGAGCCGCCCTCGCGCAGCGCTGAGTAGATGCCGAGATGCTGCGCGCCGCCGTCTTCTTCGCCGGCGCCGTCGGCGGCGATCAGGTAGCTGGCGGCTTCGCCGTCGGGGGCGGCTCGCAACCTGAATGCCCCGCCGCGGGCGTCGCTGCCGTTCTTGGCGACCGGGCTGACCTGCTCGTAAGACCGGGAATCGGGCGGCCCGAGGGGCTGGCTCGCGTAGGTGGCGAAGCTCGTGTCGGGGCTCGTCGCGCCTCCGGTGGCGTTGCTCGCGGCGATCCGGCAGCGGTATTCGCTCTCGGGGCTGAGCCCGGAGATCTCGGTGCTGACTTCGACCGCTTCGCCGCCCGCTTCGAGGCTCGCCCCGCCGCTCGGCACTTCCGTCGCTTCTGCGTATCCGCTTGCTTCGAACTGCGCCTGGCTGACGCATTCGAAGCGGTAGGAGGTCGCTTCGTTCTCGGGGTTGAGCGTCGCAACGAGCTTGGCCGTCGTGTCGGCGATGCCTTCGACCGTGGGCGCGCTGAGCACCGGAGCAGCGGCAATCGTTTCAAAGCTCGTTTGCGCTTCGGCCCTGCCACCATTGAGGAGCTTTTCGGCGACCAGACGTACCTGGTAATGCGTGTGGGCCTCGAGGCCGGTCGCTTCCTGGCTGACGGCGTGCTCTTCGCTGTCGTTCGGCAGCTGTTTGTAGGCCAGCGCGGTCCAGTGCACTCCGTCGGTGGAGTACTCGAAGCGGTACTTGGCGAAGAAGCCTTCGGGGTTGACATGGCCTTCGAAGGTCGCCGTGGTGCCGGTGAAGGCGCCGACCGGGTCGATCGAGGCGGTCGGCGGCACGATTTCACCGAGCACGAGGATGCCGGGTTCGGGTTGGGAGGTGGTCAGGTAGATGGTTTCGGTTTCTTCGCTGACCGCCACTCCCCATATGAATGCGCTAGTCGATGCGCCTTCGAGGTAGGTGTCCAAAGGTTCGCCCGAGGGACCGAAGACGTACAGGCTGGAGAAGTCCAGAGCCAGGATGTCGCCGTTGGCGGAGTCGACCGCCAACGCCCTGAACCCAGATTGGCTGGCATAGGTGACCAGCACCCCTTCTGCGACTCCTTCGGGGCTGTAGGTTTCGACTGTCGCGTGGTCTGTGCTCCCTTCCGTGGTTGTGTTGCCGGTCACGTAGACCTTGCCGCTCTGGTCGACCGCGACCGGTGCGCCGAGCCCGAAATGCCGCACGTAGGAGATGCCCGTCACCTTGCCTTCTTCGAAGCTGGGCGCGAGCTCGTCCTCTCGGGCATTGCCGCGATCGCCTACGAACACATGGCCATTGAGCGGGCTGACTGCGATGCCACTCATGTATTCGCCGTATTGATCGGCGCGGAACTGGCCGAGCCCTGCGCCTTTGCTCCCCGCCTTGCACCCGCTTTCTGCCGTGCAGAGCTGCAGTTCTTCGGCCCCGCCGGTCGCCTTCACGTTCCAGCCGAAGGCGCCCTCGAATTCGCCGGTGGCAGAGAAGACGTCGATGCGGAAGTTCCCGGCTCCGGCAGAGTAGGTGCCGGCGACGTAGAGGGTGCCGTTCGTCTGGTCGATGGCGACGAACTTCGGGAAGAGGACGGAGCCAGCCGCTTCGGAGGCGGTGCCCGCCTGGCAGGAGGCGGCGACCGTGCAGACGTCGACGCCCGAACCGCCGACGTCGAGCCCGAAGGCGCGCACGAATTCGCCCGAGGCGGTGAGCTCCTGAATGCGGTTGTTGTATTTGTCCGGGATGTAGATGTCGCCGGCGCCGACCCCACCGGCCCCTGTCTGATTCACCGCGATGCCTTGCGCATTCCCGCCGAAGGTGCTGAACTTGCCGCCTTCGGTGCCTTTGCCGCCGTAGAAGGTGACAGCGCCCTTTTCGGCCGCCATGGCCGAGCCTGAGCAGAGGGCAAGGAGGATCGTGAGGCCCAGGAGGGCTGCCATCGGCATGCGCTTGGACGTACGTGATCTATCGGCGTTCATGACACTCCTTGCCGTCGCTCTGCGTCTTTCACCTGAATGCATCGGTCGATCGGCGGGATCTGAGTGTTGATCGGATCCCGCCGATCGGGGTGGTTGGGGCGATTAGGGCGCGGTCACGGCCCATGTGCCGCCCGCCTGGCCGGTGGCACCGGTAAACCAGAGAACGGTTCCGCTTTTGCCGGCCTGGTCAAAGGCTTCGTTTTCCATATTGAACGTGTGGAAAAAGGTGCCATTCAGTTCTGTCGTCTGGTAGATACAGAGGTTGCCCGCAGCAGCGGCGGGTTCTTCCCAGCTACCAGGGCATTCGGCCGTCGGATTGTCTTCGAAGGTCAGGTAGTGCGTTGGGACCGAGGATGCGAGGGGGATTGAGAATGAGACCGGTACCCAGGCGACGCCTGTACCCGACATGGCAAGCGACCAAGTCCCCTTCTCACTCTTCCCGCTCGGCAGCGTTTCGGTGAACCCGGTCTGCCCGTTTTCGCCGTTGCAGACGTAGGCGGTGGGGCTGGCGGAGTTGACTTCGATGCCGCCGTTTTCGCATTCTTCGCCTGAGTAGGCGGCGGTGGTGGCGCTGGTGCCATTGGAGCCGTCAGAGCCATTCGACCCGTTGGAGCCGTTGTCGCCCTTGGCGCCGGGAGCTCCGGGCAGGCCCGCGGGGCCCATCGGGCCAGTTGCCCCGGTCGCGCCCTTTGGTCCGCGGGGGCCGCGCTTGCCGGCCTTTGACTTGTTGTTGTGGCGCTTGTGGTGCTTGGCCGAGCTCGAGGCGAGCGGGCCGGATCCGTTTGAGGCGGCGTAGGCGCCGCCGAGCATTGCGAAGACCAAAGCGATCACCGAGATGACTCCCGGGATCCCGAATCGCGTGCGTAGCGTCGAGAACATCTAGATCTCTTCTCCTTGTCCCGTGAGCCCCTCTGCCCACCGCCTCCCTATGGCGGCTTCCTCGAGGCTCGGTTGTCCCGTATTTCCCTGAAGCTCAGTCGCGATTTGAACTACCGCGTACATGAACTGTGGGTGGATTAGAACAAGCTCGTTTCAGGATGTCAAGGAAAAGATTGTGTTTATGGCCCGCGGCGTACCGCGAGCGTTTGCAATCGGACCAGAGGGGCCGCGGGCGGACGGGCCGCGATTGCGCGTCAGTCGAGCTGCGTGACGGGGACGAGGTGGACGTCCCCGCGCTCGGCCTCGAGCTTGCGCAATCGGGGCGAGAAGGCGAGCCGGTCGAAGAAGTAGAGATGGGCGTTTGGCGCGCCGAGCTCGGCGCGGATCGTTTCCAATTTGTCGAGCTCGGCGGCGCCATGCTCGTGGCGCCGACTGCCGGGCGCCGGCCACTTGCACGAGCCGAGCGCGAGGACTCGGCCGGCCGAGTCGACGGCGACGGCATCCGCCTCGTAGGCGCGGCTGCGCTTTCCCTCCTCATGCCTGCGAATCGATCCCCACCAGCGCCCGGCCTCGGCCGCCTCGTCGAGCGAGCGCAGCAGCCAGTCCTGGCAGACCCGCTCGAAGGCGTCCTCGGAGACGAACTTGTCGAGCTCGGGCAGGACCGCCTCTTCGAGGTAGCGGTCGGCGTCGGCACGAGTCTGCAGGCGGCTCTCCCGCGGGGCGACGAAGCGGAACCAGAAGCGCAGGAAGGGGTCGGCGATCGCGTAGCTGACCTTCTTGCCGGCTGCCTCGGTCACCGGCCGGCGACGTTCGACCAGGCCCATCTCCTCCAGCGCCTGGAGAAACGGCCGCGCCTCCTCCGAGCGGCTCCTGCCGATCCGCTGGGCGATCTGGTTGAGGCGGGTGACGCCGCCGGCGATCGCTCGCAGGCAGGACATGTAGGTGGCGGTATCGCGCAGGCGACCCTCCTGGGCGAGGCCCTGGGCGAAGGCGCCGATCTCACGCCACGGGAACGGCTGCAGGCGCAGCGAGCCCGTGCGCCGCCCGTATGTGGCCGCGCCGTAGCCGACGACCGAGTGCTCGAAGAAGCTGACGTCCGAGCCGGAGAGGCAGAGGAGAAGGTTGGGGTCGTCGCCGTGGTCGCGGGCGAAGCGGTTGAGCAGCGAGCCGATCTCGGGCTCCTGGCGGGCGATGAACTGGAACTCGTCGAGGACGATCATCGTCTGCCCGTCGTTCAGTAGCTCCCCGAGGGCAGCGAAGGCGGCCCGCCAGGTGGTGAGCGGCTGCTCCGCGTAGACCTGGCGGCCGGTGAAGCGGGCCAGCTCCGCGGAGAGGTCTTCGAGCTGCTCTTGCCGACCCGGCGCCGCCCGTAGAGGAGAGCTATAGCGCGTCTTACTAAGACATAACCTAGCTTATGCGAAGATGTTCGCGGCGGTGATCGCGAGGGCGTCGCCGGGATCGTCCACCCGCTCGCGACCGCAGATCGCGTAGCGCGGCTCGGCGGCGAGCCGCGGGAGGGCCTTGGCCTTGCGTTCCAGCGCCGCCCGCAGGCGCGGCGCGTCGGCCCGCCGCGTCCACTTGGCCTCGCCGAGCAAGACCGCCTCACGCCCCCGGCCGGAGAGGGCGACCGCGTCGATCTCGGCCGGGTCCGCGCCCGCGGTCCAGAACGGCCCGATCGCGACGATGCCCTCGCCCAGATCGCCGGCGGACGCAAGCAGCCGCAGGTGGTCGCGAAACGCCTCCTCCCAGGGCCCGCCGAGCTGGTCGTCGACCGAGTCGAGCAGCACGGGCAGGATGCTCTCGCCCAGCCCACGCTCGATCTCCGGGCGGAAGCGGTCGAGCAGACCGAGCCAGAAGGCGAGGAAGTTGTCGGCGATGCGGTAGACGCGCCGCCGGGTGCGGCGAGGGTCCTCGGTTACAGGCACGACCCGCTCGACCAGGCGCAGGGCCACGAGGCGCTCGAGCGTGCGGCCCGGGTCGGCGCGGATCGCCTGCTCGATCTCGTTGAACTTGGTGCGCCCGGCGGCGATCGCGTAGAGCACCTGGCGGGCGAGATCTCCCCCCTCTCCCTCGGTCGCCAGCACCAGCTGCCCCTCGGTGAGCAGCTGGCCGCCCGGCGTGCAAGCCAGGCGCAGGAGATTGGCGCGCACGCTGGCGTTCTCGTCCCACCAGCGCAGGTAGAGCGGCATCCCTCCGAGCAGCCCCCAGATGAGGGCGCGGCGGGCGGGGCTCGACGAGGGGAGCATCAAGGCGGTCTCGTGGGGCCGGAAGGGGTGCAGCAGCAGCGCCAGGTCGAGCCGGCCGTAGAGCGGCGCCCGCTCCTCCTGCATCGACTCCATCACGCGCACGGCCGAGCCGCAGAACAGCAGTTTCAGCTTGCTCCCTGCGCCGAGGCGGTCCCAGGCCGCCCGAATCAGGCTCGGCAGCTGTGGCGAGGACTCGGTCAATGCGGGCAGCTCGTCGAGCACCAGGAGCAGCGGCTCCTCGGCCGCGGCCCGCGCCAGGGCTTCCAGCGCGTCGTCCCAGTCGGCAAAGGGGCGAGCGCTGAGATCCCGCGGACCGCTCGCGAGGACAGGCGCGGCGGCGCGAGAGAGCGCCTCGAGCTCGACGCCGGCCGGGCGGCCCCCGCCGGTGTGGAAGATCGTCCGACGGCCCTCGGCGAAATGCTCGACCAGGGCCGTCTTCCCCACCCGTCGCCGGCCCCAGACCACCGCCATCCCGGCTCCGGGCCGGGCCCACCAGTCCTCGAGTTGGGAGAGCTCGCGCTTGCGGTTGACGAAGGCCACTGCTTAAGGTTACCGACAGTTAGGGTCGGCGACAGTTGGTGTCGGCGACCTCTGCTGTCGGCGACCTCGGGAGGAGCCTGCTCAGGACTCTGCGCGGGCCAGCTTCTCGGCCTGCTCGACGCCCAGGTACGGGGCGAGGATCAGCTCGACCAGGTCGGGGAGCAGCTGCTCCAGTTGCTCGGTGCGGCCGGCGGAGATCTCGCGGACGATCAGCGAGACGATGCCGCCGACCAGGGTTTCCTCGGTCGCCTCGGGCAGCGGGCGCTCGCCGCCGTGTTCGGGGCGGCCGGCCTTGAGGATCGCGACGAAGTCCTGCATCGTGGCCCGGTAGCGGGCGGCGATCTCCCCCCCGGCCGCGACCGGCTCGACCATGCAGAGGCGGGCCAGCTCGGGCTCGGCGGCGAGGAAGCGCAGCATCGTCGCCAGCGCGGCGCGCACCTGCTGCGGCCACTCGCCGAAGGACTGCGCGGCGGCGCGCATCGAGGTGCGGATGTGCTCGGCGACCATCTCGTAGGCGGCGAGGAAGCAGGCTTCCTTGTCGGCGAAGTGCTCGTAGAAGGTGCGGCGCGAGACCGAGGCGGCCTTGGTGATGTCGGCGACGGTGGTCGCGTTGTAGCCCTTCTCGGCGACCGCGTCGACCATCGCCGTGATGATCCGCTCGCGCTGGTTCTGCTCGATGAACTCGCGCGGCAGCCCGTGCCGGCCGGCGGGCAGGCGCGGCGCGGCGCCCGCCGTGGCGGCGGCGTCTTTGGGCTTCCCCTTCTGCGCGGCTCCCTTTGCCACAGGCCGAAGATACCCCAGCCGCCCGCCGTCAGCGCAGCGGCTGGACCAGCAGCTCGTCCTCGGCGGCGCGTGAGCCGAGGTACGGGAGGACCGCCATGTAGACGAGCTCGGCGAGAAAGTCCTCGCCCCGCTCCAGGCAGCCGAGCTCGACCTTCGAGACGACCGTGCCGTAGATCGCCCCGGCGACGATTTCCGCCGTGCAGCGCGAGACCGCGCCCGGCTTCTCCAGCTCCCCGCGGCCGCCGTCGAGGATGTCCGCGAGGCGCTGCTGGAAGCGGTCGCGGCGGTTCTGCCCGCCGGCGCCGGCGCCGCTCGTCTCGACCACCAGGAAGCGGGCGCGCCGCGGGTCCTCCTGCATGAAGCGGATCGCCGCCCAACCCGCCGCCCAGACGCTGTCGTGCCAGGTGGTGGCGGCGGCGTGGGCGCTCCCAACCCGCTCGCAGAGCTCTTCGGAGAGCTCGTCGTGGACGCAGAGGAAGCAGTCTTCCTTGCCGGCGAAGCTGCGCTCGAAGCTCGCGCGCCTGGCGCGGGCCCGCTCGCAGACCTGGTCGACGGTCGTCTCGGCGTAGCCGTAGGTGGCGACCAGCGCCACCATCGCTTCGGCGATCCGCTCGCGGGCCGGGTCGACCGGCGAGGGGCCGAAGGGCACGCCGCTGGCGCCGCTCACGCCATGCCGGCCCCTCTCCCTGCCTTCGCTGCGCTCAAGCCGCGGCCCGCGCCTGCGCGGCCTCGGCGGCCCGGGCGGCCTCGTCCTCGCCCACGTAGGGCGTCAGCGTGACCTGCACCATCTCCGGCAGCAGGCCGCGGATCTCCTCGTCGCGACCGGCGATCAGCCGCTGGTGGACCAGCCAGGCGAGCCCGCCGACGATCGCCATCTCGAGCCCGTCGGGAAGCCGCGAGGAGCGCGGGTTGTGCTCGCGGCCCTCGCGCAGCTTCGGCGCCACCCGCTCGAGCAGCGTCTGGTAGCGGCGCAGCGCCTCGCCGCCGGCCGCCTGGGACTCGACGATCAACAGCCGCGCCCGCGCCGGCTCGTTGCCAACCATCTCTAGGAAGATCTCCAGCGCGGCGGCGATCTGCTCGGCCCAGGGCTGCTCGGGGTCGAGCAGCTCGTCGAAGGCGGCGGCCGCTGCGGCGACGGTCTCGTCGAAGGCCGCCAGCATGCACTCCTCCTTGCTCGAGAACTGCTCGTAGAAGGTGGAGAGGGCGACGCGAGCGGTCTTCGCGATCAGCTCGATCGTCGTCTTCTGGTAGCCGCGCTCGGCGACCAACTCCGCCGTCGCCACCAGCATCCGCTCGCGCTGGTTCTGGACGACGAAGTCGCGCGGGACCAGGTGCCGGCCGGGAGGCATCTTGGCGAGGCGTTCGGAGAGCGATCTCGAATCCGCCATGCCGACAAGGTACCAAAACATATATCCGATGTCTACTTTCTTCTTTTACAGAAAACATTGCGTTCTAGGCATTCGGCGTTTCTGAAAGCTGGTATACCTAAACAGAAGGTCCCCGTTTGCGAAACTGGGTGGAGCGATGTCGGAACCGATGAGCACCCCTGAGAGAGACGAGCCGAGCGCCCCGGTGGTCCCCTTCCCCGGGTTGCGCTCCCGCGCCGCGCGCGAGCGGCTGCTCGAGGCGATGCTCGTCGTCAGCGGCGAGCTCGGCTACGAGCAGGTCGCGGTCAAGCACGTGATCGAGCGGGCCCGCGCCAGCCGCGCGACGTTCTACAAGTACTTCGAGGATCGCGAGGACTGTTTCGCCCAGGCCCACCGTGACGCCTCCGAGTGGCTCTTCCAGCGGATGCTCGGCGCCGCCCGGCGGCAACCCGGCTGGCGCGAGGGGCTGCGCGCCGCGCTCGCCGAGATGCTCGAGTTCTGCGCCAACCAGCCGGCGATCGCCAAGGCGATCTTCGTCGAGGTTCATGCCGCGGGCGAGCAGGCGCTTGCCCAGCGGCGCGATTTGATGGAGCGCCTCTCCCGCGCCCTTGACAGCGCGCGCCGCGAGATTCCAACTCGCCAAGCTCCACCTCCTGTGACGTCGACCTTCATGGTAGGCGCTATCGACACGCTTGTGTGCGCGAAGCTGATGGACGGCGACGCGGCGCGCGCCCCGGAGATGCTCCCCGGCCTGCTCTACTTCGTCGTCATGCAGTACTTCGGCGAGGACGCCGCCTGGGAGGAGATGACCGCCGCGCCCGTCGCCACCTGGAAGGCCCGCCGCGAGGCCGGCTCGCAGCTGCCCGGGTAGCTAGAGCGGGATGTTGCCGTGCTTGCGCTTCGGCTGGGCGACGCGCTTGGACTGCAGCATGCGCAGCGCCTTGACCAGCTTCGGCCGCGTCTCGCGCGGCTCGATCACGTCGTCGATGTAGCCGCGCTCGGCCGCCGAGTAGGGGTTGGCGAAGTGCGCCTTGTAGTCGTCGATCAGCTTCTGGCGACGCTCGTCGGGGGTCGGCGAGGAGGCGATGTCCTTGCGGTAGATGATGTTGACCGCGCCCTCCGGCCCCATCACCGCGACCTCGGCGGTCGGCCAGGCGACGTTGAAGTCGGCCAGCATGTGCTTGGAGGCCATCACGTCGTAGGCGCCGCCGTAGGCCTTGCGGGTGACGACGGTCAGCTTCGGCACGGTCGCCTCGGTGTAGGCGTAGAGCAGCTTGGCGCCGTGGCGGATGATCCCGTTCCACTCCTGGTCGGTGCCGGGCAGGAAGCCGGGAACGTCGGTGAAGGTGAGGATCGGGACGTTGAAGGCGTCGCAGGTGCGGACGAAGCGGGCCGCCTTCTCGGAGGCCTCGATGTCCAGCACGCCGGCGAGGTGGGCGGGCTGGTTGCCGACCACGCCGACCGGGAAGCCGTCGAGCCGCGAGAAGCCGCAGACGATGTTCTTGGCGAAATGCTCGTGGACCTCGAAGAACTCCTCGTCGTCGACGACCCGGGCGATCACGTCGCGCATGTCGTAGGGCTTGGAGGGGTCGTCGGGGACGAAAGTGTCTAGGTCCGGGTCTTCGCGGTCCGGGTCGTCGGAGGGCTCGAAGCGCGGCGGCGCCTCGAGGTTGTTCGAGGGCAGGAAGCTGAGCAGGTAGCGGGCGTCCTCGAGGCAGCTCTCCTCGTCCTCGGCGGCGAAGTGGGCGACCCCCGACTTCGAGTTGTGGCTCATCGCCCCGCCCAGCGCCTCGAACTCGACTTCCTCGCCGGTGACCGTTTTGATCACCTCGGGGCCGGTGATGAACATGTGGCTGGTCTCCTTGACCATGAAGATGAAGTCGGTCATCGCCGGCGAGTAGACGGCGCCGCCCGCGCAGGGCCCCATGATCAGGCTGATCTGGGGGATCACGCCGGAGCATTTGACGTTGCGGACGAAGACGTCGCCGTAGGCGCCGAGGCTGACGACGCCCTCCTGGATGCGGGCGCCGCCCGAGTCGTTGATGCCGATCACCGGGGCGCCGACCTGGGCGGCCTGGTCCATCACCTTGCACATCTTCTCCGCCATCACCTCGCCGAGGCTGCCGCCGAAGACGGTGAAGTCCTGCGAGAAGACGAAGACGGTGCGGCCTTCGATCGTG
>Ga0210100_1000143_pt1 | contig 13707 bp, 11 predicted proteins | sample MayberryNW_TuleB_FD_185525 | JGI IMG/M metagenome (GOLD analysis project Ga0210100, IMG submission 185525) | Wetland microbial communities from San Francisco Bay, California, USA, that impact long-term carbon sequestration - MayberryNW_TuleB_D1... | ecosystem: Environmental > Aquatic > Marine >... | reverse complement strand
GGTGCAGGCCGCGGCGCTTCGGCTTGGAGCGCACCTTGGAGGTGCGGACCCCGGCGACCTTGACCCCGAAGATCTCCTCGATCGCGTGGGCGATCTGGGTCTTGTGGGCGCGGTCGGCGACGCGGAAGGTGTACTTGCCCTCGCCGATCAGCGCGTAGCTCTTCTCGGAGACGACCGGCCGGATGATCACCGTGCGCGCGTCCATCAGCCGAGCCTCTCCTGGAGCTTGGCGAGCGCTGCCTCGGAGACCACCAGCGAGGCGGCGCCGATCACGTCGGCGACGCCCAGGGCGCTGACCTCGGCGACCTCGACCCGCTCGATGTTGCGGAAGCTCTTCGCGGCGCCGATCTCCTCGGGCGCCAGCACGATCAGGGTCGAGCGGCGGGCGCCCCACTTCTCGAGCGCCTCGGCGGCGGTCTTGGTCGAGGGCGAGTCGTAGGCGCTTGCGTCGAGCAGGGCGACGCTGTCGCGCTCGGCGTGCACCGAGAGCGCCGAGCGCAGCGCCTTGCGCCGCGCCTTGCGGTTGACCTTGACGGTGTAGTGGCGCGGCTTGGGCCCGAAGGCGACGCCGCCGCCGTAGCGGGTCGGCGAGCTCAGCGCGCCGACCCGGGCGCGGCCGGTGCCCTTCTGGCGCCAGGCCTTGGCGCCGGTCATCGCGATCTCGCCGCGGGTGCGGGTCGAGGCCGTGCCCTGGCGGCGCGAGGCGAGGTCGGCGCGGGCCGCCTCGTCGACCAGCGAGTGGTTGAAGGGCTCGGCGAAGAGCTCCTTCGGCAGGTCGGCCTTGGTGGTCTTGCCGAGTACGGCAGCTTTAGCCATCGGTCCGCACCTCGACCATCGCGTTGCGCGAGCCCGGCACCGATCCCTTGATCAGCAGCAGGTTCTTCTCGGAGTCCACCTGGGCGACCTCGAGGCCCTTCTGGGTGACCCGCTTGTTGCCCATCTGCCCCGGCATCCGCATTCCCTTGAAGACGCGGGCGGGGAAGGTGCTGGCGCCGATCGAGCCCGGGGCGCGCACGTTGTGCGAGCCGTGGGTGACCGGGCCGCGGCTGAAGTTGTGGCGCTTGATGCCGCCCTGGAAGCCCTTGCCGATCGAGACCCCGGAGACCTTGACCTTCTGGCCGGCCTCAAAGGACTCGACCGTCACGTCGTCGCCGATCTTGGGACCCTCCTCGGCGCCGAGGTTCTCATCGCGGAACTCGACCATGTGGCGCATCGGCGGGGCGCCGGCCTTCTTCAGGTGGCCTTCCTCGCCCTTGCTCAGCTTGCCCTGCTTGACCTCGCCGAAGGCGAGCTGCACGGCCGCGTAGCCGTCGCGCTCGGGCTCGCGCACGGCGGTCACCTTGCAGGGACCGGCCTCGATCACGGTCACCGGGGTGACCGTCCCGTCCTCGCCGAAGACCTGCGTCATGCCGAGCTTCTTGCCAAGGATCGCGGCCATCGTCCTAGAGGCGGATCTCGATGTCGACGCCGGCGGGCAGCGAGTCCAGCCGCTGCAGCGAGTCGACGGTTTTCGGCGAAGGCTGGAGGATGTCGATCAGGCGCTTGTGGGTGCGCATCTCGAAGTGCTCGCGCGAGTCCTTGTCCTTGAAGGGCGAGCGGATCACGCAGTAGACGTTCTTCTCGGTCGGCAGCGGCACCGGGCCGGAGACGCTGGCGCCGGTGCGCTCCGCGGTCTCGACGATCTCGCGGGCAGCCCGGTCTATGGCGTCGTGGTCGTACGCCTTCAGCCTGATGCGGATTTTCTGTGCTGCTATCGCTGCCACTTCAAACTCGTCTCTCGTTCCTCTCGCACGGTCTCGCCGCGCATGAAGGGCGGGGCCCCTTTGTCTTGGGGCGCCACCCCGGTCGTATGTCTTTTGTTGTTGTCTCGCCGCCCACCGCGGGCAGCAAAAGGGCGGGCCGCCGGCCCGCCCCGGTGTGAGTCGCCTACTCGATGATCTCGGAGACGACCCCCGAACCAACGGTCCGGCCACCCTCGCGAATCGCGAAGCGCAGGCCCTGGTCCATGGCGATCGGCTGGATCAGCTCGATCGTCATCTCGACGTTGTCTCCCGGCATCACCATCTCGGTCCCCTCGGGGAGGTTGGCGATCCCGGTCACGTCGGTCGTGCGGAAGTAGAACTGCGGCCGGTAGCCGGAGAAGAACGGAGTGTGGCGACCGCCCTCCTCCTTCTTCAGGCAGTAGACCTCGGCCTTGAACTTGGTGTGCGGGGTGATCGAGCCGGGCTTGCAGAGCACCTGGCCGCGCTCGATCTCCTCGCGCTTGGTGCCGCGCAGCAGGCAGCCGACGTTGTCGCCCGCCTGACCCTCGTCGAGGATCTTGCGGAACATCTCGACCCCGGTGACCGTGGTTTTGCTGGTCTCGGGGTGGATGCCGACGATTTCGACCTCGTCGCCGGTGTTGACGATGCCCTGCTCGATGCGGCCGGTGGCGACCGTGCCGCGGCCGGTGATCGAGAAGATGTCCTCGATCGGCATCAGGAAGGGCTTGTCGAGCTCGCGCACCGGCTCCGGGATGTAGGAGTCGAGCGCGTCGGCCAGTTCGAAGATCGCCTTCTGGGCGTCTTCGTCGCCCTCCAGCGCTTTCAGCGCCGAGCCCTTGATGATCGGCGTGTCGTCGCCGGGGAAGTCGTACTCGTTGAGCAGGTCCTTGACCTCCTCCTCGACCAGCTCGACCAGCTCCTCGTCGTCGACCTGGTCGATCTTGTTGAGGAAGACGACCACGTGCGGGACGTTTACCTGGCGGGCGAGCAGGATGTGCTCGCGCGTCTGCGGCATCACGCCGTCGGCGGCCGAGACCACCAGGATCGCGCCGTCCATCTGGGCGGCGCCGGTGATCATGTTCTTCACGTAGTCGGCGTGGCCCGGGCAGTCGACGTGGGCGTAGTGGCGGTTCTCCGTCTGGTACTCGACGTGAGAGGTCGCGATCGTGATCCCGCGCTCCTTCTCCTCGGGAGCGTTGTCGATCTCGGCGAAGCTCTTCGCCTCGGCGTCGCCCTTGGTGGCGAGCGTCGTGGTGATCGCGGCCGTCAGCGTCGTCTTGCCGTGGTCGATGTGACCGATCGTGCCGACGTTCACATGCGGCTTATCGCGCTCGAACTTCTCCTTTGACATCTCTCTCCGTTCTACCTTTCGAAGTCGGGTTCTGTCTGAGTTGGCTGATTAAGTCTTAGGGGCGTTGCCGCGCAGCGCGTCGTGTGCTGCCTGCGGCGAACTTGGGAAATATAGCTAGAAGCTCCGTGCTGCCCGCTCCCGCCTCATGAGCTGGCGCCAACCGGCTCACCGGAGCGGTGTTCGACGATCTCCTCGGCGATGTTGGACGGCACCTCTTCGTAGCGCTCGAACTGCATCGTGTAGTTGGCGCGTCCCTGGGTCATCGAGCGCAGTTCGGTCGCGTAGCCGAACATCTCGCCGAGCGGCACGAAGGCCTGGACGGCGAGCGCGTTGCCGCGCTGGTCCTGGCCCTGAACCTTGCCGCGGCGCCGCGAGAGGTCGCCGATCACGTCGCCGAGGAAGTCCTCGGGGGTGACCACCTCGACCGCCATCACCGGCTCGAGCAGGACCGGGTTGGCCTTGCGAGCGGCATCCTGGATCGCCATCGAGCCGGCGATTTTGAAGGCCATCTCCGAGGAGTCGACGTCGTGGAAGGAGCCGTCGATCAGTTCGACCTTGACGTCGACCATCGGGTAGCCCGCCTTGACCCCGTTCTCCAGCGCCTCCTTCATGCCCTGCTCGGCGGGGCCGATGAACTCGCCGGGAATCACGCCGCCCTTGATTTTGTTGACGAACTCGAAGCCCTCGCCGGGCGCCGGCTCGACGTTGATCACCACGTGGCCGAACTGGCCGCGGCCGCCGGTCTGGCGGACGAAGCGCGCCTCGACCTTCTTGACCTCCTTGCGGATCGTCTCGCGGTAGGCGACCTGCGGCTTGCCGACGTTGGCCTCGACTTTGAACTCGCGCAGCATGCGGTCGACGATCACCTCGAGGTGGAGCTCGCCCATGCCGTGGATCAGGGTCTGGCCGGTTTCCTCGTCGGATTCGATCCGGAAGGTCGGGTCCTCCTCGCCGAGCCGCTGCAGGGCGTTGCCCATCTTCTCCTGGTCGGCCTTGGTTTTCGGCTCGATCGCGACGGCGATCACGGTCTCGGGGAACTCGATGCTCTCCAGGGCGATCGGCGCGTCGGGGGCGGAGAGCGTGTCGCCGGTGCCGGTTTCTTTGAGGCCGACGCCGGCACAGATGTCGCCCGCGTAGCACTCGTCGATCTCCTCGCGGCTGTTGGCGTGCATCATCAGCAGCCGCCCGATGCGCTCGGTCCTGCCGGACTTCACATTGAGCACGCGGCCGCCTTTCTCGAGCTTGCCCGAGTAGACGCGGAAGTAGGTGAGCTTGCCGACGTAGGGGTCGGACATGACCTTGAAGGCGAGCGCGCTGAAGGGCGCCTCGTCGGAGGCTTCGCGCTCGCCCTCGACGTCCTCGGCCTGGCCCTTGCTGGCGGGGATCACGCCGGTGACCGGCGGCACCTCGAGCGGTGAGGGCAGCAGCTCGACGATCGCGTCGAGCAGCGGCTGCACGCCCTTGTTCTTGAAGGAGGTGCCGCAGAGAACCGGGGTGACCTTGGTGTCGAGGCACGCCTGGTGGAGGGACTTGGCGATCCGCTCGTGCGGGATCTCTTCCTCGCCAAGGTAGGCCTCCATCAGCTCGTCGTCGTAGTCGGCGCAGGCCTCGATCAGCTGCGTGCGGTATTCCTCGGCCTGCTCGCGCAGCTCCTCGGGGATCTCGATCGTCTCGTACTCGGCGCCGAGCTCGTCGGTCCAGACGAGGCCCTTCATCTCGATCAGGTCGACGACGCCTTTGAAGTTCTCCTCGGCGCCGATCGGCAGCTGGATCGGCAGCGCGTTGGCGCCCAGCCGGTCCTTCATCGTCTGCACCGAGTTGAAGAAGTCGGCGCCGGTGCGGTCCATCTTGTTGATGTAGGCGAAGCGCGGCACGCCGTACTTGTCGGCCTGGCGCCAGACCGTCTCCGACTGGGGCTCGACCCCGGCGACGGCGTCGAAGACGGCGATCGCGCCGTCGAGGACGCGCAGGCTGCGCTCGACCTCGACCGTGAAGTCGACGTGGCCGGGCGTGTCGATGATGTTGATCCGGTGGCCCTTCCACTCGCAGGCGGTGGCGGCGGAGGTGATCGTGATCCCGCGCTCCTGCTCCTGTTCCATCCAGTCCATGACCGCGGCGCCCTCGTGGACCTCGCCCATCTTGTGCGTGCGGCCGGTGTAGTAGAGGATGCGCTCGGTCGTCGTCGTCTTGCCGGCGTCGATGTGCGCCATGATCCCGATGTTGCGCGTCTTATCCAGGGGGAATGTGCGTGCCATGGTTCCTAAGGTAAGGGTTCGTTGGTGAAACGGGGACGGGACAAAAGCGGGCGGTCTGGCAAGAGCCGGGACCGGCGCATGAAAAAGGCCCTCGCGGGCCCGGCGAAACGAACTTCCAAGCGAACTTCGAAAAGACTGCCTGAGCGACGCGCGATGATAGCAGCGGCGCGGCGGCGCATCGCCGCGGCCGCGGCGATCGCGGCTCGGGCGACGCGCGGGGCCGATGGCTGGGCGCTCGCCAGGGTCGAGAAGCTGCGCCCGAAGGCGGAGCGGGCGGCACGGGCGGCGCGCGGCGGCGCGGCGCGCGCTTTCCGGGCGGCGGGACGGCGGCTGCGCCCCGTCGGCGTGCTCGTCCTGCGCGGCTTCTCGCGTGGCGAAAGGGCGCTGCTGCGCGGCAGCGCCGCGGCGACCGGAGCGGCCACCCGGGCGAGCGCCGCGCTGACCCCGCGGCGGGCAATCTGCGCCGCGACGCTGGCGGCGGCGGCCTGCCTGATCGTCTCCCAGTTCGTCGTCTACCGCAGCGTCGAGATCGGCCAGCCGGGCTACGCCGGCCTGCAAGCGGCGCGGGCGCCGACCGCCGGCGCCCGCACGCCCTTCGACGCGCACTCCTTCGTGCTGATCCCGCTCGCCCTTGCCGCCGCCGCCTGCGCGATCGCCGCGCTGCGCCCCGCGCGGCGCGGTCTGGGCCGGGCAACGATCCTCCTCGGCCTGCTCGGCATCGCCGTGATCCTGCTCGTCGACCTGCCCGCCGGACTCGACGAGGGGGTCCTCGCGGCGCGCTTCGCGGGGGCGACGGCGGTGCTCGAGAGCGGCTTCTACGCGGAGCTCGCGGCGGCGGCGGGGCTGGTCATTGGCGGACTGCTCTACTATGCGCGGCCGTGCCGAATACGAATCAACTTGTCAGGAAGGGCCGCAAGCGGCCGAAGAAGAAGACGGCGACGCCGGGACTCAAGTCGTCCCAGGGCCGCAAGAAGGCGGTTGCCGCGCCGCAGCGGCGAGGCGTCTGCACCCGCGTCGCAACCGTGACGCCGAAGAAGCCGAACTCGGCTCTGCGCAAGATCGCGCGTGTGCGGCTCACCAACGGGATGGAGGTCACGACCTACATCCCGGGCGAGGGCCACAACCTCCAGGAGCACTCCGTGGTCCTGGTCAGGGGCGGTCGCGTCAAGGACCTGCCGGGCGTCCGCTACAAGGTCGTGCGCGGCACGCTCGACGCCGCCGGCGTCTCAGACCGCAAGCAGGCGCGCTCGCGCTACGGAGTGAAGGCTTCCTAGTGCCGCGCCGCTCCGCCGCACAGATCCGTCCCGTCGAGCCCGACGCGCGCTACCGCAACCGGCTCGTCCAGCAGCTGATCAACAAGGTGATGCGCGACGGCAAGAAGCAGGTCGCCGAGCGGATCGTCTACGACGCCCTGGCGCTCGTCGGCGAGCGCTCCGGCGAGGACTCGATCGAGACGCTCGAGGCGGCGATCAAGGCGCTGACCCCGGTTCTCGAGGTGCGCTCCCGCCGCGTCGGCGGCGCCACCTACCAAGTGCCGGTCGAGGTCCCCGCCCGCCGCGCCCGAACCCTGGCGATCCGCTGGCTCGTCGACTACGCGCGCAACCGGCGCGAGTACTCGATGGCCGAGCGGCTTGCGGGCGAGATCCTCGACGCTACGCAGCAGCAGGGCAGCGCCTGGAAGCGGAAGGACGACATTTACCGCATGGCGCAGGCCAATAAGGCGTTTGCGCACTACCGCTGGTAGGCCGATCCTCGCCGTCGACATCGATGGCGTCATCAGTCTCTTCGGGGCCGATGAGGCGCCGGATCGGGCTTTTACGAAGCTTGAGCTGGTGGACGGGGTGCCGCACCTGATCTCGCTGCCCTGCGGCGAGCGGCTGCTGAGGTTGAGCGAGCGGTTTGAGTTGGTCTGGGCGAGCGGCTGGGAGGACAAAGCGAATTTCTATTTGCCCAACCTGCTTGGGCTGCCGGATCTGCCGCATATCTCCTTCGACGGCTCGGTCGCGGCTGGTGGCGCTCATTGGAAGCTCGAGCCGATCCAGCGCTACGCCGAGGGGCGGGCGCTGGCGTGGATCGACGACAACCTCGACGAGAGCTGCTTCGAGTGGGCCGAACGCCGCGAGCAGCCGACCCTGCTCGTGCCCACGGAAACCCACCTCGGTTTGGAGGAGGCGCACGTCGGCGCCCTCGAAGCCTGGGTTCGCAGCATCTGACGCCGGGTACACTGCCGAGAGTGGAGGGGTTCTGGCCGATTTTCTTTCTTTTGGTCGTGCTGAAGATTCCGGTCTTCGGCGCGCTCTGGCTTGTCTGGTGGGCAAGTCGGGAACCCGAGCCCGAGACGGAGCAAGGCGACTCCGACGGTGGATTCAAGCGCTGGAAGCCTGGGCCAACCAGGCCCCGAGGCCCGCACCACGGCCCGTTCGGCGGCGGGGCGATGCGGAGGGTTCGCACCCGTCCAGGGGAACTTGTGAGCGACCGCAGGGAGCGGGTTCCACTGGATGGGTGCGAACCCTCCCCCGCGCCCAGCGCAGCGCCCGCTAAACCCGCTGCGCCGCCCTCCGACGCTCCCGCCTGAGCTCTCGCAGATAGGGCTGGAAGTCGACCTGGATCGTGTGGCGCTTCGACGCTACGTAGCGCTTCCGCATCTTTCGTTCTTCAGCTTTGATCGCTGCCTTCATCTCGCCAGGTGACGGCAGCGTCCCGGCGCCGCCGAGCAGGTCGGCTACCCACTCGGCCTGGGCCTCGGCGAGCGGCATGATCGCGCCGAGCGGTTGGATGAAGCCGATGAAGTAGAGGCCCGGGCGGTCGACGGAGACGACGCGGCGGTAGAGCGGCAGGCGGTTGTCCGTCGCCGAGACCAGGCTCTCGTCGAGGAAGGGGAAGCTGATCCTGTAGCCGGTGCAATAGACGACGAGGTCGATCTGCTCTTCGCTGCCGTCGGCGAAACGCACGGTGCGGCCGCCGGCGAAGCGCTCGATGTTGGGCTTCACCTCGATGTCGCCGTGGCCGAGCCGCGAAAGCAGCTCGGCGGAGACGGTGGGGTGCGCCTCGAGCAGCTTGTGGTCGGGCTCGGGCAGGCCGTAGGCGGTCATATCCCCCGCCGTCAGCCCCAGCATCCGGCCGAGCACGAAGCGCTGCACGGAGAGCGGCATCATCGTCAGCAGCTTCGAGGCGGCTTCGTCGGTCGGCTTGCCGTTCAGGTACTTCGGCATCACGTAGGCGCCGCGGCGCATCGCCAGGAAGGTCCGCTCGGCGATCCGCGAGGACTCGACCGCGATGTCCGTGGCCGAGTTGCCGATCCCCAGCACCAGCACCCGCTTGCCGGCCAGCACGTCCGGCTCGCGGTAGTGGTGGACGTGCATCTGCTCGCCCTCGAACTCCTCCACGCGCGGGAAGGCCGGTTCGGGCCAGCGCGGGTCCCAGTGATGGCCGTTGGCGACGAGCACGGCGCGGTAGCGGCGCGTCTCCCTCCCGCCCTCGCGGTCCTCGACCGTCACCTCCCACTCGCCATCCGCCGGCTCGACCGAGACGACCTCGGTCCGGAAGCGGATCTTCTCGCGCAGCGCGAAGCGGTCGACGTAGTCGTCGAAGTAGCGCGCGATCTGGAAGTGGTTGGGGTAGTCCGGATAGTCGTCGGGCATCGGGTAGGTCCGGTACGCCATCAACCCCCGCGAGGTGTTGATGTGCAGCGACCGGTACGCCGACGAGAGCCCGTTGTCGTTTTCAAACCGCCAGTTCCCCCCAACCTCCGACCCCTTCTCAAAGCAGTCAAAGGCGATCCCCCGCGCATTCAGCACCTGACAAGCCGCAATCCCGGAGGACCCGGCGCCGATGATGCAGACCTTCTGGGCGGGCTCCCCAAGCACGACCTGGAATCTACAGCGGCCGGACGCTCGAAAGGGGATGCGACTAAACGTCGCCAGGATTGCGTTTGGTAGCACTATTCGCTATCTTGATTGCGAATGGTACATCGCACCTTCTGGACCGCAGCCATCGAGGACGCTTGGAAAAGGCGCTCCGTCCTCTGGCTGGCCGGAGTGCGACGGGCAGGCAAGACCGTCCTGTGCGAGAGCCTCGACGACGTCGAGGTGTTCGACTGTGAGCTGCCTCGCACCCGCCGGTCGATGGAGGACCCCGAGGGCTTCCTGGAATCGGTGCACGGTCGCCGAATCGTGCTCGACGAGGTGCATCGCCTTGGAAACCCATCGGAGTTGCTGAAGATTGCCGCCGACCACTTTCCCGAGACGAAGGTGATCGCAACGGGCTCGTCGACCCTGGGGGCGACGGCGAAGTTCCGCGACACCCTCGCAGGCCGTCGTGAGGTCGTATGGCTGACGCCGATGATCGGACCGGACCTGGTCGATTTCGGTCGGCCCGACCTCGGCCACCGCTTCCTCAGCGGGGGACTCCCCCCCTTCTTCCTCCCCGATGCGCCCCCCGCGAGAGATTTCCAGGACTGGCTCGACGCCTTTTGGGCGAAGGACATCCAGGAGCTGTTCCGCCTCGAGCGGCGCTGGTCGTTCCAGCGCTTCGTCGAGCTGCTCTTCGCCCAGAGCGGAGGGGTATTTGAGGCGACCCGTTTCGCCGCGCCCTGCGAGGTGTCCCGGCAGACGATCAGCAACTACCTGGCGGTCCTGGAGAACACCTTCGTGGCCAGCGTGGTCCGCCCCTTCAGCACTCGCCGATCCAGCGAGATCGCCGCGGCGCCAAAGGTCTACGGCTTCGACACTGGCTTCGTCTGTCACCATCGGGGCTGGGACAGACTGCGTCCTGAAGACTGCGGCTACCTCTGGGAGCACTTCGTCCTCAACGAGATCCAGGGCCGCCTACAGCACCGCACAGTCAGGTACTGGCGCAACAAGCGCGGCGCGGAGGTTGACTTCGTGCTTCCGCTGCGGGGAACCGCTGGGCCGGTGGCCATCGAGTGCAAGTGGAAATCCACCGCCTTCGAACCCAAGGCCCTCGGCGCGTTCCGCCACCTCTACCCGGCAGGACAGAACTTCGTCGTCGCATCCGACGTCGACGCCCCGTTCACGCGGACCTACGACGACCTCAAGGTCGAGTACGTCTCCCTCGAGACCCTGATCGACCGACTAGCCACCCAACCCCTGGCCGCGTAACCCTCTGCGAGCCCAAGCTCAACCAAAAGGACTCGCAGCCCTCGAAGTCAGAGGGGAGCGGGCGGGGGTCCTGGGGAACTTGTGAGCGAGCGAAGCGAGCGGGTTCCCCAGGACCCCCGCCCGCCCCCTCACAACGTTCCTAGGGCTGCGACTCCTCCGAGGTCTGCTCGATCTCCTGCGCCAGCTCCTCGAGCTCCTCGGCGAATGAGGGGCCGAAGCTCTCGACCGCTTCGCCGTCGTCGAGCCCCAGCTCGGCAGCCAGCTCTTCCTCGTCGAGCAGGCCTTCCTCGCTGGGCGGTTCGATCGGCACGGCCGGCTCGATCGCGACCGTGCGGTAGTGCTTGAGGCCGGTCGCGGCCGGGATCAGCTTGCCGATGATCACGTTCTCCTTGAGGCCGACCAGTTTGTCCCGCTTGCCCTCGAGGGCGGCGTCGGTGAGCACCTTGGTCGTCTCCTGGAAGGAGGCGGCGGAGAGGAAGGACTCGGTGGCCAGCGAGGCCTTGGTGATTCCGAGGATGACCTCCTCGGCCTTGGCCGGCGTGCCGCCGCCTTCCTTGGTCTTCTTGTTGAGTCGCTTGAGCGCGCCGCGGTCTTCGAGCTGGCCCGGCAGCAGGCTGGTCGAGCCCTTCGACTCGATCCGCACCTTCTTCAGCATCTGGCGGGCGATCAGCTCGATGTGCTTGTCGTTGATGTCGACGCCCTGGGCGCGGTAGACCTTCTGCACCTCGGCGACCAGGTAGAGCTCGGTCTCGGTGCGGCCGCGGATCGCCAGCAGGTCGGCCGGGTAGAGCGAGCCCTCGTTGAGCTGCTGTCCCACCTCGACCTTGTCGCCGTCCGCGACGTGCAGGCGGGTGCGGGGCGGGAAGCTGTAGGCGTGCTCCTCGCCGCTCGACTCGGTGACGATCACTTTCAGCGCTTTGTCGGTCTCCTCGACGGACACCTTGCCCGCCGCCTCGGCCATCTGCGCGAGGCCCTTCGGTTTGCGCGCCTCGAAGAGCTCGACGATGCGCGGCAGGCCCTGGGTGATGTCCTGGCCGGCGACGCCGCCGGTGTGGAAGGTCCGCATGGTCAGCTGCGTACCGGGCTCGCCGATCGACTGGGCGGCGATGATCCCCACCGCGTCGCCGATGTCGACGGTCGAGCCGGTCGCCGGCGCGACGCCGTAACAGGAGCGGCACACGCCCGACTCGGCGTCGCACTTGAGCGCCGAGCGGACCGGGACCATGACCTCCTCGTCCTCGAACGCCTCGGCGATCGCCTCGACGTCGGGCAGCGTGATCTCCTGGTTGCGCTTGAGCAGCTCGCGCCCGCGCTTGGTCTCGAACTTCTTCGCGGCCAGGCGCCCGACCAGGTTGTCGTTGAGCGAGTTGTCGTCCTTGCGGAGCGCCATCTCGATGTGGTCTTTGGTTTTGCAGTCCTCTTCGCGGACGATCACGTCCTGGGCGACGTCGACCAGGCGCCGGGTCAGGTAGCCCGAGTCGGCCGTGCGCAGCGCCGTGTCGGCGAGGCCCTTTCGAGCGCCGTGGGTCGAGATGAAGTACTCGAGCACCGAGAGGCCCTCCATGAAGTTGGCCTTGATCGGCCGCTCGATGATTTCGCCCTTCGGATTGGCCATCAGGCCGCGCATCCCGGCCAACTGGCGGATCTGCTTGAAGGAGCCGCGAGCGCCCGAGTTGGCCATCATGAAGATCGGGTTGAGCTCGTCGAGGTTGTCCTCCATCGCTTTCGCGACCTCGTCGGTGGCGTTGTTCCAGTGCGACGTGACCGCCTCGTGGCGCTCCTCGGCCGTGATGTAGCCGTCGTCGTACTGCGACTGGATCTCGGCCGTCTGCTTCTCGTAGCGTTCGAGGATCTGCTCCTTGTCGGGCGGCGAGACGACGTTGTTCTTGGAAACCGTGATCCCGGCCTGGCTGGCGTAGTGGAAGCCGAGGTCCTTGAAGGCGTCGAGCACCTGCGAGACCGCCGGCGCGCCGTAGGCCTCGACCAGGTCGGAGACCATCTGGTTGACGTCCTTCTTCTTCATCGGGTGGTTGACGAACTTGAACTGCTCGGCGTCGAAGTCCTCGCCGAGCGTGTCGGCCAGCGCCCGCTCGATCTTCTCGTTGAAGATGATCCGCCCCACCGTGGTGAGGAAGTGCTCGTGCCCGGCCCGCCGGTACTCGGCCTGGTCGTGCAGCTTGCAGCCGCCGTTCTCGTAGACGAGCTCGGCCTCCTGCGAGGAGCGGAAGACCTTCGGCGCGTCGCCGTTCAGCTTGGCGCCCTTGCCGGCCTTGAGCCCCTCGTCGATCTTCGCCAGCTCCTCGCTGCCGGGGCCGTAGGTGAGGTAGTAGATGCCGAGCACCATGTCCTGGGTCGGCGTCGCCAGCGGCGCGCCGTGGGCCGGCGAGAGGATGTTGTTCGCCGAGAGCATCAGGATCCGCGCCTCGGCCTGGGCCTCGGCGGAGAGCGGCACGTGGACCGCCATCTGGTCGCCGTCGAAGTCGGCGTTGAAGGCGTGGCAGACCAGCGGGTGGACCTGGATCGCCTTGCCCTCGACCAGCACCGGCTCGAAAGCCTGGATGCCGAGGCGGTGCAGGGTCGGCGCGCGGTTGAGCAGCACCGGGTGCTCGTGGATGACTTCCTCGAGCACGTCCCAGACCTCGGGGATCATCGACTCGACCATCTTCTTGGCGGCCTTGATGTTCTGCACCGCCTTGCGCTCGACCAGCTGGGCCATGATGAACGGCTTGAAGAGCTCCAGCGCCATGAGCTTCGGCAGGCCGCACTGGTGCAGCCGCAGGCTCGGGCCGGAGACGATCACCGAGCGGCCGGAGTAGTCGACGCGCTTGCCGAGCAGGTTCTGGCGGAAGCGGCCCTGCTTGCCCTTGAGCATGTCGGAGAGCGACTTCAGCGGACGGTTGCCGGGGCCCGTCACCGGGCGGCCGCGGCGGCCGTTGTCGAAGAGCGCGTCGACCGCCTCCTGAAGCATGCGCTTCTCGTTGTTGACGATGATCTCCGGCGCGCCGAGGTCGAGCAGGCGCTTGAGCCGGTTGTTGCGGTTGATCACCCGCCGGTAGAGGTCGTTGAGGTCCGAGGTGGCGAAGCGGCCGCCGTCGAGCTGGACCATCGGCCGCAGCTCCGGCGGGATCACCGGCACGCAGTCGAGGATCATCCACTCGGGCTTGTTCTCGGAGTTGAGGAAGGCCGAGGCGACCTTGAGGCGCTTCACCGCGCGAGCC
>Ga0210100_1000142_pt1 | contig 13722 bp, 11 predicted proteins | sample MayberryNW_TuleB_FD_185525 | JGI IMG/M metagenome (GOLD analysis project Ga0210100, IMG submission 185525) | Wetland microbial communities from San Francisco Bay, California, USA, that impact long-term carbon sequestration - MayberryNW_TuleB_D1... | ecosystem: Environmental > Aquatic > Marine >... | reverse complement strand
CTGGTCGGCGGGGTTGACCAGCAGGCTGAGATAGGCGACCGCGTCCTTGACCTCGGCGCGCTCGTAGAACTTGGTGCCGCCGATCACCTGGTAGGGCAGCTCGAAGCGGACCAGCGTGTCCTCGACCACGCGGCTCATCGCGTTGGTCCGGTAGAAGACGGCGACGTCCTCGCGCCGCACGCCCTCCTCCTCGCCGAGCCGCTCGATCTCCCCCGCCACCCAGCGCGCCTCCTCGTGCTCGTCGCTGAGCTCGGAGAGCTGGACGGGCTCGCCGCCGGCGATCTCGGTCCAGAGCTGCTTCGGCCGCCGCTCGCGGTTGCGCTCGACCACCGCGTTGGCCGCCGAGAGGATCGTCTGGGTCGAGCGGTAGTTCTGCTCGAGCTTGACGACCTCCGCCTCGGGGAAATCGCGCTCGAAGTCGAGGATGTTGCGGATGTCGGCGTGGCGGAATCCGTAGATCGACTGGTCCTCGTCGCCGACCACCATCAGGTTGCCGTGCTCGGCGACCAGCAGCTGGAGCATCCGGTACTGGGCGTGGTTGGTGTCCTGGTACTCGTCGACGAGGACGTGGCGGAAGGTGCGGCGCCAGCGCTCGCGCGCCTCGCCGGATTTCTCGAGCAGCTCGACCGTGCGCACCAGCAGGTCGTCGAAGTCCATCGCGTTGGCGTCGAGCATGCGCTTCTCGTAGCGCTCGTACACCGCGGCGACGACTTCCTCGAAGACGCTGCCCTGCTGCTGGGCGTAAGCGGCGGCGTTGACGAGCTTGTTCTTGGCGCCCGAGACCTGCGAGCGGATCGAGCGCGGCGGGTAGCGTTTCGGGTCGACCCCGAGCTCGGCCATGCAGCGTTTCACCATCCGCCGCGAGTCGGACTCGTCGTAGATCGTGAAGCTCTTCGAGTAGCCGAGCTTCTCCGCGTCGGCGCGCAGCATCCGCGCGCAGGCCGAGTGGAAGGTCGTCACCCACATCGCCCGCACCGAGCGGCCGATCAGGTCGGCGACCCGCTCGCGCATCTCGCTCGCCGCCTTGTTGGTGAAGGTGATCGCGAGGATCTCGCCCGGGCGGGCGGCGCCGGTCGCCAGCAGGTAGGCGATCCGGTGGGTCAGCACGCGGGTCTTGCCCGAGCCGGCGCCGGCCAGCACGAGCAGCGGCCCCTCGCCGTGGCGGACCGCCTCGCGCTGCGGGTCGTTGAGCCCGGCGAGCAGGCGCTCGGCGCGGTCGGCGCCCGGCTCGATCGGGGCGCCGGCGGACGCCTCGGCGTGCTCCCGGGGCGCCTCGAACTCGCTCTGAAGGGTCACCCGCCGAGCATAGCCAGGCGCTCGGCGGGCGCCCCTGGGATCAGCTGAAGCAGCTGCCCGCGATTTCTTCGAAGCCTTTGGTCGAGGGGCTGAGCAGCGCTTCTTCGAATTCGGCCTTCGGCGCCCCTTCGAGCGACTTGACCACGCAGCTCGCCTGGCTCTTGCTGATTTCGCTCGACGGCTTTGCGAATTCCTTGGCGAAGAACGCGGTCACCTTGGCGGAATCGAACGAGGTGAAGCGAGCGATTTCGTCGAGCTTCCACTGTTCGCCTTCCTTGACCAGGGCGATTTCGACTTCCTGCCCGTCGAAGACGCCGCCGCTCAGCGCCGCCTCGGCGGTCGCCTTCGAGCCTTCGACTTCGACGTTCGAGACGACGGCCTTTTCGACGCCTTCTTCCTTCTTCGCTTCTTCTTCGCAGGACTTGACCGCTTCGGAGCCGCTCGACTTGTCGGTCTGTTCCATGAAGTTCTGGGTCGAGAGCTTCTTGCAGTCGGCGGGGTCGCTGCTCGCCGCCGAGGTTTCGATCGCTTCTTCGATCTGGCTTTCGTCGCTGGGGCTGCTGCTCCCGCAGGCGACGAGCGCGAAGACGGAGGCGATCAGCAGGCAGGCGAAGACGAAACGGCGCATGGGCAAGGGCGATCCTTTCCGGAGAGACGACGGGGACGAGCGGCGCAGGCTACATCAGCCCCCGGCCGAGGAACGGCCGGTGCGCTCCCGCAGCTCGGTCTCGCCGCCGGCGGCGGGCTCGTCGCCGTCGAGCGCCCCAAGCCGCCGCTCGAGCTCGCCGATCCGCTGCGAGAGCGAGCGGATCGCCTCGGCGATCGGGTCGGGCAGGTGGATCCAGTCGGCGTCGGGCCCCTCGACCCGCTTGCCTTCGACCTTGACCGGGTGGCCCGGGTTGCCGACCACGGTCGCGCAGGGCGGCACGTCCTCGATCACCACCGTGTTGGCGCCGATCTTGGCGCCGTCGCCGACGGCGATCGGGCCGAGCAGCTTGGCGCCCGAGCCGACCGTGACGTTGTCGCCGAGGGTCGGGTGGCGCTTGCCGGGCTGGAACCCCGTGCCGCCCAGCGTCACGCCCTGGTAGAGGGTCACCCGCCTGCCGATCTCGGCGGTCTCGCCGATCACCACGCCGGAGCCGTGGTCGATGAAGAACTCGCGGCCGATCCGCGCGGCCGGGTGGATCTCCACCCCGGTGACGGCGCGGGTCAGGTAGGCGATCAGCCGCGGCGCCAGCGGCACGCCCGCCTCGAGCAGCGCGTGGGCGAGCCGGTGGGCGAGGAGCGCCTGCACGCCCGCCCAGCTGGTGAGGATCTCGAAGCTGGAGACGCCCTGGGCGGCCGGGTCGCGGTCGCGCGCCGCCGTGACGTCGGCGCGCACCTCCGAGACCAGCCGCTTCCACCGGTTCATGGTGAGAAGAAGGGTAGGGACACGTAGCGCTCGCCCGAGTCGCAGACGATCGTCACCACCCTCTTGCCTGCCATCTCGGGACGGGCCGCGACCTCGAGCGCCGCGCGGATGTTTGCCCCGGCCGAGATCCCGGCGAGCACGCCCTCGCGCTGGGCGGCGAGGCGCGCCGTCTCCAACGCCTCCTCGTCGGAGACCGAGACGATCTCGTCGATCACCGAGCGGTCGAGCACCTCCGGCACGAAGCCGGCGCCGATCCCCTGGATCTTGTGCGGGCCGGGCCGGCCGCCGGAGAGCACCGGCGAGGAGGCGGGCTCGACCGCGACGACCAGCGTCTCAGGGCTGCGCTCGCGCAGCATCCGCCCGACCCCGGTGATCGTCCCGCCGGTGCCGACCCCGGAGACGAAGGCGCCGACCTCGCCTTCGCAGTCGCGCCAGATCTCCTCCGCGGTCGTCCGCCGGTGCGCCTCGGGGTTGGCTGGGTTGGCGAACTGCTGCGGCATGAAGCCCTTGCGCTGCTCGCGGATCTCCTCGGCCAGCTCGACCGCCTCGTGCATGCCGCCCAGCGAGGGCGTCTCGCGCACTTCCGCCCCGTAGGCGCGCAGCAGCTTCGAGCGCTCGCGGCTCATCCCCTCGGGCAGCGTCAGGATCAGCTCATAGCCCCGCGCCGCGCAGACCATCGCCAGCGCGATCCCCGTGTTGCCGCTGGTCGGCTCGACGATCACCGACTCCCCCGGCGAGATCAGCCCCTCCCGCTCGGCGGCCTCGATCATCGCCACCCCGATCCGGTCCTTCACCGACCCCCCCGGATTGAGGCTCTCCAGCTTCACGCAAACCTCCCCACCGAGCCCCTCGCCCAGCCGCGAGAGCGCCACCATCGGCGTCTCCCCCACGACCGCGGCAGCTGTCGGCCCGATTCCCATCAGATGAAATACATACCGCTTCCGGCCGCCTCGGCCTCGCGGCGGGCTACTTCGGCGATCGTGGTTTGGGCGAAGACCTTGCGCAGGGCGGTTACGCCTTCGGCCCAGATGCCGCCGGCCTCTTCGGCCTCCTGGCCGACCTTGCCGTCGAGGGCCTGGACGACCTCGAGGACGGTGATCTCCTCCGCCGGGCGGGCGAGGGTGTAGCCGCCTTTCATGCCGCGGTGGCTGGTCAGCAGGCCGGCGCGGCGCAGGGTCGAGAAGAGCTGCTCGAGGAACTGCTCGGGGATCTCGCGGCGCTCGGCCAGCTCCTTGATCGGCACCGGGCGCTCGGCCGAGCGGGCCAGCTCGGCGAGCGCGACGACCGCATAGCGCGACTTCGAGGTGATCGAGATCACGGGATCTTTTCTACCGCACGGGGCGGACCCGGAAGTCTGGGCTAGGATCGGGGCGTCTGGCTCCAGGGCTGACGATGGAGCCTCCGCCGCCAACCCTCGAGGATCGGAACAGTCCTGAGCGAGCGCCCACACTGCCTTGTCGTCGACGGTCATCCGATCGTTCGCCTCGGCGTGCGCCGCGCGCTCGAGGAGCAGTTCGAGGTGCAGGAGGCCTGCAACCGCGACGAGGCGATCGACCTCGTCCGCGACGTCGGCAGCTTCGACGTCGCTGTGCTCGAAATGCGGCGCCAGCGCGACGGCGCGCTCGGCGGCGTCGAGGCGATCCGGGTGCTGCTCAGGTCCGAACCGGGCCTCGGCATCGTCGCCCACGGCGACCGCGCCGAGCGCCACCTGGCAACCGCCGCCCTCCAGGCCGGGGCCAGCGCCTACGTCGCCCGCACGGCAGGCGCCGACCAGCTGCAGCGCGCCGCCCACGCGGCGCTCGCCCAGAAGCGCTTCATAGACCCGGCGGTCCCGCCCCGCGGCAGCCGCGGCAAGCTGACCAAGCGCCAGCGCGAAATCCTCCAGCTGCTGGCCAATGGCGGCTCGACCACGGTGGCCGCGCGCGAGCTCGACCTCAGCGAAGAAACGGTCAAGACCCACACCAAGAACGCCCTGGCGCGCCTGGAAGCCCGAAACAGGACTCACGCGGTGGCGATAGCCCTGCGCGAGTCGCTGATCGAGTAGTTAGATCCAGCCCCGGTCGCGCGCCGTGAGCACCGCCTGCGCGCGGTCGACGGCGCCGATCTTGCCGTAGACGTTGTGCAGGTGGGTGCGGATCGTCGAGACCGAGAGCTGCATCTCGCCGGCGATCTGCTTGTAGACCTTGCCGTCGGAGAGGTGGCGCAGGACGTCGAGCTCACGCGCCGAGAGCGGGCAGGGCTCGGAGACCCGGTTGAGGTCGCTGCGCGCGTAGGGAAGCTCGTAGAGCAGGTCGCGGAGGGCCTCCGGGGAGAGCCCGCAGCGCTTTGCCGCCGCGTGCAGACGCTCGGCCGAGACTGCCTCGCCCTGGCTGTAGTGGGCGACCATGTCGGCGACGGCGACCATCCCGGCGAGGCCCTCGGCGTCCTCGGCGTGGTGGCGCTCGATCGCCACCGCGATCCGCTGCGGCACGTTCCAGCGCCGCGCCAAGACCCCGCCGACCAGGGCGTGGTCGATGCCGAGCCGGTCGCGTTCCTCGCGCAGGCGCAGCTCGGGCGGCTTGCTGACCGCCTCGAGCGGCCCGCGGTCGCCGGGGTGCAGGTTGACGATCACCAGGCGGCCGACGTCGTGCAGCAGCGAGGCGACGGCCAGCTCGTCGCGGTCCTCCCAGCCGATCGCCCGGCCGATCGCGTCGGCCGCCTGCTGGGTGGCGAGCGCGTGGACGCGGAAGCGCTCGGGGCGCATCTCGCGGCCGCCGTTGGTCTCGAAGAAGTCGAAGACGGGCGCCGTGCCGGCGATCGCCAGCACACCGGAGGACTTGAGCACGTCGACCGCAGCCGGGATCGTCGCCGCGCCGCCGCCGGCGGTGCGATTGGCGAAGCGCAGCACGGCGATCGCCAGTCCGACGTCGGACTCGACCGCCTCGACGATCTCGCCGACCCGGGCGGTCTCGGCGGTCGCCGCGCGCATCACCCGCTCGCGGGACTCCATCAGCACGGGGAACTTCTCGACCGCCTCGAAGGCGGCCGCGAGGCGGGCGCCGGGCGCCGGGCGGGCGCTCTCCCGGCGGGCCGAGGCTTCCGCCTTCACCTGCCCGTTGACGCCGTTGCTATGTGGCTTTGCCGTGTCCATGACCGGAGCAAGCTCCGCAAGCCTCATCGGCAGCGAAGGACACACGGTTTAGCCCCTCTATCCCCAAAATTAAGGTGCTAAATCCCGCCATCTGTCCATTTCGGCGCAGATTCGCGCCCGTAGTTGTCCGCTACGAACGGAGGCGAGCCACGGCGGCATCGATGCGAGAGAGCGATTCCTCCCGCCCAAGCGCGGCCAGCGACTCGAATATGCCGGGCGAGACCGAAGTTCCGGTGATCGCCACGCGGATCGGCTGGTAGACCCTGCCCGGCTTCACGCCGAGCCGCTCCGGCAGGGGCGAGAGCGCCGCCTCAAGCGCCTCGGCGTCGAATCGCTCGGCGCCCGCCAGGGCGGCGCGGGCGGCTTCGAGGGCCTCCGGGGCGCCGTCCTTCATCACCTTCGCCCAGGACTTCGGGTCCTCGGCGGGCGGCTCGAAGAGGAAGGCGATCAACGCCCAGGCCTCGTCCAGGGTCTGGGCTTTCTCCTGGGCGATCGCGCACGCCGCGCGCAGGCGCTCGTCGGCCTCGCGGCCGAGGTGCCGGGCGACGGCCGCCGTGTACTCCTCGAGCGGCAGCTCGCGCATGAAGCGGCCATTCAGCCAGCGCAGCTTCTTCTCGTCGAAGATCGCCGCGGCGCGGCCGACGTCCTCGACCCGGAAGCGGGCGACCAGCTCCCCGGTGGGCATGATCGTCGTGTCGTCGTCGGTGCCCCAGCCGAGCAGCGCCAGGTAGTTGCGCACGGCCGCCGGCAGGTATCCCGCGTCGCGCAGCTCCTGCACCGAAGCGGCGCCATGGCGCTTGGAGAGCTTCTTGCCGTCGGGACCGTGCAGCAGCGGCAGGTGTGCGTAGCGCGGCGCCTCGTGACCGAGAGCCGCGAGCACGAGCAGTTGCTTGGGGGTGTTGGAGAGGTGGTCGTCGCCGCGCACCACCTCGGTGATCCCCATCTCGGCGTCGTCGACGGCGACCGCGAAGTTGTAGAGGACCGAGCCGTCGCCGCGGGCGATGACAAAGTCGTCGTAGCTGCGGTTGGGGAAGCTGACCGGCCCGCGGATCAGGTCGTGGACGACGGTCTCCCCCTCGTCGGGAACCCGCAGCCGCAGCGCGGCGCCGGGCGCGTCGCCGGGCGTGCCGCGGTAGCCGCGGTCGGCGCCGTGCTCGGCCTTCCAGGCCTCGACGTCCTTGGCGGTCGCCGAGTCCCGGTATGCGGCGCCGGACTCGAGCAGCCGCCGCAGGGCCTCGGCGTGGCGCTCGGCCCGCCCGGCCTGCGAGACCGGCCCGACGTCCCAGTGCAGCTCCAGCCACTCGAGCGCGTCGATGATCTGCGCGACGTTCTCCTCGGTCGAGCGCTCTCGGTCGGTGTCCTCGATCCGCAGCACCAACTCCCCACCCCCGTGCCGCGCCGCGAGCCAGTTGTAGAGTGCCGTCCGCGCTCCACCTATGTGGAGAGCGCCCGTCGGTGACGGCGCGAACCTCAAGCGAATTGGAGAGTCTGCAGACACGATGCTGATCGGCGCGCATGTTTCCACAGCCGGCGGTTTGGAGAAGGCGATCGAGCGGGGAACGGAGCTCGGTTGCGAATCGATCCAGATCTTCAACCAGAGCCCGCGGATGTGGCGGCCGACGAAATACGGGCCGGATGACTTCGCTGCTTTCAAGGAGGCGATGGAGGAATCGCCGGTCGAAGCGGTCGTGATCCACGCCGTCTACCTGATCAACTGCGCGACCACCGACAAAGAACTGCGCAAAAAGTCGCTGGCCTCGCTTACTCATGCCCTGCGGATCGGCGACGGGATCGGCGCCGCCGGCGTCGTCCTCCACCCCGGCGCCCAGAAGGGCGAGGAGCTGAAGCCGTCGATCGAACGCGCCGCGAAAGTGATTGCCGCAGCGCTGAAGGACAGCGAGAGCTGCCCCCTGCTGCTCGAGCAGACCGCCGGTCACAAAGGCCTGCTCGGCCGCGACTTCGACCAGACCGCCGAGCTGATCGAGCTTGCCGGCGCCGGCAAGCGCCTCGGCCTCTGCCTCGACTCCTGCCACCTCTTCGTCCAGGGCTACGACGTAACCGACGAGGCCCACCTCGCTCAGGTCGTCGACGAGGCCGACGCCAAGGTCGGCATCGAGCGCCTCCGCTGCCTGCACGTCAACGACGCCGCCGCCGCCCTCGGCTCCTGCCGTGACCGCCACGCCAACATCGGCAAGGGCGAGATGGGCAAACGAGGCCTGGAGGCCTTCCTCTCCGAGCCAAGGTTCGAGGGCCTCCCGGCAACCCTGGAGACGCCCGGCCCCGAAAAGAAGGGCGCCGACAAGAAAGAAGTCCAAGCAGCAAAGAGGCTCCGCAAAGCCGGCCTAAAACGCCGCAAGGGGTAGGCCGTCGCCCCACCCCGCCCGCGCTACCGGACGTGCACGCCTGAGATCGCCCGGCTGATCACCAGCCGCTGAATCTCCGATGTCCCCTCGAAGATCGTGTAGATCTTGGCGTCGCGGTGCATGCGCTCGACCGGGAACTCGCGGGTGTAGCCGTTGCCGCCGAGGATCTGGATCGCGCGCTCGGTCGACCAGACGGCGACCTCGCCGGCCTTGAGCTTCGACATCGAGCCCTCGGCGTTTTCGAACTTGTGGCCGCTGCGGCCCATCCAGGCGGCGCGCCAGACGAGCAGGCGGGCGGCGTCGATCTCCAGCTTCATGTCGGCGAGGGTGAAGGCGATCGCCTGGTTCTCGATGATCGGCCGGCCGAACTGGGAGCGCTCCTTGGCGTAGTCGAGCGCGTACTCGTAGGCGGCGCGGGCGATGCCGACGGCCTGGGCGCCGACCGTGGGGCGGCTCGCCTCGAAGGTCTGCATCGCCGCCTGGCCTTTGCCCTTCTTGCCTTCGCGCACCCGCGCGAGGCGCTCGTCGAGCTTCTCCTTGCCGCCCAGCAGGCAGGACCCCGGCACGCGGCAGTCGTCGAGGTGGACGTCGGCGGTGTGCGAGGCGCGCAGGCCGTGCTTCTTCACCTTGGCGCCCTGCTCGCAGCCCTTGGTCCCCGGCGGGATCACGAAGGCGGCGTGGCCGCGCGAGCCGAGCTCGCGGTCGACCGAGGCGATCACCACGTGGACGTCGGCGATGCCGCCGTTGGTCGCCCAGGCCTTCTGGCCGTTCAGGATCCACTCGTCGGTGGCCTCGTCGTACTTGGCGGTGGTGCGGATCGCCGAGACGTCGGAGCCGGCGTCGGGCTCTGAGGCGCAGAAGGCGGCGACCTTGGGGTCCTCGGGGCTGCCGAAGCACTGCGGGATCCACTCTCCGATCTGCTCGCCGGTGCCCTGGCCGAAGATCGCGGCGACGGCAAGCGAGGTGCCCATGATCGCCATGCCGATCCCGGCGTCGCCCCAGAAGAGCTCCTCGTTGGCGATCGGCAGGGTGAGCCCGGTCGGGTCGGCGAAGAACTGGCCCAGCGCTTCGAAGCTGTAGAGACCGATCTTGGCGGCCTCCTGGATCACCGGCCAGGGGGTCTCCTCGCGCTCGTCCCATTCCTCGGCGGCGGGACGGACGACGCCCTCGGCGAAGCCGTGCACCCACTCGCGGATGTCCTTCTGGTCCTGGTTGAGCTCGAGCGTGAACCGCGGGCCCTCAGGGGCCTCCGCGCCGCCCGCGACCTCGTCCACGATGCTCTCCTTCGCTGCCTCTGCCACTGCCGCTGTGTCTGTCATGGCGCGGCATCGTATGGCATAGATCGGTGTCGCGATCCGCGAACTGCATCAACTTCTCTACCCGGCAGAGGGAAAAGTCGATGCAGTTCGCCGGGCGCGCTCAGACGTCGCGCAGGTCGAAGGCGCGGATCCCCTCGGGGCCGCCGTCGGCGCAGTCGAAGAAGCGGCGGTTGACGCACTCATAGGACTCGCCCTCGCCCTCGTAGGCGCGCTCGACCGAGAACTGGCACTGGGGCAGCGAGTCGCCGGTCATCTTCACGCCGCCGAAGCCACCCGGCTGGAGGACCGCGTCGAGCTCGACCTTGGCGGCGAAAACCTGCTGCATGCAGCCGACGTACTGGTTGCCGGTCAGCATGTCGACGAAGCTGTAGAGATAACGGCAGCGCATCTCCACGCAGCCGCGCGGCTCGACCATCTTGTCGCAGAAGGAGCGGCACTGGCGACACTCACCGGTCTTCTCGCGGATAGCGGTCATGAGTGAAGTCTAGGGACGTGGGAGCGCGGAATCCAAGTCCTGGACTGGCTAGGCAGCCAGGGCGGCGGCATTGCCCAGAACGTGGTCGAGCTCGCTCTGCAGGTGCGCCGAGGGCCGCACCCGGTAGGCCTCCCCGAGCACCAGGCGCTTCGGCTCGGCCGCTCCGTTGCGGATCGCGAGGCGCACCTCGGACTCGCCCTTGTGGTGCTCGAGCACCGCCTTCAGCTCGTCGACCAGGGCGTCGCTCAGCATCTCCGCCGCGACCTCCAGCTCGAACGGGCCTTTGGGGGTGGCGGCCGCCACGGCTGGCGCCGCCGCGATCTCCGCCGCGTCGGGTTCGAAGCGCTCCGCCTCCTGCACGACCAGCTTGGTCTCGCCGCGGTCCTTGTGGTCGAGCCGGCCGCGGACGAGGACGATCGCGTCGGGCGCGATCACCGCGGCGCTCTCCGCCTGGTCGGCCTTGAAGACCAGCATCTCGACCTGGCCCTCGACGTCGTCGAGCGTCGCGAACATCATCTGGTTGCCGCTCTTCGTGCGGATCTTCTTGCACTCGGTGACGATCCCACCGACCGTCACCCAGGAGCCGTCCTGCTTGGTCGCCAGGTCGGCGATCCCGCAGTCGACCCGGGCGCGCAGCGCCCCGCGCACCTCGGTCAGCGGGTGCGAGGAGAGGTAGGTGCCGAGCGTCTCCTTCTCGATCGCCAGCAGCTCGGAGCGCTCGAACTCCTCGGCCGGGATCGGTGGCCGGTGCTGGGCCTGCCCGCCGCCCTGGCGGCCGGCGGCGTCGTCCTCGCCGAAGTCGAAGATCGATCCCTGGCCGAGCTGCGCGTCCTCCTGCGCCTTCTGGCCGGCCGACTGCGCCGCGGGCAGCGTCTCCAGCATGCCCTTGCGGCTGGCGCCGGTCGAGTCGAGCGCCCCGCACTTGACCAGGCATTCGATCGCCCGTTTGTTCACCGCCCGCGAGTCGACCCGCTCGCAGAAGTCCCAGATCGAGGAGATCGGCGCCTCCTCGCGGGCGCGGAGGATCGCCTCGACCGCCTGGTGGCCGACGTTCTTGACCGCGTCGAGGCCGAAGCGGATCGCCTTCTCGGAGACGACGAAGTCGTGGTCGGAGGAGTTGACGTCCGGGGGCAACACCTCGATCCCCATCTCCTCGCAGCGGTTGACGAAGAAGGGCACCTTGTCCTTGGTGTTCATCACCGAGGAGATCACCGCCGCCATGTACTCGGCCGGGTAGTTGGCCTTCAGATAGGCGGTCCGGTAGGAGATCAGCCCGTAGCAGGCGGCGTGGGACTTGTTGAAGGAGTAGTCGGCGGCGGCTTCGTTCAGCTTCCAGAGGTCGGCGGCGACGTTGGCCGCCGTGCCCGACTCCTTCATCCCGGACATGAACTTGTCCTTCATCGTCGCCATCAGGTCGCGCTTCTTCTTGCCGACCGCCTTGCGCAGGTCGTCCGCCTCGGCGCCCGAGAAGCCGGCCATCTGGCGGGCGATCGCCATCAGCTGCTCCTGGTAGATGACGCAGCCGTGCGTCTCCTCGGTGATCGGCCGCAGGCGCGGGTCGGGGTAGGTGACCGAGCTCGGGTTGCGCTTGCCCTTCGCGTAGGCGGGGATGTAGGCCATCGCCCCGGGCCGGTAGAGGGCGCCGAGCGCGACGATGTCGGAGAACTCGGTCGGCTTCACCTTGCGCAGCGCCTCGCGCATCCCTTCGGACTCGAACTGGAAGACGCCGGTCGAGTCGCCGGCGGCGAGCATCTCGTAGGTCTTCGCGTCGTCCATCGGGATCGCGCCGATGTCGAGCTCCACCCCGCGCGAGCGCTGGATGATCTCGATCGCGTCCTCGATCACGTCGAGGTTGCGCAGTCCGAGGAAGTCCATCTTCAGCAGGCCGATCTCCTCGATCGGCCCCATCGAGTACTGGGTGACGATCTTGTACTGGCGCTCGGCTTTGCCGCCGGAGCCGTTGCCGGCGGCGGCCGGCGCGCTGCGGTCCTCGGCGAGCTGCAGCGGCACGACCTCCTGCAGCGGCCGGTCGGCGATCACCACCGCGGCGGCGTGGATCGAGTTGTTGCGGATGATCCCCTCGAGCCCCTGGGCGACGTCGACGATCTTCTTCGCGTCGGGCTCGGCGTCGTAGGTCTTGCGCAGCTCCTGGCCCGGCGCCAGGCATTCCTCGAAGGACGGGCTGCGGCCCATGATCGGCTCCGGGATCTGCTTGGCGAGCCGGTCGCCGGTGCCGTAGTCGTAGCCGAGCACGCGGGCGGCGTCGCGGGTGGCGGCGCGCGGCGCCATCTTGCCGAAGGTGATGATCTGGGCGACCGACTCGCGGCCGTACTTCTCCTGCACGTAGCGGATAACCCGCTCGCGGCCGCGCACCGAGAAGTCGATGTCGATGTCGGGCATCGACTTGCGGCCGGGGTTGAGGAAGCGCTCGAAGATCAGCCCGCTGGCGAGCGGGTCGATGTCGGTGATCGCCAGCGCGTAGGCGACGATCGAGCCGGCCGCCGAGCCGCGGCCCGGGCCGACCGCGATCCCGTTCCGCTTCGAGTAGCTGACGAAGTCCCAGACGATCAGGAAGTAGGAGGGGAAGCCCATCTCTTCGATCACGCCGAGCTCGAACTCGAGCCGCTCGCGGGCCGCGGCGGGGATCGGGTCGCCGTAACGGGCGCGCATCCCCTCCTCGGCGATCCGCCGCAGCATCGCCTCGGGCTCCTCCCCGTCGGGCGTCGGGTAACGCGGCAGCAGCAGCTTGCCGAGCTCGATCTCGACCTCGCAGCGCTCGGCGATCTCCAGGGTGGTCGGCACCGCCTCCGGCCACTCGGCGAAGGAGGTCGTCATTTCGTCGGAGTCCTTGAGGTAGAACTCGTTGGTGTCGAAGCTCATCTTCGGCGCCTCGAGGGTCGACTTGGTCTGCACGCAGAGCAGCGCCGCGTGGTTGTCGAAGTCCTCGCGCCGCAGGTAATGGACGTCGGCGGTGCCGACCAGCGGCCGGCCCAGCTCGCGGGCGAAGCGGACGATCCCCTCGTTGGCCTTGTCCTGCTCGGGGATGCCGTTCTTCTGCACCTCGAAGTAGACCTGCTCGGGGCCGAAGACCTGGATCAGGTCGTCGAGGTGGGCGCGGGCGTCGTCCTCGCGCTCTTCGACCAGGCGCCGGCAGAAGCGCGACTGCAGGCAGCCGGTGAGCGCGATCACGCCCTCGGAGTGGGCGGCGAGCAGCTCCATGTCGACGTTCGCCTTGCCCCGCGAGAAGCCCTCGAGGAAGCCGGTCGAGGTGAGCTTCACCAGGTTGGCGAAGCCGGCGTCGCTCGCGGCCAGCAGCGTGAGGTGGTTGCGCTCGTACTTCGGCTTCTCCTTGACCGCCTGGATGTCGTCGACGAAGTAGGCCTCGAAGCCGGCGATCGGCTTGATCCCGTGTTTCTTGCAGGCCTTGTAGAGGTCGACGGCGCCGTTCATCACGCCGTGATCGGTGAGCCCGAGGGCGGGCTGGCCCATCTCGGCGGCCCGTTCCGCCATCGCCTCGATCTTGCAGTGGCCGTCGAGCAGCGAGTACTCGCTGTGGGCGTGCAGGTGGACGGCAGACGAGCTACTCACGGAGGGCGATACTGCCAGGCGAGTCAGACAGAGACGCGCGTCTTTTGCGCGTCTTGCGTGAGGATTTGCGCGAGGTGGGGGCGGGCGACCGGGGAGGGGTTCCGCTTAACTTTTTTGGTGTGGAGGGGGTCGCTGGCGCC
>Ga0210100_1000141_pt1 | contig 13794 bp, 13 predicted proteins | sample MayberryNW_TuleB_FD_185525 | JGI IMG/M metagenome (GOLD analysis project Ga0210100, IMG submission 185525) | Wetland microbial communities from San Francisco Bay, California, USA, that impact long-term carbon sequestration - MayberryNW_TuleB_D1... | ecosystem: Environmental > Aquatic > Marine >... | reverse complement strand
GGCGATCGCGAGAGCGGGCCGCACCATGCCGCGGGCGCGGCTCTCGGCCCCCGCCGGCAGGCGGTGGATGCCGGTCATCTCGGCCCCCGACATCGTCGTCGGGATCGCCGCCACCCGGGCGCCGGTGACCGCCGCGACCGCCTTGGCGGCGTCGATGACGCGACCGCCGCCGAGCGCGACCAGGTTGGCCCCGCGCGCCGAGTCGAGGATCGCCGCCGCCGCCTCGGGCACGCCCCCCGGCGCGACCTCGTGCACCGCCGTCGCCGCGCTCGCCAGCCCGGCCGCGCCGTCGAGATGACGCGGCGTCGAGAGCAACTCGAACGGCTGCATCCCGTTCTCGGCCAGCAGCCGCGGAACGTCCCCCACCCCACCGGCGCGGAAGACGACGGCGCGACCGGCGTCGCGCCAGACGAAGGAGTCGCTCACCCGGCGGCGACGCTTCGCGGGTTGGTCACCGGGCGCAGGTTGGGTTCGACCTCGGCGCGCAGGTGCTCGAAGTCGGGCGGCAGCGAGAGCTTCTCGCCGAGCCGCTCGAGCGGCTCGTCGACGGTGAAGCCGGGGCCGAGCGTGGCGATCTCGAAGAGCACGCCGCTCGGCTCGCGGAAGTAGATCGAGCGGAAGTAGAAGCGGTCGATCACCGTCGTCGGGTGCGCGCCGGCGGAGATCGCCCGCTCGCGCCACGCCTCGTGATCGCCGATCGTCGAGGCCCAGGCGACGTGATGGACGCTGCCGGCGCCCTGTAGCGAGCGCTCGGCGGGCGGCGCGTCGTAGAGGTAGAGCCCGCCGCGGCTCGGTCCGCGTGCCTCCCAGCCGCCGTCCTCACCCTGCTCGAAGCCGAGCGTCTCGAGCAGCGCGCGGCTCGCTTCGGGGGCGCCGCTGTAGGCGCGGACCGCGTGGAAGCCGCGCAGCGCGACCTCGGCCGGCACCTCCGGATGGTCGGCGATCAGCGGCTCGTCGGGAACCTCGACCGCGAGCAGCTCATGGGCCAGGCCCTCGGGGTCGGCGAAGCGCAGCGCCCCGCCGTCCCGCTCGGTCTCGATCCCGGCGCCCGCCAGCCGTTCCGCCCAGAAGTCGAGCGCCGCCGCCGATCCGACCCGCCAGACGATCCGGTGCACGTCGCCTGCGCCGGCGCGTCCCGGCGGCGCGCCGGGGAACTCGAAGAAGGTCAGATCGGACCCCGCGCTGCCCTTCTCGTCGGCGAAGAAGAGGTGGTAGACGGTCGGGTTGTCCTGGTTGACCGTCTTCTTGACCAGCCGCAGCCCCATCGTCCCCGCGTAGAAGTCGACGTTGTCCTGCGCGTCGGCGGTGATCGCGGTGATGTGGTGAATGCCTTCCAGTTTCACGACTTCACGTATAGCATCCCGGTATGAGCCGCGGACGCCGTCGCCTGGTTCGCGCCCTGATCGTCTTCGGTGCGCTGCTCGCCTTCCTCAGCGTCTTCGCGATCTGGGTCGAACGCCAGGCGCTCAACACGAACGACTGGACCGACACCAGCGGCCGCCTGATCCAGAACCCGACGATCCGCGAAACGGTCGGCAACTACCTCGTCGACCAGCTCTACGAAAACGTCGACGTCGAAAAGGAACTGAGCGAAATCCTGCCGGGCGAGACGAAAGAACTCGCAGGGCCGATTTCCGGCGGGCTGCGACAGGTCGCCGGCACGGGCGCCGACAAGGTGCTGGAAAGCTCGACCGCGCAGGAACTCTGGAAGAGCGCCAACCGGACGACGCACGAACAGCTGCTCGACGTGCTCGAAGAAAAGGAAGGCACTGTCTCGACCGAAGAAGGCAAGGTCACGCTCAACCTGGGCAGTCTGGTGACGAACCTCGCCGACCAGATCGGGATCGGCTCCAACCTGGCGGAAAAGCTGCCCGAAGACGCGGGACAGATCACGATCCTGCGCTCCGACCAGCTGAAGACCGCGCAGAACATCGTCGTCGCGATCAAGGGCCTGGCTCTGATCCTCTCGCTGCTCACCTTCCTCTGCTTCGGCCTGGCGATCTACCTCTCGCGCGAGGGACGCTGGGTGACGGTGCTCTACTGCGGCGTCGGCCTGGTGGCGGCGGGCTTCGCCGTGATCGTCGCCAGACAGGTGGCGGGCGGCATCGTCGTCGGCCAGCTGGTCAGCGAAGACAGCGTCAAACCGGCGGCCGAAGCGGCCTGGTCGATCGGCACCTCGCTGATGACCAGCATCGCGACGACGGTGATCGTCGTCGGCGCGCTCTTCGGGGTCGCAGGCTGGCTGGCCTCGCCGACCGGCTCGGCGCGCTCGACCCGCCGCGGGCTGGCGCCGGCCCTGCGCGAGCACGCCGCCTACGTCTACGCCGCCCTGGCGATCGTCGTCGGCATCTACTTCCTCTCCGCCCCGTCCCAGAACCTGCGCACCTTCCTCACCACCCTGGTGATCGCCGCCGGCGCCGCCTTCGGCATTCACGAGCTGCGCAAGCAGTCGGCCGAGGAATTCCCCGACGCCGCCTACGCCGACATCTTCGGCCGCACCCGCGCCCGCGTGGTCGGCGCCGTCAAGGAGGCCAACATAGGAGAGCGCGCCTCCAAACTGCGCCTTCCCGAGATGCGCAGGCCGGCCGGCGACGGCGCCCCCGAGGCCCCGACCGCCGTCCTCCCCGCCGACGAGGAGGAGACCCGCCTCGCCCGCCTGGAACGCCTCGCCAAGCTCCACGAGCAGGGCATCCTCACCGACGCGGAGCTGGCCGCCGAGAAGGCCCGCATCCTCGGCGGCTCCGAGTCGAAAATCTGAGGGCTCGAGAGCAAGTGGCGGGATTCCCGCCACTTTTCTGGCGGCCACCCCGCCACTCAAGCCCTGACGATCGCCAAAACGGGAAAGCCCGCCTCCGGGATCGAACCGGAAACCTCCGCTTTACAAGAGCGGTGCTCTACCAGTTGAGCTAGGCGGGCGCTAGCGACACACCAGGGAGCTTGACAAATCCCCGGCGATCCGACGTGACCACCTGTCGCTCTTTGGCTCGAGCCGTAGCCGCGATAATCAGATCGTGAGCGCCACGGGGCGTTCCTTTCTGCCGAACATGCGCGAGCAGCTCTGCGTGCGCGTCCGCCACATCGAGGTCGTAGACCTCGACCGATACGGCATCGAGCGCCGCCTCGACGAACTGCGCGCGCCTCTCCCGCCTGCGTCCTGTGGCCATTTGAACGCCGACCCGCAGCTCCGCCACCGTTACGGCGGCAACCGCGACGTCATCGCTGTCGTCGATGGCTTCGTCCAGCGAGCCACCACCCCGCTCGGCGTCGACCAGGGCTGTCGTATCGAGGATCAGTCGCGCCAAGGGTCCGTCACCGGCGCCATGCCGTCGCGAAGCTCCCGGAGCTCTCCCGCCCAGGCGCCGTCGGGCCGATGGGCGCGAAGTGCCTCCTTGAGCGCCTTCCCAGTCCCTCCACGCGCTGGACCAATCGTCGCCACAGCACGGCCATGCCGCACGACGACATAGGACTCCCCAGCTCGCTCCACCTCATCCAAGACCTCGGAGAATCGACGCGACGCATCAGTGGCACTCAGCTGCTTCACGAAATCAGATTATCAGACCCACTGACGGCCACGACCGTCGTGCGCCAGGGAGTACGGTGCGCACCCAGAGGATGGGCGATACCACCTGCCACATGTCGATCTCCCTCGACGGTTTCGTCGCCGGGCCGGATCAGAGCCGCGAAAACCCGCTCGGCAAGCGAGGTCGCGAGCTTCACACCTGGCACCTCGGCGACGAGCGCGCGACCGAGGCTGACGCCGCCGCCGAGCGTCGCCTGATGCGCCCCCGCGGCGCCTATGTCATGGGCCGCAACATGTTCGGCCCGATTCGCGGCGAGTGGGACGAGACCTGGTCGGGCTGGTGGGGGCCCGAGCCGCCCTACCACGCCCCCGTGTTCGTCCTGACCCATCACCCCCACCCGCCGATCGAGATGGACGGCGGAACGACCTTCCACTTCGTCACAGACGGCTTCGACGCCGCCTACGCCCAAGCCCAGGAGGCCGCCGGCGCAGACGGCATCGACATCGCCGGCGGCGCCTCCACCGTCCGCCAAGCCCTACAGGCAAACGTCATCGGCGAGCTCTGGCTCGACATCGTCCCCGTCCTCCTCGGCTCCGGCGAGCGAATATTCGACGACGTGACCGAATTCGATTTCGAGCCAGCCGAGGCCCTGCATTCCCCGCTGGCGACACACATCTGCTTTCGCAGGGCGGGGTGAGGCGGGTACAGGCAGCCGTGCAGGGAACTTGGAGAGAGGATCCCAAGCCGCGACTTCCAGGCTGTGAGATTGTGCTGCGGCTGTGAATGTCCGGTTTCGGTTTCTGGAGCCCGATGAGGGCGGGGTGCTGAGCGAGGCGATTGAGGCTGCTTACGGGGACAGCTATGACGTGCGCTGGGTCTATGACGCTGGGGAGGTGTCGCGGCGGCTGGCGGAGGGGAGCTATGTGGCCTGTGTGGCGGAGACGGCGGAGGGGGAGCTGCTTTGTCATGAGGGGATGAGCTTGGCCGCGGCGGGGGATGCCGTGGGGCATTCGGGGCAGGCGGTGACTTTGCCGGCGGCGAGGGGGCAGCACCTGTTCACGCGGACCAAGCGGTTCTTGATGGACTGGGCCCGGGAGCGGGGGCTGGCGGGGATGTACAGCGAGGCGACCGCGGCGCATCCCTACAGCCAGCGGGCGAACATCGAGCTGGGGGCGCACGAGAGCGGCTTCCTGCTCGGCTGGATCCCGGCTTCGGTCGAGAACGACGCGGCTGACGGGCGGCGGCGCGGGCGGCAGTCGGCGGCGCTCTTCTACACCAAGCTCAACGACGGGCACGAGGGCGCCGCCTACGTGCCCGAGCGGCACCGGGAGGTCGTCGGCCGCACCCTGGAGCTGTGCGAGCTGCGCGGGAGGCTCGCTGAGCCGCCGGCCGGCTGCGAGCTGCCCCCACGCACGAAACTGCACGTCGAGATCGACGCGGCGCACAATCTGGCACTGCTCACCGTCCAGGCGCCCGGCGCCGACCTCGAGCGGGTCGTCGCCGCCGAGCGCCATCGCCTCTTCCACCACGAGCGCCTCGACGCGATCTACCTCGACCTGCCGCTCGGCGCGCCGGCCACCGCGCTGGTCGCCGACCACCTCGAGCGCCTCGGCGTCTCCTACGCGGGCGTCTTCCCCAACAGCCGCTGCGACGGCGACGTGCTGCGCATGCAGTCCCTGCACCGCGCCCGGATCAAGGCCGACGACGTCTCCGTCGCCTCCGAGCACGGCCGGGAGCTGCTCGAGTACGTCCTCGGCGACCTGCGCTGCTAGACCTCGCGCGAGGCGAGGTGGGCGCCGACCTTGCGCTTGACCCGCTGCAGAGCGTTGTCCACCGTCTTCGTGTCGCACTCAAGGCGCTCCGCGGTCGCCTCGTAGGAGTGGCCGTCCAGATAGAGCGAGAGCACGCGGCTCTCGAGGTCGGAGAGCACGCCGGAGACGCCCGAGAGGCAGGAGACGAGACTCTCCAGCTCTTCGGTCGCGATCACCTGGTTGGCGGGGTCGTGCGCGGTCGGGCCGGGCAGGATCTCGTCCAGGGTGGTGTCGGAGTCGCCGGCGGCGGCCGGCGTCTGACTGAAGGAGACGTACTGGTTGAGCGGCGTGTGCTTGTTGCGGGTCGCGGTCTTCACAGCGGTGATGATCTGCCGGGTGATGCAGAGCTCGGCGAAGTTGCGGAAGCTCGACTCGCGATCGGTGCGGTAGTCGCGGATCGCCTTGTAGAGGCCGAGCAGGCCTTCCTGGATGAGGTCGTCGGCCTCGCCGCCGAGCAGGAAGTAGGACGAGGCCTTGAGGCGCACGAAGCCGCGGTAGCGGCGGACGATCGCGTCGTAGGCGTCGGCCCTGCCGTCCTTGGCGAGCGCGACGAGATAATGATCGTCAAGCTCAGGTTGAGGGTTACTCTCGGCCGGTCGAAGCGAGCCGTTGAGACGGCCCGAGGGAAGATGCATTTCATGGGTCGGTGAAGATAGAGCCACTGATCCTTCTCCTTGAGAACGAAGGGTCGTGGCGCCTTACCTCCCCTGGCGGCGCCCTTATGGACTGGGCTTCCTCAGACTCAAGCTGAGGTTCACCCTTGTTGGCGCGTTAGTTTACGGGCGAACGGTGTTCTGTCAACCCCTTGCGGAGATTTTTCTGCAATCGCCGTTGCAGGTGCTAGCGCTGGCGGACGGCCTCGAAGAGCAGCGCGGTGGCCGCCGCCGAGACGTTGAGCGAGCCGACATGGCCTCGCTGGGGCAGTGCGACGAGCCCGTCGCAGGCGGAGGCGACGCGCGGACGCAGCCCCTTCCCCTCTCCGCCGAGGACGAGGACCGTCGACCCTTTGAGGTCGACCTCCCAGGGCGCCTGCTCGGCCTCGGCGTCGGCTCCCCAGATCCAGAAGCCGGCGTCCTTGGCCTCGCCGAGCCAGTCGGCGAGGTTCCGCACGCGGGCGATCGTCAGGTGCTCGACCGCCCCGGCCGACGCCTTGCAGGCGGCCGCGGTCACCTCGGCGGCCCGCCGTTCGGGGATCACCAGCCCGGCCGCCCCGGCGGCCTCCGCGGAGCGGGCGGCGGCCCCGAGGTTGCGCGGGTCCTGCACCTGATCGAGCGCCACGAGCAGCGCCCCCTCGACCCGCAGCAGCTCTCCGGCGCCGACGTACGGGTACGGATCGACCTCAGCCACCACTCCCTGATGATCCGGCGACCCGCAAAGCCGCTCGAGCTCCTCACCCGAGGTCTCCGGCGCCCGCCAAACCCGATGCACGCGCCTCCGGCCTAGCTCCGCCTCGGCAACCGGCTGCTTGCCGTAGATCAGCTGCGAAGCCATCAGGCCTTGGGAACGAGCTTCGCGCCCTCGGCCGAGTCCCGAACCTCCCAGCCAAGCTCCGCAAGCTCATCCCGGATCTGATCCGCCCGCGCGAAGTCCTTCGCTGCCCGCGCCGCTTCCCGTTCCCCCAGCAGCTCCTCCGCCGCGTCGTCGGCCTCAGCTCCCTGATCCGGCTGGGTAAGGGAGCTGAGGCCGACGAGCCCAAGCATCTCCCTCAGCGCGAGAACCGCCTCAGCCACGGGAACCTCACCCCGATTCGCCTCCCCGACAAGCTCAAACACCTCGGCCATCGCCCTGGGCGTGTTGAAGTCATCCGCGAGCGCGTCTCGGAACGAATCGAGACGGGACTCGGGGGAGGGTCCGATGGAGCCTCCCCGCTGTTGCTCCAGCGGACCCTCCCCCGAGTCCCCCCCGCCTTGAGGCGTCAGCGACTGCTCCCGAAAGAAATTCCGCAACCGCTCGACCTGCGCGACGGCCTGCTCCATCTGCTCGGGCCCAAACGCCAGCGGCTGCCGGTAGTGCCCGGAGATCAGGTAGGCGATCACGGCCTCGCGGCCGTAGCGGTCGAGCGCCTCGGACAGCTGGAAGATGTTGCCCTCCGACTTCGACATCTTGGCCGCGTCGGTCTCGACCATGCCGTTGTGCATCCAGATGCGGGCGAAGGGCCGGCCGGCCGCCTCGGACTGGGCGATCTCGTTCTCGTGGTGGGGGAAGATCAAGTCGGAGCCGCCGCCGTGGATCGCGAAGGACGCGCCGAGCTCCTGCTCGGCCATCACCGAGCACTCGATGTGCCAGGCCGGTCGGCCCAACCCCCAGGGCGACTCCCAGGCGGTGTCCTCATCGGGCTTCTGCGCCTTCCAGAGGGCGAAGTCGACCGGATCCTCCTTGAGCGACTCCGAGCCGGCCTCCTCGCCCTGGTCGAGGTCCTCCGTGCGGCGGTTCGAGAGCTTGCCGTAGGCACGGAAGCTCTTCACCCGGAAGTAGACGTCGCCGCCCGACTCGTAGGCGTGGCCGGACTCGACCAGCTCGGCGATCAGGGCGACGATCCCCTTGATCGTCCCGGTCGCCAGCGGCTCGGCGTCGGGCCGGCCGAGGTCCAGCCGGCCGGTGTCCTCGAAGTAGGCCTCGGTCATCCGCCGCGCGAACCCGGCCGACCCCTCCCCCGCGGCGCGCGCCGCGTCGTAGATCTTGTCGTTGATGTCGGTGACGTTGACGACCAGCTTCGCCCGGTAGCCCTCGCCGCGCAGGAAGCGCGCCAGCAGCGAGAAGATGACGAAGGGCCGCGCGTTGCCGATGTGGATGCGGCTGTAGACGGTCGGCCCGCAGGCGTAGATGCCGACCTCCTGCTCGGAGTCGAGCGCGACCAGGTCACCGGTCAGCGTGTCGCGTATCCGCACCTCCCTCATGGCGCGGATGCTAGAGAGGTCTAGAACGTCCGGTAGCCGGAGTCCGAGGAGGCGGACTCCTGCCGGGACCAGTTGGGCGCGGTGTCGCCGGCCGCGGCGAGCACCTCGCGCCGGGCGCGTTTGGCGGTTGCCTTGATCTCGTCCTCGGCCGCCTCGCGGATGCGCTCCTCGCGCTGCTCGGCCTGCACGCGGATCCGCTCCGACTCGGCCTTGAGCGCCTCCTCGGCGCGCGCCCGGGCCCGGTCGGTGGCCTCGCCTTCGACCTTCTCGACCAGCTGGCGCACCCGCTCCTCGGCCTCGCGGCGCACGTCCTCGGTGCCGCGCATCACGCGCTCCTCGATCTCGGCCTCGAGCCGCACGGCGATCTCATGCGCCTCGACGGCCTTGGCCTCGGCTTCGGCGGCGCGCTGCTCGGCGGCGGCGACCCGCTGGTCGGCCTCGAGCTCGATCCGTTTGAGCGCCTCGCCGTGGCGCTCCTCGACTTCGCGCTCGGCCTCGGCCCGCGCCGATCCGAGCTCGGCGTTGAAAGCTTCGCGGTCGCCCTGGGCGCGCTTCTGGGCCTGCTCGAAGGCGCGCTCGGCCCGGTCGCGCGCCTCTTCGGCCCGCTTGGCGAGCGCCTCGGCCCGCGTGCGGCGCTCGCGTTCCGCGGCGATCCGCTCGCGCCCCTCCTCGCCGATCTTGCTCAGCGCGGCGCGCGCCCGCTCCTTGACCTCGGCGTGGACCCGCTCGGCCCGAGCCTCGGCAGCGGCAACGCGCTCCTCACTGACCCGCACCCACTCGAGCGCCTGGGAAGCGGTCTCCCGCATCTCCTCGGTAGCCGCTCCAACCGCCTTCAGGTGCGCCGCAGACTCGCCCATTAAGCATGAACCTACTATCCGCAGCGGCGGCGGAGCCACCCGTCTCCAACGGGGAACGCCGCAATTAGCGGACTTGCGTCAGGCCTGCTTCTCGGTCTCGCGCACGTGCAGCTCGCGCTTGAGGATCTTGCCCGTCGCGTTGCGCGGCAGCTCAGCGAGGAACTCGATCTCGCGCGGCGCCTTGTAGGCGGCCAGGTGAGCCTTGACGTGCGCCTTGAGGTCGTCCTCGGAGACTTCGACCTCGCCGGAGACGACGAAGGCCTTCAGCCGCTGGCCGAACTTCTCGTCCTCGACGCCGATCACCGCGACGTCGACCACCGCGTCGTGGTCGGCGAGCAGGTCCTCGACCTCGCGCGGGAAGACGTTCTCGCCGCCGGAGACGATCATCTCGTCGTCGCGGCCGTCGATGAAGAGGCGGCCGTCGGCGTCGAAGTGGCCGACGTCGCCGCTGCTCAGCAGGCCGTCGATCGCCTCCTTGCCGCCGCCGCCGGTGTAGCCCTCGAAGGACATCTCGTTGCCGACGAAGATGCGGCCCACCTCGCCCGGCGCGACCTCCTTGCCGCTCTCGTCATAGAGGCGGACGACGGTGCCGCGCGGCGCTTTGCCGGCCGTGCCGGGGGCGGCGCGCAGATCCTCGGGGGTGGCGACCGTCGCGTAGGCGACCTCGGTCGAGCCGTAGAGGTTGTAGACGTTGTCGCCGAAGCGGTCCATCCAGGCGGTCGCCAGCTCGCCGGGCAGCGCCGAGCCGGAGCTCGAGGCGATCCGCAGCGAGGAGAGGTCGTAGCGGTCGAGCACCTCGTCGGGCTGCTGGAGGATGCGCTGCAGCATCACCGGCACCACGGCGAGCACCTGGGCGCGCTTCTCCTGCACGGCGGCCAGCGTCGCCTCCTCGTCGAACCTGCGCTGGAGCACCATCGTCGAGGCGGTCGGCAGGCTGATCACGAAGTGGAAGAAGCCCCAGGAGTGGAAGAGCGGCGCCGCGATCACCATCGTCTCGCGCGCCCGGTAGGGGATCCTGTCGATCAGCGAGGCCATCGCCAGCAGGCCGTCGGGGCTGGAGCGCTGCGCCCCCTTGGGCGTGCCGGTGGTGCCCGAGGTGAGGATGACGAAGCGCGGTTTGTCGGGCGGCGGCTTCAGGTCGGACTCCTCGCCGGCGGCGATCAGCTCGTCGAGGGTCGGGCCGTCGACGTCGCCGTCGGCCCAGGCGACGACGCGCGCGACGTCGCCGTTCAGCCCCTCGAGCAGGCCGGCGAACTCCTCGTCGTAGACCAGCGCCTTCGGCCCCTCCCGTTCCATCACCTCGACCAGCTGCGGGCCGGCGAACATCGTGTTCAGATAGAGCGCGCTGGCGCCGAGCTTGGCCGCCGCCAGGGTCGCCTCGATGAAGCCGCGGTGGTTGCGGCACATGATCCCGATGCCGTCGCCGGGGCCGATCCCCATCGCGGCGAAGGAGTGGGCGAGGGCGTTGGTGCGCTTCTGCACCCGCTCGAAGCTGAGCGAGCCGCGTTCGTCGATCAGCATCGTCTCGTGCGGGTGGTGGAGGGCGGCGGTGGCGACCCCGGTCGCCGGCGAGGCGCCCCAGCGCAGGAAGGCGATGCCGATCTTCGCCGCCTTGCCGGGCAGCATCGGCTCGACGATCCCGGCCTCGCGCAGCACCTTCAACTCGAAGGCGGAGTCGGAGACCGACTGGCGCAGGCCAGCCGCTATGGAGCCGAGCGTTCCCATCGGAGCGGGAAGGTTATTCGCTCTCCACCGAGGCCACCGCTATGCAGGCGATGCCCTCGCCGCGGCCGATCCAGCCCATGCCCTCGTTGGTCGTCGCCTTGACGCTGACCCGGGCGGAGGTCGCCTCGGCGAGGACGCGCTCCATCTCGGCCCGCAGCGGGCCGATCCGCGGCGCCTCGCAGATCAGGGTGGCGTCGATGTTCTCGATCCGCCCGGCGACCGTGCCGACGGCGGTGCGCAGCAGGTCGATCGAGTCGGCGTCGCGCCAGCGCTCGTCGTCGTCCGGGAAAAGGGTGCCGATGTCGCCTCCCCCCGCCGCGCCGAGCAGCGCGTCGATCACCGCGTGGGTGAGCACGTCGGCGTCGGAGTGGCCGGCGAGGCCGCGCTCGTGCTCGATCTCGACGCCGCCGAGGACGAGCCGCCGGCCGTCGGCGAAGCGGTGGCTGTCGTAGCCGATGCCGACGCTCACCGGGCCGGCTCACCGTCCCGGGCGCCGACCGGGTGGAGGCTGCGCCGCCGCCCCTCGAAGGCGCAGATCTCCTCGACCCCGTGGGCTTTCATCAGCTCCATGGCCTCCTCATACCCGAATCCGACGTGTTCGGGCAGGTGGGCGTCGGAGGAGAGCGCGAAGTGGGCGCCGGCCTCGACGCACATCTCGAGGAAGGCGGGGGCCGGGTAGATCTCGCCGACCGGCTTGCGCAGGCCGGCGGTCGAGATCTCCACGGCGACGTCGCTTTCGGCGATCGCCTCGACGGCCGTCTCGTAGAAGTGACGCGGGTCGCGGTCGGGCAGCGGCCGTCCCTTCCCCCAGACCTTGACCAGGTCCGGGTGGGCGAGGACGTCGAAGAGGCCCGAGCGGGCGCACTCGGCGAGCGCCTCGAAGTAGCGCCGCCAGACCTCGTCGGGGTCGCCGCTGCCCTCCCAGACGTCCCAGCCGGGATGGTCGACGGCCGCGTTGCCGATGAAGTGGACCGAGCCGATCACGTAGTCGAAGTCGCGCGACTCGAGCAGGTTCGCGGTGCGGTCCTCGGCGCCCGGCACGAAGTCGCACTCGATTCCGAGCCGCAGCGGCGTGCCGCGCACGAACTCGCAGTAGGCGTCGAGGTCGTCGCGCGCCTCCTCTTCCCAGAGCGGGTGGCGCCAGACCTCGAGCGCCTGGGTGAAGCGGTAGACGTGCTCGGAGACGCCGAGCTCGCCGATCCCGGCCTCACCGGCCGCCGCCAGATACCGCTCGACGTTCGCGCCGGTGAAAAAGCGCTCCGCCGTCGTGTCCGGCTCGTCCGGCCGCAGGTGCACGTGGTAGTCGGTCAGCATCCCTCCCGATCCTACGGGGACGTGCCGCCCCTTAGGTACCACCCGCGGCCCCTAAGGGGCGGCACGTCCTCGAATACGCTGCGCGGATGGTGCACCTGCGGATCGTGGCGCCGTCGGACCGGTCGGCGAAGGTGCTCGAGTTGCTGAAGGACGCCGACTCGACCTCGAACCTGGTCTTCCTCGCCGGCGCGGCACTGGAGCCGAAGGGGGACGTGATCCTCTGCGACGTCGCCCGCGAGGCGGCCAGCATGCTGATCGAAGACCTCAAGGAGCTGCACGTGCCGCGCGACGGGGCGATCACCCTGGAGCCGATCGACTCGCAACTCTCCGACGCCGCCGAGCGGGCCGAGCGGGCGGCGCCCGGGCTGCCCTCGGACGCGGTCGTCTGGGAGGAAGTCGAGGCGCGCACCTCGGAGAGCACGGAGCTGGGCAGCAACTTCCTGATCTTCATGGTGCTCGCCTGTCTGATCGCCTCGGTCGGCATCTTCATCGGCTCGCCGATCCTGATCGTCGGCGCGATGGTCGTCGGGCCCGAGTTCGGCCCGATCGCGGGCCTCTGCGTGGCGATCGTCGAGCGCCGCCGCGAGGTCGCCGTCCGCTCGCTGACCGCCCTCGCGGTGGGCTTCCCGGTCGGGATCACCGCCGCCTGGCTCTTCACCCTCCTCTGCCGGGCGACCGACCTGCTCGACCCCGGCTTCAGCGGCTCCCAGCACCCGCTGACCCAGTTCATCTCCCACCCCGACGCCTTCTCCTTCGTCGTCGCCGTCTTCGCCGGCGCCGCCGGGATGCTCTCGCTGACCTCAGCCAAGTCGGGCGCCCTGGTCGGGGTGCTGATCTCGGTGACGACGATCCCGGCGGCGGCCAACATCGGTGTCGCCGCGGCGCTCGCCGACTGGTCGGAATGGCGCGGCGCGATGGCCCAGCTGGCCGTCAACCTGACCGCGATCGTGCTCGCCGGCGTCACCACCCTCTTCATCCAGCGCCGCCTCTTCGAGCGGCGCCGCGCGGCGCACATCCGCGACGGCGTCCAGGCGCTCGCCGGAGTCTCACCTGGCGCTCAGCGAACGGGGCACCGGCGATGACCCGCCAGCTGGCGATCATGCTCGGCGCCTTCGTCGCGGGCACGGCGCTCGCCGGGCTACTCGGCGCGATCAGCCTCGGGGTCGCCCTCGGCGTCGGTCAGGTCTGCTTCGCCGCCGCGCTCGTCTGGGTTCTACTCAGCTGAGCGATCCGCGAGCAGCAGCTCGGCGACTCGCAGGTCGAGCGGCGTCGTCACCTTGAGGTTCTCTGGCGACGAGGGGTGGATGAGCGCCTTCCCTCCCGCCGCCTCGATCAGCATCGCCTCGTCGGTCGCCGCCGCCACCGCCTCGGGGTCGGCGGCGAGCGCCTCGCGCAGCGCCGCGACCCGGAAGACCTGCGGCGTCTGCGCCGCCCAGAGCGAGCCGCGGTCGACGGTCGACTCGACGATCAAACGCGGGTTTCCCATCTCAGGCATGGGAATTCCGCGCTCGATCCCGTCAGCGGCCCGCTTGATCGTGTCGGTGACCGGCGTGGCGGCGATCGCGCCCGCCGCCTCGGGATCGGACACCAGGGTCGCAACCACGTCCTCGATCAACTGCGGCGTAACCAGCGGCCGGGCCGCATCGTGGATCGCGACCAGCTCGGTGCC
>Ga0210100_1000140_pt1 | contig 13795 bp, 9 predicted proteins | sample MayberryNW_TuleB_FD_185525 | JGI IMG/M metagenome (GOLD analysis project Ga0210100, IMG submission 185525) | Wetland microbial communities from San Francisco Bay, California, USA, that impact long-term carbon sequestration - MayberryNW_TuleB_D1... | ecosystem: Environmental > Aquatic > Marine >... | reverse complement strand
GCGCTCACCCCCACCCAAAGCACCACCGCACAGACGTCAGCCCGAGTCATGACCCACCGCCGACGGGACGATTTGTCAAGGCATCCTTGACATTTCGTCCCGTCAGCCCACCGGAGGCTGGGGCGTACGGGACTTCGGTGTCGGGCTCGGCGCCGCCCTCGCGCCAGCGGCGGGACATGGCGCGGAGGATGAGGATCGCGATCGTGCCGATTGCGGCGTAGACGGCGATGACCAGGCCGAAGCTGAACCAGATGCCGTGGGCGGGGGTGACCGCTTCGACGGTGCGCATGTAGTGCCAGACGATCCAGGGTTGGCGACCGACCTCGGTGACGATCCAGCCGCACCAGAGGGCGAGGACCGCGGCGGCGCCGGAGACCGCGACCGCGCGCAGGAACCAGGGGGTGCGCGGCAGCTCGCGGCGCCGCCACCAGGCCCAGAGCACCCAGAGGCCGAGGGCGATCATCAGCGAGCAGATGCCGACCATCGCGTCGAAGGCGAGGTGCAGCATGGTGTTGGCTGGCGGGCGTTCGGCGGGCGGGATGTCCTTCAGCCCGGTGACCTTGGTGTCGGGGCTGAAGCCGACCAGGAAGGAGTCGAGGTCGGGGATCGGGATCGAGGCCTTGACCCCGCTCGAGGTGCAGATCCCGCCGATGTACTCGGTCTGGTGGGTGCCGGTTTCCTGGATGCACTCCATGCCGGCGAACTTGGCCGGCTGGTTGTCGGCGACGGCGCGCGCGGCGGTGTCGCCGACCAGGAACTGGAGCGGCGCGGCAACCAGCCCGATCACCAGGCCGATCGTCAGCCCGAGCCGGTGCAGGCGGTCGCGGCGCCCTTTGAGCATCCCGGCGGCGTAGATCGAGGCGACGAGGAAGCCGACGACGATGTAGGCGGCGAGGATCATGTGCGGCACCTCGTAGCCGGTCGCCGGGTTGAAGAGGATCTTGACCGGGTCGGTGTCGACGATCCTGCCCGCCGGATCGAGGGTGAAGCCCTGCGGCTGGTTCATCCAGGAGTTGGCGGCGACCACCGAGAAGGCGCCGCCGATGCCGGTGATCACCATCGGCATCCCCGACCAGAAGTGCGCCCAGCCCGAGAGCCGCTTCCAGCCGTAGATGTAGATCGCCAGGAAGATCGCCTCGACGAAGAAGAAGATCCCCTCGATCGCGAAGCCGATCCCGAAGGCCGCCCCGAAGCGGTCCATGAAGCGCGGCCAGAGCAGGCCGAACTCGAAGCTGAGCACGGTGCCGGTGACCGCGCCAACCGCGAAGGTGACCGCCATCGCCTTCGACCAGCGCCGCGCCAGCTCCATCGCGTCCTCGTCGCCGCGCTTCAGCCCGAGGTAGTTGGCCGCGAGGATCGTCGCCGGCAGGGCGACGCCGAGGCAGGCGAGGACGATGTGGAAGCCGAGCGTGAAGGCCATCTGCTCGCGCGCGGCGAGCAGGTTCGAAGCCGACGCCGCCAGGGGGAGCGGGGCGAGCGCGGGCATGTCGGCGACCCTACTCCCCGCGGCGGGCGCTGCGGTAGCGGCGGATCAGCGCGTTGGTCGAGCTGTCGTGGCGGAGCTTCGGCTCCGCGGCGGCCTCGAGCTCGGGGATGATCGCCACGGCGAGGGCCTTGCCCAGCTCGACCCCCCACTGGTCGAAGGAGTCGATCCCCCAGATCGCCCCCTGGGTGAAGACGCTGTGCTCATACAGGGCGACCAGCGTGCCCAGCGTGTGCGGGTCGAGTCGCTCGGCGAGGATCGTGTTCGAGGGGCGGTTGCCCTCCATCACCCGGTGCGGGACGACCGCCTCGGGCGTGCCCTCCTCGCGCACCTGCTCGGGCGTCTTGCCGAAGGCGAGCGCCTCGCCCTGGGCGAAGACGTTCGACATCAGGAGGTCGTGGTGGCGGCCGAGCGGGTTGTTGGAGTGGAAGAAGCCGATGAAGTCGCAGGGGATCAGGCGCGTCCCCTGGTGGACCAGCTGGTAGAAGCTGTGCTGGCCGTTGGTCCCCGGCTCGCCCCAGAAGATCGCCCCGGTGTCGTAGTCGACGTGGGCGCCATCGAGCGTGACGTGCTTGCCGTTCGACTCCATCGTCAGCTGCTGCAGGTAGGCGGGGAAGCGGTGCAGGTACTGGTCGTAGGGGAAGACGCCGCAGGTCTGGGCGCCGAAGAAGTCCGAGTACCAGACGCTGAGCAGCCCCATCAGCATCGGCAGGTTCTCGGCCGCCGGCGCGGTGCGGAAGTGCTCGTCCATCGCGTGGAAGCCCGCCAGCATCTCCTCGAAGCGGGCCGGGCCGATCGCCAGCATGGTCGAGAGACCGATCGCCGAGTCCATCGAGTAGCGGCCCCCCACCCACTCCCAGAAGCCGAACATGTTCTCGGTGTCGATGCCGAACTTGGCGACCTCCTCGGCGTTGGTCGAGACGGCGACGAAGTGCTTGGCGACGGCGGCCTCCTCGCCGTCTAGCCCGGCCAGCGACCACTCGCGGGCGCTGTGCGCGTTGGTCATCGTCTCCAGGGTGGTGAAGGTCTTCGAGGAGATCACGAAGAGCGTCTCCTCGGGGTCGAGATCGCGCGTGGCCTCGGCGAAGTCGGTGCCGTCGACGTTCGAGACGAAGCGGAAGGTCGTCTCGCGGCGGCTGTAGTGGCGCAGCGCCTCGTAAGCCATCACCGGGCCGAGGTCCGAGCCGCCGATGCCGACGTTGACGACGTTGCGGATCGGCCTGCCCGTGTGCCCGGTCCACTCGCCGCCGCGCACCCGCTCGGCGAAGGCGCTCATCCGGTCGAGCGTCTCGTGCACCTCCTTCACGACGTCGACCCCGTCGACGATCAGCGAGCGCCCGCGCGGCATGCGCAGCGCGACGTGCAGCACGGCGCGGTCCTCGGAGACGTTGATGTGCTCGCCGGCGAACATCGCTTCGCGGCGCTCCGTCACCCCGCGCTCCTTGGCCAGAGCGCCGAGCAGCATCAGCGTCTCTTCGGTGATCCGGTTCTTGGAGAAGTCGAGGTGCAGGCCGGCGCCGTCGGCGATCAGCCGCTCGCCGCGTTGCGGGTCGGCGGCGAAGAGGTCGCGCAGGTGCGCGTCCTTGATCTCGGCGAAATGCGCCTCGAGCGCTCCCCAGGCGGGCGACTCGCGCAGCTCGGTCACTTCCGGTGGTCCTTTGCCCCCCCATGAGGGGAAAAGGCGCACCGGAACGTGGGGGTCATGCCAGCGCTCCGCGCTTGGACTCGATCGAGTCCATCAGGTCCTCCCAGGACTTGACGAAGGCCGCCTTGCCCTCCTCCTGGAGGCGCTCGGCGAGGGCCTCGACGTCGATCCCGGCCTCGCCGAAGCGGGCCAGCAGCTCCTCTGCGTCGCCGCCGTCGGGCGGCACCAGCTCGCCCAGCTCGCCGTGGTCGGCGAAGGCGTGCAGGGTCGGCTCGGGCATCGTGTTGACGGTGAAGGGCGAGGCGAAGCCCTCGATGTAGAGCGTGTCGGAGGCGTCCGGGTCCTTGGTCCCGGTGCTCGCCCAGAGCAGCCGCTGCGGGCGGGCGCCTTCGTTCATCAGCCGCTGCACGCGGGAGGAGCCGAGCAGCTCGCGGTAGGCGGCGTAGGCGCGGAAGCCGATCGCCAAGCCGAGCCGGTTGCGCAGCTCGTCGGGCACTTGGTCGGCGACGGCCACGTCCCAGCGGCTCATGAAGATCGAGGCGACCGAGGCGACGTCGGGGTCGAGCCCGGCCTCGATCCGCCGTTCGATCCCCTTCATGTAGGCGTCGGCGGCAGCCAGGTGGTGCTCGCGCGAGAACAGCAGGGTGACGTTGACCGGGATCCCGGCGAAGATCGTCTCCTCGATCGCCGGCAGGCCCGCCGGGGTCCCGGGGATCTTGATGAATAGGTTGTCGCGCTCGGCGCGGCCGTGCAGCCAGGCCGCCTGCTCGATCGTCGCCGCGGTGTCGTCGGCGAGCTTCGGCGAGACCTCGAGCGAGCAGTAGCCGTCGACCCCGGCGGTGCGCTCGTGGACCCCGGCGAAGAGGTCGGTGGCGTCGCGCAGGTCGGCGAGCGCCAGCTCGAAGAAGATCGCCTCGGCGTCGTCGGCCTGCTCACTGGCCTCGGCGATGTGGCGGTCGTAGGCGTCTCCCCCGGAGATCGCCTTGTCGAAGATCGTCGGGTTGGAGGTCAGCCCGGTGACCGAGAGCTCCTCGATGTAGCCCCGCAGGGTGCCGTCGTCGAGCATCGTGCGGGTGATGTTGTCGAGCCAGAGGCTCTGTCCCTGCGCGTGCAACTTCGCCGTGGGCTTCATGCGAGCAGCTCCTTTGCGACTTCGGCCACCCTGTCGGGGGTGAAGCCGAACTTGGTTTGGACGTCCTTGAGCGGCGCCGAGGTGCCGAAGGTGTGCATACCCACCTTTACCCCGGCAGAGCCAACGTAGCGATCCCAGCCGATGGTCGAGGCCTCCTCGACCGATACGCGGGCGGTGACGGCCGGGGGCAGCACCTCGTCGCGGTAGGCCTGGTCCTGGCGGTCGAAGAGCTCCCAGCAGGGCAGGCTGACGACCCGCGAGCGGACGCCTTCGCCGGAGAGCTCCTCGTGGGCGGCGAGCGCCAGGGCGACCTCGCTGCCGGTGGAGATCAGGATGACCTCGGGGTCGCCGGCCCCGGCGTCGGCGAGCACGTAGCCGCCGCGGCGCAGGCCCTCGGCGGGCGCGTAGCGCGAGCGGTCGAAGACCGGCACGTTCTGGCGGGTGAGGACGAGGGCGACCGGCTGGTGGGTGCGGTCGAGGGCGACGCGCCAGGCCTCGGCGACCTCGTTGGCGTCGGCGGGGCGGATCACGTCGAGGCCGGGGACCGCGCGCAGCGAGGCGAGCTGCTCGACCGGCTGGTGGGTTGGGCCGTCCTCGCCGAGGCCGATCGAGTCGTGGGTAAAGACGTGGATCACCGGCAGCTCCATCAGCGAGGAGAGCCGGATCGCCGGGCGGGCGTAGTCGGAGAAGGTCAGGTAGGTCGACCAGAGCGGCCGCAGCTTGGAGAGCGAGAGCCCGTTGGAGATCGCCGCCGCCTCGTGCTCGCGGATCCCGAAGTGCAGCTGGCGGCCGTCGTAGGCGCCGGGCTCGAAGTCCTCGGCGCCGTCGAAGCTGAGCCGCACCGAGGTCGAGTCGGTGAGGTCGGCGGAGCCGGCCAGCAGCCAGGGCAAGCGCTCGCCGATCGCGTTCTCCACCTGGTTTGAGGCCTTGCGCGTGGCGAGGCCCTGCTCTTCGTCGGCCTCGAAGGCGGGGATCGCCGCGTCCCAGCCGGCGGGCAGCTCGCGCTTCTGCTGGACCTCGATCTCGGCCGCGAGGTCGGGGCTGTCCGCCGCGTAGGCGGCGAGCCGCTGCTCCCAGGCGGCGCGCGCCTCGGCCCCGCGCGCGCCGACCCCCGCGGCGAAGCGCTCGCGCACGCCGTCGGGAACCAGGAACTGGGCGTCTTCGGGCCAGCCGTAGGCGCGCTTGGTCTCACGCACCTCCTCGGCGCCGAGCGGCTCGCCGTGGGCGGCGGAGGTGTCCTGCTTGTGCGGCGAGCCGTAGCCGATGTGGGAATCGACGATCAGCAGGGTCGGCCGTCCCTGCTCCCCCTTGAACTCCTCGAAGGCGGTGGCGATCAGCTCGGTGTCGTTGGCGTCGCCGACCCGGGTGACGTTCCAGCCGTAGCCCATGAAGCGGGCGGCGACGTCGTCCTCGTAGGCGAGCCGGGTTTTGCCGTCGATCGTGATGTGGTTGTTGTCGTAGACCCAGCAGAGGTTGTCGAGCTTCAGGTGGCCGGCGATCGAGGCCGCTTCGTTGGAGACGCCCTCCATCAGGCAGCCGTCGCCGGCGATCGCGTAGACGTCGAAGCCGAAGAGCTCGGCGCCGTAGCGGGCGGCCTGCCACTTGCCGGCGATCGCCATCCCGACCGAGGTGGCGACGCCCTGGCCGAGCGGCCCGGTGGTCGTCTCGACCCCGGAGGTCCAGCGGTACTCGGGGTGGCCGGGAGCGCGCGAGTCGAGCTGGCGGAAGCGTTCGATGTCCTCGAGGCTGACCGAGGGCTTGCCGACGACCTCGTAGTCGGGGTCGACCGCCTTCACCCCGGCGAGGTGCAGCAGCGCGTAGAGCAGCATCGAGGCGTGCCCGGCGGAGAGCACGAAGCGGTCCCGCCCCGGCCAGATCGGGTCCTCGGGGTCGAAGCGCAGGTAGCGCTGCCAGAGCGTGTAGGCGAGCGGCGCGAGCGCCATCGGCGTCCCCGGGTGGCCGGAGTTCGCCTTCTGGATCGCGTCGATCGAGAGGGTGCGGATCGTGTCGATCGCGAGCTGGTCGATGTCGCGGTCCATGCCCATCCGATCCTATTGCCCGCTGCCTCGGAGCCGTAACCAGGCGGCTGTCCGTCCGAAAACGGTACTTACCTGCGCTTGCGAACTGGTACGTTCCCGCGCTACCGATGAGATCGATCCGCCCCCTGCTGAACGTCATCGGATGCGCCCTTCTGATCGCGATGCTCGCCTCGACGGCGCTCGCCCTCGGTAGCCCGAAGGGCTCCAGGGCCGGCTCTAAAGGCTGCGGCCGGCAAGCCGCACGCAGGGCGCTAACGGCGCACGGCAAGACCTCGGGCCCGGCGCCGATCGCCGTGCTCTGCGGCCCGTTCGCCGGTCGCGGCAGCGCGACGATGATCGCCGCCCTACCGGCAGGGAAGTGCCGCAACCAGGGCAATCGCTGGATCGCATTCCGCCGCGGGCGGGGCGGCTGGCGCAAAGTCTGGGCCTACCGGGGCATCTTCACCGCCATCGCCGCGGGGCCAGTCGGGTCCACTGGGACACGGATCCGCGAAACCGCACCCAAGGAAAGCGGGCGCAGGTGCGCGGTCACCGGCAGCCGGTGGCGCCTCTGGCGCTGGAACGGCAGGCGGTTCGTTGCCGGCCCGTGGCATGAGGGCAGCAGCGGCAAGGGCGGTCACCAGCGACTCGTCCTCTCTCCCAACGTGAAGACGATCACAGCCGGCGAAACCGTGCGGTACCGGGTGAACCTCTACGAAGGCACACGCGACCTCGGCGACGTGACGGACCGGACGACGCTGGGGATGGAATACGTGGGATCGCCGAGCGTCTGCGGATCGCCGACCACGACCAGGACGACCGCGTACTGCGAGGGACTTGGCTCCTGCGACCAGAGTGCTCACACCTGCACCGCGGTCTCCCCGGGCGAATGGATCCTGGTCGCCGATCTCGAATCGTCTTATCTCGACTCCCAGTACGCGAGCCTGACCGTGCAACCGAAGAACAACCTAACGATCTCCCCGAGCCAGATTCCCAACGGCATCTTCGGGATTCACTACGAACAGCAATTCGGAGCGAGCGGCGCGAGCGAACCGGTGACCTGGGAAGCGAACCGGTACACGAAGAGCGGCGCCAGGGTCCCGCTCGCCTTCCCGCCAGGGATCGGCGAAACGTTCTATGGCTCGATCGATCCCTCGACCGGATCGATGTCCGCCGCCACCTGGCCTTCCGGCCCGCAGCAGGTGGTCGTGCGCGCCTGGGACGGGAGCGGCGACTCCGGTGAAGAGACCGTCAGCTTCACCGCGGAAGCACCGTACTGCTCGACGGTCTGCCTCTACGCGGGGCCGCAGGGAGAATTGTCCCTCGCCTGGAGGGCCTGCGGCTGCACCTCCGTGGTCGGCGGGCGCGCCACCTACGCCGCTCGCGCCACGATCGACGGCGTTCCGAACTCCTACCGGCTCGGATTGGACGTGACCGAACTCTTCGGCGGCGGTCAGTTCTGGGAAACGTTCGCGCCCGGAGATCACTCCCTCTCACAGCAGGCCGGCGAGACGATCTCGGTTGCCGTCGAGGGAGTGCGAGAAATCGAAAACTCCGAAGGCGAAACCGAATACGAATACATCCCCGTCGGCACCTCCAACGCAGTGGTCGTGAAATAGCTTCGACCGTTACGGCTCGATGCGGGTGACGGTGCCGCTGCCGTTGTTCGCTACCCAGACTGCTTCGGGGCCGACCGCCACGGCGCCCGGATCGGGACCAACCGGGACCGGATCTCCGACCGCCTGCCCGCTTTCGAGGTCGATCCGTGTCACGTTCGCTTCGGCGGAGCTCGCCACCCAGACGGCTTCGGTGCCGGCGTCGATGCCGCCCGGCCGGGCGCCGACCGGGGTCGGAGCTCCGACCACGGTGTGGAGCGACGGGTCGACGCGGGTGACCGTGTCGCCGCGGCTGTTGGCGACCCAGACGAGGCCGTGGCCGACGGTGACGCCGGCGGGGCCGCGGCCGGCGAGGATCGGGGCGCCGACGGCCAGCGTGCCCAGGTCGATGCGGCGCACGGCGCCGGTCGAGGCGCTGCTGACCCAGAGACCGCCGGCGCCAGTGGCGAGGCGCAGCGGGGCGACGTGGGGAGCGAGCCCGCGCCGCAAGATCCGCGCTTCGCGGGCGTCGATCGCGGTGACGCCGGCGCCGTCCTCGTCGGCGACCCAGATCCGGCCGCCGCCGAAGGCGATCGCCCCCGGACGGCCGCCGACCTCGACGCGGGCCCCCACCCGTCCGTCCGGGTCGACGCGAAGCACGGCGCCGGTGCGCGGATTGGAGACCCAGACCGAGCCGGCGCCGATCGCCACGCCGGAGATGCCCTTGCCGAGGCGGAAGCGCCCACCCAGCGCCAGCGTCCCGGAGTCGATGGCCGAGAGCGTGCCGTCAGCGGCGCTCGTCACCCAGACCCTGTGCGGGCCCGCGGCGAGGCGCAGCGGAGGGTCGGCGACCCGGACCGGGCCGGAGACCGACGGGCCCCCGCCGCCAAGCAGATGCGCGGCGAGGACGACCAGTGCGACGACGGCGCCGATGCCGCCGACGATCGAGAGGAGGAACGCGGCTCCGGCCGGACGGCGGTGGCGTGGGCGGCTCCGGCCGGCGGTGGCGACTGACCCCTCCGTGGGCGCCTGGCCGAGTCGTACGGTCGGTCTCTCGGGCCGCTCGCCGAGCACGCTGGTGGCGGCGGGCGTCGCGCCCTGGCACTCGCGGGCGGCCTCGATCAGCGCCGCCGCGCTCGGGTAGCGCTCCGCCGGGTCCTTGGCGACCGCCCGTTCGATCGCGGCCTCGATTCCGCGCGGCAGCCGCGACTCGGCGTCGGACTCCTTGCGCGCATAGGGGGCAACGCCGGTCAGCGCCTCGTAGAGCACGCAGCCGAGGGCGTAGACGTCGGCGGCGGGGCCGACCCGCTCGCCGCGCCACTGCTCCGGGGCCATGTATTCGACCGTGCCAACCACCGAGGCGCGGCTGCCGCCGGTCTCGTCGTAGGCCTTGGCGAGGCCGAAGTCCGAGAGGTAGGCGCGCTCGCCCTCGACCAGGACGTTGTGCGGCTTGACGTCGCGGTGGACGATGCCGGCCGCGTGGGCCGCGTCGAGCGCCTCGGCGACCTGAGCGAGCAGCGTGACCGCCCGGGCGGGCTCGAGCGGCCCCTCGCGGTCGATCAGCGCCCGCAGGTCGCCGCCCTCGATCAGGCGCATCGCGACGATCAGCTCGCCGCCCTCCTCGCGGGCGTCGTAGACCGGGACGACGCTCGGGTGCTCGAGCTGCGCCGCGAGCCGCGACTCGCGCAGGAAGCGGCGGCGGAAGTCCTCGTCGCCGGCGTGCTCGCGGGCGATTACCTTGAGCGCCACCGGCCGCTCGAGCGCCAGCTGCATCGCCCGGTAGACGACGCCCATCCCGCCGCGCGCGATCAGCGCGTCGATCCGGTAGCCGGCGAGGGTGGAGCCGATCGCGGGGTCCGCCACGCCGCGGTTATACCGCCGGCCAACGACGAAGGGCCCCCTCCGCCGGGAGGGAGCCCTTCGCGCTGGAGCCGGGGGGAGTCCGTGCGGAGCCCCCCGGAAGAACCGGATGGGCTCAGCGCCGCACCGGCTGCCAGGTGATCACCGGACCGATCGTGGTGGCGCCCTCGCCGCCTTCGGTCGGGTCGAAGCCTTCGACCAGGTTCGTGCGGCGCCGGGTGGCGACGTCGATCGCCGAGAGCGACTCCTCTTCTTCGGCGGCGATGAAGGCGGCGACGCGGCGACCGTCGGAGGAGAAGACAGCGTTGGTCTTCGAGCCGTCGGGCAGTTCGCTGACCTTGCGCGCCCGGCCGTGGCCGATCGGCTTGACCCAGAGTCCGCGGTCGCGCCGGAAGAGCACCGCGTGGCCGCCCGGAGCGACGTCTTCGACGAAGGCCGAGCCCGCGCCGCGCACCAGCGGGCGAGCGTGGGCGCCGTTCCCGCGCATCGTGTAGACGTCGGCGTAGGCGTCCGGGCCTTCGCCGCTCTGGCCGCGGCTGTAGGCGATGTTCTCGTGGGCGAAGTAGCGCGGGGCGAACTCGTCCAGGCCCGGCGTCCGGGTCAGCCGGCGCAGCCTGGCGCCGGACGGACGGACCGAGAAGAGGTCGTCGCTGGCGCCGCCGCCCGCTTCGCCGAAGCTGCGCACGAAGACGATCGTGCCGCCCTCCGGCGAGAAGGAGGCTTCGTGCTCGTCGGCCGGCGTCGAGGTCAGCGCGTGCACGGCGCCGCCGCCGGCCCGCACCGTGTAGAGGTCGCGCGGGGCGCCCGGAGCAGAGCGGCGCTCGAAGACGACGATCCTGCCGTTGGGCGAGAAGACCGGCCGTTCGTCGAGCTCCGATCCGCTGGTCAGCGTCCGCTGGCCCGAGCCGTCGGCGCGCACCGAATAGATGTCGCCGCCGCGCGAGAAGACGATCGTGCGGCCGTCGCTGGAGAAATCCGGCTGGCTGTCGCCGGGGTCTTCGGTCAGCTGGTTGAGGCGCCCTTCCTTGGCGGCGTAGAGACCGCCTTTCTCTTTCGTGACTTCGGTCGCAGCCGCGCCTTCGCCTTCGACAACCCGTTCGGCGCCGACCATCGAGAAGACGACGGCGCCGTTGCGCGCGGGCAGGGCGGATGCGGAGGCCACCGGCAGCGCCGCGGCCAGTAGGACCAGAGATGCGGTGATTGCGATTCGCTTGAACATCGGACTCCCCTTTTCGGGTCGATTGCTGTTTCAACCGATGCTCAACCGCGAAGGCGCACGTGGAAACGACGCAAGCGTCACCCACCGAGCCACATCTGGCTCGATCCGTTCCATGCCGGAGCCGCGCGAGTCAGCTGCGATCGAGGCCCAACTCGATCACGCGGGCAGCTATCAGGCGGGGGCGCTCACGACCCGCCTCGCCGGAGATCTCCAGCTTGGCGGCGAGAGCGTCGAGGCGGCGCTGAGCCGTGCGCTCGCTTATGTGGAGGGCCTCGGCTAGCTCAGCGCGGGTGGCGGGGCGGCCGGCGAAGGCGCCCTCGCTGCGGTACGGAGCAACGAGCGCGGTGGCTGTTGCGCGCTCGTCTTCGGTGAGGGCTATCGCGCCGCCGGGAGCAGCCACGGTCCCGCCCGCCCGACCCGGGACGGGGTCTGAGATTTCTAGGCGGTGGGCGCCGACGATCAGGGTGTCGCCGTCTCGGAGGCGGCGCGGGCGGTCGAGGGGGTCGCCGTTGAGGGCGGTGCCGTTGCGGCTGTCGAGGTCGGTCGCCATCAGCACGCCGCCGCGGCTCTCGATCTCGAGGTGGTTCCAGGAGACCGCCTCGTCGTCGAGATGAACCTCCGCCTCCGGGTCCCGTCCCACAACCGTGCGCCCCTCCCCCAGCGCCACCGAGCGCGGCCCCCCACCCTCGTCGCTCACCCAAATCCGCGCCTCCATCTCCCCGCAAGCCTACGGGGACGTGCCGCCCCTTGGATACCACCGGCGACCCCTTAGGGACGGCACGTCCCCGGGTGGCGGGGGTAGAGTGCGGCGGCGTGTCTGGCGATGGGGAGAAGCGGATCGCGGCGGAGGCGGCGGCGGAGCTGGTCGAGGACGGGATGACCGTGGGGCTGGGGACGGGATCGACCGTCGCGCACCTGCTGCCGGCGATCGCGGCTCGCGGCCTCTCCGGCATCCGCTGCGTGGCGACCTCGGTGGCGACCGAGGAGCAGGCGCGCTCGCTCGGCATCCCGGTCGAGGAGTTCTCCGAGCTCGCGCGGCTCGACATCGCGATCGACGGCGCCGATCAGGTGACGCCCGACGGCTGGCTGATCAAGGGCGGCGGGGCGGCGCACCTGCGTGAGAAGATCGTCGCCGCGGCGGCCGAGCGCTTCGTCGTGATCGCCGACTCGAGCAAGCCCGTGGATGCGCTCCGCGCGCCGGTCCCGCTGGAGCTCTTCGCCTTCGGCCTCGCCTCGACCCTCGAGCGCCTCGGACCCGACGTCGCCCTGCGCGACGTGCCGCGCAGCCCCGACGGCGGCGCGATCGCCGACTACCGCGGTGAGATCGGCGACCCCGCGGCGCTCGCCGCGGGGCTCGAGGCGGACCCCGGCGTCGCCGCCCACGGCCTCTTTCCGCCGGATATGGTGAGCGCGGTGCTGGTGGGGGCCGGAGGCGCCGTCGAGCGCTTGACGCTGTCCTAATCCAAAGGAGACCCCCAAGATGACTGACTTCAGCGGGCTGTCGATCGACGGCCGCATCGCAACCCCGAGCGATCCCGACTGGGACGAGGCGCGCGCTGCCTGGAACCTGATCGCCGACCAGCGGCCGCAAGCCGTCGCCTTGGTCGAGAGCGCCGCGGACGTCGCCGCCGTGGTCGGCTTCGCCGCCGCCAACGGGCTGCGGGTCTCCGGACAGGGGACCGGCCACGGCGCCGCGGCGCTGGGCGGCTCGCTCGAGGACGCCGTCCTGATCAAGACCGAGCGCATGCGCGGAATCGAGGTCGACTCCGGCGCCGGGACCGCCCGGGTCGAAGCGGGCGTGCTCTCGGTCGACCTCGGCCAGGCCGCCAACCGGCAGGGGCTTGCCTCGATGCCGGGCTCCTCGCCCGACGTCGGCTCGATCGGCTTCACGCTCGGCGGCGGGCTCAGCTGGTTCGGCCGCAAGCACGGCTTCGCCTGCAACCGGGTGCGGGCGATCGAGCTGGTCACCGCCGACGGCGAGCCCCGCACGGTCGACGCCGGGAACGACCCCGACCTCTTCTGGGCGCTGCGCGGCGGCGGCGGTGGCTACGCGATCGTCACCGCGCTTCAGGTCGAGCTGCTGCCCTTCGCCGAGGCCTACGGCGGCGCCCTGCTCTTCCCGGCCGCGGTCGGCGCCGAGGCGGTCCGCGCCTACCGCGACTGGGCGGCCGGCGTCGGCGACGAGGTGACCTCGGTGGTGCGCTTCGTCACCCCGCCGCCGATCCCCGACGTCCCCGAGCCGCTGCGCGGCACGCCGCTGCTGACGATCGACGGGGCCTGCATCGGCGACGAGGCCGCCGGGCGCGAGGCGTTCGCGCCGCTGTACGAGATCGGCGAGCCGATCATGGACACCTTCGAGCAGATGCCGACCGCGGGACTCAGCCACATCCACATGGACCCGGAGAACCCGGTACCGGGAATCGGCGAGGGAGTGACGATCCGCGAGCTGCCAGACGAGGCGATCGAGGCCTTCGTCGGCCTTGCCGGCCCCGGCTCGGGCTCGCCGCTGCTGCTCACCGAGATCCGCCACCTGGGCGGCGCCCTCGGCCGGCCCGACCCGGACGGCGGCGCCCTCACCCATCTCGACTGCGGCTGGGTGATGTACAGCGTCGGCATGCCGATGACCCCGGAGCTCGGCGAGGCGATCCCCGCGCACCTGAAGAAGATCGAGGAGACGATGCGGCCCTGGGCCGGAGAGGGCTCGTACTACAACTTCACCGAACGCCCTTGCGACGTCGAGGCGATTCTGCCGCCCGACGTCTGCGCTCGCCTCGCCGAGGTCAAGCGCCGCTACGACCCCGAGGGTCGCATCGTTGCCAACCACGCGGTGTCGCTGGAGACGC
>Ga0210100_1000138_pt1 | contig 13892 bp, 12 predicted proteins | sample MayberryNW_TuleB_FD_185525 | JGI IMG/M metagenome (GOLD analysis project Ga0210100, IMG submission 185525) | Wetland microbial communities from San Francisco Bay, California, USA, that impact long-term carbon sequestration - MayberryNW_TuleB_D1... | ecosystem: Environmental > Aquatic > Marine >... | reverse complement strand
TTCGAGGTCGTCAGGGAGCTGCAGGAGCTCCTGGCCTGCTGGCAGGGGACATGCCCCACCTGCCGCAGACGGTTGCCGCCCGACACCCTCTATCTGCATCCGCCTGGATCAACCTAACGGAGCACTACTAGCCGATCGTCATAGATCGCAACATCAACCGATCCGCCTCCCACGGCGTAGTCGCGATGACAAAACGCATTGGCCAAAGCCTCACGAAGTGCTTCTGGGGGGTAGATCGGATCGTCCTGGCGCTCAAACAGGTCTGGAACGATCTTGCCAGCGACAGGGAGGTGCTGCCTAAGAAATTGATCACTGATCTGCAAAAGCCTGAAGGCGTTGTCCTCAAACTGGCGGTTGTCAATGAACTCGGTCTTATCGATGCCCTTGAATCGAGCCAGTCGAACTCTGCATTGCGGGAAGTCCGGCAAGATTCGATCGGCCCGGGCGAAGAGAACAACGGCTGCTCGCAAAAGTGAGCCATCCTTGAGAAGCCCCAGACCTCGGAGCAACTCTTTCGTATCTCTTGTACCGGGGTCGACAATCCGGCCTCGTCGAATCCCCTCATCGACCGTTCTGACAACCTCGTCCTGGTCGAGGTCTTTGACCTTCCACCCAGCGGCGGGCTGATTCTCCCATCTACTGGTTGAGTGAAGCTCCTCCAGCAGCATCTCGTTGTAGGCATCTCGGTCCATCTCGACGGTCGTCGTTCCTACGCGCCGAAATGCCTTGCCCTTAACGCTGTAGGGACGCCGCGGCCCTCGGTCGGTCGTTACCAAAATCACCGCTTTTCCAGTCCCGATATCGACTTGCTCTATGGCTGGGAAGGCTGGCGGTTCGATGCCGTTCAAGGCCCCCGCGACCTCCCGGATGGTTTTGTCTGAAACATCTTGTCCGGCAATAGTCCCGTCCGGCTCAACACCGAAGAGCAGTCGCCCGCCCCGGGTGTTGAGGAATGCACATAGGGTCTCGGTCCCCGTGGTAAGGCACCCTGAACTGGTTCGTGTCTTGAACTCCTGGATCTCGCTCTCGTCGTCTGAAACGAAGCGGTCGATGTCGGTTCTGCTTAGCGGCATTGGCCTAGACCCTAGTTCAGGGGCGGAAGTACACTGCGCTCTCTTGCTCTTTCAAGTTTGCTTGCGCGGACACAGATCTGTGTCTCAAGTGGGAGATAGATGTTTGGGCAGCGAGGCGGTCTCGCTGCCCAAACCAGATCGAATCGTGCGTAAACCGATTGAATCTGAGCCTGCTCGAAAGATCGTCGTCGAAGGCGGCTGACGTCATTGTCGCTGCGCCGACGCGGCCATCTTCAGCAGCGCGTGACTCAGCTTGATCGTCTCGGCCAGGTTCACGCTCATCGGACGCTGCGCGTCTTCGCGCAGCCGCTGTACGCGAACCGCCTCGGTGGTCGCCGCAGCGTCCTTCGAGGCATGGCCCGACTGCGGGATCGAATCCATCGAGAGACGGTAGCGAAGCAGCAGGGCTTTTTGCTGACCTTGCCCGCTAGGCGTAGAGGCTCTCCGAGGCCAGTTCCTGCGCCCGGCGGCTCCAGAGCTTGACCTGGACGAAGATCTCGTCGCCGTAGCCCTCGAGGGCGTCGAGGGCGAGGAGGGTGAAGCGCTCGCTGGAGACGAGCTCCTGGTCGACCGTCTCGCCGTCGAGCTCCGCGGTGGCGGCGACGGCGCCCTTGACCAGGGGGCGGCCCCAGATCAGGGTGACGGCGCCGGCGCGGCCGTTCTCGCCGCGCCAGCGGCCGATCACCTCGTCGTTGAGGTCGATCCGCCAGCCGGGGTTGTCCTCGGCGAGGATGTCGGTGAAGTCGGCGACCGCGCGGAAGTCGGCGGGCTCGCCGTCCTCCTGCTGCACGTAGGAGACGTGGCCGAAGAGCTCGATCGCTCCCTCCTCGCCCTCTCCGCGGGCCGTGCACGGGACCCAGGTGCGCCCTCCCCAGGCACGCTCCGGGCACCACTCGACGGCTATGGCCTCGAGGGCGGGACCGCCCTCGACCGCCTCCCAGGCAGAGCGGAACTCGGCCTCGAGCCGCTCGGCGAAGCGCCCGTGGGGAATTCCCTCCTGGGTGCTGTCGGCGATGAAGCGGGGAATCGGGCGGGGGTCGGGAGCCATCGGCCGGGCGAGGCTACCTGGCGACCGTTAACGCTTGTCGAACTGTCGACCCTGAGCAATCGTCGTTGCTACCTTCCAGACACACGCCGGTTTGCTGAGGGACAGCTGGCGCCGATGAGACCAAACGGCAGCGGGAGGCTGGACGATGATCGATGCGGCGGCGATGCGACTCAGCGAGCGCGGGTGCGGCGGAGGGGCGCCCCGGAGGGCCGCGCTCGCGATGGCGGCTTTTCTCGGCATGTTCCTCGTCTCGGCCGCGCCGGCCTGGGCGAGCGTGGGCTACGAACCGGATCCCGGGACACCGACCATCGCGCTGAGGGGCGAAGCGCCCTCCGGGGTCGCGGTCGACCAGGCCAATGGCCGGATCTACGTGGCGATGACGTCCGGCAACTTCTATGGGGAAGAACCGGGCTACATCGATCAGCTGGAAGCGAATGGCACGGCGACCGCGGACTCGCCGTTCACGACCGGCGCCCAGCCGGTCTTCTCCGGAGTCGCGGTCAACCCCATGACCCACAGCATCTATGCGGCCGAATACGTGGTCGTCAGTCCATTCGGCACGTTCGGCAGCTCGCGGGTCGTCCCGTTTTCAGCCAGTGGGGCAATGGGCACCCCCTTCGCCACCGACAACGCCGACAACGCCGCGGCGCAGATCGCCGTCGACGCAAGCGGCCGCATCTTCTTCCCGAACGCCGACGCGGGGACGATCGATGTCTACAACTCCTCGGGGTCCGTTCAGGAAGCGATCGCCTGCTCCGGCTGCCCGGGAGGCGAACTCGCCGAACCCACCTCCGTCGCTCTCGATTCGGCCGGCAACCTCTATGTAGTCGACCACCACGACGGTCGGGTGCTCGAGTTCACCCACGCGGGCGGCCCCTACGTCTACGCATCGGAGTTTCAGAGTGGGCAGCGCGCCGACGCCGTCGCGGTGGACGGCTCGAATGGTTCGGTGCTCGTCGGCGACGTTTCGGGGAGCGCCGGGTACCACATCGTCGCCTACGACCCGTCCGGCGAACAGTTCGACGACTTCGGCTCCGGCCTGATCACCGAAGGATTCCCCCCCTCCGAACCCCAGATCGCGATCAGGTCGAGCACGCACCAGGTCTACGTCGGCGATCCGGGCAGCGACTCGCTGCGCGTCTTCGCTCCGGCGACGATCTACCCGCCGACGGTGACGACGGAACCGGCATCGCCGGTCGGCCAGATCGAGGCGACGCTGATTTCGAAGGTCAACGCCAACCTCCACGGCACCACCGATTGCCACTTCGAATATGCCAACGACGCCTTCTTCCAGGAACACGGCTTTGCCGGCTCCACGCAGAAGCCCTGCCCGTCATTGCCGGCCGGCTCCCGGGACTGGACGGAGAAGCTCGACCTCACCGGCCTCTCGCTTGCCACGACCTACCACTACCGGGTCGTCGCGAAAAACAATGCCGGCACGGATGTCGGCAATCCCGAGGAATTCACGACTTTGCCGGAAGCGCCGGCGACGGTGACCACCGAACCGGCGGCGTCCGTCGGTCTCGCGAGAGCGACCCTCAGGGGGAGCGTCAACTCGCACGGCGGGACGGTGAGCAGTTGCACGATCGAATACGGCCTGACCCAGTCGTATGGGAAAAGCATCAACTGCCCGGCCGCGGTGGGCATCGGTGGGGGAGACGTCTCGGAGAGCGCCAATGTCACCGGCCTCACCCCGGCCACGACCTACCACTACCGGCTGACCGCGACCAGCAACGCCGGCTCGGCGCAGGGGGACGACGTCGAGTTCACGACCCTCTCGCCGCCGCCCGAAGAAACGGAAACCGGAGGCGAAGGGTCCGGGGCGGGCGGTTCCGGCGGGACTGTGGGCGTCGAGTGGCCAACCGCGCCGAGCCCGTCGGCCGCTCCTTCCCCGGCGCCGAAGAAGCGCCACGCCTGTCGCAAGGGGTTCCGCAAGGCCAGGGTGCACGGCAAGCGGCGCTGCGTGAAGAAGCACGGGCGGCGCAAGGCCCACCGCAAGCACCGGCGGCGCCATCGCCGCCACGCTCACTGACGCAGGTCGTCGGCGGCGCGCTCGGGCGGGTAGATGTTGATGTCGACTCCGGTCGAGAGCTCGAAGCCGGCCTTGATGCTGAGGCGCGGCGCGATGTCGACGTGCCAGTGGAAGTGCGCGGCGCCGCGCGGCGCGGTGCGCACCCAGAGGTTGAGCTCGGGCGAGCGGTCGAAGCGCTTCGCCAGTAGGCGCAGCGCGGTGTGGATCATCGCCGTGCCGGCCTCGTCCTCGGCGAAGCTCGGCGCCTCGCGGCGCGGCACGACGCGCAGCTCGAAGGGCGAGCGCGACGCCCAGGGGCAGATCAGCGCCGCCTCGTCGTCGATCGCGACCAGGCGCTCCTTGCGGCGCACCTCCTCGACCAGGACGTCGCTGAGCAGCCCGCCGCCCTGGGTCCGTTCGGCGTAGGCGCCGACCCGCTCGCGCTCGCGGGCGACCGCCGCCGGGACGAAATCGAGCGCGTAGAGCTGCGCGTGGCTGTGCTCCAGCGAGGCGCCCGCGCCGCCGCCCTCGTTGACGATCAGCTGCACGTAGGCGGCGTCGGCGTGGGCCCGCATCCGCGCACGCCAGGTGGCGACCGCGGCGGCGAACTGCTCCCCGCTCAACTCGTGCATGGCGGTTGCGTGCCCGGGGGTCGCGATCAGCACCTCGTGGGCGCCCGCCGCCGGGCGTGAGGCGAAGAGGTCGGGCTCGCCCGAGCGGCGCGAGGCGAGGAGCGGATCGCCGCTGCTGGCGAAGGCGCCCGCCTCGCCCCTGGTCGCCGGCTCCGCGGTCGGCGCCTCGGAGCTGCCGCCCAGCGCCGGGTATAGGTTCGGCACCACCCGCGTCGTCCAGCCCGGCGTGTCGGGCGCGCCGCCCGCGGGCCGCGTCGCGTAGACCTCGGGCGGCGTGCGCTCCTCGCGCCCCTCGCAGAAGGGGCAGTTGTCCGGTCCCTTCGGCTCCGAGCGCGGCAGGTCGAACCCCTCCGGACGCTCCGCCCGACCGGGCGCCAGGATCGCCGGCAGGCCGGTGAGCTGGTCGATGCGCAGCTCGGTCAAGCGTCGTCTTTGAGGAACGGCTTGAGCACGTCCATCGGCAGCGGGAAGACCACGGTCGTGTTCTGGTTGCTGCCGATTTCGAGCAGCGTCTGCAGGTAGCGCAGCTGCAGGGACGCCGGGTTGGTGCTGATGATGTCGGCCGCGTCGGTGAGCTTCTGCGCCGCCTGGTACTCACCCTCGGAGTTGATGATCTTCGCCCGCCGCTCGCGCTCGGCCTCGGCCTGGCGGGCGATCGCCCGCTGCATCTGCTCGGGGATCTCGACGTCCTTGATCTCGACCGCGGTCACCTTCACGCCCCAGGGCTCGGTCGACTCGTCGATGATCTTCTGCAGCTCCTCGTTGAGCCGCTCGCGCTCGGAGAGCAGCTGGTCGAACTCGGCCTTGCCGAGCACCGAGCGCAGCGCCGTCTGGGAGATCTGCGAGGTGGCGAGCAGGAAGTTCTCGACCTCGACCACGGCCTTGCGGGCGTCGATCACCCGGAAGTAGGCGACCGCGTTGACACCGGCCGGCACGTTGTCGCGGGTGATCACCTCCTGCGGCGGGATGTTGAGCGTCACCGTGCGCAGGTCGACCTTGACCATCCGGTCGACCAGCGGGATCAGCAGGATCAGGCCGGGGCCCTTCTGGGCGATCAGCCGGCCGAGGCGGAAGATCACGCCGCGCTCGTACTCGCGCAGCACCCGCACCGAGGCGCCGACCGCGAGCAGCGCGAAGAAGGCGATGACGATCAGGACTCCGAGCACTGCTGCCATCAGCCAGCTCCCTCCTTGGCCATGCTTGCGGGCTTCGGCGCCGGGCTGACGATCAGGGTCAGGCCGGCCACCGCGTCGACCCGGACTCTATCCCCCAGCCGCACCGGTCCCGATCCCTCGGCCAGCCGGGCGCTCCACACGGTGCCGCCGGCCCAGACCTGGCCCTCGGGAGGGAGCGCGCTGCGCGCCTCGGCGATCGAGCCGACCAGCTCCTCGGTCCCGGTCCGCACCGGCTGCTCGCGATGAGCCTCGACCACCTTGCGGGTGATGAAGTAGAAGGCGACGAGCGAGAGCACGCCGAGCGCGATCAGCGCCGGGCCGACCACGTCGGCGGCGCCGCTGCTCGACTCGAGCGCGAGGATGCCGCCGGCGACCAGGCCGAGCGCGCCGAGCGCCGCCAGGACTCCGCCGGTGGAGAGCAGCAACTCGGCGACGAGCAGCGCGATGCCGATCAGGGCGAGGACAACGGCGGCGTCCATGGCTCGATTATCCGCCTTCGCACTCTTCGCGCAGGGCGAAGCGGCGGATGTCGGCGGTCAGTTCGGCGGGCTGCGCGTAGGGGCCCTGCTTCAGATAGCAGAGCCGGCCCCGGCTGTCGTAGAAGGCGGTGTCGGGCTTGCCGCGCCCGGCGCCGATCGCGTCGGTGATCGCCTCGTTCGAGTCCGAGTAGCTCGGATAGGGCACGGGGTCTTCTTCGAGGAATTCGCGAGCGAGGGAGTCGGAGTCCTGGCTGTTGACGCCGAGGAACGCGACCCGCTTGCCGTAGGCGGCCGAGGCCTTCTGCAGGGTCGGGAACTCGTAGCGGCAGGGGCCGCACCAGGAGGCCCAGACGTTGACCACCGCCGGGTAGCCCTTCAGCCCGGCGAGCCGCCGTTCGAAGGCTTCGGTCCCGCCTGGCAGCAGCTCGTTGCCCTGCTTGTAGAGAGCGGCCAGCGGGGCCGGCGCGCCGGCCAGCGCCTTCGCGTAATCGGGGTGGTGGCCGCCGGCGCCGCCGCCCGCTGAGGAGCCGCAGCCGGCGACCGCGACCGCCGCCAGCGCCCCGATCGCCAAGCAGGCGCCGAGCTGTCTTGTCGCCCTGGCCAATTCCTTGATTACAATACGCGTGTTCGGTTCGCGAACTGCGAAGCAAACAGCTGAGAGCGCCGGGGGGAACGTAGAGAGGCCCCGCGGGACGCTCGTCCTAGTGCCCCCGCCACGTCCAAGTTGCGGCGGGGACGGAAACCGAAAGCCTTCATGGCCAAGACCAGCGATGTTGCCGCGCCGGCGGCAGTTCCATCTAGCGCCGACATAGATCGGGCGTCCGAGTTCGTCCGCGAGCCCTTCCTCCTCGACGGCGAGGGGGCGGAGGCGCTTGCGCCCGGCACCGCCCGGCGCCGTGCCCTCGACGCCGCCCTGGCCGAGCTGGACCAGGGGCTCGAGGACCCCTCGACCCAGTGGCGTCGCGATTTCTCCCTGCTGCTGGGACTTGAGCGCCTGCTCGCCGACGAACCGCCGAAGCTGCGCGACGGCGCCGAACTGAACCCCCATCAGGTCGACGCGCTCTCGGGCACGCTGACCGAGCTGATGGCCGAGCAGCAGGTCGCCCTCGATGGCGAAGCCAACGGCAGCTTGCCCGCCTCGCCGGCGGAGAAGGCGGCGCCCTCCAAGGCCGCGAAGGCCAAGGACGCCGGCGCCAACGGCGACGATGAGGAGGAGCTCGAGGACGAGGAGCTGGCCCCCGACGAGGAGCCCCAGGATTGGGAGGAGCAGCCGGCCGAGGATGACGAGGAGACGATCGAGGAGGCGCCCGACGACCCCGGCGCCGCCCGGCGCTTCTGGTTCGAGCACGCGACCGGCGCCGGCAAGACGGTCGCCGCGGTCGGCTTCATCGACGCCTCGCGCACCGGCGGCGTGCTGATCCTCACCCACCGTCGCAACCTCGTCGACCAGTTCATCGGCGAGATCTCCGACCGTGGCTACAAGGAGCGCCTGCGCCCACCGCTGCTCGGCAACCGCGACGACCCCGACGGGCCGGTCACGGTCGAGACCTACCAGTGGTTCGTCCGCAACCACAAGAAAATCTCCGACGCGTACTCGATCGTGATCTGCGACGAGGCGCACACCGCGCTGGGCGAGAAGACCAGCGCCTGCATCCGCGCCTGGATCGGTCCCGTCTTCATCGGCATGACCGCGACCGGGGCGCTGATCGCCCGTCACGTCGCCGACCTCTTCCCGACCCAGACCTCGCGCTTCGACCTGATCCAGGCGGCGCGCCGCGGCGTGATCTCGCCGCTGCGCTGCATGCGCATCCCGCCCGGCCCGGGGGTGCGGACGATCGCCAAGGTGCCGCTGCGCAAAGGCGAGGTCGACCAGGACTTCGACCAGGAGGAGCTCGCCGCGCTGCTCGACCAGGAGCCCTTCAACGTGGCGATCGCCGACCTTTACAAGACGCGCTTCGACGGCATGCCGGGCGTGCTGTACACGGCCGGCGTCCAGCACGCCAAGAACGTGGCGCGGGCGCTGCAGGCCGCCGGCGTGAGCGCGCGGGCGGTCTCCGGCGAGACGCCGAAGCGCGAACTGGCCGAGATCCTCGCCGCCTTCGAGCGCGGCGAGGTCGACGTGCTCTGCAACGCGATGCTGCTCGCCGAGGGCTGGAACTCGCCGCGGGCGACGCTCTGCATGCACCTCGCGCCGACCGCTTCGCGGCGCATCTACCAGCAGCGCGTGGGACGGGTGACGCGGCGCGCGCCCGGCAAGGAGGCCGGCCTGGTGATCGACTTCGTCCACCCGGCGACCACCCACGACGAGGCGATCGTCACCCTGCACAGCCTGCTCGACCGCGACGTCTACCGCGGCGGCGCGATCGTGATCGGCCCGGTGCGCCGGGCGCGCGGACGGCGGATCCGGGTCGAGCGGCGGATCGTCCCGGTCTCCGACTCCGAGGAGCGCCGCACGCACGTGCTCGAACGCGAGCTCTGGCGGATCGCGGTTGAGAACCTCGGTCACGCCGAGCAGCACGCCTGGGCGGCGCTCGCCGGAGCGCGGGTCAACCCGCAGGGCTGGCGGCGGGCGCGGGCGATCCTCCAGGGCTCCGGCTCGAAGGAGCTGAAGCGGCGCTTCCTGCTGACCTGCGTGCAGCGCAACCGCAACTCGCAGCTGAAACTGAAGGCCCTCAGCGAGATCGCCGAGTTCGGCGACGCCGAGGCCTTCGACGACGCGATCGACATTGTCGGCGCCTGGAGCCGCGACGACAAACGGGCCGGGACCAAGACCCTGCTGCAGGCGCTGGTCGACAAGCGGATCGGGCGGCGCGACCAGGCCCAGGCGTGGGTCTGGCGGCTCGCCTCCTACACGCGGGATCTGCACGAAGAGTACGCCGTGCAGCGCTGGCCGGAGACCAAGCGGCTGCTCGGCCTGCTGGTCAACTCCTCCGGCCGCGCGCACGGGCGCAACGCGCGGCGGCTGGTGCACGCGGCGCGCAAACAGGACCGCCGGCTGGCGATCGCGCTGCTCGCCGCGGCGGTCTCGCACACGCCCGAGGGCGAAGAGGTGCTGCGCGGGGCGCGGATGCGGATGGCCCGCAAGCCCTCCGGCGTCGCCCGCGAGCTGCTGCGCAACTTCCCCAAAGGCGGCAAGCGCCGCAAACGCGGCAGGAAACGGCGCAAGGACAACGGCGAGGCCGCGAAGAACGGCAAGGCCAAGACGGTCGAGGCGACCGGGCCCGGCGAGGACGGCGCCTCAGAGGCGGAGGCTGACCTCTCCGGCGCCGAGGACGACGCGGTCGCCACCGGGAACGGCGACGACGAGGTTGCCGCGGTCGTCGATGCCGTCGGCGACGCCTGAGCCGCCATCCCAGGAGACCTCGCGCCCGCGCAACCCGTCGCGGCGCCGCCACTCGGCGAGGATCTCGTCGTCTGGCGCCGAGACCCAGCGGTCGAGCTGGCGACTTAGGGCTTTCGCAGCGGTGGTCCCTTCAGGCGCGGCGAAAAGCGAAGTCGCCGGTTGGCGGAGGTCTGGCGGGAACTCCTCCGGAGCTATGGTCAGGTTCAGGCCGACGCCGATCACCGCCCATTTCTCTTGGGGCTTGGCCTCTATGAGGATCCCAGCGAGCTTGCGCCTTTCGAGCCAGACGTCGTTAGGCCACTTGACCTGGCAGGAGATGCCGGGTCGGAGCTCCTCGGCCGCGGCGCAGACGGCGAGGGGGACGGAGAGCGGCAGCAGCAGGTGGCGCTCGTCGAGCGGGCGCAGGATCGCCGAGTAGAGCAGCGCCTTGCCTTCGGGCGCCGTCCAGACCCGCCCCTGCCGCCCCCGCCCCGCCGTCTGTTCCCGAGCGGTGACCACGGTCCCCCCGGACGCCCCAGCCTCAACCAGCGCCCGTGCCCGCTCGTTGGTCGAGTCCGTGACCCTGAAATGCCGATGTGGCCTCCCAAACCCCGCCCCATCCCGCGGCTGACTTTGTCTTTTCCGGGGCATGCGGACTGGTAGAGGCGAAGTCAGCCGGCGTTGTGGGGGGTGGCGTCGGCGAGGAGGGTGGCGAGGAGGCCGGGGATGTCGTGGCGCTCGGCCTCGGCGTGGACTTCTAGTCCGGCGTCGCGGGCGGCCTCGGTGGTCACCGGGCCGATTGAGATCACGCGGGCGTTGGTGGGGAAGCGGTCGCCTAGGGCGTCGGTCAGGTTGCGCACGGTCGAGGACGAGGTGAAGGTGACGTAGTCGGCGGACTGGGCGGCCTCGACCGCATCCTCGGTCGGCTCCTCTCTCACGGTCTCGTAGAGGGCGACGATGTCGACCTCGGCCCCGCGCTCGCGCAGAGCGTCCGGGAGGACGTCGCGCGCCTCCGCGGCGCGGGCGACCAGCACGCGCCGTCCCTTCACCGCGATCTCGTTGAGGGCATCGACCAGGGCCTCGGCTACAAAGCGCTCGGGCGCCACGTCTGCGGCGATGCCGTGCTCCTTCAACGCCCGCGCGGTTCCCGGACCGATCGCGGCGACCACCGTGCCGGTCTGCTCCGCGGCCCCGGACCCACGCTCCCCGTCCCCGGCGCTCTCGCCGCGGGCGCCGGTCTCTCCCTCCGTCGCCTGCCGCTGTTTCGTTCCGGCGAGGGCCCTCGCATCGAGGCCCGACGCCTCCAGCGCCTCGAACAGCAGGTGCGCGCCGTTCGGACTCGTCACGCAGATCAGCGCGTAATCGCCGATCCGCTCGACCGCGGCCTTGACCTCCTCGCCCTCGATCCGCGGCTCGATCCGGATCGCCGGCAGCTCAACCACCTCGGCGCCGAGCTCGCCCAGCCGTTTCGCCAGCCCGCTGGCCTGCGCCCTGGCTCGGGTGACGACCACGCGCTTGCCGTGCAGCGGTCGCCGCTCGAGCCAGGCGAGCGTTTCCCGCCGCTCGACCACGGGCCCGACGACGATCAGCGCCGGCGCCTTGACCGCCTCGCGCTCGACCGCTTCGGCCAGCGTCCCAAGCGTCGCGACCACGGTGCGCTGTCCCTCCATCGTGCCGCGTTCGACCGCGGCGGCCGGCTCATCCGCATCGCGTCCGGCATCGATCAGCGCGCCCGCGTTCGCCGCGAGCCGTTTGACGCCCATGTAGAAGACGAGCGTGCCGGGGAAGCGGGCGAGTGCCTCCCAGTCGAGGACGCTCTCCTCCTTGTCCGGGTCCTCGTGCCCGGTGACGAAGGCGACCGCCGAGGCGTCGTCGCGATGCGTCACCGGAATCCCGGCATACGCCGTCGCCGCGACCCCGGCTGTCACCCCCGGCACCACCTCGAACTCAATCCCCGCCGCGCGCAGCGCCTCCCCCTCCTCGCCACCCCGCCCAAACACGAACGGATCCCCACCCTTCAACCGCACCACGCTCTTCCCCGCCCGCGCCGCCTCGATCAACCCCGCATGAATCTCCCCCTGCTCCGAGGACGTGCCGTCCCTTAGGGACCTATGTGGACCTCTTAGGGGCGGCACGTCCCCACTGGGGGACTTGCCTACGTAGATGAGCTCGGCGTCGGGGCGGGCGCCGTCGAGTGCGCCGGGGGGGATCAGGCGGTCGTGAAAGATCGCGTCGGCGGAAGCGATCAGCTCCAACGCCCGCGCCGTCATCAACCCGGGATCCCCCGGCCCCGCTCCGACCAGGTACACGACTCCGGCACGGGCACTCATGAGCAGAGGACCGATCTCGGCGGGTCAGAGCGTCTTGTACTTTTTCGTGGCCGCTCGCCCGCGGCGTCAGCAATTTTCGTCTCCACGAAAAAGTTAAGCGGCGAGCCACCGAGATCGGTCCTGGGCCTAGACATGCCCGCTCCAGCTCTCGGCTCGGTCGAGGAGGTCGCGGGCGCCGGTGTCGATCAGGCGCTTGGCCAGCTCGGCGCCGAGCAGAGCGGGCTCGGCGTGGTTGCCCTCGAGCGTGTCGCGCAGCCACTCGCTGCCGTCGGGCAGCCCGACGAACGCCTCGATCCGCATCCGTCCGGCATCCAGGTCGACCGAGGCATGGACCCCCAGCGGGCTGTTGCAGGTCGCCTCGAGCAAGGTGACAACCATCCGCTCCGCCGTCAGCTCCCGCAGCGCCGGCGGATCGACCGCGGATTCGACCGCGGCCAGCGCCGTCTCGTCTCCCTCCCGCACCTGAAGGACCAGCGATCCCTGCCCCGCGGCCGGGGTCATCGTCTGGGAGGGAACCGGGAAAGCGACCTCATCGGCGCGCCCCAGGCGCCGCAGTCCCGCAACGGCGAGGACTATGGCGTCGAGTTCACCCTCCCCGAGCTTCCGCAGCCGCGTATCGACGTTCCCATGCAGCTCGCTCACCCGTAGGTCGGGACGAGCAGCGAGCAACTGAGCCCGCCGCCGCAAGCTGGCCGTCCCAACCCGAGCCCCCTCCGGCGCCTCATCGAGCGAGGCTCCGACTCCCACCCAAGCATCCCGAGCATCCTCCCGCACCGGCACCGCAGCCAGCATCAACCCCTCGGTCAGCTCAGCCGGCAAGTCCTTAGCCGAATGCACCCCAATGTCTGCCGCGCCATCCAAAAGCGCCCGCTCAACCCCTCTCACAAACCGAGCCTTATCCCCAAGCCCCCCATCGGACGACACCTCAACAAGCTCCGCCCCGCCAAGCATCTCGGCAACCTGCCCCGCCTGAGCCATCGCCAGCGCGCTGCCACGTGTCGCAATCCGAAGCATGAGTGTGTTCTCGTGGGGCCGATCCTGGTGGGGGTGGAGCGTCTTGTACTTTTCGGTCGTGAGCCCGAGGCGACAGCCCCAGCCTCTCCATCCGAAAAGTTAAGCGGAACCCCCACCAGGATCGGCCCGCCTCAACTCGGTCACATTCGAAGTCGTCCCGCCCTCCGCCTCAGGCTCAGTCCCGACATCCAGCCCGAACAGCTCGCGCAGCGCGCTCACGTAGAGGTAGGCCTCGTCGCTCCCCGCGCTCCGCTTCATCCTCAGCGTCGGCTCGTGCAGCAACCGCGAGGCGATCGCCTTGGCCATCGCGCCGAGCCGCTCGCGGTCAGCCTCGCCAAAGCTCTCCCAGCGGCCCTCGTTCTCGGCCAGCACGCGCCGCACGATCTCGTCGCCGCGGCCGCGCAGCGCGGCGATCGTCGGCACGACCTCGAGCGAGGAGAGCCAGCGCTCGAAGCGGTCCAACTCGGCGTCGAGCAGGCGCTCCGCCCGCCGCGCCTCGGCCTCGCGCCCGCCGGCGTTGCGGGCGACGATCTGCTGCACGTCGTCGATGTCGTGCAGGCTGACCCCGGCGATCTCGCGGCAGGCCGGCTCGATGTCGCGCGGCACGGCGATGTCGACCAGCAGCAGGGGACGGCCCGACCGCCCGCGCATCACCTGTTCGAGCTCGTCGCGCTCGACGATGTGGTGCGGCGAGTTGGTCGCCGAGACGACGATGTCGGCCGCGGCCAGCTGCTCGGGCAGCTCCTCGAAGCGGACCGCGTTGCCGTCGAAGCGCTGCGCCAGGCCGATCGCCCGGTCGTAGTGGCGG
>Ga0210100_1000137_pt1 | contig 14006 bp, 15 predicted proteins | sample MayberryNW_TuleB_FD_185525 | JGI IMG/M metagenome (GOLD analysis project Ga0210100, IMG submission 185525) | Wetland microbial communities from San Francisco Bay, California, USA, that impact long-term carbon sequestration - MayberryNW_TuleB_D1... | ecosystem: Environmental > Aquatic > Marine >... | reverse complement strand
CGCCGTCGATCGACATGTCGAAGCCGGCGTCGCGCAGCGCCGCGGCCTTCTTCTCCTCGTCGGCCTTGCACCAGACGAAGTGCTCGATGTCGGGGTGGTCGACGTCGAGGACGACCATCTTCGCCGCGCGCCGCGTCTTGCCGCCCGACTTGATCGTCCCCGCCCAGGCGTCGGCGCCGCGCATGAAGCTGACCGGGCCGCTCGCCGTGCCGCCCTTTTTGAGCTGCTCTTCGGAGCCGCGGATGTTGGAGAGGTTGATCCCCGAGCCCGAGCCGCCGCGGAAGATCTTGCCCTCCTTGGTGTTCCACTCGAGGATCGACTCCATGTTGTCTTCGACGCTGAGGATGAAGCAGGCCGAGCACTGCGGGCGCTCCTCGAAGCCGACGTTGAACCAGACCGGCGAGTTGAAGGCCGCCTTCTGGCCCAGCAGGATCGAGGTCAGCTCCGCCTCGAAGGCGTCGGCGTCCTCGTCGGAGGCGAAGTAGCCGCCCTCGCGCCCCCAGCCGGAGATCGTCCCCGCGACCCGGCCGATCATCTGTTTCACCGAGGACTCGCGCTGCTCGCTGCCGAGCTGCCCGCGGAAGTACTTCTGGGCGACGATGTTGGTCGCGTTCTGCGACCAGCTCTTCGGGAACTCGACCCCGCGCTGCTCGAAGGCGGGGCTCTCGGGGTTGCCGATCACCGCGTCGCGAATCTCCCACTCGATCTCGTCGAAGGGATGCGTGCCCGGAGAGGAAAAGCGGCGTTCGATGGCGAGTCCCTCGAGACCGGTCTGGGGGGCGCTGGTGGCGGTCTTGGACATCGAACTTCTCCTCTCGCGGGGACTTTCAGGGGTAACTCCGCAGGATCGCTAACCAACCGGCGGAAAAAGTGCCCGAAGTCGCAAATAAGGCACTCGCAGGCGACGAAATGCCGTGCCCACATGGTGACAAGCCCGCATTGTGGGCGCAAAGTTGCAGCTACTCTAGGAGCATGGTCGAAGATCTGCGCAGAGGGGCGGAGCGCATGGGCGAGCGGGCAAGCGAGGCGATTGCCGCGGTCAAGCCGCGGCTACGCGGCGTCTCGCACCAGTGGGCCTTCGTCGTCTCGCTCTTCCTCGGCGCCGGCCTGATCCTCGCGGCGAAGACGCCGAAGGCGACCCTGGCGGTGGCGATCTACGCGGTCAGCCTCTCGGCGCTGCTCGGCACCAGCGCCCTCTACCACCGGGTCAACTGGACGCGGCCCGACGTGCGCAAGTGGATGCGCCGCCTCGATCACTCGATGATCTTCTTCCTCATCGCCGGCACCTACACGCCCTTCGCGCTGCTCGTCCTGCATGGATCGCTGGCCTACGCGATCCTCGTCGTGGTCTGGATCGGCGCGATCGCCGGGGCGATCGTCGAGATGGTCTGGATCGACCACCCGAAGTGGGTCGCGGCGCTGATCTACATGTCGCTCGGCTGGGTCGCCGCCGTCGCTTTCCCCGAGCTCTGGAACGACATGGGCGTCGCCGGCACCCTGCTGGTCGCCGCCGGCGGCGTCCTCTACACGGCCGGCGCCGTCGTCTACGCCACCCAGCGCCCCAACCCCAATCCCCGGGTCTTCGGCTACCACGAGATCTTCCACGCCTTCGTGATCGCCGCCGCCGCGGCCCACTTCGCCGCGATCGCCTTCTTCGCCCTGCCGGCCGCCTGAGCTGTATCCTTACTGACTATAGAAAGTAAGGAATCAATGGACGTCGCCGCAAAATTGACTTCGAAGGGGCAGATCACGGTGCCCAAGCTCGTGCGCGAACGACTTCAGCTGGAGCCGGGAGATCAGGTGCTCTTTCGTGTAGAGGCCGATCGAGCGGTGCTCGCCCGAACCCCGAACTTTCTCGATCTCGCGGGGGTGGTCCCGGTCCCACCGGAGAAGCGCGGCGTTGCATGGGAGGAGATTCGTCGCGAGGCCTGGAAAGCCCGGGGCGAGCGGTTGAAAGATCAGGAATGACGACCCTGCTCGACACCAATGTTGTGATCCGCCACTTGACTGGCGATCCACCGGAGATGGCGAAGCGCGCCACGCGATTCCTCGCCGCGGGCACCGACCTCGTCCTCACGGACGTGGTCCTAGCTGAGTGTGTCTACGTGCTCGAATCGGTCTATGGGGTCGACCGCACCGGCGTCGCCCAGTTGATGCGGGCCGCGCTCACCCTGCCCGGCGTCTCGGCCAACGTCGAGCTGCTTCTTCGGTCGCTCGAGGTTTACGAAGTCGACCGCCTCGACTTTGCCGAGGCCTATCTCGTTGCCGCCGCGGAGCTCACCGGCGCCGAGTCGATCGCCTCGTTCGACAAGGCAATCGACCGCGTGCCGTCCGTCGAGCGTCTCGCTCCCTGAGTCAAGCGGCGGCGGCCTCGAACAGCGCCTGGCGCTCGAGCTCGGCCTCGGCGATCAGCTCGGCGAGGATCTCCTCGAGTTGCTCGGACTGCCGCGGAGTCAGCTGCAGCTCGCCGTCGATCAGCTGCTCGTGGGCGCGGCCGACCGGCAGCTCGGCCTCGACCACGCGACCGCCCAGCGCGCCGAGCACCTTGCCCAGCTCGGCCTGCGCCCAGACCGCGCCGAACATCCCCCGCGAGGCGCCGATCGCCGCGGCGGGCTTGCCGTTGAGGGCGCTCTGGCCGGCGGGGCGGGAGACCCAGTCGAGGACGTTCTTCAGCCAGCCGGGGACCGAGTGGTTGTACTCCGGCGTGGCGATCAGCACCGCGTCGGCCTCGCGCACCGCGGCGCGCAGCTCCTCGACCACGGCGGGCGCGCCCTCCAGTTCGACGTCCTCGTCGTAGGGAGGGACCTCGGCGAGGCGCTCGAACTCGACCAGCTCGGCGCCCCCGGGCAGCCGCTCGGCGGCGGCCCGCAACAGGGCTCCGTTCAGCGAGCCCCGCCGCAGGCTGCCGGAGACGCCGAGCACCCGCATCGGCTACTCGCCCTCCCGGACCAGCTCCAGCTCGACCGCGATCTCGACCGCGTAGTCGAGCACCTCGCCGCCGCTCGGCAGCTCGGCCTGCCAGTCGAGGCCGAAGTCGCGCCGGTCGACCGTGGCCGCGACCGAGAGGCCGGCGCGGGCCTTGCCGTAGGCGTCCTCGCCGAGCTGCGCGAAGCGACCGCTCGCCTCGACCTCGCGCTTCTCGCCGCGGATCTCGAGCTCGCCGCGCAGGGTCACGGCGCCGTCCTCGGCGACCTCCAGCCCGGTCGAGGCGAAGCGCAGCCGTGGGTGGCGGCCGGCGTCGAAGAACTCGGGGGAGAGGAGGTGGCCCTTGAGCTGCTCCTCGTCGATCTGGATGCTGGCGACGTCGACGCTGCCCTCGAGTCTCGGCGCCTCGCCACCGGTGAGCCGCGCCTCGTAACCCGCGAAGCCGCTGCGGAAGGTGGCGACGCCGTTGTGGACGATCGCGAAGCCGATTGAGGAGTGGACGGGGTCGACGCCGTAAGCGCCTGCCGGAATCTGCTGGATGGTCTCGGTGCTCATTTTGCGCTTGTTCCTTCCCGAAGCTGTCGTTGTCGAATCAATGATTGACGCAGAAACAATCTTAGCAGAAACACTTAGCTAGTCAACTATTGTCAGGACAACGTTCGTCTGCGACAATGGGATCGATGAACCCGCAGGCGACAGCAGAGGGGACGACCGCGAAGCCGCCGCGCAGCGCCCACGGCGAGGCCTGGGGCGCCCTCACCCGCACCCACGCGGCGATCACCCAGCGTCTCCAGGAGGCACTCGCCGCCGCCGAGTTCCCGCCGCTGCCCTGGTACGAGGTGTTGGCGACGGTCGCCGACGCCCCCGAGCAGCGGATGAAGATGGGCGACCTGGCCGAGGCGCTGGTGATAACCCGCGGCGGCTTGACCAAGCTGGTCGACCGCCTGGTCAAGGCGGGCCTGCTGGAACGGACCTTCTGCGAGACCGATCGCCGGGTCAGCTACGCGACGCTCTGCCCGGCCGGCGCCGAGCTGCTCGAGGAGATGCGCCCGGTCGTGATCGAGGAGCTGAAGGCGACCTTCGCCGCCAAGCTCAGCGTCGCCCAGGCCAATGACCTGCGCGAGGCGCTCGAGCGCGTGCGCGGCTCAGCCTGCGGCGGCGAGTGAGTCGGCGGCGCGCTCTTTCGCCGCCTCGATCAGCGCCAGCACCTGGGTCTCCTGGCCGGAGCGCAGCAGCTCGACCGGGTCGGGGTCGCCGTTGACGATCCCCTCGAAGAACTGCTTGCGGTCCTGGTAGGTGGGCAGCGTCCCCTTCGCCCAGCCGCGGGCGTCGTTGAGGATCACCGCCAGGCGCGCGTACTCCTCGCCGAAGAGCGCGGAGACCTCGCGCTTCATGCGCTTCGCCAGGGCGGGGGAGGCGCCCGCGGTCGAGATCGCGATCGCCAGCGGCCCGCTGCGCACGATCGCCGGCAGGATGAAGTTGCAGAGCGGCGGCACGTCGACGATGTTGACCAGCATCGCCCGCCGCTCGGCGTCGTCGAAGACGCCGATGTTGACCTCGCTGTCGTCGGTGCAGGCGATGACCATGAAGGCGCCCTCGAGGTCGGCGGCTCCGGCGTAGGCGCGTTTCTCCCAGGCGATCGAGCCCTCCGCCGCGAGGCTCTCCAACTCCGGGTGGGCGACCGGCGCGACCAGGGTCACGTCGGCGTCGCAGGCGAGCAGCCCCTCTACCTTCTCGAGGCCGATGTCGCCACCGCCGACCACCAGGCAGCGCCGCCCCTTGAGCTTCAGGCAGGCGATGTAGAACGGCGTCTCCAGCATGTCGCGCACGCAGGACTGATCGCAGATCCCCTTGCGCAGCTGACAGACGCACTCCTTGCCGGCGTAGGCCTGGGCGGGCATGGGGCGAAGGTTAGTGACCCGCCGCCGACGGGACGATTTGTCAAGTATGCCTTGACAAATCGGCCCGTCGGCGGCTAGATCGCGTCGAGCGTCAGGCGCAGGCCCTCGGCGAGGCCGACCTCCGCCCGCCAGCCGAGGTCCCGTTCGGCTCGCGCTGGGTCGATCGAGATGCGTTGCACCTCGCCGGCGCGAGGGGGGGCGAGCTCGGGCTCGAAGTCCTCGCGGCCGCCAAGTTCGCCGAGCTGGCGGGCCAGCTCCAGCACGTCGGTCTCGATCCCGGTGCCGACGTTGAGCGCCCCGGTCGCCTCCGATCCGGCCGCGGCCAGGGCGGCGGCGACCACGTCCCCCACATATATGTAGTCGCGGGTCTGGGTGCCGTCGCCGAACACGGTCGGCCGCCCGCCCTCGCGCAGCTTGCCGCAGAAGATCGCGATCACGCCCGCCTCGCCGAGCGGGTCCTGGCGCGGGCCGTAGACGTTGCCGAGGCGCAGGGCCACCGTCGAGAGTCCGTAGAGGCGTTCGTACAGCCCCAGGTAGCCCTCGGCGGCGAACTTGCTCTGGCCATAGGCGGAGAACGGTTCGACCGGCGAGTCCTCGTCCAGCGGCAGTTGCTTGCCCTCGCCCTCGCCGTAGATCGCGCCGCCGGTGGAGACGAAGACGAAGCGCCGCGACTCGGCGACCCGCGCCGCCTCGAGCACGTTGGCGGTGCCGCCGACGTTGATCGCGGCGTCGAAGGCCGGGTCGGCGAGCGACTTGCGCACGTCGATCTGCGCGGCGAGGTGGAAGACGACCTCGGGCCGCTCGCGCCCCGCCAGCTCCTCCAGCGCCGCCCGGTCGCGGATGTCGGCCTCGACCAGCGTCGCCCCGTTCGCCAGCGCTCCGTCGAGGTTCTCGCGTCGCCCCGTGGAGAGATCGTCGACCACCGTCACCGAGTCCCCCCGCGCGACCAGCGCATCGACCAAGTTCGACCCAATAAACCCCGCCCCACCTGTCACCAACGCCTTCATAGAGCCCGCGATCCTAGCCCCTTCCCGGGGGCCGACGGGACGAAATGTCAAGCATGCCTGGACATATCGTCCCGTCGGCGGCGGTTCGGGGGCCCGCGGCGCGGCTGCTACCCTCGCCGACCGATGAGACTGATCGTCACCGAGAAGAACAACAGCGCCGAGAAGATCGCCACCTTCCTCAGCAAGGGCGAGGCGAAGAGCGACAAAACCTTCAAAGTCCCGTACTACACGTGGACCGACGAGGCCGGCGAGGTGCAGCGCACGATCGGCCTCAAGGGCCACGTGCTCGGGCCGGCCTTCCCCGAGGGCTACTCGAACTGGCAGAAGACCGACCTGCACGACCTGATCGACGCCGAGCTGATCAAGGAGCCGACCGACAAGAACGTCGTCAAGGCGATCCGCAAGGTGGCGAAAGAGGCCGACGAGCTGGTGATCGCCACCGACTTCGACCGCGAGGGCGAGCTGATCGGGCTCGAGGCGCTCGAGGAGATGCTCGACGCCAATCCGGCCCTCGGCAATTGCGAGGAAACCAAGGCCGGCACGTTGCAGATCAAGCGCGCCCGGTACTCGGCGCTGACCAGGGAGGAGATCGAGCGGGCCTTCGGCGAGCTCGACGAGCTCTCCTACCCGCTGGCCAACGCCGGCGCCGCCCGCCAGGACATCGACCTGCTCTGGGGGGCGACGCTGACCCGCGCGGTCTCGCTCTCCACCCGCCGCTTCGGCTCCAACTTCCTCTCCGTCGGTCGCGTGCAGAGCCCCACCCTGGGCCTGATCGTCGAGCGCGAGATGGAGCGCCGCGCCCACGTCGCCAAACCCTTCTGGGAACTGTTCGCCAAGTTCCAGCACCCCGACGGGAGCTTCGAGACCCACCACGAGACCGACAAGTTCTGGGAGAAAGCCGAGGCCGACGCGGCTTTCGCCGGCACCGCCGGACCGGGCACGGTCAAGTCGGTGACCGCGCGCAAGAACACGCGCAAGCCGCCGACCCCCTACAACACGACCGCCTTCACCACCGACGCCTCCAGCCGCCTCGGCATCACTCCGGCCAGCGCGATGCGCCTCGCCGAGGACCTCTACATGGACGGCTTCATCTCCTATCCGCGCACCGACAACACGGTCTACCCGTCCTCGCTGCCGCTGCGCGAACTGGTCAGCTCGCTGGTCAAGGTCAAGGAGTTCTCGGCCGCCGCCGGCCTCCTCGACGGCGAGCTGAAGCCGACCCGCGGCAAGAAAGAGACGACCGACCACCCGCCGATCTACCCGACCCAGGCGATCCACCCCGGCGCCCTAGGCGACGGCCCCAAGAGGCGGGTCTACGAACTGGTCGTGCGCCGCTTCCTGGCCACCTTCAGCCCGCCGATGATCACCGAGTCGACCCGCGCCGACATCCTCGCCGGCGATCAGACCTACTTCGTACGCGGCTCGGTCGTCGTCGACCCCGGTTACGCCGGCATCTACACCTACGCCCGCTCCTCCGACGAGGAGATCCCGGCCCTGCAGGAGGGCCAGACGCTGGAGCTCGAGGGCGAGCCCTGGATCGTCGACAAGGAGACCCAGCCGCCGGGCCGCATCTCGCAGGCGAAGCTGGTCGAGATGATGGAGGAGCGCGGCCTCGGCACCAAGGCGACCCGCGCCGACATCATCAAGAAGCTCTTCGACCGCGGCTACGTCTACAGCAACCCGCCGATCCCGACCGAGACCGGGATCGCGATGTACGAAGCCTTCAAGAAATACGTGCCGGCGATGGCGACGCCGGAGATGACCGCCCAGCTCGAGTCCGAGATGGATCAGATCGCCGCCGGGGCGATGAGCAAGGAAGGCGTCGTCGGCGACAGCCGCCAGCTGCTGCACAAGACCTGGACCGAAATCGACGAGAGCCGCGAAGACCTCGCCAAAGTCGTCTGGAAGGGGATGGACGAGGACCGCATCCTCGGTCCCTGCAAGGTCTGCGAAGAAGCCGGCCGTAAGAAGGAGGACGGCTCGCCCCACATGCTGCGCGTGATCCGCGCGAAAAAGTCGGGCAAGCGCTTCGTCGGCTGCTCGGGCTGGAAAGTCGACGACCCCGAGTCCTGCGACCAGACCTTCCCGCTGCCCCAGCGCGGCGACGTCTTCAAACTCGAGGAACGCTGCTCGGTCTGCGGCGAGACCCCGCGGCTCAAAGTGCAGCCCTGGCGCGGTCGCCCCTGGAACCTCTGCCTCAACGACGACTGCGAGTCGATGCAGGAGATGAAGCGCAAACGCGCCGAGCGCGAAGCGGCGAAAAAGGCCAAGGAAGCGATGGCCGAGAAACCGCTGCCCAAGGGCGACGAGGACAAGGCCCCCGCCGCCGCGACCGGCAAAGCCGACACCGCGACGCGCGGCCGCAAACGCGCCAAGGTCGCGGCCAAATAACGCTTCCGGTGCGCTTTATCCCGCTATACGGCGGATAAGGACCACCGGAAAGGGGACCGCGACGTGTTCATTTCGCTGGAGGGGATCGATGGGTCGGGGAAGAGCACGCAGGCGAAGCTGCTGGCCGAGGCGCTGGGCCCTGAGACGGTCCTGATCCGCGAGCCGGGGGGGACCGAGGCGGCCGAGCGGATCCGCGGCCTGCTCGCCGACCCGGGCGTCGAGCTCGACCCGCTGGCCGAGCTGCTGCTCTTCCTCGCGGCGCGCGCCGACCTGACCGCGGGGGTGATCCGGCCGGCGCTCGAGTCGGGCCGCGACGTCGTCTCCGACCGCTTCGCCGACTCCAGCGTCGCCTACCAGGGCGCCGCCCGCGGCCTCGGCGTCGGCGAGACGATCTCGCTCACCGACGCGGCGACCGAGGGCCTCTGGCCCGACCTGACGATCCTCCTGCGCCTCGATCCCGAGACCGGCCTGGGGCGGGCCGGGGGCGAGGACCGTTTCGAGTCCGAGGGCCTCGACCTGCAGCGCGCCGTCGCCCAGGCCTACGACGAAATCGCCGAGATCGCCTCCGACCGGATGGTGGTCGTCGACGGCAGCGGCAGCGTCGAGGAGGTCCACGCGCGGGTCATGGCTGCGGTCAAGGGTCAGCAGGGTTGACTTCGCCTTTATGGGGCCTACTGGACACCTAATGACGAAGTCACCGAGATGAGCTGCGCGCTGGAGAGGGTCACCGAGCACCAGGCTCGGGCGCGGGTGGCGCTGACGGCGGCGTTGGCGAGTGGGCCGTCCCACGCCTACCTCTTCCGCGGCCCGCGCGGCGCGGGGAAGTCCGCGGTCGCGCGCGCCTTCGCGGCCGAGATTCTCGCCGCTGGCGCCGCCGATCCGGAGGACGCGCGTCGGCGCGCCCTGATCGACCCTTCGCCGCATCCCGACTTGGTCTGGCTTACCCCGCGCGGCGCCCAGCACATGGTCGAGGAGGTGCGCGAGAAAGTGATCCGCGCCTCCTCCTACCGGCCCTTCGAAGCCGAGAAGCGCGTCTTCGTAATCGAGGCGGCCGAGCAGATGCGCGACGAGAGCCAGAACGCCCTGCTCAAGACCCTCGAGGAGCCCCCCGCCTTCGTCCACATCCTCCTGCTCACCTCCGAGCCGAGCCAGCTGCTCGAGACGATCGCCTCCCGCTGCCAGCCGATCGATTTCGCCCCCGTCCCCCCAGAAGCCATCGAAGCTCAGCTGGAGGGAAGCGGATCCCCCGACGAGCTCACCGCCGCCGCCCGCCTCTCCGCCGGTGATCTGGCCCGCGCCCGATTCCTCCTCTCCGACTCGGGACGGGCGCTCCGTGCAGCAGCCCAAGCACTGGGGGCCGCGGGTGGGGACCCTCCGGACGCGACTCCGCGAGTAGACGCGGCTGCCTCCGAGGATGCCTCCAGCGCGTCGCGCTCAGTGTCCGGAGAATCCCCCCCCACGGCCCTTTCCGCTTCCGACGCGCCCTGGCGCAAGCTTCTGAGAGCGGCCGAGCTGGCTGGCGACGATGCCGAAGCCGCCACCCGAATGACCCTCGAGGATGAAGCTGAATCAGGCGTTAAGCGCAGTGCCAAGGACATCGCCGACGAAGCGAAACGGATGGCCCGGAAGCGTCGCACGGAAACCCTCGATTTGGGCCTCGAGCTTGTCGCCCGCTGGTATCGGGATCTCGCCGCATCAGCTTCGGGCGCCGATGAGGTCGTCTACAACGCGGACCGCCTCGGTGAGCTTCGGCTTCGAGCCGCCCGGGTGGATTCGGGCCACTCCCGCCGGGCTGTGGAGCTGGTGGAGGACACCCGCCGTCGCCTTGACCTCAATGTCTCCGAGGAGCTAGCTCTCGAGGCGCTCGCGTTTCGGCTCGCCGCCGTTCTCGGCTGAGCCCGCTTGCTCGCGGGCGCCCTCCAGGGCTCGTTCCTGGGCCAGCCTTGTGATCTGCGCCGCTTGGCGGGACATCGTCACGCTGAAGTTGAGCGCCAGGCCGAGCAGGAAGAGGAGGACGATCGAGAAGAGCGCGACGTTGGTGTCGCGCACGCCCATCGCGTCGGCGACCAGGGTCAGCAGGCCCGGGAAGGCGGCGCCGATCAGCATCCCCAACCCGGCCACGAACCAGACGACGCTGAAGCGCTCCTGCAATTTGTCCCGGCGGATCAGCTCCAGCACGAGGCCCATGAAGAACAGCGCCAGGACCGCGGCGATGATCCGCGTCTGCGCGGTGAGGTGGACCTTGGGGCTCTGGCTGGCGGCCGCCAGCGTCAGCGGGGTCATCGCTCGCCCGCTCCCACGTGACGCGGCCGGAACTGCCCCACCAGCAGGACGATCATCCCCTTGAAGATGAAGAAGGCCGAGCGCAGCGGGGTCAGGAACGAAGTGCCGCCGGCCCGCTCGAGCATCCGCACCGGCACCTCCTCGACCCGCAGGCCCTCGCGCACGGCCAGCTGCAGCGACTCGATCTCGGCGAAGTCGGGCGAGTAGCGTTCGCTGAAGAGCGCCATCACCCGCCGGTTGGCGGCGCGCATGCCGCTGGTCGTGTCGGTGAAGCGCTGGCGGGTCGCCAGGGTCAGGAAGAAGCGGAAGACGCCGGTGCCGATCCGCCGCGAGAGCGTCGGCTTGTAGTCGTCGCTCTCGGCTTTCCCGGGTTCGCGGTAGCGCGAGCCGATCACCAGGTCGGCGCGGTCCGCGTAGACCTCCTCCAGCAGCCGGGCGACCTCGGCCGGCGGGTGCTGGCCGTCGGCATCGAGGTGGGCGCAGAACTCATAGCCCTCGCGCAGCGCGTGCAGGTAGCCGGTCTGCAGAGCCGCCCCCAGTCCCTGGTTGAAGGGCAGCGAGGCGACCAGCGCGCCCGCCGCCCGCGCCCGCTCCGCCGTCGCGTCGCCCGAGCCGTCGTCGACCACCAGCACGTCGGCCTCGGGCAGCCGCTCGCGCACGCCGCCGATCACGGCGACCACCGAGTCCTCCTCGTTCCAGGCCGGAATAAAGACCAACGTCCGCATCGCCGCCCGATTCTCCCATGCCCCCCGGCCCCCCGGGACGTGCCGCACTTTAGATACCTATATGGACCTCTAAGCAGCGGCACGTCCCGGGGGGCGGGGGGATTGTGTTAGTAAGTGCTCATGAGAAGGATCGGGATGCGGCTCTGGCTCGCCGGCGCCTTTGCGGCCGTCTCGCTGATCACCGCCTTCGCCGTCTACCTCTTCGGCGAAAACCGGCAGGCGCTGGTCGCCGCCGTGCTGATCGGGGTCCTGGTCGGCTTCGTGATCGCCGCGGTGATCGCGCGCCGCGTCTCCGAGCTGGCGCGCACCGCCGGCGAGATGGCGGCGGGCTCCTTCGACACGCCGATCGGCGTCGGCGGCCCCGACGAGATCGGCGAACTGGCCCGCGCCCTGGAGTCGATGCGCGCCTCGCTGAAGGAGAGCTTCGGGGTGCTGACCGCCGACCGCAACAAGCTCGAGGCGATCTTCGACGGCCTCACCGACGCGGTGATGGTGGTCGACGACGAGGGCCCGGTGCGCTTCTCCAACAGCGCCGCCGCCGAGCTGCTCGAAGGCGGCCGCCCCTCGGAGGCGCTGCTGCCGCACCTGCAGCGCGCCGCCGAGGTCGGCTTCGCGGCCCACCCGGCGGTGCGGATCGGCGACCGCGCCTACGCGATGCAGGCCCGCTCGCTGCCCGGCGAGCGGGCGGTGCTCGCCGTCGTCCGCGACCGCACCGAAGAGATGCGCCGCGAGTTCGCCGAAGCCGACTTCGTCTCCAACGCCGCGCACGAGCTGCGCAATCCGCTGGCCGGCATCTCGAGCGCGATCGAGGTCCTCCAGGACGGCGCCAAGAACGACCCCCAGGCGCGCGACCACTTCCTCGCCCGGCTCGGCGACGACGCCGACCGGATGAACCGGCTCACCCGGGCGCTGCTCACCCTCGCCCGGGTCGAGCAGCTCGGCGCCGGCGAGGCCGAGGTGGTCGACGTGCCGGTCGCCATCCGCGACGTGGTCGCCGCCGTCGATCGCCCCAAACACGTCGAGCTGCTGGTCGAGGTCGAGCCCGAGCTGACCGCGATGGCCGACCCGACGCTGCTGCGCCAGGTGATGATCGGCCTGCTGACCAACGCCTTCAAGAACACGCCGCCGCCCGGCACCGTTACCGTTCGCGGCCGTCGTGACGGCGAGACCGAGGTGGCCCTGGAAGTGATCGACACTGGAAGCGGGATTCCCGCGGCGGAGATTGAGCGCGTCTTCGAGCGCTTCTACCGGCGCAGCGAGTCGCGCAAGCAACAGGGCTTCGGCCTCGGGCTGGCGATCGCCCGACGCATGGTCGACGTGATGGGCGGCCAGCTGGGCGCCGAGTCCGTGGAGGGCGAGGGCAGCACCTTCTGGGTGCGCCTGCCGATTGCCCAGCCCAGCCCGACCCCGGTGGCATGAGCGGACGATGAGCAGCGGACGCATACTGGTCGCCGACGACGAGCCCTCGGTCCGCGAGTCGGTCGGCTACGCGCTCGCCCAGGAGGGCTTCGACGTCGACGTCGCGGTCGACGGCGACGACGCGACCGCGAAACTGGGCGGCGACGGCATCCCCTTCGACCTGCTGATCCTCGACATCATGATGCCCGGGCCGAGCGGCCTCGACATCTGCCGCGAGGTGCGCGCCCGCAGCGCGGTGCCGATCATCGTGCTCACCGCCAAGGACGCCGAGGTCGACAAGGTCGTCGGCCTCGAGGTCGGCGCCGACGACTACGTCACCAAGCCCTTCTCGGTACGCGAGCTGCTCGGCCGGGTGCGCGCCCAGCTGCGCCGCCGCGAGCTCGACCGCGGCCCGCTCAACCAGGCGGTGAAGATCGAATCCGGCCCGGTGACGATCGACCTCGTGCGCCACGTCGCCACCGTGCGCGGCGAGCCGGTCAGCCTGACCCGCTCGGAGTTCCAGCTCCTCCGCCTCCTGGCCGGCCGCCCAGGCGAGGTCTTCCCCCGCCGCCAGATCATGGAGGAGCTCTGGCAGACCGAGTTCGACGGCGACGAGCGCGCCTGCGACGTCCACATCTCCAACCTCCGCCAGAAGGTCGAGCGCGACCCCCAGCGCCCCGAACTCGTAGTCACCGTGCGCGGCGTCGGCTACAAGTTCGAGGGTGCCGGCGAGTGAGCAGGCCGACGAACCAAGCCGACGCCCGGATTTGAACCGGGGACCCCTTCATTACGAGTGAAGTGCTCTACCAGCTGAGCTACGTCGGCGGGCTGGGTTCATTGTAGGAGCGCCGGGCGTGGGCGGGGGTTCCGTCGTCGGCGGGGCCGATGATGGGCCGATGGCCAGGGCGCGGGTCGCCAAGCACCGGGAGGAGAACGAGGTCGAGTTCTCGCGGATCGTCGCCTTCAGCGACGGGGTCTTCGCGATCGCGATCACGCTGCTGGTGCTCAACCTCGGGGTGCCGGCCGACCTCCACCACAAGGATCTCACCGAAGCGCTGCTCGAACAGTGGCCCAACCTCTTCGCCTTCGGGCTGAGCTTTGCGGTGATCGGGCGCTTCTGGGTCGTCCATCACCGCTTCTTCGGCGACGTGACCGGGTTCGACGGCCGGCTGATCTCGCTCAACCTCTTCTACCTCGCCTGGATCGTGCTGATCCCCTTCAGCAGCCAGGTGCTCGGCGACCACGGCAGCGAGAAGGCGGCGGTGATCCTCTACTCGATCAACCTCGCCGGCGTCGTGCTCGCCGGCGCCTGGATGTTCGCCGACGCGCAGCGGGCCGCGCTGACGCGCGAGCCTGACGAGGTTGCGCGCGTGAAC
>Ga0210100_1000136_pt1 | contig 14050 bp, 10 predicted proteins | sample MayberryNW_TuleB_FD_185525 | JGI IMG/M metagenome (GOLD analysis project Ga0210100, IMG submission 185525) | Wetland microbial communities from San Francisco Bay, California, USA, that impact long-term carbon sequestration - MayberryNW_TuleB_D1... | ecosystem: Environmental > Aquatic > Marine >... | reverse complement strand
CCCGCCTCGCCCGCCGGCCGCGAGTGGATCGAGAGCGAGCGCCCGCCGTCCTCTCCGGCGCCGCCGACCCGCAGCCGGACCTCCATTCCGCCCTCGTCGGGGAGCACGAGCGGCGCCTCCTGCAGCAGCTCCTCGATCGCCGGCGCGCCGGCCTCGCGCCCGGCCCAGAGGGCCAGCTCGACGCAGGCGGCGCCGGGCAGCAGCGGCGTCCCGCGGACCGCGTGCTCGGCGAGCCAGGGGTGCTCGGCGAGCGAGAGGCGGCCGCTGAGGATCAGCGCCTCGCCGGCCGGGTCCTCGATCGCGGCGCCGAGCAGCGGGTGGCCGGCCTCGGCCAGGCCGATCGCGCCGAGGTCGCCCGGGCCGGCGGCCCGCTCCGGCCAGTAGCGCCGGTGCTGGAAGGGATAGCTGGGCAGCGGCACGGGCCGGCCGGCCGGGAAGAGCGCGCCGGGATCGAGCGAGACGCCCGCCGCGTGGGCCTCGGCGAGCGAGAGGGCGAAGCGGGGCGCGCCGCCCTCCTCGCGGCGCAGGCTGCCGAGCACCGCGCCGTCGGCGGCCTCGCCCGGGACGGAATCGAGCGTCTCGCGCAGGGCGAGGGCGAAGACCGGGTGCGGGCTGACCTCGACGAAGGCGCACGGTCCTTGGCCCAGCAACTCCAGCGTCGCCTCTTCGAAGAGGACCGGCCGGCGCAGGTTGCGGTACCAGTACTCGGCGCCCAGCTCGCGGGTGTCGAGACGCCCGCCGGTGACGGTCGAGTAGAAGGGGACCGACCCGGCGCGCGGCTCGATCGGCGCCAGGGCCTCGAGCAGCTCCTCGCGCAGGGGCTCGACCCGGACCGAGTGAGAGGGGATCGTCGCCGGAATCTCCCGCGCCCGCACGCCCTCCCGCTCGCAGTGGGCGAGCAGCTCGTCGGCCGCCTCGCGCCCGGCCGAGAGCACGGTCGAGGTGGGGCCGTTGCGGGCGGCGACCTCGATGCCGCCCCGCCAAGGCTCGATCAACCGCTCGAGCTCGTCCGCCGCCAGGACGACCGAGAGCATCGCCCCCTGACCGGCGAGCCGGGCGATCAGCCGGCTGCGCAGCGCCGCGATCCGGGCCGCGTCGCCGAGGCTGAGCCCGCCGGCCAGGTGGGCGGCGGCGATCTCTCCCTGCGAGTGGCCGACCGTGGCCGCCGGCCTCACCCCGCAGGCTTCCCAGAGCCTCGCCAGCGCGACCATCGTCGCGAAGAGCGCCGGCTGGACGACCTCGATCCGCTCGATCGAGGGGGCGCCGGCGGCGCCGAGCGCGACCTCGCGCACCGACCAGTCGAGGTACGGGGCGAAGGCCTCCTCGCACTCGCCCAGAGCGCGGTCGAAGACCGGCGAGGACGCGGCCAGACCGGCCGCCATCCCCGGCCACTGCGAGCCCTGGCCGGGGAAGCAGAAGACAGGCGCGCGGGCGCCCCGGGCGCGGCCGAGCGCCAGGCCGGGGTGCTCGCGGCCGGCGGCGAGCGCTCCCAGCGCGGCGAGCAGCTGCTCGCGGCCCTCGCCGACTGCGGCGGCGCGGTGCTCGAGGGCGGCGCGGGTCGCGAGCAGCGAGTGGGCCGCGTCGAGCGGGTCTGGGGCCTGCGCGCCCGAGAGCCGCGCCGCGAGCCGCGCGGCGGACTCGCGCAGGGCGGCCGGCGAGGCGGCGGAGAGGGCGAGCGTCAGCTGGCCGGGCAGCGGCGCCCCGGCCCCGTCGCGCGGCGCGGGCGCCTCCTCTGGCGCCTGCTCGAGGATCAGGTGGGCGTTGGTGCCGGAGATGCCGAAGGAGGAGACCCCGGCGCGCCGCGGACGGCCGCGCTCGGGCCAGGGGCGCGCCTCGCGAAGCAGCTCGAGGCCGCCGCCCCCCCACTCGACTCGCGGCGAGGGCTCGGCGGCGTGCAGGGTTGCCGGCAGGCCGCCGCGGCGCAGAGCCTCGACCATCTTGATCGCCCCGGCGACGCCCGCGGCGGCCAGCGTGTGGCCGATGTTCGACTTGACCGAGCCGAGCAGCAGCGGCGCCTCGCGCCCGCGCCCGTAGGCGGCGAGCAGGGCGCCGGCCTCGACCGGGTCGCCGAGCGCCGTCCCGGTGCCGTGCGCCTCGACCGCGTCGACGTCGTCGGGCTCGAGGCCGGCGCTCGCCAGCGCCTGGCGGACGACCCGCTGCTGCGCGGCGCCGCTCGGCGCGGTGAGGCCGTTGGAGGCGCCGTCCTGGTTGACGGCGGAGCCACGGATCGCGGCCAGCACCCGGTGGCCGTTGCGGCGCGCGTCGGAAAGCCGCTCGAGCAGCAGCAGGCCGGCGCCCTCGGCGAAGCCGGTCCCGTCGGCGGCGGCCGAGAACGCCTTGCAGCGGCCGTCCGGAGCGAGCGCCCGCTGGCGGCTGAACTCGATCAGCTCGGCCGGCGTGGAGAGCACGCTGACGCCGCCGGCGAGGGCCAGCTCGCACTCGCCGAGGCGCAGCGCCTGGCAGGCGAGGTGGGCGGCGACCAGCGAGGACGAGCAGGCGCTATTGACGCTGACCGCCGGCCCCTCGAGACCGAGCGCATAGGCGATCCGCCCCGAGACGACGCTCTCGTTCAGCCCGGTCGTGACGTAACCCTCGGCCGATTCGGGCAGCGCCGCGCCGCCGTAGTCGCGCATCATCACCCCGGCGAAGACCCCGGTGGCGCTGCCGCGTCGCGAGGCGGGGTCGATCCCGCCGCGCTCGAACGCCTCCCAGGCGAGCTCGAGCAACAGCCGCTGCTGGGGATCCATCGCCAGCGCCTCGCGCGGGCCGATGCCAAAGAACTCGGCGTCGAAGCCGGCGACGTCGTCGAGGAAGCCGCCCCCGGTCGCGTAGGTCGCGCCGGGCGCGTCGGGATCGGGGTCGAAGAGCCGCTCGAGGTCCCAGCCGCGGTCGTCCGGCAGCGGCCCGATCGCGTCGCGGCCCGCGGCGAGCAGTTCCCAGAGGTCCTCGGACGAGCGCACGCCGCCCGGGTAGCGGCAGGACATGGCGACGATCGCGATCGGCTCGCCGAGCGCGGCCGGGCGGACCGCGCCCGAGCCCGCGTCGCGACCCGCCTCGCCCGACGCGAGCCGCGCGGCCAGCGCCTCGGGGGTCGGGTGGTCGAAGACGGCGGTGGCCGGCAGCTCGCTACCGGTCAGCGCGGCAAGCCGCTCGCAGAGGGCGACGGCGGCCGCCGAGTCGAAGCCCAGCTCCCTGAAGCTGCGCCGCGGGTCGATCTCCCCCGGCGAGGCGTGCCCGAGGACGACGGCCGCGGTCTCGGCCCGCACCAGGCCTAGCAGCCCCTCGCCGGGCGCCGCTCGCGAGGCGGTCGCGTTCGGCGCCTCGCCGAGCCCGGCGAGCAGCTCGCCGCGCTTCACCTTGCCGGTCAGCGTGCGGGGGATCTCGCGCACGCGGACGAAGCGGCGCGGCAGCTTGTGCGGGGAGAGCCGCTCGGCGAGCTCGGCGCGGATCTCGCCGTCGCCGGCCTCCGATTCCGCGGCGAGGCGCAGGAAGGCGACGATCTCCGTGCCGGCGGCGGTCCGCAGCGCCGCCACCGCGCAGTCCTCGACCGCGTCGCAGGCGGCGAGCGCCCGCTCGACCTCGGCCGGGTCGACCTTCTTGCCGGCGACGTTGATGCGGCTGTCGGCGCGGCCGCTGACGTGCAGGTTGCCGACCGCGTCGACGTGTCCCAGGTCGCCGGTCTCATACCAGCCGTCCGGATCGGGCTCGGCGCCGATCACCCGGTAGGGCCGCGCCGGGGGGCGGCGCCGCACGGCGATCTCCCCCCGCTCGCCGATCCGCAGCTCGACGTCGGGCAGCGGCGCGCCGACCCCCTCATCGCCCTCGCCCGCCGCGAGCGTCACCTGCCCGCCCTCGGTGAGCCCGTAGTGGGAGCGCAGCGGCGTGCCGGTGGCGTCCCGCCAGGCGTCGACCAGCCGCGGCGCGACCGGCTCGCCGGCGGCGATCGCCATCCGCAGGCGCCAAGCCGCCGCGATCGCCGGCTCCTGCTCGAGCAGCCCCAGGTAGCGGTCGAAGAGGAAGGGGACGGAGAGCAGCACGGTCGGCTCGGCGCCGGCGGCGACGCGCGCCATCTCCGCCGCCTCGAGCATCCCCTTGCCGAGCAGCACCGTGGCGCCGCTGAGCAGCCCGCCGAGCAGCCCGCAGCCGAGGCAGTAGAGGTGGGCGAGCGGCGTCGTGCACCAGAGCACGTCGTCCTCCCGGTAGCCGGCCGCCTCGGCGAAGGACGCCGCGTTGAGCAGCAGGCTCTCCCAATCGAGCTCGACCGCCTTGGGCAGCCCGCTGCTGCCCGAGCTGCAGAGCCCGACCACGGGTCGTCCCTCGACGTCCCCGGCGCCGGCGAAGAGCCGCTCGGCCCGCTCCATCTCCCACTGCGTCGTGCGCGCGTCGAGCGCCAGCAGGCTCTCGCCGGCGAAGCCGGCGCGCAGCAGCGCCTCGGCATCGGCGACTGTGGGCGAGACGCGCACCGCGCGGCGCCCCGGCGCCGACTCGTCGCCGCCCTCGAGCAGCGCCGCCAGCTCGCCGTAGGTGCGCGCGTCGCTCTCGTCGCGCAGCGCGACGCGATCCGGGCGGTCCTCCGCCGCCGCCCGGATCGCCGCCGCCAGCACCCCCAGCGGGCCCCCGCCCGTGCCGGCTCCTCCCTGGCTGCCGCGCCGCCCCATCATTCCCCCAACCCGGCGGCCGGGGCAAGGTCGGCGGGCGCCTCCGCGGGCGCCCGGGCGGGCAGGGCGATCGCCGCCGCCAGCAGGCCGTCCGCCGCCAGCCAGCGGCCGGCGAAGCCGTCGAGCACAGCGCCGCGAACGCTCGGGCCGGGCACCAGGAGGTGCGCCGCGAAGCTGCCGCGCGCCGGGTCGACGGTCACCGTCGCGTCCTCGAAGCCGAGCCACTGGCGGGCCAGCGGGAACCACGCCTTGTAAATCGACTCCTTGATGCAGAAGAGCAGCCGGTCCCAGCTGATTCCCGGCTCGGCGGCCGCCAGGGCTCGCAGCCAGCGGCGCTCCTCGGGCAGGGCGACGTCGCCGAGCAGGCCGGCGGGCAGCGGCTCGTCGGGCTCGGCGTCGATGCCGATCGTCACCAGGTCGGCGTCGCGGGCGAGGGCGCAGGCGCGGTAGCCGGCGCAGTGGGTGATGCTGCCGACGACGCCCGCCGGCCAGAGCGGCTCGCCCTTCGGGCCGGCCGGGATCGGCTGCTCGGGCAGCCCGAGCCGGGCAAGCGCGCGGCGGGCGCAGGCGCGGGCGGTGACGAACTCGCGGCGGCGCTTCTCGACCGGCCGGCCGAGCGCCGCCTCCTCCTCGGGGAAGAGCGGCGCCTCGAGCTCGACCGTCGTGGCGACGACGGCGGCCTCGGCGGGCAGGATGCGCTCAAGCACCGTGGGCCTCCGGCAGGACCTGGCGCGGCGCGGCGGCCGCCGAGCTCCGCCGGCGACGCTCGCGCGGATAGCCGAGCGAGACCTCCTCGAAGCGCACGCCGCCCTCCCAGCTGGTGTGCGGGATGTGCAGGTGCCCGTAGACGACCGCGACGGCGCCGAAGCGGCGGTGCCACTCGGCGGTGCGCAGCGTCCCGCACCACTGGGCGAACTCGGGATGGCGCAGCGCCCGCGTCGGCCGCTCGGTCAGCGGAAAGTGGTTGACCAGCACGGTCGGCAGCCCGGCGTGCTCGTCCGCCAGCCGCCGCTCGGTCTCGGCCAGGCGGGCGTCGCACCAGGCGGCGCGGCTCGGGTAGGGGTCGGGATGGAGGAGGAACTCGTCGACGCAGACGACCCCGGCGTCGAAGGCGCGGCGCAGGGCCGCCCGCGGCGTGGCGGCGACGTTGCGGCCGAAGCTGTAGTCGTAGAGCAGGAAGAGCGGCGCCACCCGCACCGGCCCCTCGGGTCCCCGCCAGAGCGGGTAGGGGTCCTCCGGGGTCAGCACCCCGAGCTCGCGGCAGAGGCCGACCAGGTGGCGGTAGCGGGCCTCGCCGCGCAGCCCCGTCGGGTCGTCGCGGTAGGTGAGCAGCTCGTGGTTGCCCGGCGCCCAGACCACGGTCGAGAAGCGCTCGCTGAGGACGCCCATCGCCCACTCGAAGCGGGCCAGCCCGTCGGCGACGTCGCCGCCGACGATCAGCCAGTCGCCGTCCGACCGGGGCCGCATCGCGCGCAGCGCCTCGCGGTTCTCGGCGTGGTCCACGTGCAGGTCGCTGACCGCGAGCAACGCTGCGTCGCTCACCGTCTCGGAGCCGCCACCGCGCCTAGTCCTCCGCGGAGCGCATCTGGTGGCCGCAGTTGGGGCAGACGACGGCCGGGTCGGCCGGCTTCGCCCCGGTCTCGCCCGGGGCCGCGGCCTCAGCCTCCCGGCTGCGCTCCCGCCCGCGCAGCTCGATCCGCAGGTCGGCGACCGAGAGCCGCTCGCGCGCGGCGCGCTCGAGCCACTCGCGCTTCTCCTCCCGCTCCAGCGGGGCCAAGAGCACGTGGTGGCTCCAGGTCAGCTTGTCACTACGTAGTGACAGATCGAACTGCGCGGCGACCCAGGCCATGTTGCGCAGGCTGGCCACGTCGTAACCGGTGATCCGCGCGGCCTCCGCGTACTTCTCCCCCCAGCGGCCGGCGCCGTAGCGGATCCAGTCGCCGATCCACCACTGGCTGCAGCGACCGATCGCCCCCAGGCGGCGCCCGGTCGCCAGCCACTCGGCCTGGCCGAGATCGCGCCGCGGCACCCAGGCCACCTTGGAGACGGCGCCCGCGGAGCGGCGCTTGGCCGCGTCCGGCGCCACCCCGGGCGCCGCCGCGAGCCGGCCGCGAGCCGGCGTTGCCGATGCATGGGGCGACTGAACCGCCCCTCGAATCCCTGACATCTAGAGCCCTTCCCCTATTGCGCCGGCTGACGAGGCCGGTGCCGCGCCCCCCCAGTGGAGCGCTGAAACTGACAGGCAAAGGTGTACCAGCGGAGGTCCGCCAGCCGCTACACCAATGTGGTGCGCGGCGGCGCGGGCGCCTGGCCAATGTGTCCCACCGAGCGCGGGCTCAGCCGCGCGGCGCGAGCCGCCGCCGGGCCAGGAGAGGGAGCGCCTCGTCGTCGAGCTGCTCGAGGCTGAGCGCCACCTCGATCTCGGCGTGGCAGGTGTGGAGCAGGCGGCCGAGCGCCTCCTCGACCTTGCGCAGGCGGCGCTGCACGGTGTGCCGGTCGACTTCGAGCGCGGCGGCGGCGGTCGCCGCGTTGAAGCCGGCGGCGAAGTAGGCGCGGAGCGTCTCGCGCAGCACGGCGCCCGAGTCGCCGTGGGCGTCGAGCGGCGCCAGGTAGGTCTCGCGCAGCGAGTCGGTGAGCAGCTCGTCGCGCAGCACGGCGGCGAGCAGGGTCACCTCGCTGGCCCGGCTGAAGCGCTGCGGCCGGCGCAGCATCACCTCGCGCGCCGCCTGGGCCTCGTGGTGGGTGAGGCGCCAGCCGTCGAGGCCGTGGCGCGGCTCGCCGACGGCGACGCTGACCTCGCCGAGCACGCCGGCGGCCAGGTAGCGCTCGACCTCGGCGACGGGCAGCGGCTCGCGGCCGCCGAGCCAGGCCCAGGCGCTCTCCTCGCCGCGGCCGACGACCAGCGCCTTGCGGCTCAGCCCGGCGGCCAGCGTGCGGGCGGCCACCGGGGCGCGGGCGCCGGTGACGATCAGGCCGAGGTGCCAGACCTCGAGCTCGTAGTCGAGGCCCTCGGCGTCGTGGGGCGAGTCGCTGACGAGCAGGCGCTGCACGCGTTCGGCGAGGCGCTGGGCCGGCGAGCGGCGCAGCTGCTCGAGCTCGTCCATGTATTCGGTCGCGACGGCCGCCATCAGCCGGTCGACCTGCGGTCCCTGGGTGCGGAGCACCGGGCTGAGCGCTCCCTCGGGAAAGTGGGGCGCCTCGTCCATGATGAACTCGCTGATCATCCGGTCGCCGGCGGCGTAGCGGCGCAGGACGGTGTCGAGGCTGACCCGGTTGCGGGCGGCGCGCCGCGCCTGGGCCGCGGCCGCCTGCGGAATGCCGCCGTCCCACTCGAGGCCCCGCTCGATGCTGTTGAGCGCGTAGTCGACCGCCTCGGCGACCGTCGCCCGCAGGCCCGCCCGGTACTCGGCGTCTTCGCTTTCGGCCGGCGCGGAGAGCTCCCGGGCCGCGTCGAAGATCGCGTCTTCGAGGTCGGCTGAGCGGCGCCGCAGCCGGGCTACGAGCGCAGATCTGATCTCCTGCAGCGAGTCGTCCTCCAAAACCGCATCGGCCCCCTCTCCCTGGGACACAAGGTAGTACGCAAACTTCAGGGGTGTCAACTCGTAGCATCTGGCGCATGGAGATCCTGGTGGTCGAGGACGAGGAGGCGATCGCCGACTTCCTGGTCCGCGGGCTGGAAGCCGAGGGGCACGCGGTGCGCAGCGTCGGCGACGGGCTCGAGGGCGAGCGGCTGGCGGTCGAGGACGGCGTCGACCTGGTGATCCTCGACTGGATGCTGCCGGGGCGCGACGGGATCGAGGTGCTGAGCGCGATCCGCCGCGCGCGGCCCTCGCTGCCGGTGATCGTGCTGACCGCGCGCGACGCGGTCGCCGACCGGGTCGAGGGGCTCGACCGCGGCGCCACCGACTACATGACCAAGCCGTTCGCCTTCGAGGAGCTGGCGGCGCGGGTGCGCGCCCACCTGCGCCAGCCCGCCGGGGAGCGGGCGACCGAGCTGGAGGCGGGTGGCATCCGACTCGACCTGCTGACCCGCGAGGCGCGCCGCGACTCGCTCAGCGTGCGCCTGCCCGAGCGCGAGGCGGCGCTGCTCGCCCACCTGATGCGCCGCGCCGGCCAGGTCTGCACGCGCCGCGAGCTGCTCGCCGCAGTCTGGGGCTACGAGCACGACCCGGGCACCAACATCGTCCAGGTCTACGTCGGCTACCTGCGCCGCCGCCTCGCCCTGCCCGGCTCCCCCGCCCCGATCGAGACCGTGCGCTCGGTCGGCTACCGCCTGGCCGAACGCCCGGAGTGACGGCGGCCTGAGGTCAACGGCCGGCCCAGAGCCGGTCGACGGGCAGGGCGTGAAGGCGATCGTCCTGGGTGTAGGCACGGCTGCCGAGATGGAGCACCACGCCACCGGCGAAACGCTCGCCGAGCTCGTCGCGCAGCTTGCGCAGGCTGGCGAAGTCCTTTCCCGAGGCCCGTTCGCCGGCCTTGACCTCCACGCCGACCACGGCGCCGTCGTCTCGCTCGAGCACCAGATCGACCTCGTCCCCGTCGTGGGTGCGCCAATGGCCGGCGCGTGCGGGGACCTGCAACCAGCCGATCTGCTTGAGCAGCTCGTTGACACAGAAGGTCTCCAGCAGGTGTCCCAGCTCGGTCATCGCCTGGGGCTGCGCGGCGGCAAGCGTCGCGGTCGAGAGACGGAGCATCCGTCCCGCGAGACCGGTGTCGAAGAAGTGGACCTTCGGCTTCGACGCCGCCCTTGACCGCAGCGTCGTCCCCCAGGCGGGAAGCCTGTGGATCAGAAACGCGGCCTCGAGCAGCCGAACGTAGTTCTCCGCGGTGGAAGCCTCGATTTCGACATCCGAAGCCGCTCTGGTGACGTTCAGGACCTGGGCGGTCTGAGCGCCGAGGCGGGTGAGGAGGCGCGGCAGCTTCTCGCGCTGCCTGATGCTCGAGAGTCCGGCGACGTCCCGCTCCAGGACAAGCCCCAGGTAGTCGTCGAACCAGCGGTTGCGTACGGCGCCCTCGCCACGCGCGACGGCGAGGGGAAAACCGCCGCGAAGGATGCGCTCCGCGTACTCCTCGCGCGATGTGTTGGAAGCGCTGGCCGTGACGAGCATCTCGGGGTCGGAGACCAGATCCTCGGCAAATCGCTCCTCGGCCCCCTCGATCTCCCCCTGCGAGAGCGGCCAGAGCGTTGTCACGTGAAGGCGGCCGGTCAGCGACTGGGCCGCTTCGGGAAGGCTCGAGTAGCGGGTCGACCCGGTCAGCACGAAACGGCCCGGCCGAAGGTCCACGTTGAGCTCGGCCTTGATCGCGTCGAGGATCACCGGAGCGTGCTGGTACTCGTCGATGAAGACCGGCGACTCGGCTCGAGCGAAGGCCACCGGGCTGCTCTCGACCGCTTCGCGGGTCTCGGGATCGTCGAGGTCGATCACCTCGCGCCCCGCGGCGCTGGCCAGCGTCCGGACCAAGGTCGACTTGCCGACGGTCCTCGGGCCGTGCACCGCGACCACCGGCTCGTCGGCAAGCAGCCCTTCGACGACCGCTTTCAGGCGGCGATCGAACGTGTCGATGCTTGGGTTGGCCACCCTGGGACTATCTCATTTTCCGGAATTGGAGGATCTTGAATTCCGAAATTGGAGAAGTCCTTGCACCGAAAGTCGAGGGCTTCGAATGCCGTTTCGCGAAGGTCTTCGCGTCAGCTCGGCACGGCGTAGATCTGGCCGCCGGATTCGACGACCTTCTTCGGGGCGAGGCCGGCGGGCGGCGGGCCGGCGATCACTTCGCCGGTTTCGGCGCTGTACTCGCCGCCGTGGCAGGGGCAGACGATCACGCCGCCCTGGTAGCCGACCGTGCAACCGGCGTGGGTGCAGACCGCGCTGAAGGCCTTGAGGCCGCCTTCTTCGTCGCGGATCAGGATGTCGGGCGAGCCGTCGGCGGGGTCGCTGTAAGTGGCGGCCTGGCCCGCGGGCAGGCGCTTGGCGGGGCCGAGGCGGACGGCGCCGCTGGGGACCTGGGAGCCGCCGCCGGAGGAGGCCTGCGAGGAGGGCGATCCGCCGCCGCCGGCGCCCCCCGCGGCACCGCCGCCCGACTTCCCGGCGCCCGATCCGGCCGAGAGCGTGCGCGCCGCCGTGTAGGAGCCCTTGGCGAGGGTCGAGATCCCGGCGATCGCCACAGCCATGCCGGCGAACTCGGCGAGCAGGACGCGCCGCGTGGTTGCCGGCTCAGGCAGCGGCTCGCCGGCTTGCGGCGGTCGCAGCCGGGTGCGCTTGGCGAGCTCGCGCGAGCCGCGCTCGGTGAGGTTGTCGAGGGCGGGCTGACCCTCGGCGCCGGCCAGCACGAGGGGCAGCCAGGCGAAGGTGAAGACCAGGTCGGGGCCGAGGAAGTAGGGCGTGGTGTGCCAGCTGGCGGTGAGAAAGAGGAGGAAGTTGAGCGCCATGCCGCCGGCCGCCGCGACCCGCGTGAAGAGCCCGGCGGTGGCGAGCAGGCCGATCAGTATCTCGGTGACGGCGACGCCGATCCCGGCCAGCTCGGGGTGCGGCAGAGCGAAGGTGCGCAGGACGAAGCCGCCCGGGGTGCCGGCGGCGAAGCCGTGCAGCTGGGTGCCGATGTAGGTCGGCGCGCCGGCGTGCAGGAAGCCGGGGTCGCTGAGCTTCTGGACGCCGGCGTAGACGAAGGTGACGCCGAGGAAGAGGCGCAGCGGGAGCAGTGCCATCGCCGGCGATATCGAGCCTCTGCGCATCGGGTGGGAATCTCCCGCGCGCGCCTAAATCCCTGCTCAGACGGCGATGAGAGACCTCTCATCCCGCCGTTAGGCCGCGATAAGCCACCGCCTCCAGGATCGCCGCCGATGTACAGCGAGGGCAGCGCCACGGTTCGCGACGGAGTCGCCGGCAACGCCCGCCTGACGGGCGGCGCGGCGCTGGCGCTGCTCGCCCTGCTCGCCGCCGAGGGGGCGACGATCCCCTTCATCGGGCAGCTGGTCGGCCCGCACATCTTCATCGGCATGCTGCTGATCCCGCCCGTCGCGCTGAAGCTGGGCAGCACCGGCTACCGCTTCGCCCGCTACTACAGCGGCCACCCGCCCTACCGGCACAAGGGGCCTCCGGCGCTCGCCCTGCGCCTGCTGGCGCCCGGTGTCGTGCTCACCACCGTCGCCCTCTTCGCCACCGGCGTGGCGCTGGCGATCGTCGGCCCCGACGGCTCCGGCGCCGGCCCGATCAAGCTCCTGCACAAGGCGAGCTTCATCCTCTGGTTCGGCCTGATGGCGATCCACGTCCTCGGCCACCTCCTCGAGCTCCCCAGCCTCGCCCTCCCCGACTGGCGCCGCCACGGCGGCCGCGACGCGGCCCTCGCCGGCTCCGGCCTGCGCATCGCCCTGCTCGGCGCCTCCCTCCTCGCCGGCGTAGCCCTCGCCCTGGCAACGATCTCCCTAATCGCCCCCTGGACCGGCGCGACGCTCGGCGGCTGAGCCCCAAGCGCTTGCGGTGCGCTTTATCTCGTCATAGCACGGAAAAGGCGCACCGGAACGTCGAGGCTTCACCGTCCCTTGGCCCGGACTTGGCCGTTGCCTTGCCGGCCGCGGCGCAGAATCGCTCCATCCACTTCAGAAGGAGCGAACCATGAACAACCGCAGAGCGAAGCTGATGGCCGGCGCCACGGTCCTCGGACTGGGCGCCCTCGGCGGGGTCGCGATGGGCACGAACCAAGGCCTTCCGGCCGCCCAGAAGCTGGCCGCCAACGGCTCCGTCGTGACCAGCGCCAGCGGCTCGACCGCGGTACAGCCAGGACAGGCGAACGCCACCACGAGACCTCCCATAGTCACCCGCGCCAGCGGCGCCGCAGCCCCGGCCACGATCGACGACTGAGCTCCAGCCGCGGTTCCGGTGCGCTTTATCTCTTCATAGCACGGAAAACGCGCACCGGAACCGGGCCGGGGTCAGTTGTCGGCACCGGAACCGGGTGGGGCGGGTCAGTCGTCGGCGTGGCCGCCGCCGCCGCTGCCGCCGTGGTCGCCGCTGCCGTCGTCGGCGTGGTTGGGTTCGGGCGCGGGAACCGGCGCGGGCGTCGTGTAGGCGGGGGGTTCGGTCGATTCCACGGGTTCGGTCGATTCGACCGGGGGGGGCGTGCTGGGCTGGGTGGGCGACGAGTGCTTCTGGCGCCCCGGTTGGCTCTTCCCGGCGCGCGTTTGCTCGATCGCCTTCGGGGCCAGGGCGTCGCCGGCGGTCACCGGTTCGGAGGCGAGGCCGATCTGCTGGCTGGCCAGGCGGCTGGCGGCGAAGGCCACCACGGCGGCGATCAGGACTCCGAGCAGGGCAAGGCCGATCCAGCGCATCGCGGTCACGCTAGGCCACTCCCGGCAAAGGACGGGCAAAGCCGGCGGCGGCGGGGAGGGCGATGGTGGCGATGGCGCCGCCGCCCTCGCGGGGGGCGAGCGTTACCTCGCCGCCCCACTGGCGGGCGAGCTCGCGGGCTATGGAGAGGCCCAGGCCGGTGCCGCCGGGGCCCTGGCGGCCGGCGCTGCCGCGGCGGAAGCGCTCGAAGACGGCGTCCGCCTCGCCCGGCTCGAGGCCGGGGCCGCGGTCGCGGACCTCGATCCGGCCAGGTCCGGCGGCGATCTCGACGCTTGCCCCGGGCGGCGAGTAGCGCAGCGCGTTCTCGACCAGGGCGTCGAGGGCGCGGTCGAGGTCCGGCGGGGCGCACCAGGCCTCCCCCGCCCCCTCGCGCGAGGCGCCGAGCCCGACCGAACGCTCGCCGGCAAGCGCCCGCCAGCGCTCCGCCGCCCGCGCCGCCGCCTCGCCGAGGTCGACCCGCTCGCCGGGCAGTTCGTGCTCGCCGGCACGGCTGAGGACCAGCAGCTCCTCGACGATCAGCGAGAGGCGGTCGATCTCGGCCATCGCCGCCTCGAGCTCGGCGGGGTCCGGCTCGCGGCCCGGCTCGGCGAGGCCCTCGAGCCGCAGGCGCAGCCCGGTGAGCGGCGTGCGCAGCTGGTGCGAGGCGTCGGCGACGAAGTCGCGCTGGCCGCGCAGCAGGCGCTTGACCCGCTCGGTCATCTCGTTGAAGGCGCGCGCCAGCGAGCGCTGCTCGCTGCTGCCTTCGACCGCCACGGTCGCGTCGAGATCGCCGGTCGCGACCCGGCGCGCGGCCCGGTCGAGGCGGCGGATCGGCCGCGCGATCCGCGCCGCGACCACGGCGCCCGCGACCAGGCCGAAGAGCAGCACGACGCCGGCCAGCGCCGCCAGGTCGAGGATCGCCGTCTTCACCGCGCCGCTCACCGCGGAGACGCTCTGGGTGACGCGCACCGCCCCGTCGGGCCGGCCTTCGCTGAGCACCGGCGCCGAAGTGGCGAGGATCGAGGCGCCGAGCGTTTCGCTGTGGCGGGTGATCTGCTCGCCGTGGCC
>Ga0210100_1000135_pt1 | contig 14118 bp, 11 predicted proteins | sample MayberryNW_TuleB_FD_185525 | JGI IMG/M metagenome (GOLD analysis project Ga0210100, IMG submission 185525) | Wetland microbial communities from San Francisco Bay, California, USA, that impact long-term carbon sequestration - MayberryNW_TuleB_D1... | ecosystem: Environmental > Aquatic > Marine >... | reverse complement strand
GGCCCGGCGGTGCCCGCCGAGAGCTACCTGAACGTCCTCAAGATCGTCGACACGGCCAAGCAGGCCGGCGCCGAGGCGATCCACCCCGGCTACGGCTTCCTCGCCGAGAACGCCGACTTCGCCCGCGCCTGCGCCGAGGCCGGGATCGTCTGGATCGGGCCGCCGCCGGAGGCGATCGAAGCGATGGGCTCGAAGACCCGGGCGCGGGAGATCATGGCCGAGGCCGGCGTGCCGATCGTGCCGGGCTCGACCGAGGTCGCCAAAGACCTCGACGAGGCCCGCAAGCAGGCCGATGAAGCCGGCTACCCGGTCGCCTGCAAGGCGGCGGGCGGCGGCGGCGGCAAGGGCTTCCGCGTGGCGATGACGCCCGACGACCTGCAGGAGGCCTACGAAGGCTCGGCCCGCGAAGGCGAGAAGTTCTTCTCCGACTCGCGCGTCTACATCGAGCGCTACCTCGAGGACCCGCGCCACGTCGAGGTCCAGGTGCTGGCCGACGGGCACGGCAACGTGATCCACGTCGGCGAGCGCGACTGCTCCGTGCAGCGCCGTCACCAGAAGGTGATCGAGGAGGCCCCCGGTCCGCACGTCGACGAGGAGATGCGCGCCCGGATCGGCAAGATCGCCACCGACGCGGCCGCCGCGGTCGGCTACCGCGGCGCCGGCACGGTCGAGGGCATGCAGGTCGGCGACGAGTACTTCTTCCTCGAGATGAACACCCGGGTGCAGGTCGAGCACTGCGTGACCGAGATGGTCAGCGGCATCGACATCGTCCGCGAGCAGGTGCTGGTCGCCGCCGGCGAGCCGCTCTCGGTCGCCCAGGAGGACGTCGAGCTGCGCGGCTGGTCGATCGAGTGCCGGATCAACGCCGAGGCCGCCCACAAGAACTTCGCCCCCGCGCCCGGCGCGATCACGACCTACCGCGAGCCCGCCGGGCCCGGCGTGCGCGTCGACTCCGGCGTCGAGGCCGGCTCCGAGGTGACGCCGATGTACGACCCGATGGTCGCCAAGCTGATCGTCTGGGACGTCGACCGCGAGCACGCCACGCGGCGCATGCTGCGCGCCCTCGACGAGTACGAGGTCGGCGGGCTGACCACGCTGATCCCCTTCCACAAGGCGCTGCTCGCCAGCGAGCAGTGGGCAAAGGGAGAGACCTGCCGCGACCTGATGGAGGACCGCGAGTGGCTGAAGACGACCGCGCCCGAGGATGCCGCGCCGCCGGCGCCGGGGGAGGGCGGCGCCGAGCTCGTCGCCCGCGACTACAAGGTCGAGGTCTCCGGCAAGCTCTTCGAGGTCAAGGTGCTGGGCGAGGCGATCGCCGGAGGCGGCGCGCCCGCGGCCGGCGGCAAGCAGCCGCCCAAGCGCGAGCGCAAGGCCGGCGGGGCCGCCGCGGCTTCGAGCGAGTCGCTGCCCTCGCCGCTGCAGGGCACGGTGCTCAAAGTCGCGGTCGAGCAGGGCGCGACGGTCGAGGAGGGCGACCTGATCTGCGTGATCGAGGCGATGAAGATGGAGAACGAGATCGCCGCCCACCGCTCGGGCAAGGTCACCGCCCTCAAGGTCGAGCAGGGCGCCGCCGTCTCGAGCGGCGACGTGCTGGCGACGATCGAGTAGCTCGACCGAACCTCCTCCCTCCCTACACTCGGGAGCCGATGGGCCAAGCCACGGGCGCGACCGAGACCGAGGGGATGACCTGGATCGAGGGCGGCGGCTTTCGCATGGGCAGCGAGAGCTTCTACCGCGAGGAGAGCCCGGTGCGCACGGTCGAGGTCGACGGGTTCTGGATCGACTCCCACCCGGTGACGGTGCAGCAGTTCCGCCACTTCGTCAGGGATACGAAGTACGTGACGATCGCCGAGCGCCGTCCCGACCCGGCCGACTATCCCGGCGTCGATCCGCGCCTGCTGGTCGCCGGCTCGCTGGTCTTCACGCCGACCCGCGGCCCGGTGCCGCTCAGCGACTTCAGGGCCTGGTGGCAGTTCGTCCCCGGGGCCAACTGGCGCCGGCCCGAGGGTCCGGGCAGCGACGTCCGCGGCCGCGAGCGCCACCCGGTCGTCCACGTCGGCAACGAGGACGCCGCCGCCTACGCGGCCTGGGCCGGCAAGCAGCTGCCGACCGAGGCCGAGTGGGAGTTCGCCTCGCGCGGCGGCCTCGACGGAGCGCCGTTCACCTGGGGCGAGGAGGACCATGGCGGCGAGCGCCTGCTGGCCAACACCTGGCAGGGCCGCTTCCCCTGGGAGAACCTCGGCGCCTCGGGCTTCCGCGGCACCTCCCCGGTCGGCGCCTTCCCGGCCAACGGTTACGGCCTCAGCGACATGGCGGGCAACGTCTGGGAGTGGACCTCGGACTACTACGCGCCCGACCACGCCGGCGAGGCGGCGAGCCCCTGCTGCACGCCCCGCAATCCCCGAGTCGAGTCGCCCGAGCGCAGCTTTGACGTCGCCCAACCCCAGATGCGCATCCCGCGCAAGGTGATCAAGGGCGGCTCGCACCTCTGCTCGCCGAGCTACTGCCTGCGCTACCGGCCCGCCGCCCGCCAGGGCGAGGCGCTCGACACCTCCACCAGCCACATCGGCTTCCGCTGCGTGTCCCGCGCCGCCTGAGGCGCTTCCGCCGCGGCCTCAGCCGCCTTTGTGCTTTTTTTCCTTGCGTTCGAGTTCGCGTTCGCGTTCGCGCTGTTCGCGTTCGTGTTCGCGCTTCAGCTTGAGCTGCTGTTCGCGGGTCAGGGGCAGTTTCGCCGCCGGTTCGCGGCAGGTGCGGCCCGTGCAGGTCTCGAGGCGGACGAGTTCGTTGTGCAGGAAGTTGCGGATCGGGAAGAGGTTGGCTTCGCGCACCCGGTTGTTGAGCTCGTACGGGTCGGTGGTTATGTCGTAGAGCTCCTTCTCGCCGTCCGGCCATTCGATGTACTTGTAGGGGCCCAGGCGGATCCCGTAGTAGTTCTTCGGCGGGGCGATGATCGAGGCGCCGGCGCCCTTTCCGGTGCGGCGGCTGGCGCGCGCCGGTCGTTCTTCCGGCGGCGGCGTGCCCTCGCCTTCGCCTTCGACGTCGCTGCTCTGCACGAAGGACTCGAAGAGCAGCGGCCGCCGGGTGCGCAGCGAGGTGTCCTGCGCGTAGGGGAAGAGCGAGCGCCCGTCGACGCTCTTGCCGGGTTCGACGCCGGCGAGTTCGAGCACCGTCGGCGCGATGTCGATGTTGGCCGCCAGCTCGCCGGTTTCGCCGCCCGGTTTGATCCCGGGGCCGCGGATCAGCAGCGGCAGGTGGGTGGACGGCTCGTAGGCGAGGAACTTGCCGCCGATCAGGCGGTGCTCGCCGAAGAAGAAGCCGTTGTCGGAGGTGAAGATGATGTAGGTGTTGCGCAGCCGGTGCAGGGAGCCGAGCGTGTCGATGATCTGTTTGACGCCGTCGTCGACTCCGCGCAGCGCCTCCAGGCACTTGTCGTAGTAGACGCGGTAGGTGTGCAGTTCGCTCGGCGAGAGGTACGGCGCTTCGCGGATGAAGCTCGGCTTGTCGTTGACGTTGCCTTCGTCGAGCCCCTGCCCGCGGTTGTGAGGCAGCGGCGTCCCGGCGAACCAGTTGTAGTAGCGCGGCGGCGGCTCGGGCCCGGCCGGCCGGCGGAAGTCGCCGTGCGGGGTGGAGTAGTCGAGCTGCAGGTAGAAGGGCTGTTCGGCCGGGGTTTCGCGCAGTTCCTGGGTGGCGAAGTTGTCGAAGACGTCCGTCTGGTAGTAGCAGGGCTTGCCGTTGAGCGGCGCGAACGGGCACCCCGGGTCGTCGCGTTCGCCGTATTCGCGCGTCGCCCAGCTGCCGGATTCCCCGTACGGCCCTTCGACCACGCCGTTGTTGTTGAGTAGGTACCCGTAGAAGTAGTGGTCGGTGTCGGAGTTGAGCTCCGTGTGCCAGGAGCTCCATCCCGGCGGGATTTCCGTCGGGTTGCCGGGCGCTTCGCCGTAGCCGTTGAGGAACTTGCCGATGTGGATCGTGCGGTAGCCGGCGCCCTGCAGCCAGGTGGCGATGTTCTGGTTGTAGGCGCCGCGCGAGGCGAAGCCCGAGTAGCCGCCGTCGGGCTGGACGTTGCCGCGGTCGTTGTTGCTGTGCGCGTAGCGGCCGGTCAGCAGGCTGACCCGCGAGGGGGCGCAGAGCGAGTAGGAGGCGTAGTAGCGGTTGAAGGTCACGCCACGCTTGGCGATCAGGTCGAGCGTGTTGGGCATCGCGCGCAGCATCGTGCCGCCGACGCCGAGGCGGGCCGCGTAGAGCTCGTCGAGCGTCTGGTCGTCGGTCTGGATGACGACGAAGCTGGGCCGCGGACGGGCCTCGACCAGGGCCTTCGCCCTGCCCACGACCAGGGTCACGAAAAAGAGCAGCGAGAGACCGGCGACGGCGATCGTCAGCCGGGCGTAGGCACGGTTTTGCATCCCTTGCAGCCTGGTCATGTCGTTGGGGGGCGCCCCGGTTCCGAAACCGGCGCCCGCCGGGAGAGTTGCGGCCGGAACGCTAGAGATCGTTCAGGACGCGCCGAGCTTTTTCGCCGCGTCGCGGAAGTTCTTGACCGTGGCGCCGGGCGCCTTGCGGCCTTCGAGCTTCTCGTCGTGGCGGTTGACCCAGATAACCGGCACGTTCATTTTCAGCAGCGGGGCCACGTCGTTGGTGTAGTTGCAGCCGATGTGGAGCCAGCCTTTCTTGCCGCCGATGCGGCGCGCCGCCTCTTTGAAGTGGACCGGGTCGGGCTTGTAGCTGCGCACCTGCTGGGCGGTGACCACGAGGTCGAGTTCGGTGCGCAGGTGGCGGCGCGAGATGCCGAGCATTTTGTCGTCGATGTTGGAGACGATGCCGACCTCGTAGCGTTTGCCGAGCCGGTCCATCGCCGCGTTGGCCTCGCGGAAGGGCAGCCAGTAGGCGACGCTGTCGGGCAGGAACTGGGCCCGCGAGGGCTCGATTTCCCAGCCCAGCTCGCCGGCGACCTTGACGATCGTGCGGCGCAGGACCTCGGCGTAGAGCTCGTAGGAGCCGGCCATGATTTCGGCCTGGACTTCCATGAAGCGGGCGAGGAAGGGCTCGTCCTCGAAGCTGAAGCCGTCCTTCTCGGCCTCTTTGCGGCAGGCGTCGAGGATCCCTTTCTCCCAGTCGATGAGGGTGCCGTAACAGTCGGTGGTCACCCATTTGATGGTTTTCAGTGCCGGGAGCGCCATGGCGGAGGCGGCATGTTATGCGATGCGAGCGCCCCGGGCGGCGTCCCGCTCGCCGAGTCCGTTAGGCTGCCGCCCGCGCCAGCGCGGCGCGCCCCAATCCAATGGACCTCCTCGAGTACCAGGGCAAGCAGCTCTTCGCCAAGCACGGGATCGCCGTGCCCAGCGGCGAGGTCGCCGCCAGCGTCGACGACGCGGTCGCCGCCGCGGAGCGGATCGGCTACCCCTGCGCGATCAAGGCCCAGGTGCTGATCGGCGGGCGCGGCAAGGCGGGCGGCATCAAGATCGCCCAGAGTCAGGAGGAGGCGCGCGAGCACGCCGGCGCGATCCTCGGCATGGACATCGTCGGCCCGCACGGCGAGGGGCCCTTCCGCGTCGACCAGGTCTGGGTCGAGGGCGGCTCGGACATCGCCTCCGAGTACTACGCCTCGGTGATCCTCGACCGCGGCGAGAAGAGGCTGCTGGCGATGGTCTCCGCCAAGGGCGGGATGGACATCGAGGCGGTCGCCGCCGAGGACCCCGAGGCGCTGGTCAAGCGCCACATCGACCCGACCCGGCCGTTCACGGCGGAGTCGGCGCGGCCGATCGTCGAGCACGCCGGCTTCGACGAGGACGTGCGCGAGCAGGTCGCCGAGGTGCTCGCCAAGCTCGCCGAGGTCGCCGCCGCCGAGGACGCGACGCTGATCGAGGTCAACCCGCTGATCGTCACCGCCGGCCGCGAGGTCGTCGCGCTCGACGCCAAGGTGACGATCGACGGCAACGCCGTCTACCGCCACGAGGACCTGGCCGCTGTCGCCGACACCGCCGACGACCCGCAGGAGGCGATGGCCAAGGAGAAGGGCCTCACCTACGTGAAGCTCGACGGCAACGTCGGCATCCTCGCCAACGGCGCCGGGCTCTGCATGTCGACCCTCGACGTCGTCGCCCAGGCGGGCGGCGCGCCGGCCAACTTCCTCGACGCGGGCGGCGGCTCCAAGGCCGAGGCGATCGTCGACGCGCTGACCGTGATCGTCTCCGATCCGAAGGTCACCGCGATCCTCTTCAACATCTTCGGCGGCATCACCCGCTGCGACGAGATCGCCAAGGGCATCGTCACCGCTTCACAGCAGATGAACCTTCAGCTGCCGCTCGTCGTGCGGCTCGACGGCACCAACTCCGAGGAGGGGTTGAAGATCCTCGCCGAGGCCGACCTGCCGAACCTGAGCCAGGAGACGACGATGCTGGGGGCCGCGAAGCGCGTGGTCGAGCTGGCGGGAGGGAACGGCTGATGTCGATCATCGTCGGCGAGGAGACGAAGCTGGTCGTCTCGGGGCTGACCGGCCGCGAGGGCTCCTTCCACGGGCTGCGCAACCAGGCCTACGGGACCTACCTGGCGGCCGGCGTGACACCGGGCAAGGGCGGCCAGGACGTCGAGGGCGTGCCGATCTTCGACTCGATCTCCGAAGCGGTCTCCGAGCGCGGCGCCAACACCTCGATGATCTTCGTCCCGGCGCGCTTCGCGGCGCCGGCGATCGACGAGGCGATCGAGTCGGGCGTGCACACGGTGATCGCGATCACCGAGGGGATCCCGGTGCTCGACATGCTGAAGACCTACTGGAAGGCCAGGGAGGCCGGCGTGCGGCTGCTCGGCCCGAACTGCCCGGGCGCGCTCTCGCCCGGCAAGGCCAACGTCGGCATCATCCCCGCCCAGTTCTTCGACCCGGGCCCGATCGGCGTCGTCTCCAAGTCGGGGACGCTCACCTATCAGATCGGCAACGAGTTGAAGCAGGCCGGGACCGGCAACTCCTCGATCGTCGGGATCGGCGGCGACCCGATCATCGGCTCGGACTTCATCGACATTCTCGAGCTCTACGAGGCCGATCCGGAGACCGAGTTGATCGTGATGGTCGGCGAGATCGGCGGCGACGCCGAGGAGCGCGCCGCCGAGTTCATCGCCGCCGAGATCTCCAAGCCGGTGGTCGCCTACATCGCCGGCTTCACCGCTCCGCCCGGCAAGCAGATGGGCCACGCCGGGGCGATCATCTCCGGCTCCTCGGGCACCGCCCAGGCGAAGAAGGACGCGCTCGAAGCGAAGGGCGTGCGGGTCGGCGAAAGCCCGACCGAGACGGCGCGGATCGCCGTCGAAGTGCTGCGCGGCTGAGCGGCCGCGACGCTCCCGCTTGACGCCGTCCGCCGCGTCGGCTACTAACTCATGTCGTGGAGTTGGGGATAACCGCCGCGAACGAGCGCCCTGTGCGCCTCACGGTCAGCGATGACCTGCGCCGCGGGCACGGCAGCGTCTTCTTCCGCTTCTGGTTCGCGCTGCCCTTCCTGCTCTGGCTCTCGCTCTGGGGCGTGGCCGCCTTTTTCGTGGCGATCGTCAACTGGTTCGCGACCCTGATTCAGGGGAGCTCACCTCCCGCCCTGCACGGCTTCCTGGCTCGCTTCGTGCGTCTCGGCGTGCACGTCCACGCCTATCTCTTCCTCGCCGCCGAGCAGCTGCCGCGCTTCGACGGCAGGCCCGGCTACCCGATCGACGTCGAGATCGACCCACCCGCGCGGCAGAACCGCTGGACCGTCGGCTTCCGCATCGTGCTCGTTGTGCCGGTGCTGATCCTGCTCGGCGCCTTCTTCAGCTCGGGCAGCAACTTCAACTCCACCGAAGGCGGCTTCCAGGGCGGCGGCCTGGTCTTCGCCGCCGCCTTCCTCGGCTGGTTCGTCGGCGTGGTCCGGGGGTGGATGCCGCGCGGGCTGCGCGACCTGGTTGCCTATGGGATCTCCTACGCGGCGCAGGGCTGGGCCTACATGCTGCTGCTCACCGACCGCTATCCGTCGAGCGACCCGCTGACCGCGATCGGCCCGCTCCCGGTCCGCGACGACCCGGTGGTGCTGGAGACGACCGACGACCTGGCGCGCAACCGGCTCACGGTCTTCTTCCGCCTGCTGCTGGCGATCCCGCACATCGTCTGGCTGGCCCTGTGGGGCGTCGTCGCCTTCTTCGCGGCGATCGGCAACTGGTTCGCGACCCTCTTCGGGGGCGCCGCGCCGCAGGGCCTGCACCGCTTCCTCGCCCGTTACATGCGCTACCAGGCGCACGTCGGCGCCTACGTCTATCTGGTCGGCAATCCCTTCCCCGGCTTCACCGGCGAGCAGGGCAGCTACCCGGTCGAACTTCGCATTGCCGAGCGCGCCCCCCAGAACCGCTGGAAGGTCGGCTTCCGCATCGTGCTCGCGCTGCCGGCCCTGATGATCGCCAGCGCCTACGGGACGCTGCTCTTCGCGATCGCCTTGCTCGGCTGGTTCGCCTCCCTGTTCACCGGCCGCATGCCGCTCGGCCTGCGCAACGCCGGCGCCTTGGGGCTGCGTTACTCGGCCCAGTTCTACGGCTACGTCTTCCTGGTGACCGACGCCTACCCGTACAGCGGGCCGGCGCTGGCGCCGCCGGCCGTGCCCGCGGCCGCTTGAGCAGGCGCGCACCCCGCCCCTCGCGCCCCGCCGTGCTCGCCCTGGCGGCGGGCGCCGTGCTCTGGCTCGTCGCGGCCTACGCGCTCTGGCATTCCACAGCTGCCGTGCCCGCCGGGCCCTCGCTCTCGCCGCATCGCTTCTTCAGCGACTCGTTCCTGCGCAGCTCCTCCTCCTACGAACGATTCCTGACGATCGACGGCCTGCTCGGGATGGTCGTCCTGGTCGTCGTGCTGGCGGTCTACGCGCGCCGTGGGCACCGCCTGATGGGCGAGTCGGCGGCCGGGCGCGTCGGCACGGGGATGATGCTCGGCATGCTCGGCTTCGCCGTCGTCTGGCTGGCCGAGCTGCCCTTCGGCCTGGCGGCGGTCTGGTGGGAGCGCGGCCACGACGTCTCCCACCAGGGCTACCTGGAGTGGGCGCTCGGCAGCTTCCTCAGCCTGGGCGGCACCTTCCTCTTCGTCGCCGCGGCGCTGGCGATCGCGATGGGGCTGGCCGGCTGGCTGGGGCGCTGGTGGTGGCTCGCCGCCGCGCCCGCGTTCGCCGGCCTGGCGCTGCTCTTCACCCTGCTCAGCCCCTACCTGATCCCCGACACCTCGCCGCTGCGCGGCCCGGCCCTGCGGGCCGACGCGCGGGCGCTCGCGCGCCGGGAGGGCGTCGCCGGGGCGAGGTTCGTGGTCGAGCGCGTCGACCGCTTCACCACGGCGCCCAACGCCGAGGCGACGGGCTTCGGGCCGACCAAGACCGTGGTCCTCTGGAACACGCTGCTCGGCGACGATTTCCGCCGCGCCGAGATCCGCACGGTGCTCGCCCACGAGATCGCCCACCTCGCCCACCGCGACCCGCTCAATGAGGTCGGCTGGATCGCGCTCTTCCTGCTGCCGGCGACCGGGCTGATCGAGCTGCTCACCCGGCGACGCGGCGGCCTGGCGCGCCCCGAGGCGGTGCCGGTCGCGTTGCTCGTGCTGATCGCCCTGCAACTGCTGGCGACGCCGGCGTTCAACCTCGTCTCCCGCCGGGTCGAGGCCTCGGCCGACTGGTCCGCGGTCGAAGCGACCCACGAGCCGGCGGCGGCGCGCGCCGCCTTCCGCCGGCTGAGCACCACCAGCAAAGGCTCCCCAGACCCGCCCGCCTGGTCGCAGCTGCTCTACGGCACCCACCCGACGATCATGCAGCGGATCGAGATGACCTACGCCTGGGAACGCGCCCACCCCTGAGCCGCCCGGCAGCGTTTCCGGTGCGCCTTTTCCCTTCCACAGGGTGCAAAGGCGCACCGGAAGGAGGCCGGCGCGGCGCGGGCGTTGCTAGGGTCGGGGCCGATGGCCGCTGACACGATCTCCTTTGCCCGCGGGGCGCCGAGCGCCGACATCCTGCCGCGCGAGGCGGTGGCCGAGGCCGCCGCGATCGCCCTGGAGCAGGACTGGGAACGGGCGCTCTCCTACGGCACCGGGATCGGGCATCCGGGGCTCTGCGAGTGGATCGCCGAGCGGCACGGCGGGCTCGACGCCGGCCAGGCGATGGTCGCCAACGGCTCGCTCGAGGCGGGGGCGATGCTCTTCGAGCATCTGCTCGAGCCCGGCGACCGGGTGATCGTCGAGCAGCCGACCTACGACCGCACGCTGCTGATGCTGCAGCGGCTCGGGGTCGAGCTGGTGCCGGTGCGGCTCGAGGCCGACGGGCTGGACGTCGCCCAGCTGGAGGCGGCGCTCGCCGAGGGGCCGGTGAAGCTCGCCCACGTGATCCCCAACTTCCACAACCCGGCGGGCTGCACGCTCTCGGCGGAGAAGCGCGTGCGGCTGGTCGAGCTCGCCGCCGAGCACGGCTTCTGGATCTTCGAGGACGACCCCTACCGCGAGCTGCCCTTCGAGGGTGAGGCGCTGCAGACGATGCTCTCGATGGACCGCGCCGACCGCGTCGTCCACGCCTCCTCCTTCTCGAAGACGGTCAGTCCCGGCGTGCGCGTTGGCTACCTGGCCGGGCCGGCCGGGGAGATCGCGAAGCTCGCCAAGCGCGCCAACGAGACCTACATCTCGCCCAACATGCTGGCCGAGGCGGTCGTGTTGGAGCTCTGCAGGTCGGGTGGCCTGGACCGCAACATCGAGTTCGTCAAGGGGGCGCTGCGCGACCGCCGCGACGCCCTGGTCGGGGCGCTGCGCGAGCAGCTTCCCGAGGCCGAGTTCGTCGTCCCCGGCGGCGGCTACTTCCTCTGGCTCGACCTCGCCGAGGGCACCGACACCTCGGCCCTGCTGGCCGAGGCCAAGGGCGAGGGCGTCGCCTTCGTCGCCGGGCCCGACTTCATGATCGAGGGCGGCGAGCACAGCCTGCGCCTCTCCTTCGCCAGCGTGCCGCCGGAGCGGATCCCGGAGGGCGTGGCGCGCATCGCAAAGGCGCTGGACCGGATCCGCGCCGGCTCGCCCGCCTGAGCTGATCTGTCAGCGGCCGTAGCGGTCGCCGCTGCCCGAGAGGACCAGCTGGTCGGGGATCGTCGCGCGGGGCGGCGGCGCCGGGTCGGCGCGCACCGAGACGGTCTCGGCGACGCTGCGCGAGACGCGGTGGCTGCCCTCGGCGGAGGCGATCGTCACGCCCTCCTCGCCGGAGCTCTCGACCGCTCCCTCGAGGCCCGGGTACAGGCCGGCGTCCTTGAGGTAGTGGAGCAGCTCCTCGGCCTCGTTCTCGAAGCGCAGCACGACGACCCCTGCGCCGGGCTCGACGTCGGCCAGCAGCGAGCCGGTCTCGCGCGCGCCCTCGACGATCGGGTGGCCGTGCGGGCAGGTGGTCGCGTCGCCGATCGCGGCGCGCATGCGCTCCTCGAGCACCGGCGACATCGCGTGCTCGATCCGCTCCGCCTCCTCGTGCACCTCGTCCCAGGGGATGCCGAGCACGTCGGTGAGGAAGCGCTCGATCATCCGGTGGCGGCGGACGATGTGGCTGGCGTGCTCGCGCCCGGACCCGGTGAACTCGAGCGACTTGTCGGGCTTGCGCTCGACGTAGCCGTCGTCGACGAGCCGGCCGATCATCTCGTGCACGGTGGGCGGCGAGAGCTGCATCGCGCGGGCGATGTTCGCCCCGGTCATCGGCAGCCCGGCCTCCTCCAGCCAGAACATGATCTCCAGGTACTCCTGCTCGGCGACGGTCGCGCTCTGCGACGACACGGCTTCTCCTCGGGTCGGTTGCGGGGCCGACCGATCTTAGCCTGCGGCCCGCGGTCGGCAGCGGGGCCCGCCGCCGTCGGAGGTCAGCCTGGCGGGCTAGCGGAATTAGGCTACCCTAATGGCAATGCTGGAAGCCGCGAAGAGCTCCCTACGGCGCCGCTGGCCCCTCTACCTCGCCGCCGGCGGGGCGGGGCTGCTGCTCTGGAGCGCGCTCAGCGCCAGCGGCGGGACCCCCGATCCTACCGCGAGCTCGCATCTGAGCCACGGCGCCGTCGTCGTCGACAGCGGCCTGCTCGTCTTCCGCGAGGGCCTCGAGACGATCCTCGTGCTCGCCGCGGTGACCGCCAGCATGATGGGCGCGACCGCCGCCTACCGCAAGCCGATCGGCGCCGGCGCCGGGATCGGATTCGGGGCGACCGTCGTGACCTGGTTCGTCGCCGCCTGGGCGATCGGACAGCTGGGCGGCGGCGGCCTCGCGGTGCAGGCGGCGACCGGGCTGCTCGCGGTGGTCGTCCTGCTGGTGGTGATGAACTGGTTCTTCCACAAGGTCTACTGGACCGGCTGGATCTCGAGCCACAACCGGCGCCGCAAGCGGATCCTCGACCGAGCCGGGATCGACGGGCGGCGGGCGACGATGATCGGCCTCGTGCTGCTCGGGCTCACCTCGGTCTACCGCGAGGGCTTCGAGGTCGTCCTCTTCCTCCAGAACCTGCGGATCGGCTACGGCGACGGGGTCGTGCTCGAGGGGGTGGCGATCGGCCTGGCGCTGACGCTCGCGGTCGGCGCGCTCACCTTCCTCGCCCACCACAAGCTCCACTACAAGCGGATGCTGGTGGTGACCGGGGTGCTGCTTGGCGTCGTGCTGATCGTCATGGTCGGCGAGAGCGTCCAGGAGATGCAGCTGGCCGGCTGGCTGCCGACGACGACCCTGCCGCTGGCGATCCCCGGCTGGGTCGGCCTCTGGTTCGCGATCTTCCCGACGCTCGAGGGGCTGGTCGCGCAGCTGCTCGCCGCGGCCCTGGTGATCGGCTCCTACTACGGGGCCGAGTACGTGCGGGTGCGCCGCCCGCGGGCACGCGGCAAGCGCGTCGCGCAGCGGCCCGAGGCGCCGCCGGCGCCGCCGCTGGGCGCGGTTCAGCGCCTCTCGACCAGCGTCGAGACGACCGCCTCGTAGAAGCCGTCGCCCATCGCGCCCTCGGTGACGGTGACGTTGTCCCAGGCGGGCAGCGCCGCGCGCAGGCCGGGGTCGCGCTCGGGGCCGTTGGCGACGACGAAGAAGCGGCCCACCGCGGCGGCGACCTCGAGGTCCTCGACCGAGTCGCCGACCGCGATGCAATCGGCCGGGTCGTAGCCGCGGGCGCGGGCATGGGCGGCGACGGCGCCCGCCTTGCTGACCGGCTTGGGGACCAGGTGGTAGGCGTGCGTGGGGCCCTCGACCGCGGGCATCTCACGGCCGATCGCGCCGTTGTCTAGCAGCCGCAGGTCGTCGTGGCCCTCGGACTCGAGCAGCCGGTTGGCCTCCTCGACGTCGACCTTGCCGCGGAAGAGATGGGAGAGGACGCGGCCGTGGTGCCAGGGCGCGTGGTACTCGAGCCGTCCCTCGAAATGTGCGAAGAGCAGCTTCGGGATGCCGCGCTGCTCGATCTTCTCGTAGACCGTGCCGTCCTCGTCGGGGACCAGCTCGCCGGTCAGCAGCGTCGTCTCGCCGTCGATCGCGAAGGCGCAGCCGGCCTCGTAGATGTAGGAGGTCTGGCCCATCAGGCGAGCCGCCTCGTGCACCTGCGGCTCGCGCCGTCCCGACATGATCGTCACCTCGACCCCAGCCCGGTGGCAGGCCTCCAGTCCCCGAGCCTGGGCCAGCGAGAAGCCCCCCTCGGCGTCGCGGAAGAGGGAGGAACGGTGGCCGAGCAGGGTTCCGTCGAGGTCGGTGTAGACGCAGCGCAGGGGCATCGGGGCGGTCGTTACCGTAGCCGGATGATCTGGCGTCTTGCCGACCGCGCGCTCGACCTGGCCCAGCCGGTGGGGGCGGGGATCGTCAACGTGACCGCCGACTCGATGTTCGAGGGGGCGCGGAGCGGGACGCCGGAGCGGGCGGTGCGCGACGGGCTGGCGCTGGTCGAGGCGGGCTTCGGGATGCTCGACGTGGGGGCGGTGGCGGCGAAAGCCGGACCGCCGGTGCCGGTCGAGGTCGAGGCGGCGGCGCTCGCCCCGGCGATCGAGGGGCTGGCGGGGGCCGGCGTGCCGGTCAGCGCCGACACCTTCTCGGTCGAGGTGGCGCGGGCGGCGCTGGGCGCCGGTGCGGCGGCGGTCAACGACATCTCGGGCGGCTGCGACGAGATGTTCGAGCTGGT
>Ga0210100_1000134_pt1 | contig 14138 bp, 13 predicted proteins | sample MayberryNW_TuleB_FD_185525 | JGI IMG/M metagenome (GOLD analysis project Ga0210100, IMG submission 185525) | Wetland microbial communities from San Francisco Bay, California, USA, that impact long-term carbon sequestration - MayberryNW_TuleB_D1... | ecosystem: Environmental > Aquatic > Marine >... | reverse complement strand
GACCGCGCGGGCGATGCCGAAGTCGGTCAGCTTCACGGTCATCTCGCCGCCGCCGACCGGGCCGCCGACGATCATCAGGTTGCCCGGCTTGACGTCGCGGTGGATGATCCCCCGCCGGTGGGCGTAGTCGAGCCCGGAGCAGGCCTGGGCGCCGATCTCCGCCGTGGTCTCGGCGTCGAGCGGTCCGTGCCGCTGGAGGATCTGCGCTCCGGAGCGGCCCTCGACGTACTCCATGACGATGTAGTGGCGGCCCGCGTCGATCCCGGTGTCGTAGACCTGGACGATATTCGGGTGGATCAGCTTCGCCACCGCGAGCGCCTCGCGGCGGAAGCGGGCGACGAAGCGCTCGTCGTCGGAGAGGTGCTCGGCGAGGATCTTGACCGCGACCGTGCGCTCCAGCGTCAGGTCGGTCGCCATGTGCACGCTCGACATGCCGCCCGAGCCGAGCCGCTCGCCGATCTCGTAGCGGCCTGAGAGGGTCCCCGAGGCCATCAGCCGCCCCCCGGCCCCGCCGGTTCGCCCGCGCTGACGCCGCCCGAGCCCCCGCCGCCTTCGCTCGGGGGCGCCGGAGTCGTCGGCGGTTCGGCCGTTTCTTCTTTTTCGGGCGGCGCCTGTTCGTGTTCTTCGCGCTTCTGCTGCTGTTCTTCTTCGCGTTCCTGCTGAGCTTCTTCGGCTTCGCGTTCCCTTTCCGCCTTCTTTTCCTGGCCCGGGGGCAGCCGTTCTTCCTCTTCGGTCGTCGTCGCTTCCGTGGGCGGTTCGGTGGTTTCGGCTTCCGTTTCGCTGCATTCCGTGACGACTTCGTTGAGGCGCGCGGCGCCCGCTTCGAGCGCCTGCTTCAGCTTCGGGTCGACGCCGGTCAGCGATTCCACCTGGGCGCTGACTTCCTGCGCCTCGTTGGCGGCGCCCACGCATTCGCCTTCGCCGGCCAGCTGCTCGACCGCGTCGAGGTTTTCGGTGATTTCGCGCGCCGTCGAGCCGGGCAGAAGCTTCGCGTTTTCGCCCCCTCCGCAGGAGGCGAGCGCGAGGGCGGCGGCGCAGCCCAGGGCGAGGGCCAGCGCGAGGCTTGCGGGTCGGCGCATCGCAGCGAGTCTAGAGAACGCCCTCCGGGGCGGATTTCGCCTGCATTTGCGCGTCATTGGCCGGTGTAGAGACGGTCGGCTAGGCGGCGCGGCAGGCCCGCCGCGCGGATCGGCGAGGCGGCGCGCTCGATGTCGTAGGGGACGCGGTGGAAGCGGGCGGTGAGCTCCTCGGTGTCGAGCTCCAGCCAGGCGGCGCGCGGGTCGCCGTCGCGCGGCTGCCCGGCGCTGCCGGGATTGACCAGCCAGCTGCCCTCGCCGAGGTCGAGCAGGGTGCCGTCGCCCGCCTGGGCGCCGCGCGTCTCCGCGGCGCCCGCGTCCGCCGGCCGGCTGAAGAAGAGGGCGACGTGGGAGTGGCCGATCAGCCCGATCGGCTGCGGGTTGGCGTCGATTCCCGCGTCGGCCTGTTCGCCGGAGAGGACGTACTCCCAGACCGGGTCGCGGGGCGAGGCGTGGAAGAGGCCGACCGCCTCGCGCGCGCCGCTCGGCGCCAGCCCGCGCAGGAACTCGAGGGTGCGCTCGGCGACGTTCTCCCGCGTCCACTCGACCGCGACCGCCGCCGATTCGGAGAACGAGCCGATCTCGAGCTCGCCGAGCACCGCGAGGTCGTGGTTGCCGACCAGGCAGACGGCGCAGCGCTCGCGCACCAGATCGGCGCAGGCGTCCGGCTCGACCCCGTAGCCGACCACGTCGCCGAGGCACCAGACCTCGTCGACGCCGGCCGCATCCGTGGCCGCCAGCACCGCCTCGAGGGCGGGCAGGTTGGCGTGTATGTCGGTGACAGCGGCGATCCGCACCTCGGCCAATCTACTTCGCCCTCCGTCCCTCCATACGATGCGCACGACGATGGCAACCGCCGACCCGATCGCCGAGCTGCACTCCGCCGTGGACGCCGCCGCCCTCGCCCTGCGCGGCGGCGAGCCCACCGGGCCGGAGCCGACTCTGGAGCGCCCGCCGAAGCCGGAGCTGGGCGATTACAGCTCCAACGCGGCGATGCTGCTCGCCGCGCCGCTCGGCGAAAGCCCGCGCGAGGTCGCCGCCCGGCTCGCCGCCGAGCTCGCCGCGCAGCTGGGGGAGGGGACCGTCGAGCGGGTCGAGGTCGCCGGCCCCGGCTTCGTCAACGTCTTCCTCGCCGAGCCCTGGTACCGGCGTGCGATGGCCGGCCTGGCGGCCGCCGGCGAGGCGCTCGGGCCGGCCCCGACCGGCTCCCCCGAGCGCGTCCTGGTCGAGTTCGTCTCCGCCAACCCGACCGGGCCCCTGCACGTCGGCGGCGGCCGCCACGCCGCCTACGGCGACTCGCTGGTGCGGCTGCTCGAGGCCGCGGGTCACGAGGTCGAGCGCGAGTTCTACGTCAACGACGCCGGCGGCCAGGTGGGCCGCTTTGCCGCCTCGATCCGCGCCCGGATGCGCGGCGAGCCGCTGCCCGAGGACGGCTACGAAGGCGAGTACGTGCGCGATCTGGGCGAGCGGATCGCGGCCGAGGGCATCGACTCCGGCGACCTCGAGGCGCTCGGCGAGCGCGGCGTCGAGCTGATCCTCAAGCAGGTGCGGGCGACGCTCGACCGCTTCGGCGTGCGCTTCGACAGCTGGTTCTCCGAGCGCGACCTCTACAGCCGCGGCGAGGTCGAGTCCGCTCTCGAGCAGCTCGATCGCGCCGGCCACACCTACCGCAGCGAAGAGGCGCTCTGGCTGCGGACGACGACCTTCGGCGACGACAAGGACCGGGTGCTGATCCGCGCCAACGGGGAACCGACCTACCTCGCCGCCGACGTCGCCTACCACTGGGACAAGCTCGAGCGCGGCTTTGGCCGGCTGATCGACGTGCTCGGCGCCGACCACCACGGCTACGTCGCCCGCCTGCGCGCCGCGATCGCCGGTCTCGGCGCCGACCCGGAGCGCTTCGAGGCGCTGATCATGCGGCTCGTGCACGTCGTCGAAAGCGGCGAGCGGGTGCAGATGTCGAAGCGCAGCGGCGACTTCGTCGGCCTCGACGAGCTGCTCGACCAGATCGGCGTCGACGCGGCGCGCTGGTTCATGCTCTGGCGCAGCCATGACACCGAAGTCGACCTCGACGTCGAGCTCGCCCGGCGCCAGTCCAACGACAACCCGGTCTACTACGTGCAGTACGCGCACGCGCGGATCGCCAGCATCCTGCGCAAGGCCCGCCTGGAGCCGGCCGAGGCGGCGGCGGGCGCGGGGACCGAGACCCCGGACGTCGCGCTGGAGCCGGCCGAGCGCGAGCTGGTCAAGCGGCTGCTCGAGTTTCCCGAGGAGGTGCGCGAGGCCGCCGCGCGCCGCGCTCCGCACCGGATATGCACCTACGCGACCGCAGTCGCCGCCGACTTCCACGCCTTCTACCGCGACTGTCAGGTGGTCGGCGCCGAGGGTGACGGCGTCGAACGCTCGCGCCTGGCACTGTGCCTGCTGACGATGCGCACGATCGCCGCCAGTCTCGGCCTGCTCGGGATCTCCGCCCCGGAGCGGATGTGATGCTGGGACGCCGCGCCAAGCCGACGGTCCTGGCGGAGGTCCCGGCCGCCGACGGCGACGGCCCGCGGCCGGGCGCCCTCGGCCGCGAGGCGCTCGCCGCCTACACGCGGCTGGCGGGCGACCTGGCCGGAGCCGGGCCGCTGCTGATCAGCGGCCCGCGGCGCGCCGGCGCGGCGATCGGCATCGCGGCGGCCGCGACGGCGAGCGGCCAGCGGGTCGCGCTGCTCGAGTGCGACCTCGCCGAGCCCTCGCTGGCCGGCGTGCTCGGCCTCTCGGCAACCCCCGGCCTGCACGAGTACCTGCGCGAGCAGTCCTCGCCGCCGGGGATCCTTCAGTCGCTGGTCCTCGCCGGCCCCGCCTCCGGCCGGGCGAGCGAGCCGCTGGCGGTGATCGTCGCCGGCGAGCCCGAGCCCAAGCCGGTCGCCCTGATCGACTCCGACGCCTGCGATCACGCGCTCCGGCGGCTGCGCAAGGCCTACGAGACGCTGGTCATCGTCGGCCCGGGGCTCGACGAAGACCCCGACTCGCTCCGCGCCCTCGCCGAACAGGCCGGCACGACGATCGTCGCCGGCCGCCGCTCCGACCTGCCCAAGCGCCCGCCGATCGAGGTCTCCGGCCTCGTCCTCGTCGACTGATCAGAGGTCGTAGCGCTTCAGGTCGGCCTCGAGCCGGGCGGCATCCTCGTCCGCGGGGCCGTCGCGGCTGGTACCCGGCGGCGCCGGCGAATCGCCGGCCCGGCGCCAGCGGACAACGCTGAAGGCGAGGGCGACTATCGCGATCAGCAGGGCGACGATCGGCACCAGGTAGGCGGAGAGGTCGAAGCCGCTGGCCTTGGGCAGGGCGAGCACCTCGGGCCCGTACTGGGCGACGAGCGCGTCCTTGACCTGCTGCTTGCCGCGGCCTTCGGCGACCAGCTTGGCGACGAAGACCTTCTCGCGCTGGGCCTGCGGCGATTCGGCCAGTTCGAGCAGCGTGCCGCAGACCGGGCACATCACTTCGCCTTCGATCGCGTTGACGGTCGTCTTCGGGGTGGCGGCGCCGGCGGCCGCGGCGCTCAGGCCGAGGACCAGCGCGACGCCAAGAGCCGCCCAGCGCCCGCTCCGGTGCGCCTTATCCCCGTATGGGGTGGCAAAGGACCACCGGAACCTCATCGTTGCCCTTCGATCGGCGGCAGGAACTGTTCGCGCAGGATCCGCTCGTCGACCTCGCCGCGCCAGATCACCGCCAGGCGGCCCTTCGGGTCGACGAGGAAGTTCTCCGGCACGCCGTTCGAGCCGAAGGCGGCGGTGCGTTCGTCGCCGATCGAGCGCAGCTCCGGGAAGGTCGTGCCGTGCTTGCGCAGGAAGGCGACGGCGTCGTCGCGGTTGTCCTGCACGTTGATGCCGAGCACGGTCGCGTTGTGTCGCCGCTCGCGCCGGTAGAAGCGCTCCAACAGGGGCGCCTCTTCCCCGCAGGGGCCGCACCAGGAGGCCCAGAGGTTGACCAGCACCCAGTGGCCGCGGTAGTCGGCGATCGAGGCGCGGCCGGGTCCGGGCAGCCTGGGCAGCACCTTGTCGGGCACCGGGTCGCCGACCGAGATCTTCGTCGTGCCCTTGCTGAGCAGGCCGTAGGTGAGCAGGCCGACGACGGCGAGCACGCCGAGAACGGCGAGGAATGTGCGGGTGCTCACCGGTGGCCGCGGTCCTTGACGCTTCGCATAGCTGCAAACTTATGCATATGGGCCACGCGCATGCTCACGGGGGTCACGCCCACGCCGGCCACGGCCATGGCCACGGGGTCAGCGAGGACGCCAGCCAGGGCAAGCTGGCGATCGCCCTCGGCCTGATCGTCGGCTTCATGGCGGTCGAGGTGGCGGTCGGCGTCGCCACCTCCTCGCTGGCGCTGCTCTCCGACGCCGCCCACATGCTCACCGACGCGGCGGCGATCGGCCTGGCGCTGGTCGCCCTGCGGCTCGCCCGGCGCCCGGCGGGCGGGAGCTTCACCTTCGGACTCAAACGCGCCGAGATCCTCTCCGCCCAGTTCAACGGCGCGACCCTGGCGGTGCTCGGCACGCTGATCGTCGTCGAGGGCGTGACCCGCCTGATCGACCCGCCCGACGTCCCCGGCGCGCCGCTGCTGATCGTCGCCCTGGTCGGCGTCGCGGTCAACCTGGCGGCCACCTGGCAGCTCTCGCAGGCGAACCGCGAAAGCCTCAACGTCGAGGGCGCCTTCCAGCACATCCTCACCGACCTCGCCGCCTTCGTCGCCACCGCGATCGCCGGCCTCATCATCATCCTCACCGGCTTTCACCGCGCCGACGGGATCGCCGCGCTGATCGTCGCCGCGATCATGCTGCGCGCCGCCTACGGCCTGCTGCGCGACTCCGGCCGCATCCTGCTCGAGGCCGCCCCGCAGGGCATCGACCCCGAAGAGGTCGGCAGGGCGATGGCTGCCGAGCCCGGCGTCGTCGAGGTCCACGACCTGCACCTCTGGGAGGTCAGCTCCGGCTTCCCGGCCCTCGCCGCCCACGTCATGGTCGGCGAAGAGGTCGACTGCCACCGCCGCCGCTTCGAGCTCGAGCAGATGCTCAAAGAGCGCTTCGGCCTCGACCACACCACCCTCCAGGTGGACCACGCCCAAACCCGTCCCCTCCAGGTCCAAGGGACGACCGAGGCCCGCGGAATCAGCCCGCCGGGCGACGCACGCGTCGCGCCACGTTGAACCGCCAGACGGCCGGCGAGCGATCGGTCGCTCCGGCCGGAACGCGGGCCTTCACGCGGAAGACGTGGCGGCCGGGACTGAGGCGCGGCGCGGTGAAAGGGGAGCGGCAGGGGCTGAAGCGCCGGCGGTCGAGCTTGCAGAGGAAGCGCGCGCCGGGGAGGTTGGAGCTGAAGCGGAATGTGGGGGTGCGGTCGCGGGTCACCCGGCCGGGATGCCGGCCGAGCCTGGTCTGGGGAGGCCTGGCTCGCCCGGCTTCCCCGCCCTTGCCCTGGCCGGGCGCGGGGTAGCCGCTTTCGGTCGTGCCCTGAGAGGCGCAGGCATGCTCGCTCGGGGCCACCGAGTTCGGGCGCGGCGCCGGGAACACGTCGGCGAAGTCGGCGGCGCTGCTATCGGTGTCGTCGCCCGCCTCGAGCAGGGTGGAACAGCCTGGGGCGATCGTGCGGCGCAGCGCCATCCCGTCGGGGATGCCGAGCGGGTCCGCCGGCGAGCCGGTGGGGGAGAGGGCGGAGCCGTGAAAGCTCCCCCATGAGACGCAGTCGAGCGTGTCCCAGCAGACCGCGCCGCCGCCGGGGTCGAGGCTGCCGCCCGGCATGCCGGTGTCGGCGGCGATCCCGAACTGCGATTCCGCCGCCGGGGTGGCGGCCACCAGCGTGCTCTGGTTGGCGGCGTTCGGCACGTTGGCGCCGAAGCTGGCGCTCGCGACCTGCGCGCCCGCCGCGTCGAAGAAGTCGAGCGAGTGGCCGGCGACGAGGTTCTGCCCCGCCGCGTACATCTCCAGCTCCACGTATTCGGCTTCCGGGCTGGCGCTCGATCCCGGGTAGACCTCGCGGATCTTCATCAGGTGGAAGGTCGCCAGGGCGGGAGCGGGGCTGAGCGCGAGAGCGACCGCGGCCGGCGCCACGGCGAGGCAGAGGGCGGCGAGTCGCGACCTCATCGCGATCCCCGGCGATGGCGATGACGGTGGCGATGCATGTGCTTGCCGCCGCGCACGCAACGCTTGCGATGGTGGTGGCCATGGCGGCACCGGCGGCGCCGATGGTGGCGACGGTGTGGGGCCGGCGCGGCGGGCGCAAGCGCTTCGGGCAGGGGCGGCGCGAGCGACGGCGCGGGGATCGCCGCCGCCGGGATCTCGACGTCGAAGCTGTAGCCGGCGGGGGTCGGGTCGACGTTGCCGCTAGGGTCGATCGCCCGCACCTCGAAGCTGTGCGGGCCGTCGGCGAGGCCGCCGTAGGAGGCGCCTGCCGCCGGGCAGGCGGAGAAGCCTGCGCCGTCGAGCTCGCATTCGAAGCTCGAGTCAGGCTCGTTGGATTTGTAGGAGAAGGCGGCGGTCGAGCTTTCGCTCGGGACGGGCGGCCCCGAGAGGATCGTCGTCTCGGGTGGCGTCGTGTCGGCGAGCGAGTTGTCGACCGTCCATTCGAAGGACGCCGCCGACCCCTGGTTGCCGGCGGGGTCGGTGGCCCGCACCGCGAAGGCGTAGCGGCTGTCGGCGAGGCCGGTGTAGGTCTTGCCGGTTGAGGGGCAGGTGGAGAAGCTGTCGGCCGCGCCTTCGGCGGCGAGGCTGCATTCGAACGTCGAGCCACTCTCGCTGGAGTGATAGGCGAACGCGGCGCTCGCGCCCGGGCTGGGATCGGCCGGGTGGCTGTCGATCGTCGCCGCCGGCGGCGTGGTGTCGATCCGCCAGCCGTAGGAAGCCGCGGCGCCGAGCACTTCTCCGGCGCCCCGTCCCCGCACCTGGAAGGTGTGGCTGCCCTCGGCAAGCGGGCCGGCGTATTCGACCCCGCTCGCCGGGCACGGTTCGAAGGCGCCCGCGTCCAGCTTGCATTCGAAGCTCGCGCCGGTCGGGGTCGAGTGGTAGGTGAACGAGGCGCCGGTCGATTTCGTCGGGTTGGCGGGCTTCGAGTCGATCGTCGTCGCCGGCCCGGTGCAGGGCGCCTCGACGATCGCGCTGGAGTTGTCGCGGGGGCTCGGGGTCGCCTCGGAGAAGTCGGTGGCGCTGTCGTTGCTGTCGTCGCCTTCCTCGAGCAGGGTCGGGCAGCCGGGCGCGATCGTGCGCCGCAGCGCCATCCCGTCGGGGACGCCAAGCGGGTCCGCCGGCGAGCCGGAGGCCGACGGCGTCGTGCCGGAGAAATCGCCCCAGGAGAGGCAGTCGATCGAGCCCGCCCAGCAGGCCGCGCCGCCCGCCGGCGAGATGCCGATGCCCGAGACGCCGAGGTCCGGCGCCACCCCGAAGGCGCTCTGCACGCCGCTGTCGCCGATCAGGATCGTCTGCTGGTTGGCCGCGTTGGCGACGTCGGAGGAGAAGGTGAAGGTGCCGGTGAGCGTGCCGGCGGCGTCGTAGACGGTGAGCGCGTGGCCTTCGACCAGATCCTGCCCCGCCGCGTACATCTGCAGCTCGACGTATCCGGAGGTGGGGTGCGCCGCCGAGCCCGGATAGACCTCGCGGATCCTCATCAGGTGGAAGGTGGCCTGGGCGCCGGGCGCCCAGGCGAGCGCCGCCACGAGCGCGGCGAGCGCGGCTGTCGCGAGACGACGTCTCCCCATCGCCCCTGCCTACGGATGGGCCGGCGGCTGGGTTCAAGGCGTCGCTGCCGCGCCACAACCGTCTCCCGTGAAGCGGGCGGGCTGGCGCTCGCCGCCGGGCGCCTACTCGCCGGCGACGTCGCGACGCAGGAAAGCGACCAGCGCGACGGCCAGCGCCGGCAGCGCGTAGAGGGAGCAGACCCAGAGCGCGCGCAGGATCGGCGCCCAGTCGACCGGCACGCGCAGGAAGCCCTGCCAGTCCTGGAACTGGGTGCTGAGCAGGTAGGGCTGCAGGCCGCCGAGGCCGGGAAGGATGCCGATCAGCTGCAGCAGCAGCGAGAACATCAGGGTGCCGACGATCGCCGCGGCGCTGTTGCGAAAGACGGTCGAGAAGAGCAGCCCGATGCTGGCCACGGCGAGGATCGGCAGCAGGTAGACGGCGAGGCTGGCGCCGACCAGCACCAGGCCGTGCGAGGCCGAGACCCGGGTGCCCGAGAGCGTGACGATCGGGCTGTAGCCGGAGGCGACGATCCCGGCGAGCAGGGCGACGACGCCGCTGAGGAGGATCGCGGCGACCGCGTAGGTGCCCGCCGCCAGCGCCTTGCCGGCGAACACCTGCTGGCGCTCGACCGAGCGGGTGAAGATCGTCTTCAGGGTGCGGTCGCGGTCCTCGGCGGCGACGATGTCACCCGCGACCAGCGCCGTGATCAGCGGGAAGAGCCAGACCGAGCCGAAGAGCAGCAGGACCAGCGGGACCGCCAGGCCGGTGTCGTGCACGTAGCGGCCGAAGGCGACGTCGCGCGGTTCGCCGTTGCGGATCGCCAGCGCGGTGACGAAGATCAGCGGCACCGCGACCGCCGCGCCGAGGCCCAGGTAGGTGCGCTTCTGGGCGCGCAGCTTGCGCAGCTCCCAGCGGTAGACGGTCAGCGTGCCGGGCATCAGGCGAGCTCCTCTGCGGCGGCCGCCATCCGCTCCTTGCGCGCTCTGCCGTCGCCCTCTGTGAGCTGGAAGAAGAGATCCTCGAGGCTCGCCTGGCGCGGGCTCAGCTCCAGCACCGGTGCGCCGGACTCCGCCAGCGCCAGCGAGAGCTCGCCGACCGCGCCCTCGCCGGCGGCGCGGAAGAGCAGCCCGCCGCCGGGGGCCTCGCACACGTCCTCAATGCCCGGTTGCGCCGCGCAGACCCGCCGCGCTCGCTCGTCCTCGCCGGTGCGCAGGCGGTAGCTGACCCCGGCCCGCTCGCGCAGCTCGGCCAGCGCGCCCTCGTAGACGACGCCGCCGCGGCGCACGATCGCGACCCGGTTGCAGAGCTCTTCGACCTCGACCAGGAGGTGGCTGGAGAGCAGCACGGTGATCCCGCGCTCGGCGAGGTCGCGGATCAGCTCGCGCATGTCGCGCATCCCGCCGGGATCGAGGCCGGTCGCCGGCTCGTCGAGCAGCAGCAGGCGCGGGTGGCGCAGCAGCGCGGCGGCGATCCCCAGCCGCTGGCGCATCCCGTGCGAGTAGCCGCCGACGCGGTCCTTGCCGCGGTCGCGCATCTCGACCACGTCGAGCACCTCATCGATTCGCGAGGCCGCCCCGTCGCCATCGAGCGCCGCGCAGAGGCGCAGGTTCTCGCGCCCGCTCAGGTAGGGATAGAAGGCGGGCGCCTCGACGAACCCGGCGACTCCCTCGAGCGCGGCGACGCCGAGCTGCGGGTCGCGGCCGAAGAGGCGCACCGATCCCGCGTCGGGCCGGATCAGCCCCAGCATCATCCGCAGCGAGGTCGTCTTGCCGGCGCCGTTGGGGCCGAGGTAGCCGAAGACGTCGCCGTGCTCGACGGTCAGGTCGACGCGGTCGACCGCGGTCAGCTTGCCGTAGCGCTTGAGCAGGCCGCGGACCTCGATCGGGGCCGCTTCGGGCACGCCGCTAGAGGCCCTGCGCGGCTTCCCGGGCGACGGCCGGGGTCACCGAGCCGACCACGGTGTATTCGACGCCCGCGCGCCGGAAGCGGATCAGCGTGCCGAGCGGCGTTTCCAGCTGCTGGGCCTGGCTCGCGCCTTCGATCGAGATGCCGGGGAGCTGCAGCCCGCCCGGTTCGCCGCCTTCGGCGCCGTTGCCTTCCTTGGCAGGCAGCTCCAGCACGGCGATGCCCCCCAGCCCTTCGCCGTAGGTGACCAGCGCTCCGGCGTCCGATCCGCTGAAGATCGGCCTCACGCGATGGCGGGTCATGCCCGCGAGGCTCGGCGGAGCGCTGACTTCGAAGCCGGTCTTTGCCTGCACGGCCTGCAGGCCGGTGACCTCTTCTTCGGAGCCTGAGCCGTTGCCGCCGGCTTCGGGCGCGCTCAGCTGGACGACCTTCGCCCCCGGCGGCGGCGTCACTTCGAAGGCCGAGTCGGGCACCGGGCCGAAGCCGATTTCGGTTGCGCTCAGCTCGAGCACCGGCGAGCTTTCGCCCTTGGCGTAGACCGCCGCCCGCAGGGGCGTGCCGTTGACCGCGTCCCAGGCCAGCTCCGCGCCGCCGACGAGGCCGCCGTTTTCCGTGGGCGAGATTCGGACGGTGTAGGCGGGTTGGCCGGCGACGTCGGAGGGGGTTGCCCCACTGAGGCTCGCGTGGCCCGCCACCCGTTCGATCGCTTCCCGGACCCGGGTCAGCGAGGGCGGTTCCTGCTTGGCGGCGCCGGAATCGCCCGCGCCTTCGTACTTGGGCAGGGCGCCTTCGTAGACCGTTTCCGTTCCCGGGTCATAGACGCGGAAGTGGCTGCGGTCGACCAGCAGCTCGAGGTCGCCGGCGCTGCTCTTGGAGACGTCGGCCTGCAACTCGAGCCGCAGCCGACCGTCCGAGGACGCCCAGAGCCTGCCCGAGGCGCCGCCGAGCAGCGGATCGGCGCTTTCGAGCACCGATTCGCCGATCAGGCCGTCGCTGAAGTGGACGCGTGCCGTGACGCCGTCGACCGGTGGCGCGGCGAGCGCGTCGTGGACGGCGTTGGCGAGTGGCTTCGGCGGAGGAGTCGGGCCGCCGCCGGTGGCGGCCAGCGCGATCGCGGTGGTGCCGGCCGCGACCGCGACCAGCGCGACCGCGAGGGCGAGCAGATGGCGGGTGGAGATGCGTCGCAGGAAAGTCATTGCCACTCCTTCGTCTCGACAGAGCTTAGGACTGCTCCCTAAACATCCGATGAGACTCGGCTGACAGTGGCCCGCGACCCCCGGGCCGGTCAGGCATCTGCGCTCGCATCGTCGACCGCGAGCAAGGGTGGAATGACGTCGCGGACGATCGCCAGGATGCTCTCGACGATCAGCACTTCTGTTCCCTCGCGACTGCCGCCCCTGCCCGTGAGCCAGTCCCTGGTGGCCTGCTCGATCAGCGCCAAGACGGCGCGCATCGCCGCTACAGCCGCGCGCGGGAAATCGGTCGTCTCGAAGTGGTTCGCCAGCATTCCACGCGCCAGCCGATCACGGAGCTCGTCGCGCAGGTCCTGCAGCTCGGGGTCGCCGCCGATCGGCCCGCCACCGACGAGGGGGAGGAACGGCGACGGGCTGACTTCGACCATGTCGAGCCAGGCAGCGGTGTTGGCGGCGACCGTCTGCTCGGTGCTGCCCTCGAAGTCGGCACGCCCGATCGGGGGCATTCGCTCGACCAGGCGCCGCACCACCGCGATGAAGAGCCCCCGCTTGTCGCCGAAGTAGTGGTTGACCGCCGTGCGGCTGACTCCGACCTCTCCGGCGATCGCGTCCAGGTGTACTTCCTCGTAAGGCCGTGTCGCGAACGCCTGCGTCGCTGCCCGCAGAATTTGCTTCCTCCGCTCGTCGGGATCCAGGCGTCGCCGCATCGCTGCCTCCGGCCGCAATGTTATCGTTACTGACGCGCGTCAGTTAGCATCGGGGCGCGCCGCTCTTGTCGCTCACATCCGAGGGGGAATGAACTTGCTTGCACGTCTCCGTGCCGCCCGTGTCGCCGCGCCCACCCTGGTGCTTGCCGCCGCGCTGTCGCTGCTCGCCGCGGCTCCTGCCGCGGCGAGCAGCGACAAGCTCCAAGGACAGGTGGAAGGCAATCCCCTCCCCGGAGCCTTCCGCGTCTCCCTTTACCAGGCAGCGCCGGGGGCGAACAGGCCGCGGCGTTTGGGGACGACGCTGACCCGGCGCGGTGGCTCCTTCAGCCTCGGATACGGCGGCGCGACACGGCGCGGAGTGCGCTACCTGGTCGCCGCCCGTCCGGGCGGAGGCGCCGAAGCTGGGTTGCCGTTCTCGCTCAGCGCTTACCGGTTGGCGAGCGCGCTCGGCGACCGCGGCGTGCCGCGACGGGCGACGATCAACGACCGCACCACGGTCGCCGCGGCATTCGCGATGGCGCAGTTCTTCCACGGCGACCTGATCGCCGGCGAGGACCCCGGCCTCCGCAACGCCGCCGCGATGACGAGGAATCTGGTCGGCCGCCGGCGCGGCGGTGTCTCGCCGGTCCTGAGCAGATTCCCGAATGGCAACTCGACCTCGACCCTGCCGACATTCGACTCGCTGGCGAACCTCGTAGCCTCCTGTCGTCGGCCGGGAGCCCGCTGCGCGCGGCTGCTGAGGCTGGCCGGGAAGCCGGGGGGCGGCGCCTCGCCGAACACGCTGGTTGCGATGACGACGATCGCCCGCTACCCATGGCACGACGTGCGTGGTCTCTTCGAGCTTTCCCGCCTCGCGAGGCCGCTCTACGGACCGTCCCTGGGGCGCGGCGAACGGCCGGACGCGTGGACCCTGGCGCTGCGCTTCGAAGGCGTGCGCAAGACGATGGACGGGCCGGGCAATCTGGCGATCGACGCACAGGGGAGCCTCTGGGTGACCAACAACTACGAGTACGACCGCCACCCAACCGAAAGCGTCTGCGCCAGCGATGAGTTGCTGCGCTTCACCCCCACCGGCCAGGGCTATCGCGGCTCCCCGTATAGGGGTGGCGGCCTCAGCGGCGCCGGCTTCGGCATCACCCTGGACCCCGAGGAACGAGTCTGGGTGGCCAACTTTGGCTTCGTCGGCAGCGGATGCGACGAACCGGCAAATGGCAGCAGCGTCTCGCTATTCGCGCCCACGGGGGACGCGATCTCGCCGGATTCGCGGATCGTCGAAGAAGGAGGCTTCAAGGTCCTCAAGGGCGGCTACGAACAGGGCGGCGTCGACCAACCGCAAAGCACCGTCTCCGACCGCGCGGGCAACATCTGGATCGCCAACTGCGGCAACAGCTCCGTGACTCGCTACGCCGGCGGCAACCCCGAAGACGCGATCAACGTCGGCAAGCCCGCGACCGGCCTCGCGGCGCCCTTTGGGGTCGCGGTGAACGCCGAAGGGACCGCCTACGTCACCGGTAACGGCAGCTCGAGCGTGGCGATCCTCGGCCCC
>Ga0210100_1000133_pt1 | contig 14152 bp, 4 predicted proteins | sample MayberryNW_TuleB_FD_185525 | JGI IMG/M metagenome (GOLD analysis project Ga0210100, IMG submission 185525) | Wetland microbial communities from San Francisco Bay, California, USA, that impact long-term carbon sequestration - MayberryNW_TuleB_D1... | ecosystem: Environmental > Aquatic > Marine >... | reverse complement strand
GAGGGCGGGATGATCGCCGTCCACGACCCCGAGATCGCCGAGCGCCTGCGCCGCCTGCGCACCCACGCGATGGACCAGTCGGCGCTCGCCCGCCACAAGGCGCGCGACGTGGTCATCGAGCACTACCCGGAGCGTGGCTGGAACGCGCGGATGACCGATCTGCAGGCCGCCGTCGGCCTGCGCCAGATGGAGGTGCTCGACCGGATCCTCGCCGAGCGCAGCCGCCTCGCCGAGCGCTACTCGCGCGCCCTGGAGGAGCTGCCGTGGCTCGAGGCGCCGCGCGATCCCGAGTACGCGCGACGCACCTGGCAGTCCTACCCGGTGCGGGTCGGCGCCGAGGCGCCGCTCGACGCCGAAGAGCTGATGCGGGCCCTGTTGCACGAGGGAATCGCCACCCGGCGCGGGGTGATGGCGATCCACCTCGAGGGCGCTTACGCCGACCCGGCGCTCAGCCTGCCGCACACCGAGGCGGCCGCCCGCGAGGTGGTCCTGCTGCCGCTCTTCCCGGGGCTCGGCGACGAGGCCCAGGACCGCGTGATCGAGAGCCTCGGCGCGGTCGCGACCGCCGGGGTGACGTGAGCGCCGAACCGACACTGGCGGCGGTCCCCAGCGCCACCGGCCGCTTCGGCGAGGTGGCGATCCGGGCGCTGGACGTGCTCGGCGCGGCGCTCGGCCTGCTTGTCCTCTCGCCGCTGCTGCTCGCGGTCGCGGTGGCGATCAAGCTCGATTCCCCCGGCAAGGTCCTCTTCCGCCAGCGGCGCCTGGGCAAGGACCTGGAGCCGTTCGCGGTCGCCAAGTTCCGCACGATGGGCGAAGGGGCGGACTCCGGCGCCCACCGCTCGCACGTCGAGGCGATGATGGCCGACGACGAACGCCAGGGCGCGCTGCCGATGACCAAGCTGCGCGAGGACGCCAGGGTGACCCGGGTCGGCGCGCTCCTGCGGCGGCTGAGCGTCGACGAGCTGCCGCAGCTCTGGAACGTGCTGCGCGGCGAGATGTCGCTGGTCGGTCCGCGGCCGCCGATCCAGTACGAGGTCGACCGCTACCCGCCCGAGGCCTTCCGCCGCTTCGCGGTGAAGCCCGGGGTGACCGGCCTCTGGCAGGTGAGGGGGCGCAGCCTGCTCACCTTCAAGCAGATGATCGAGCTCGACAGCGAGTACGTCGAGACCCGCGGCCTGGGGCTGAACCTGAAGATCCTGCTGCTCACCCTGCCGACCGTGCTGCACGGCAAGGGCGCCGCATGAACGCGCCGCGGCGCGGCCGGGCTCTGCTGATCAGCGAGAACGCCCCGCTTCCGGCCGACCGGCGAGTCTGGAGCGAGGCCCGCACCCTGTATGCCGCCGGCTGGGAGGTGGTCGCCGTCTGCGCGGCGGCGGCCGACCGCGAGCAGCCGGCGCGCGAGACGCTCGAGGGGATCGAGGTGCGCCGTTACCCGCTGAAGCCGGCGGGGAGCAGCCGCGGCTACCTGCGCGAGTACGGGCAGGCGCTCTGGCGGATCCGCGGCCTGGTTCGTGAGCTGCAGCGCGAGCGGCCCTTCGACGTCGTCCACGTCGCCAGCCCGCCCGACTTCCTGCACGTCGCCGCCCGCTCGGCCCGCCGCCGGGGCGCTCGCCTGATCTTCGACCACCACGACCTGACGCCGGAGCTCTTCCGCACGCGCTTCGGCCGGGCCGGGCTCGCCCACCGCGCCCTGCTGGCGATCGAGCGCCGCGCGATGCGCGCCGCCGACGTGGTGGTCTCGACCAACGAGTCCTACCGTCAGATCGCGCTGCGGCGCGGGGGGGTGGACCCGGCTGACGTCTTCGTCGTCCGCAACGGTCCCGACCTGGAGCGCTTCCGGCCGGTCGAGCCCGAGCCCGAGCTGCGCCGCGGCCGCGCCCACCTGATCGCCTACCTGGGGATGATGGGCCCCCAGGACGGGATCGACGACGCGCTGCGGGCGCTCGCCGTGCTGCGCACGCTGCGCGGCGAGGACTGGCACGCGGTCTTCGTCGGCGAGGGCGAGGTGCGGCCGGCGATGGAAGCGATGGCGGCGCGGCTGGGGATAACCGAGCTGGTCGAGTTCACCGGCTGGCGCGGCGACGAGGACATCCGTCGCATCCTCTCGACCGCCGACGTCGGCCTCGAGCCCGATCCGCCCAACCCGCTCAACCGCAGCTCGACGATGATCAAGGTGCTCGAGTACATGGCGATGGGCTGTCCGGTCGCCGCCTACGAGCTCGAGGAGACGCGGGTCTCGGCCGGCGAGGCCGCCGCCTACGCGCGCGAGGCGGCGCCCGAGGCGCTCGCCTGCTGCATCGACGCCCTGCTGGCCGATCCGGGCCGTCGGGAGCGGATGCGAGAGTACGGCCATGAGCGGGTGGCCGAACTTTCCTGGCAGCGGTCCGCGACGGTGCTGCTCGACGCCTACGAGCGGGCGATGGGGCGCGAGGCGCCGGCTGGCGAGCGCGAGCCCCGGACGGGGGTCGCGGCCGGCATCGCGGCATGAGTAACCGCGGCTGGCAGGCGCTCGCCGCGATCGGCCTGCTCTGTCTGGTCGGCGTCGCCGTCTACGTGGTCGCCGCGGCGCCCAGCTCCAGCGGCGGAACCGAGGTCGCACAGCCGGTCGGCATCGCCGGCGAGCCGACCGGGCTCGCCGGCTCGCAGCTGATGGCGCGCGCCGTCAACCGCGACGACCCGCTGACCAACGGCCGCGTCTTCGTCCTCAAGGGCGGGCGCCCGCGGCAGCTGGAAGGGCCGGAGCTGAGCTGCGAGCGGGTCTACTTCGCCGCCGGGCGCGGCCTCTGCCTGGCCACCGCCGACACCGAAAGCGGCTACCAGGCGACGATCTTCGACTCCTCGATGGGCACGCTCTTCACCCTGCCGCTGGGCGGCGTGCCCTCGCGCGCGCGGGTCTCCGGCGACGGGCGCTACGGGGCGATGACCGCCTTCGTCAACGGCCACGCCTACCTCGAGGACGGCGGCTACTCGACCGAAACGACGATCGTCGACATGCGCACCGGGGAAACGGTCGGCAACCTGGAGAGCTTCAAGGTGACCAGGGACGGCCGGCCCTTCCAGAAGCGGGACTTCAACTTCTGGGGCGTCACCTTCGCGCCGGACTCGAACCGCTTCTACGCGACGCTGCGCTCCCACGGGCACTACTACCTGGTCGAAGGCGACGTGGAGGCGCGCACGATGCGGGTCATCCATAACCACGTCGAGTGCCCGTCGCTCTCGCCGGACGGGACGCGGATCGCGTACAAGAGCCGACTGGGCCGCCAGAACCGCTGGCAGCTGAAGGTGCTCGACCTGGCGACGATGAAGTCGCACGAAGTCGCCGAGCACCGGCCGATCGACGACCAGGTCGAGTGGCTCGACGACGAAAACCTGGTCTACTCGGACAGCTTCGACGTCTACACGGTGCCCGCCGACGGCAGCGGCCAGCCGCGGCTCGTCGTCCACGACGCCAGCTCGCCCGTCGCCCTGCTCAAGTAGACCCATCTCGACGTCAAGTCGAGGGTGAGGCCGGAGATTTGGCCACGCCGGCGAAAAATTGCGCCGCCGGGCAGCGTTGCTGCTTCAGGTGGCCAAGGTCTCTGCCTGCACATTCGCTCTGCTCGTCGCCCTGATCGGGTGTCAGGGCATGCTCGCCGAACCGGCGGCGGCCGGCCCCTGCGACCCGCCCGCCAACGAAATCGCCTGCGAGAACTCGAAGGCCGGCAACCCGCCGACCGAATGGGACGTGGAAGGCTCGGGCGACCCGACGATCCAGGGCTTCACCACGCAGATCAGCGTCGACCGCGGCGAAACGGTCCACTTCAAGATCAAGACCGAATCGACCGCCTACCACCTCGACATCTACCGGATGGGCTACTACGGCGGCGACGGCGCGCGCAAGGTGGCGAGCAACATCGCGCCCTCGGCGAAACTCCCGCAGAGCCAGCCGAGCTGCAAAACCGAAGCCTCGACCGGCCTGATCGACTGCGGCAACTGGGCCGAATCGGCCTCCTGGACGGTGCCCTCGACCGCCGTCTCCGGGATCTACTTCGCCAAGCTGGTTCGCACCGACAAAAGCTCCGAAGGCAGCCACATCGTCTTCGTCGTGCGCAACGACGGAAGCCACTCGAACCTCGTCTTCCAGACCGCCGACACGACCTGGGAGGCCTACAACCGCTACGGCGGCAACAGCCTCTACGTCGGCGGCCCCGGCACCGACCCCGAACGCGCCTACAAGGTCAGCTACAACCGGCCGCTGACGACCCGGGGCACGACCCCGGAAGACGCTCCCTTCTCGGCCGAATACCCGATGGTCCGCTGGCTGGAGCGCAACGGCTACGACGTCAGCTACATCAGCGGCGTCGATGTCGCCAAGTCGGCCAGCCCGATCCTCCAGCACAAAGTCTTCCTCTCGGTCGGCCACGACGAGTACTGGTCCGCTTCGCAGCGCGAACACGTCGAAGAAGCGCGCGAAGCCGGCGTCAACCTCGCCTTCTTCAGCGGCAACGAGATCTTCTGGAAGACGCGCTGGGAAAAGAGCATCGACGGCTCGAACACGAATTACCGGACGATCGTCTGTTACAAGGAGACCTCCGCCAACGCCAAGATCGATCCGGAACCGAACATCTGGACCGGCACCTGGCGCGATCCCCGCTTCAGCCCGCCGGCCGACGGCGGCAAGCCCGAGAACGCGCTCAGCGGCCAGCTGTTCATGGTCAACTCGGGGACGGCGTCGATCGAAGTGCCGGCCGAAGACAAGCACCTGAGGCTCTGGCGCAACACCGACATCGAATCGCTGAAAGCCGGCGAAAGCGCGGTCCTGGGGACGGAAACGCTGGGTTACGAGTGGGACGAAGACGTCCACAACAGCGCCCGCCCGCCGGGGCTGATCGACCTCTCCTCGACCACGGTCGAAGTCCAGGACTACCTGATCGACTACGGCTCCAACTACTTGCCCGAGACGGCGACACATCACCTCACGCTCTACCGGGCGCCGAGCGGGGCGCTGGTCTTCGGGGCGGGGACCGTGCAGTGGACCGCGGCGCCTATCCGCGGACCGACGACCCCCGCATGCAGCAGGCGACCGTCAACCTCTTCGCCGACATGGGCGTGCAGCCGCAGACCCTCGAAGCGGGGAGAGTGGCGGCGACCGAAAGCGCCGACCACACGCCGCCGGTGACGACGATCGAAACGCCCGCCAACGGGTCGCAGGTCGAAAGCGGCCAGGAAATGACGATCGAAGGCAGCGCCACCGACGTCGGCGGTCAGGTTGCCGGGGTCGAAGTCTCGCTTGACGGGGGCGAAACCTGGACGCCCGCCGAAGGCCGCGGCTCGTGGAAATACAAATGGACTCCCGGCGCGACCGGCACGGCGCAGATCGTGGCGCGCGCCACCGACGACAGCGCCAACCTCGAGGAACCGGGCGACGAAAGCACGGTCGAAGTCGTGCCGCACGCCTGTCCCTGCACGATCTGGGACAACACCTTCACCGGCGAACCGGAATCCGACCCGAGCCAGATCGAACTCGGGGTCAAGTTCCGCTCCGACGTCGCCGGCTACATCACCGGGCTGCGGTACTACAAGACGAGCGCAGCCACCGGCACGCACGTCGGCCACCTCTACACCGCGTCCGGCACGCCGCTGGCGGAAGTCACGTTCACCAAAGAAACCGCTTCGGGCTGGCAGCAGGTGAGCCTGCCGAGCCCGGTGGCGATCAGCGCCAACACCACCTACATCGCCTCCTACTACGCGCCCAGCGGTCACTACGCGGCGCTCAGCGGCTACTTCTCGGTGGTCGGCGCCGATGCCGCGCCGCTGCACGCTCTGGCCAGCGGCGTCGACGGCGGCAACGGCGTCTACCACTACGGCGGCAACGGCAGCCTCTTCTCCGAGGGCGGTCCCGAAAGCTTCAACGGCACCAACTACATGGTCGACGTCGTCTTCGAAGCCGAACAGCAGCCGCCGGTGATCTCCAACGTGCAGGCCACCGCGCACAACGACGGCACCGCGACGGTCACCTGGCAGACCGACAAGACCTCGGACTCGAAAGTCGACTACGGGACCAGCTCCAGCTCGCTCGGCTCGAGCAAAAGCGATTCCTCGACGGTCACCTCGCACAGCGTCCAGCTGACCGGGCTCAACCCGAACGCGACCTACTACTTCCGCGTCACCTCGAGCAGCGGCGGCAGCTCGCGCACCGAACCGAGCCTGCTGCTCTCGCCGCTGAGCTTCGTCACGCCGCCGGCGGCGCCGACCCTGACCGGGACGATCCCGGCCTCGCCGGCGAACGCCAACTCGCCCAAGGTGGTCGGCTCGGCCGCGTCGGGGTCGACCGTGAAGCTCTACTCGACCAGTGGCTGCACGGGGTCGCCGCTGGCCACGGTCAGCGCCGCCGAACTGGCGGCCGGCGTCACCGTCTCGGTCGCCGACAACTCGAGCACGACCTTCAGGGCGACCGCGACCGGGGCGGCGAGCGAAGCCTCGGCCTGCTCTGCGGGCCTCGCCTACGTCGAGGACTCGACCGCGCCGCAGACGCAGATCTCCTCGGGGCCGGCGGCGCTCAGCGCGTCGGCCAAAGCCACCTTCGCCTTCAGCGGCAGCGACAGCGGCGGCTCCGGCGTCGCCTCCTACCAGTGCCGCCTGGATTCGACTCAGGAAGCGGCCTGGGGCGCCTGCACCTCCGCGAAGGAATACACGGGCCTGGCGGACGGCAGCCACACCTTCGAAGTGCGGGCAATCGACAAAGCGGGCAACGTCGACGCTTCTCCCGCGGTCTCTACCTGGACGGTCGACACCACGGCGCCCGACACGCAGATCTCGGCAAACCCGCCGTCGCTCAGCGCTTCCGCCAAAGCCACCTTCGCCTTCGGCGGCAGCGACGGCTCGGGCTCCGGCGTGAACGGCTACCAGTGCCGCCTCGACTCGAGCCAGGAAGCCGACTGGGGCAGCTGCGCCTCGCCGAAGGAATACACCGGGCTCGCCGACGGCGCCCATCAATTCGAAGTGCGGGCGATCGACAAAGCCGGGAACGTCGACGGGACCCCGGCGGCCTTCAGCTGGAGCGTCGACACGACCGCGCCGCAGGTGCAGATCGAATCGAAGCCGCCGTCGCTGTCGGCGTCCTCGGGCGCGACCTTTACCTTTTCCGGCTCCGACAGCGGCTCGGGCGTCGCCTCCTACCAGTGCCGCCGCGACTCCGAAGCGGTCGGCGCCTGGGAGCTGTGCACCTCGCCGGAGACGTACAACGCCCTCGCCGAGGGTTCCCACAAGTTCGAAGTGCGGGCGATCGACGGCGCCGGCAACGTCACCCCGTCGCCCGCGAGCTACACGTGGACGATCGACACGACCGCGCCGCAGACCCAGATCGATTCGGGTCCCAAAGCCCTGACCACGGCCACCGTCGCCAAATTCGAATTCTCCGCAACCGACACCGGCGGCTCCGGCGTCGCTTCCTACCAGTGCCGCCTGGATTCGACCCAGGAAGCGGATTGGGGCAGCTGCTCCTCGCCTGAGGAATTCACCGGCCTGGCGGATGGCTCCCACACCGTTGAAGTGCGGGCGATCGACAAAGCCGGCAACACGGACGGCACCCCGGCGGTCTCGACCTGGACGGTCGACACCACCGCCCCCGACACGCAGATCTCGGCCAGCCCGCCCTCGCTGAGCTCGTCAGGCAAAGCGACCTTCGCCTTCAGCGGCAGCGACGGCTCGGGCTCCGGCGTCGCCTCCTACGAATGCCGGATCGACTCCAGCGAATCCAAAGACTGGAGCGCCTGCGCGTCGGCGAAGGAATACACGGGCCTCGCCGACGGCGCCCACAGATTCGAAGTGCGGTCGATCGACAAAGCGGGCAACGCCGATGCCTCGCCGGCGGCCTACGCGTGGACGATCGACACGACCGCGCCGCAGACCCAGATCGACTCCGGGCCATCCTCCCTGGTGTCCTCGGCCAAAGCGACCTTCGCCTTCAGCGGCAGCGACGGCTCCGGCTCGGGCGTAAACGGCTACCAGTGCCGGATCGACTCGAGCCAGGAAGCGGCCTGGGGCGCCTGCTCCTCGCCGAAGGAATACACGGGTCTGGCCGACGGCTCGCACACCTTCGAAGTGCGGGCAATCGACAAAGCGGGCAACACGGACGGCACCCCGGCGGCCTCGACCTGGACGGTCGACACCACCGCGCCCGACACGCAAATCTCGGCCAACCCACCGTCGCTCAGCGCCTCCGCCAAAGCGACCCTCGCCTTCAGTGGCAACGACGGCTCGGGCTCCGGCGTCGCCTCGCTCGAGTGCCGCCTCGACTCGTCCCAGGAAGCCGACTGGGGAAGCTGCTCCTCGCCGAAGGAATACACCGGGCTGGCTGACGGGGCCCATACCTTCGAAGTGCGGTCGATAGACAAAGCCGGGAATGCCGATGCCTCGCCGGCAACCTACAGCTGGACCGTCGACACCACCGCGCCCCAGACACAGATTGGCTCCAGTCCCGCCGCCCTGACGACGGCAACCGCGGCCGAATTCGAATTTTCGGCCTCGGATGGAAGTGGCTCCGGCGTCGCCTCCTACGAATGCCGCCTCGACTCCACCCAGGAAGCCGCCTGGGGCGCTTGCACGTCGCCGAAGGAATACAGCGGCCTGGCGGACGGCTCGCACACCTTCGAAGTGCGGGCGATCGACGAAGCCGGCAACGTCGACGCGAGCCCGGCCGTCTCCAGTTGGACGGTCGACACGACGCCTCCCGATACCCAAATCTCTTCGCACCCGCTCCTGCTCAGCGCCTCGGCAGCGGCCGAATTCGCCTTCGGCGGCAGCGATACCGGCGGCTCGGGCGTCGCCTCCTACCAGTGCCGCCTCGACTCGACGCAGGAAGCCGACTGGGGCAGCTGCGCCTCTCCGAAGGAATACAGCGGCCTGGCCGACGGCCCGCACACCTTCGAGGTGCGGGCGATCGACCAAGCCGGGAACGTCGACCAGACCCCCGCGGCCTTCAACTGGAGCGTCGACACGACAGCGCCGCAGACGCAGATCGAATCCGGGCCGCCGGCGTTGACGACGTCCACGACCGGCACATTCGTCTTCTCGGGCAGCGACGGCTCCGGCTCGGGCGTCGCCTTCTACCAGTGCCGCCTGGATTCCACTCAGGAAGCCGACTGGGAGGCCTGCGCCTCGCCGAAGGAATACAGCGGGCTCGCCGACGGTCAGCACACGCTTGAAGTGCGTGCCGTCGACCAAGCCGGCAACGCCGACCAGAGTCCAGCCGCCCACACCTGGAGGGTCGATACGACCGCCCCCGAGACGCAGGTCGACTCCGGACCCGCCGCCCTGAGCGCCTCGGCAAACGCCGAATTCGCCTTCAGCGGGACCGACGCGGGCGGCTCCGGGGTCGCCTCCTACGAATGTCGCCGCGACTCGAGCGAAGCCAAAGACTGGGTCCCCTGTAGCTCGCCGCAGACCTACCCGGCGCTCGCCGATGGCGTCCACAAGTTCGAAGTCAGGGCGACCGACAAAGCCGGCAACGTCGACCAGAGCCCGGCGACCTTCAACTGGACGATCGACGCCACCGCGCCGCAGACCCAGATCGGATCGCATCCGAACGCGCTCAGCGCCTCGGCGTCGGCGAGCTTCGCCTTCAGCGGCGAAGACGGTTCGGGCTCCGGCGTCGCCTCCTACCAGTGCCGCCTCGACTCGACCCAGGAAGTCGCCTGGGCAGCCTGCTCCTCGCCGAAGGAATACAGCGGTCTGGCCGACGGCCCGCACACCTTCGAAGTGCGGGCGATAGACAAAGCGGGGAACGCGGATGCCTCGCCGGCCACCTTTGGCTGGACGGTTGACGCGACCGCGCCGACGACTCAGATCGACTCGGGTCCGGCCGCGCTGGTGTCCTCGGCCAAAGCCACCCTCGCCTTCAGCGGCAACGACGGCTCCGGGTCGGGCGTCGCCTCCTACGAATGCCGGATCGACTCGACGCAGTCGGGTGACTGGAACCCGTGCGCCTCGCCCAAGACCTACGAAAGCCTCGCCGACGGCTTCCACACCTTCGAAGTCCGCGCGGTTGATCAGGCTGGCAATGCAGATGCGAGCCCGGCCGTCGCCACCTGGACCGTCGACACGACCGCGCCGACGACCCAGATCGACGCGCACCCGCCATCGCTGAGCGCCTCGGCTGCTGCCCAGCTCGAATTCTCGGGCGCTGACACAGGTGGCTCCGGCGTCGCCTCCTACGAATGCCGCCTCGACTCCACCCAGGAAGCCGCTTGGGGCAGCTGCGCCTCGCCGAATGAATACACCGGGCTCGCCGACGGCGCCCATATATTCGAAGTGCGGGCGATCGACAAAGCGGGCAACACGGACGCCACACCGGCTGTCTCCAGCTGGACGGTCGACACCGTCGCCCCCGACACGCAGATCTCGGCAAGCCCGCCGTCGCTCAGCGCTTCCGCCAAAGCGACATTCGCCTTCAGCGGCAACGACGGCTCGGGCTCCGGCGTCGCCTCGCTCGAGTGCCGCCTCGACTCGACTCAGGAAGCGGACTGGGGAATCTGCTCCTCGCCGAAGGAATACACCGGGCTGGCTGACGGCGCCCATACTTTCGAAGTCCGGGCGATCGACCAGGCGGGCAACATCGACGGGAGCCCCGCGGTCTCGACCTGGACGGTGGATACCTCCGCGCCGCAGACCCAGATCGACTCGGCCCCTTCGTCCCTGGTCGCCACCGCCAAAGCCGAATTCGCCTTCAGCGGCAACGACGGCTCGGGCTCGGGCATCGCCTCCTACGAATGCCGGATCGACTCGACGCAGAACGCCGACTGGCATGCGTGCTCGTCGCCCAAGCTCTACGAAGGCCTCGCCGACGGCTCCCACACCTTCGAAGTCCGCGCGATCGACCAGGCCGGCAATGCCGACGCATCCCCGGCGGTTGCCAACTGGACCGTCGACACAACCGCGCCGACGACCCAGATCGACGCGCACCCAGGGGCTCTGAGCGCCTCCGCCGCCGCCCAGCTCGAATTCTCCGGCGCCGACACCGGCGGCTCCGGCATCGCCTCCTACGAATGCCGCCTCGACTCCACCCAGGAAGCCGATTGGGGCAGCTGCGCCTCGCCGAAGGAATACACCGGGCTGGCTGACGGCGCCCATACGTTCGAAGTGCGGTCAATCGACCAGGCCGGCAACGCCGACGCTTCTCCGGCGACCTACACCTGGACCGTCGACACGACCGCGCCGACGACCCAGATCGACTCGGGTCCGGCCGCGCTGGTGTCCTCGGCCAAAGCGACCTTCGCCTTCGCCGGCAGCGATGGCGCGGGCTCCGGCGTCGCCTCCTACGAATGCCGGATCGACTCGACGCAGTCGGGTGACTGGAACCCGTGCGCCTCGCCCAAGACCTACGAAAGCCTCGCCGACGGCGCCCATACCTTCGAAGTCCGTGCGGTTGATCAGGCCGGCAATGCAGATGCGAGCCCGGCCGTCGCCAACTGGACCATTGACACGACCGCGCCGAGCACGCAGATCGATTCGCACCCGCCGTCGCTGAGCGCATCGGCTACTGCCCAGCTCGAATTCTCCGGCGCCGACACCGGCGGCTCCGGCATCGCCTCCTACGAATGCCGCCTCGACTCCACCCAGGAAGCCGATTGGGGCAGCTGCGCCTCGCCGAAGGAATACACCGGGCTGGCTGACGGCGCCCATACGTTCGAAGTGCGGTCAATCGACCAGGCGGGCAACGTCGACGCCACTCCGGCGGTCTCGACCTGGACCGTGGACACAACGGCGCCCGAGACGCAGGTCTCCTCGCACCCGCCGGCGCTGACCTCCTCAGCGAACGCCGAATTCGCCTTCTCGGGCAACGACGGCGCGGGCTCCGGCGTCGCCTCCTACCAGTGCCGTCTCGACTCAACCCAGGAAGCGGCCTGGGGGAGCTGCGCCTCGCCGAAGGAATACACGGGTCTCGCCGACGGCTCGCACACCTTCGAAGTCCGGGCGATCGACCAGGCGGGCAACGCCGACGCTTCTCCGGCGGCCTACTCCTGGACCGTCGACACGACCGCGCCGCAAACCCAGATCGACGCCAGTCCTGCCGCGCTGACGACCGCGACCGCGGCCGAATTCGAATTCTCGGCCTCGGATGGGAGTGGCTCCGGCGTCGCCTCCTTCGAATGTCGCCTGGATTCGAATCAGGCCGGTGACTGGACGGCCTGCGGCTCGCCGCAGGAATACGCCACGCTCGCCGACGGCAGCCACACCTTCGAAGTGCGCGCGATCGACAAAGCCGGCAACGTCGATGGCTCGCCCGCGACCTACACCTGGACCGTCGACACGACCGCGCCGACGACCCAGATCGACTCTGGCCCGTCGTTGCTCATGAGCAGCGCCAAAGCGACCTTCGCCTTCAGCGGCAACGACGGCTCCGGCTCCGGCGTCGCCTCATACGAATGCCGCCTGGACTCGACGCAGTCGGGTGACTGGAACCCGTGCGCCTCACCCAAGACCTATGAAGGTCTCGCCGACGGGCCGCACACCTTCGAAGTCCGCGCCATCGACCAGGCCGGCAACGCCGACGCGACTCCGGCGCTCTCGACCTGGACGGTCGACACGACCCCTCCCGACACGCAGATCGGCTCCAAGCCGCCGTCGCTCAGCTCTTCCGCGAAAGCCGAATTCGCCTTCAGCGGCAACGACTCGGGCGGCTCGGGCGTCGCTTCCTACGAATGCCGGATCGACTCAAGCCAGGAAGCCGAATGGGGCGCCTGCGCTTCGGGGAAGACTTACGAAGGCCTCGCCGACGGCGCTCACACGTTCGAAGTCCGCTCGACCGACCAGGCGGGCAACACGGATCCGTCCCCAGCGACCTACTCGTGGACGGTCGACACCGCCGCCCCCGACACCCAGATCTCCTCGAGCCCGGCTTCGCTGACGAACCAGACGGCGGCCGAATTCGCCTTCGGCGGAAGCGACTCGGGCGGCTCCGGCGTCGCCTCCTATCAATGCCGCCTCGACTCGACTCAGGAAGCCGACTGGCACGCCTGCTCCTCGCCGAAGGAATACACCGGCCTCGCCGACGGCGCCCATAAGTTCGAAGTGCGCGCCACCGACCAGGCCGGCAACGTCGACCAGACGCCCGCGGCCTTCAACTGGACCGTCGATGCGTCCGCGCCGACGACCCAAATCGACTCGGGCCCGTCGTCTCTGGTCGCCACCGCGAAAGCCGAATTCGCCTTCTCGGGCTCAGACTCCGGCGGCTCGGGCGTCGCCTCCTACGAATGCCGCTTGGACTCCAGCCAGGAAGCCGACTGGCACCCGTGCTCCTCGCCCAAGACTTACGAAGGCCTCGCCGAGGGCAGCCACAAGTTCGAAGCGCGGGCGATCGACCAGGCCGGCAACGCCGACGCGACCCCGGCCGCCGCCACCTGGGCGGTCGACACCACCGCGCCGCAGACTCAGATCTCCTCGAGCCCGCCGACGCTGAGCGCTTCGGCCAAAGCCGAATTCGCCTTCGCCGGCGACGACGGCTCGGGCTCGGGCGTCGCCGCGCTCGAATGCCGCCTCGACTTGGCTCAGCCGGCCGACTGGCACCCGTGCGCCTCGCCCAAGGTCTACGAAGGCCTCGCCGACGGCGCTCACAGCTTCGAAGCGCGGGCTGTCGACCAGGCCGGCAACGCCGACGCGTCACCCGCCACCTACAGCTGGACGATCGACACGACCCCGCCGGTTGTCGCGATCGACTCGCTCTCCAAGGCCCTCGTCGGCGCCGGCCAGTCGAGCGAAGTGCATTGGCACTCGAACGAGAACGGATCCTTCGAACTGCGCGTGGGGGGGAGCGACTGCTCCAGCGGCGCCCAGGTCGCGTCCGGCGCCTACACCGGCGCTCCCGCGCAGCACACCACGGCGGTCGCCGCCACCGACCTCGCCGAAGGGGCCAACACGGTGCGCGTCTGCGTGAGCGACGCCGCCTCCAACCGCGGCTCGACCACGGCGAGCGTCGAAAAGGATGCGACCGCTCCCGACACCCAGATCGACTCCCACCCGCCGAGCCTCTCCAACTCCGCCTCGGCGCAGTTCGCCTTCTCGGGCTCAGACACCGGCGGCTCGGGCGTCGCCTCCTTCGAATGCCGCCGCGACTCCACCGAAGCAAGCGCCTGGTCGCCCTGCGCCTCCCCGCAGAGCTATGCCTCGCTGCCCG
>Ga0210100_1000131_pt1 | contig 14366 bp, 12 predicted proteins | sample MayberryNW_TuleB_FD_185525 | JGI IMG/M metagenome (GOLD analysis project Ga0210100, IMG submission 185525) | Wetland microbial communities from San Francisco Bay, California, USA, that impact long-term carbon sequestration - MayberryNW_TuleB_D1... | ecosystem: Environmental > Aquatic > Marine >... | reverse complement strand
AGAAGATGGCCGGCGGCGAGGAGATCGCCGACCTGCTCGACCTCGACCGCCCGCTGCCCGAGACCCTGAAGCTGATCGCCGAGCGCAAGGGCGGCAGCGTCGGCGACGTGATCGTCGTGATGCTCGACCGCCCCCGCCACGAGGATGCGATGCGCGAAGTCCGCGACGCGGGCGCCCGCATCCGCCTGATCAGCGACGGCGACGTCTCGGCCGCCCTGCTTGCCGTCAGCGAACGCTCCCCCGTCGACCTGCTCTGGGGAATCGGCGGCACGCCCGAGGGCGTGCTCTCCGCCGCGGCGCTGAAGTCGATGGGCGGCGAGCTGCTCGGCCGGCTCTGGCCGCGCAACGACGAGGAGCGCAGCGCCGCCGTCGACGCCGGCTACGACCTCAACCGGGTGCTCACCGCCAATGACCTCTGCGCGGGCGAGGACGTCTTCTTCTCCGCCACCGGCGTCACCGACGGCGACGTCCTCCAGGGCGTCCGCTACCGCGGCAACGGCGCGACCACCGAATCGCTGGTCATGCGCTCGCGCTCGGGCACCGTGCGCCGCGTCCACGCCCGCCACGACCGCTCGAAGTTGAGAGCGGTAACGGGCGAGCGCTACGGCTGATCTTCACAACCGCAGGGCTTCTTCGCCGGCGCCCCGTAGCCGTCGCCGTACGGCATTTCGCCGGTCTCGTGCAGCTCGAAGCGCAGCGAGTTGATCACCGCGCCGGCCAGCAGCGCCAGGCTGAGCAGGTAGAACCAGAGCAGGGCGATGAGGATGAAGCCGAGGGTCGAGCCGAGGCGCGAGAGGCTGGAGACGTTGGCGAGGTAGGCGGGGAAGAGCCAGTTGGCGACCGTCGCCCCGATCGTGACGAAGATCGCCCCCGGCCAGACCGCCCGCCAGGGCATGTGCCCCTTCGGCACCGCCCAGAAGATCACGCAGCAGATCACAAAGGTGATCAGGATCGCCGCGCCGAGCAGCAGCGCCGTGTCGATCGCTTTGATGTCGGAGAGGCCGAACGGCAGCCGGTCGGTGCTGGAGACCAGGGTGCTCTCCATCGCCGGCAGGAAGATGCTCGCCGTGAAGAAGAAGACGACGACGAGCAGCATCGCGAAGGAGAAGCGCTTCTGCTCGACCCAACCGCGGCACTCGACGTGGTAGATGCGGCAGAAGGCGGTGTCCATCGCCCCCCAGAACGAGGCCCCGATCCAGAGCGAGCCGGCGAAGGCGGCGATCCCGATCGTCGTCGCGTTTTCCTCGATCCGGTCGAGCACGTCGGTCAGCGTGTGCTGCTCGGCGCTCGGGAAGAGCCGCTGGAGGTCATTGACGACGCTGGTCTCGACCCCGCCGATCTTCAGCACCTGGCCGAAGACGAAGAGCACCAGCAGGGCGAAGGGGAAGACCGCGAGCATCAGGTTGTAGGCGACCATCGCCGAGAGGCCGGTGACGTTCTCCCGGTAAGCTCGCTGCCAGAAGGCGCGCAACCAGGGTCGGGATCGGTGCAAGGATTTGGGCATTGACTTCAGAAACTGAAGCGACTACAATGCGAACAGACGTTTGAGAAGGACCGAAACGCCCGTCCTGGGGCAGCGACGCGCAGACTAGTCAGCCGTGCGGACCGGTTACCCGGTCCGTTTTTTCGCGACTTTCGCCCTTCAGCCGCATTTCATTCGCAGGACCGACACTTCAAGCACGAGGAAATGAGTTAGACAGGATGCTGGTAGCTGAGCTTCAAGAGATGGAGGAGGTCAAAGGCCTCATCACCCGCGGGCAGCAGCTCGGGGTACTGACCTTCGGCGACGTCGCTTCGGCGGTCTCCGAGGTGGATCTGGACGAGTCCGACGTCGAGGACCTTTACGGGCACCTCGAGAAGTCGGGCATCGAGCTTGTCGAGGACATGGACCCGGCCCAGAAAGCGGCCGCGGAAGCCCTGCCGATCGACACCGGGAAAAAAGGACGGCGCCGCCAGAAAGCCGCGCTCGACCTGAAACCCGACATGACCACGGACAGCCTCCAGCTGTTCCTCAAGGACATCGGCAAGGTGCGCCTGCTGACCGCCGCGGAGGAGGTCGAACTCGCCAAGCGGATCGAGCGCGGCGACCTCGACGCCAAGCAGAAAATGGTCGAGTCGAACCTGCGCCTGGTGGTCTCGATCGCCAAGAACTACCGCAACCAGGGCCTGCCCTTCCTCGACCTGATCCAGGAGGGCACGCTCGGCCTGGTCCGCGCGGCTGAGAAGTTCGACTACCGCAAGGGGTTCAAGTTCTCGACCTACGCCACCTGGTGGATCCGCCAGGCGATCGCCCGGGCGCTCGCCGACAAGGCGCGCACGATCCGCATCCCGGTGCACGTGGTCGAGAAGCTCAACAAGATCGGCCGCGCCGAGCGCAAGCTGGTCACCGAGCTGGGCCGTGAGCCGACCCCGGAGGAGATCGCCGACGTCACCGGCATCGACCCCGAGGAGGTCGACTCGATCAAGCGTTCCGCCCAGGCCCCGGTCTCGCTGGAGAAGCCGGTTGGCGACGAGGAGGAGTCGGAGTTCGGCCAGTTCATCGCCGACGAGAAGGCCGAGTCGCCCTTCGACCGCGCCGCGGACCTGCTCACCAAAGAGGCGCTCAAGGAGGCGCTGGAGAACCTCTCCTACCGCGAGCGCCGCGTGCTGGAGCTGCGCTACGGCCTCGGCGGCGAGCACCCCCGCACGCTCGACGAGGTCGGCCGCACCTTCAACGTCACCCGCGAGCGCATCCGCCAGATCGAGAACCAGAGCCTCAAGAAGCTGCAGCAGCTGGGCGAAGCCCAAAAGCTGCGCGAGGTCACCTGAGCGGGGACGTGCCGTCCTAAAGCGGCCACCGGTGGTACCTAAGGGACGGCACGTCCCCGATTAAGGTGGACGGATATCCCGGCCGATACAGGTCGGGATGTTCGACATCGACAAAGCGCTGCGCACGCTGATCGAGCGTGAGGGGTCCGACCTTCACGTCAAGGTCGCCCAGAAGCCGACGATCCGTCAGCACGGCGAGCTGGTCCAGCTCGAGGGCTATGAGCCGCTCAAAGGCGAGGACACCGAGAAGGCCTTCCACGACATGGCCGAGGTGCGCTCGCTGACCGAGTTCGAGCAGGCCGGCGAGGCCGACTTCTCCTACTCGATCCCCGGCCTCTCGCGCTTCCGCGTCAACGTCTTCAAACAGCGCGGCTCGATCTCGATCGTCTGCCGGGCGATCCCCTACGACATCCGCTCGGTCGAGGAGCTCGGCCTGCCGCAGGTCGTCACCGACCTCGCCGAAGAGCAGCGCGGCATCGTGCTCGTCACCGGCACCACCGGCTCGGGCAAGAGCACGACGCTGGCGGCGATGATCGACCACATCAACCGCACCCGTCCTCACCACATCATCACCCTCGAGGACCCGATCGAGTACCTGCACCAGGACAAGATGTCGATCGTCAACCAGCGCGAAGTCGGCTCCGACACCGAGAGCTTCGGCCGGGCGATGCGCCGCGTCCTGCGCCAGGACCCCGACGTGATCCTGATCGGCGAGATGCGCGACGAGGAGACCGTCCGCACGGCGCTCTCCGCCGCCGAGACCGGCCACCTCGTGCTCTCAACCGTCCACACCCTCGACGCGACCGAGACGATCAACCGGATCATCGACTTCTTCCCGCCGCACCTGCAGCACCAGGCGCGGGTGATGCTGGCGGCGACCCTGAAGGGCGCGATCGCCCAACGCCTGGTCCCCGACCTGAGCGGCGAAGGCCGCGTGCCCGCCTCCGAGGTGCTGGTCGTCACCGGCCGCGTCCAGGATCTGATCATGAACCCCGACGAGACCGGCAAGATCACCGAGGTGATCGCCGAAGGCGAGTACTACGGGATGCGCACCTTCGACCAGTCGCTGCTCGGCTACGTGATGGAGGGCAAGGTCGCCGAGGAGGTCGCCCTCGACTACGCCTCCAGCCCCCACGACTTCAAACTGATGCTCGCCGCCGGCGGCCAGCGCGCCAGCGGCATCGAGCAGCTCGAGAAGCAGCCGGTGGCGCAATGAGGGAGAAGCTCAACGAAAACCCGATCGCCCAGGTCGCGCTGATCGGCATCCTCGCCGTGGTCGGCGTCGTGATGTTCATCGGCCAGAGCGGCGGCGGCGAAGAAGAAGCCGAAAGCGCCTCGTCCACGCAGGCGACCGTCGCCGTCGCCGGCAGCGGCGAAAGCGCGACGGCGACCGGGTCGACCCCCGGCGAAGCGGTCGAAAGCGCGGTCTCCTCGCTCGAAGCGGGCGGCGCCGGCGCCACCGCCGCCCCGCCGGCCAGCGTCCCCACGCCGACCCCGCCGAAGCCCTTCGTCAAGGCCTACGACTCGGGCAAGACCGTCGCCCTGCTGATCGTCCACCCGGGGACCATCGATTCGATCATCACGACCCGCTTCACGCGCGTCGTCGCCCCGCTCGCCGAGGTGAAGCTCTTCGTGATCAAGGCGAAGCGGATCGCCCGCTACGCGGCGGTCACCGTCGGGCTCGAAGTCAACCGCGTCCCGGCGCTGATCGTGCTCAAGCCGAAGAAGCTCAGCGAGGGCACCCCGCAGGGGACCGTCTACTACGGCCTACAGACCCCGCAGAGCGTCATCCAGGCGGTGCGCGACGCGAACTACAAAGGCCGCGAACTCGCCTACCACCCGAACTGAGGCCGTTCGGATGAGCGCCGACGCCCCGTTCCCCAACCACCTCCGCCCGGTCCCCGACTCGGGCGGCTCCGCGGCGCCGGCGATGCCGGTCGAGGAAGGCACCCTCGGGCTCAACCCGCCGCGCCACCGCGGCCACTCTCGCGGCTTCGTCACCGACGTCCTGGTCGAGCTCGGCTTCGCCGCGCCGGAGACCGTGCAGGCCGCCGTCGAGGCCTCGCGCACCGCCGGACGCGCCCCCGAGCAGATCCTGCTCGAGCAGGGCGCGATCGACGCCGACCAGCTCTCGCGCGCCGTCGCCGAGCGCTACGGCCTCGATCACGTCGACCTCTCGATCTACCACGTCGACCTCGCCGCGGCGGCGCTCTTCCCGGTCACCATGGCGCGCCGCTACAAGGCCGTGCCGGTCGGCTACGTCGACTCGAAGACCCTGCTCGTCGCCGCCGTCGACCCGGCCAACGTGCTCGCCGCCGACGACATCCAGATCGCCACCGGCCTCGACTGCCGGATCGCGGTCGCCGCCGAGGAGGACGTCGAGGCGCTGCTCGTGCGGCTCGGCACCCTGCAGAGCGCCGCCGCCGAGGCGATCGTCGAGGACCAGAGCCGCGTCGAGGAGGAAGCGGCCGAGGAGGAAGCGGCGCTGGCCGAGGTCAGCTCGATGCAGGCCGGGGCCGAGGACGCCCCGGTGATCAAGCTCGTCTACAGCATCCTTGCCCAGGCGGTGGGGGAGGGGGCCTCCGACATCCACCTCGAGCCCGAGGAAACCGAGCTGCGCGTCCGCTTCCGCATCGACGGCGTGCTCAAGGAGGCCGCCCACGTGCCGAAGCGGATGATCAGCGCGGTGATCTCGCGCCTCAAGATCATGAGCGAGCTCGACATCGCCGAGAAGCGCGTGCCGCAGGACGGCCGGGTCAGCGTCGCGGTCGAGGAGCGCCGCGTCGACCTGCGCGTCACCACCCTGCCGACCCAGCGCGGCGAGGGGGCGACGATCCGCATCCTCGACGAATCGAACGCCCAGCGCACGCTCGACGACCTCGGCATGGACGGCTCCGCCCGGGCCCGTTTCGAGGACTCCTTCCGCCAGGCCTACGGCGCCGTGCTGGTCACCGGGCCGACCGGCTCCGGTAAGAGCACCACGCTCTACGCGGCGCTCGGCGAGCTCAACGAGATCGCGAAGAAGATCATCACGATCGAGGACCCGGTCGAGTACCGGATCGACGGGATCAACCAGATGAACGTCAACCGCAAGGCGGGCCTCGACTTCGCCACCGGGCTGCGCTCGATCCTGCGCGCCGACCCCGACATCGTGATGGTCGGCGAGATCCGCGACGCCGAGACCGCGCGGATCGCGATCGAGGCCGCGCTGACCGGCCACATGATGCTCACCACGCTGCACACCAACGACGCGCCCGGCGCGATCGCCCGCCTCAACGAGATGGGGATCGAGGCCTTCCTCACCGCCTCGGCGGTCGACTGCGTCGTCGCCCAGCGCCTCGCCCGCAAGCTCTGCCCGCACTGCAAGCGGCGGGCGATCGTCCCCGGGCAGGCGCTGCAGGAGGCCGGCCTGCGGGTCGGCGCCGACGTCGAGGCCTGCGAGCCGGTCGGCTGCGCCCGCTGCAACAACAGCGGCTACCGCGGCCGGGTCGGCGTCTACTCGGTGATGAGCCTCAGCGAGCGCTTGAAGGAGATGACGATCGGCCACGCGGCCGAGACCGAAATAGCGGCCACCGCGCGCGAAGAGGGGATGCTGACCCTGCGCGAGGACGGGCTGGTCAAGGTACGAGCCGGGGTCACGAGCCTCGAGGAGGTGCTCCGTGTCACAGCATGAGTTCGACTTCTCCGAGGTCCTGCGCCGCATGGTCGAGGCGCGCGCCTCAGACGTCCACATCACCGCCGGGTTCCCGCCGGCGATCCGCGAAAAGGGCAAGATCGAGCCGATGCAGGGCTTCCCGGTGCTGACCGGGCAGCAGACCCGCGAGGTCGTCTACTCGATCCTCAACGACGACCAGCGCAAACGCTTCGAGAACCACAAACAGCTCGACTTCGCCTACGCGATCCCCGGCGTCGCCCGCTTCCGCGTCAACTGCTTCTTCCAGCGCGGCGCGGTCAGCGCCGCCTTCCGCCTCGTGCCGCAGGACATCCCGGCGCTCGACAGCCTCGGCGTGCCGCAGGTGCTGCGCGACCTCGCCGACAAACCGCGCGGCTTCGTGCTGGTCACCGGGCCGACCGGCTCGGGCAAGAGCACGACCCTGGCGGCGATGATCGACGTGATCAACGAAGAGCGCCAGGACCACATCCTGACGATCGAGGATCCGATCGAGTTCCTGCACACTCACAAGCGCTCGATCGTCAACCAGCGCGAGGTCGGCGCTGACGCCGAGAGCTTCGGCCTCGGGCTGCGCGCCGCCCTGCGAGAGGACCCCGACGTGATCCTCGTCGGTGAGATGCGCGACCTCGAGACGATCGGCACGGCGCTGACCGCGGCCGAGACCGGCCACCTGGTCTTCGCCACCCTGCACACGCAGTCCACCGCGCAGACCGTCGACCGGATCATCGACGTCTTCCCGCCCGAGCAGCAGGGCCAGGTCCGCACCCAGCTCTCGATCGCCCTACAGGGGATCGTCACCCAGCAGCTGCTGCCGACCGCCGACGGCCGCGGCCGGGTGGTCGCCTGCGAGGTGCTGGTGCCGACGCCGGCGATCCGCAATCTGATCCGCGAGGGCAAGACGCACCAGATCTACGCCGCGGTGCAGACCTCCGGCGCGGTCGGCATGCAGACGATGGACGCCGACCTGGCGCGCCTCGTGCGCTCCGGGCGCATCACCCGCTCCCTGGCCGAGCAGCGCGCCTCGGTGCCCGAGGAGCTCAAGCGGCTGCTCGGCGGGGTGCCCGCGACGATGGGCGTCGCCCAGCGGTCCCAGGGCCCGCCCGCCCCCGTCTACTCGCCGGGGGCCTAGCGCGCGATGGCCGCCGCGACGACATTCGCCTTCCGCGCCATGGACCTCGCCGGGACCTCCTCGGCCGGTGAGCTCGAGGCCGAGTCCAAGGCCGCGGTCACCGAGCAGCTGCGCCAGCGCGGCCTGATCGTCCTCGACGTCAGCGAGAAGGCCAACCCGATGAAGATCGAGGACGTCTTCAAGCGCTGGCAGGGCGTCGACATGCGCGAACTGGCGATCTTCTCGCGCCAGTTCGCCACCCTGATCGCGTCCGGGATGCCGATGCTGCGCAGCCTCAACACGCTCGAGGAGCAGACTCAGGACGAGCAGATCAAGGAGGCGGTCGCCGGGATCCGCGCCGACGTCGAGGCCGGCAGCTCGCTGGAGTCGGCGATGGAGCGCTATCCGAAGGTCTTCGACCGCCTCTTCCGGGCGATGGTCCGCTCCGGCGAGCAGTCGGGCCGCCTCGACGAGGCGATGGACCGGATCGCCTACCAGGTGGAGAAGTCCGACTCCCTGCGCCGCCAGGTCAAATCGGCGCTCATGTACCCGGCGCTGGTCTTCGGCTTCGCCACCGTGGTGCTGGTTGCGATCGTCGCCTTCGTGATCCCCGTCTTCGCGAAAATCTTCGAAGAACTCGCCGAAGAACACCCCGAAGAAGCGGCGGGCCTGCCGGCGCCGACCCAGCTCTGCGTCACCGCCTCCGACGTGCTCACCAACTACTGGTTCATCCTGATCCCCGGCATCGCGCTCGCCTTCTTCGTCTTCTTCAAATGGAAGAAGACCGACCGCGGGCACGAGCTCTGGGACCGCTTCAAGCTGCGCATCCCGTTCAAGATCGGCGACGTGATCCAGAAGGTGGCGCTGGCCCGCTGGTCGCGCACCTTCTCCGGCGCGGTCTCCTCCGGCGTGCCGATGCTTCAGGGGATCAAACTGACCGGGGAGACGGCCGGCAACGTCGTCGTCGAACAGGCGATGGACGACGTCTACGCCTCGGTCAAGGGCGGCGGCTCCCTGGCCGGCCCGATCGAGGACAACCCGATCTTCCCGCCGATGGTCGGCCACATGATCGCCGTCGGCGAGGAGACCGGGCAGCTGGAGCACATGATGTCCAAGATCGCCGACTTCTACGAGACCGAGGTCGACGCCAAGGTCAAGGCCCTCACCGCCCTGATCGAGCCCGTGATGATCGTCTTCGTCGGCGGCATTGTCGGCTTCATCGTGATCTCGATGTACCTGCCGATGTTCAGCATCTACGAACACATCCGCTGAGCCGTCCAAACGGGATAGCAGGAGCCGTCCTTTTGGGATGGTAGGCGGCGCTCCTGGTTTGCTGACGTCGATTGGCACACAATCGGCACATTCAGCGCGCCACACGCGCGTCCGGACCTTCTACGGTCGTCCCGGCAAGCCAATGAGCGGGGCGTATGATGCTCCGTATGACAAAAGAGAGGGTGACGATCTCCGTGGAGCCAGAGGTGGTCCAGATCGCGCGGGAAGACGTCGAGGCCGGAAGGGCCGAGACGGTGTCGGGGGCAATCGAAGACGCCGTCGTGTCGCGAGCAAAGAGGCGTGCGTTGCGCGAAGCGCTCGACATGCGCGAGGCGGAGTTTGGCCCGATCAGCGAGGAGGCCAGGGCGTGGGCAAAAAAAGAAATGGCACGAGTGCGCACGGAGCGTCGGAAGCGAAGAGCAGAGCGCTCGTCCTAGACGCGGGCGCGCTGATCGCGTTCGAGCGGTACGAAGACCAGATCGACGCCTTTCTCGACGAGGCGATCGCAATGGGCGAGGAGATCGTGATCCCCACGAGCGCCTTCGCCCAGGTCTGGCGCGGTGGCTCGCGCTCGGCGCGTCTCGCGCGGCTGATGGCGGGATCCTGGTGCGATGCTCTGGACGAGGCAAGGGCGAAGGAGGTCGGCGAGCGCCTCGGCCGCCGCGGCAAAGCCGACGTCGCCGACGCCCACGTCGTCTGCTGCGCCCTCGAACGTGACGCCGAGTTGATCACCTCGGACCCCAACGACATGGAAGCGCTCGCCGGGGCCGGCGAGGACCTCGTGCTCGTCTCGGTCTGACCAACCTTGGAAAAGTCGGCGAGAAATCCAAAGAAATGAGACAACCTTGGAAATCTGCGCTACGTTTACAAGGAGCCGATGATGCCTGGAGGGCACTATGTGAAGCAGATCTGGCCCGGAAATCCAGCCGGGCAGGGCCGGGCTGAGCGGATGCCTGGGCGCTTCGAGGCCTATGTTCCCAACCTGATATCTACTTATGAACCCGAGTTGAGCGGATCGATCGCCGGCCTCCTCTCCGATGCGGACGCGGCCGTCCGCGGTCTCAACAGGTTGGACCCCAAGCGGGCCAACCAGGTTGAGGCGATGGCGCGCCAACTCCTGCGTCAGGAGTCGCTGGCCTCCTCGCGGATAGAGGGGCTTCTGATCTCTCACAAGCGAATCAGCGAGGCAGACTTCGACCCTCGGGGGACGGCGGACCAGAGGGCCCTTGAGGTGTTGTCCAACATCGAGGCTATGGAGCAGGCTGTTCAGGTCGGCTCGGCTGACGAGACGATCGCCACCGAGACGATCATCGACCTTCATCGGACCCTGCTGTGCCGCACCCAACCGAAAATCGCCGGCGTCGTCCGCGACCGCCAGAACTGGATCGGGGGTCGCTACCACACCCCGGTAGGCGCTGACTTCGTTCCTCCTCCCACAGGCGAAGTCATTCCCCTTCTTCGCGATCTCGCTCAGTTCATGAATCGCAAGGATCTCCCGGCGACCTTGCAGGCCGCGTTGACTCACGCCCAGTTCGAGACGGTGCATCCCTTCGCCGACGGCAATGGTCGGGTTGGTCGCTGTCTGATCCACGTGATCTTCAGGCGCCGCGGACTTGCCGCTCACCACGTCCCACCGGTGAGCCTCCTGATGGCTACCGACGTCGATGGCTACGTCAAGGCGCTCACCGCCTATCGCGATGGCGAGCAGTCCGACTGGACGAGCTACTTCGCCGAGACGACCATCGCATCTGTGGACGCAGCCGAGGATTTCGGTGAGCGTTTGGCGAGGCTGCAGGAGCAGTGGAAGGAAAAGGCCACCGTCCGTCGAGGCTCAACGGCGGAGAGGGTCATCGAATCCCTGCCCGCACAGCCGGTGATTGATATCGAGAAAGCTGCCGAGTTGGCGGGCACATCGGAGGAGGCGGCTCGCCTGGCGCTGAACCAGCTCACAGAGCGCGGTGTGCTGAAGCAGGCCACGATTCGCAATTGGGGCCGTGTCTGGGAGGCGAAGGGACTCTGGAATTTGTTGGACCGCTTCGAGGAGCGACTCGCGACGCCGCCGGGCAAAGATCGCCCAGGCAGACCCGCTCCGCGAACGCGGTAGCAAGAGCACCAGAACAAGTCACGCCGTCTCTCGTCGGCTCGAGGAGACCTACTCAGTTGACCGATTATCCCGTCGTTTCGGCCTGGAATGCTGAGTTTTGGGGAGAGGAAGTCCTAGTTTCAGGGATAAAGGTCTTGGGCTGGGGGCCGATAGGGGAGAGAAGAAAAAGATCTGCCAGTGCTTCGGTGCCAAAGGCAAACCCGCCGTGAGGTGGGGGCGCAAAGTCTTCGGGGCTCCTCATGGGAGCCGGCCGGACTACCACCGGGGTCGACAGACACCACGTGGCTGAGATGCGACGGGGCTCTGGCTAAATCGATTAGGAACCTAGGAGGAACCTAATATGTTTATCCAGAATCTCCGGGCCAAGATTGGCGCCCGGCTCAACGGCGACAAGGAGGCCGGCTTCACGCTGATCGAGCTCCTGGTCGTCATGCTCATCCTCGGCATCCTGGCCGCCATCGCCCTACCGTCCTTCTTCAACCAGAAGGAAAAGGCCGGCGACGCGAAGGCCAAGGAGAACGCTCACTCGGCGCAGGTCGCCATCGAGACGTTCGCGACCGAAAACAACGGCTCCTACGCCGGGGCCACCGTGGAAAAGCTCGAAAAAATCGAGCCGACCATCGTCGAATCGACGACCACCGGCGAAGAAGGGGAAGAAGTCACCAGCGAAGGCATCAGAATGCTGACTGCCCCAACGACGAACACGTACAAGCTCGAATCTGTCTCGTCAAACGGGCACGTCTTCTCCATCGAAAACAACGCGGGCACGATGAGCTATCCGTGCACGCCCGCAGAAAAAGGCGGCTGTCCTACGGGCGGCTGGGGCGGCTGATCCTCTAGCCAGACCGCTTAGCCATGTCTAAGCAACGCGCAATCGCAGTAGAGGGGCGGGCCATCGCGGCCCGCCCCTCGCTGTGCCTGCTGCTCCTCTGTGTCGGCGTCGCTAGCCTCTTTGTCACGCCGGTCGCTCGAGCCCAACAGCTCCCCGAACTTGTACTGACCAGGACGGATCCGACTACGACGGAATCGGTGCGCGCAAACTGGACTACGCCCCGCGTCCTAGGCCATGCAAATGGCAAAGTTATCTCGACCCTTCCCTCGCCCTTCGAGGGAAGGAAATTCGCTCATACCGCGGCAGGCGGAGACCCTGGAGAAGAAGTGATTCTTTACAGCGATCCCAAATGTGCAGCCGAATTCGCGGCGGGCAGCCTTGCCGAACTCGAAGGTACCGGAATCGAAGTCGAAGTCCCAGAAAACTCGGTCACGACCTTCTACGCCGTCCAGACCGAACCGGGCGGAGCCAACGATCCCTCGGAATGTTCGGAATCCAGCGTTACCTACTGGGAGAGCTCGAGCGGGCTGACGCCTGAAGAAATCGAAGAACGGGAACAGGAAGAACGCGAAGCCGAAGAAGAAGGCTCAGGCGGCGGCGAACAGCCGTCCGGCCAGGGCCCCGGAGCGGGCGGCGGTGGCGCCGGTCCGCCCGCGGCGCCCCACCTCCACATGCTTCCCGGCGCCCGCGCCAACGACAACGCCCCACGGGTCGCCGGCAGCGCGCCCGGCGCCGATTGGGTCATGGTCTTTGCCAACGTCAAGTGCTCGGGCTGGCCGATTGCCACGGGCACCGCGGCCGCACTCGGCATTGGGCTTCCGATTCAGGTCGCCGACAACACCAGCACCAGCCTCAGCGCGATCGCAATCTCGAGCGGCGGCGCGTCGCCCTGCTCTGAACCGACCTCCTACGTCGAGGACTCGACACCGCCCCGCACGAAGATCACGATGGGCCCGGGCGTCAAGACCCGCCACCGCAAGGTCGTCTTCCGCTTCGCCGACGTCAGTGAAGACCCGCCCGGCACGACCTTCCTCTGCAAGCTCGACCGCAAGAAGTGGCGCCACTGCCACTCCCCCTACAAGCTTCACCGCCTCGGCCGCCGCCGTCACGTCCTCCGAGTCCGCGGAGTCGACGTCGCCGGCAACGCCGAGCACAAGGCCGCCAAGCGGCGCTTCAAGGTCGTTCGTCGCCACTGAAGCGCGTCCTGACGCGGGCTCCGGCCGCGGCCTCGGGTAGAAATCGGGCTCGATGGCCGGCGTCGTGCTGATCGCGTTTCTCGGTGGGCTTGCCGTGGGCAGCTTCGCGACCGCGGTCGCCCACCGGGTGCCGCGCGGGATCTCGGTTGCCTTCGCGCGCTCTGAATGCCCGGCGTGCGGGGCGCGGATCGCCGCCTACGACAACCTGCCGGTGCTCTCCTGGGTGCTGCTGCGTGGGAAGGCGCGCTGCTGCGGGGCGCGGATCTCAGCGCGCTACCCGCTCACCGAGCTCGCGATCGGGGCGCTCTTCGCGGCGACCGTGCTGGTCTACCGGCACGATGCCGCCGAAGCCGTCATCGGCCTGGTCTTCGTCGCGATGCTGGCGATCGTCACCCTGACCGACCTGGAGCGGCGGATCATCCCCAACAAGGTGCTGATCGCCGGCGCCGTCCTCTGCCTGGCGATCGCCCTGCCGACCGACCCGGCCGGCGTGCCCGAGCGGCTGATCGCCGCCGCCGCGGCCGGTGGCCTCTTCTTCCTGACGGCGCTCGCCTATCCCGCCGGGATGGGCCTCGGCGACGTCAAGCTGGCGGCGACGATGGGGCTCTTCCTCGGCCGCGCGGTCGGCCCGGCGATCCTGATCGCGCTGCTCGCCGGCAGCCTGGTCGGCATCGCCCTGCTCGCCCGTCACGGCAGCCGCGCCCGCAAGATGGCGATCCCCTTCGGTCCCTTCCTGGCGCTCGGCGGGGTGGTCGCCCTGCTGGCCGGCGACCAGCTGATCGACCTCTACCTGGGCTGAGCCCGCCCGGGCCCTGCGCTCAGCCGGCGGGCTGGGCCTTTTCTTCGGGGGCTTCGCCGCCCTTGCCCGTGCCCTTGCCGCCGCCCTTTTCCTTCTTGCCCTGTTCGGACTTGCTGAGCGGCGCTTTGTTGAGCTTGTTCGTGGTCAGCAGGCGGAGCTTGAGCAGCTCGATGCGGAAGCTGCGTTCGTCGGCGCCGTAGACGACGGTCTCGGGGATGCCTTTTTCGAGCGAGAGCAGCTGGCAGTGTTCGGCGCCGACCACGCAGACGCCGTCGCCGAAGAGGCCGGTGACCTTGTCGGAGACCAGCATCAGCACCTTCTTCTGGTCCTTGCTGACGTCCATGAAGGTGAGCGCCGGCTCCTTGCGGCTGGGCAGCATCGTCAGCTCGGGGAGGTTGCGGCGGATGGTCGCCTGCTTCGCCTTGCTGCCGGTGGCGCCCGAGCCGGAGCCGACCGGGACGATGCGCACGTCGATCGCGAAGGAGTAGTAGCGCAGGTGCGTGCCTTCGGAAGGTTCGCCGTTGCCGTTCGTGGGCGGGGTGGAGTGGGTGGTTTCCGGACTGGCGGGCGCGGC
>Ga0210100_1000129_pt1 | contig 14585 bp, 16 predicted proteins | sample MayberryNW_TuleB_FD_185525 | JGI IMG/M metagenome (GOLD analysis project Ga0210100, IMG submission 185525) | Wetland microbial communities from San Francisco Bay, California, USA, that impact long-term carbon sequestration - MayberryNW_TuleB_D1... | ecosystem: Environmental > Aquatic > Marine >... | reverse complement strand
GTGCCTTACCCGCAGAAGCTCCGCCGTCCCCGCGGTCGTCTCAACAACAAGCTCCCGAGCCAGCTCCGGGTCGAGTCCGTCCTCGGCCCCAGCATCCGCAATCGCCTCCACGGCAAGCGCAAGGTAGGCAGGCGCACACCCCATCACCGCCGTGGCAGCATCGAACAGCTCATCCGGCAGATCGACGACGTGCCCCAGCCCCTCAAGCATCGCCCGCGCTCCGGCATGCCCGGACCCGGCCACGCACAAGACCCCCTTACGCACCTCAACCCCAACATTGGGCATAACCCGAATCACATCTGCGCCCGGAAATGCCTTTTCGAGGCGAGCCAACGGCGTCGCGCCTAGCAACGAAACGACAACCTCGGAGCCTCGTAGCTCCGTGGCAGCCTCCTCGAGCCGAGCCGGCTTAACGGCAAGCACAACGAGATCAGCCCGTTCCGCAAGCTCCCGATTCGAAGAAACTGCTTCGCCTCCAAGCTCTTCAGCAAGCTCAACCGCCCGCCCGGACCCGCCATCCGTGAAAAGCATCAGATCCGCGGCCCCGCCAAGCCCACGAGCCATAGCCGCAGCCATATTCCCGGATCCACAGAAGCCAACAACCATTCGTCAGCAGCCTAGTAGCGGCGCAAGAGGAGGGTCGGGTGCCCTCTGCCGGAGGCTCTCGGCAACACGCATGAGCCCACTCAGCCGACCAGCTGCGCAACGGTCTCCGGGAGAGGGCACCCGACCCTCCCCCACCACCCTAGGACTGCCTAGGACTGGTTGAAGAACCCTTTGTCGAGCAACCGCGCCTTCTCCTCCGCCGAAACCTCGACGTTGCGCGGCGTCAAGAGAAAGATCTTCTCGGCGATCCGCTGCATCCCGCCTTCGAGCGCGTAGGTGAGCCCCGAGCAGAAGTCGATCATCCGCTTGGACAGCTCGTGATCGGTCGTCTGCAGATTGAGGATCACCGGCACCGAGCGCTTGAACTGGTCGGCGACCTGCTGCGCGTCGTTGAAGTTGCGTGGGATGACGAGATGGACCTGGACGTCGGAGTCGCCGCCGCCCACCGGGCGCAGCGTGCGCGTCCGCGAGGCGGAAATCGGCTCGTCGTCGGCGAAGATGTCGTCGATCTCGTCGCGGCGCGAGCGTCGCGAGGTCGGCAGCCGTCGCACCTGGCCGGACTCGCGCCGGGCTTCGAAGGGCTCTTCGGCGCCGGTCTCCGGCTCGAAGTCTTCCTCGTACTCGGGGCCGTAGTCGTGGTCCTCGGCCAAGCCGAAGTAGACCAGCGCACGGTGCCATGTATCGCGTAGGGCCATGGTTTTCGCCTGTTTCGGCCCGCGTGGGCCGATTCCTCCACGGATTATGGCTCAGATGTAGAGCGCCGTTCCCAGGCGGACGATCGTCGCGCCCTCCTCGACCGCGATCCGCCAGTCCTGCGAGGTGCCCATCGAGAGGCGCTTGAGGCCGTTCGCCTCCGCCAGTTCGCGCAGCCGGGCGAAGTGCGGACGGGACGCCTCGGGGTCCTGGCTGAACGGCGGCATCGTCATCAGCCCGCCGACGCGAACCGGGCAGCGCTCGATGAAGGCCGACAGCTCATCCGGGGCGACTCCGCCCTTGCCCTGCTCGCCGGCGACGTTGACCTCGACCAGGATTTCGGTCTCCGGCGTGCCGTGCCTGGCCAGTTGCTCGCGGACCGAGTCCGTCGCCACCGAGTGGATCAGGCGACAGACCGGCAGCAGCTGCTTGACCTTGCGGCTCTGGAGGTTGCCGATGAAGTCCCATTCGAAGGCGTCGCCCCAGCGCTCGTGCTTGGCCGCGAGGTCCTGCTGGCGGTTCTCGCCGACCAGCCTCACCCCAGCCTCGGCCAGCGCCCCCATCTCCTCGACCGGCACGTACTTGGTCGCCGCGAGGATCTCGACCTCCGGCCCGGCGATCTCCCGCGCCCGGGCGAGGTTGGCGGCGATCTTCTCCGGCTCGAGGCCGTGGATCAGGCCGGGCATCTCAGTCCTCCCCACCGCGCCGCCAGACCAGGCCCGCCCGGCGCCCGGTGCGGCCGTTGTCGCGCCGGTGCGAGAAGAACAGCTCCGCCTCGCAGCTCGTGCACAGCCCGCTCGTCTCGACCCGCTCGACCCCGGCCTCGCGCAGCAGCCGCCGCGCGACCTCCGACAGGTCCAGCATCCGCCCGTTCGCCACCCCGTCCCCGAGATCCGCAAACGCCCCGAGCACCTCCTCCCCCACCTCGTAACAGCAGGGACCGATCGAAGGCCCGACCGCGGCATGAGTCGCGCCGACCGCGGCAACCCCATCGGCGACGATCCCCGCGGCGAGGCCGCGCCAGCCGCAGTGGAGCATCGCGACGCCGGCCGGGCCGGAGAGGGCGATCGGGACGCAGTCGGCGACGAAGACGAGCAGGGGGAGGTTGCGCTCGCCGGTGACGTGGCCGTCCACCTCGGGGATCGGTGCGCCCGGCTCGGCGAACGGGCTCGGGGTCTGGGGACCAGCGTGAGCGGCCAGGTCGGCGCCGTGGACCTGGCGGCCGATCGTCACGCGCTCGGTTTTGTGGCCGAGCGCATGGGCCAGGCGGCGGCGGTTCTCGGCAACCGACTCGCGCCCGTCCTCGGTGAAGACCCCGAGGTTGAGCGAGTCGAAGGGCGCCTCGCTGGCGCCTCCGATACGCGTTGAGAAGACCGCGGTCGCGCCGGGCATCTGCGCCTCCAACCAGCGCACGCCATCCTTCTCACGCCACTCCATCACTCGCCCCTCGCTGCCGCGAGCGCCGCGGCCAGCTCCTCGTCGCGCCCGTCGATCTCGCCGTCCAGCTTCGCGCGGAGCGCCGCCTTCAGGCCTCGCCCGAGGGCCGGCCCCTGGGTCATGCCTGCGGCGATCATGTCCTCGCCGTCGATCGCCAGCCGCACTGCTCGCCACTCGGTCACGTACCTGTCGAGCCAGCTGGCCCCCAGAGCCCGTGCCAGGAGCAGCTCGACGGGGCCGTGACCGGCGGCGAGCGCAACGGCCTCGGAAGGACGCCCCGGGCGCTGGCGGGCGAGAGCGGCCTCGGCGCCCGCCGGACCGAGGGCCGCCGCGTAAAGCGCCCGCTCGCGCGGCGCCTCACCCGCCCAGGGCGCGGCCTTCAGCAGCTCGTCGGCCGCCTCCGCCAGCTCGACGCCGCCCTCGCGCAGCTCGACCAGCCCCCACCCGCCGAGCAGCTCGAAGGCCCGCGGCGCCTTGGCTTCGGCCGCCAGCCGCAGCAGCTCCGCCTCGCGGCGATCGGCCGAGACCGTGCCGAGATCCGTTTCGCGGAGCAGCCTCGCGGTTTCGGTCTCCAACCCAAAGCCGAAGCGCGCGGCGTAGCGGGCGGCGCGAACCGCCCGCGTCGGGTCGTCGACAAACGAGCCCGCGTGCAGGACGCGCAACTGCCGCGCCGCCAGGTCTGCCTGCCCGCCGTGCGGGTCGATCAGGCGCGGCTCGCCGCGCAGCGGGATCGCCATCGCGTTGACGGTGAAGTCGCGCCGCGCCAGGTCGGCCTCGAGGTGGTGCGCCGGCCCGACGATCGGCAGCGCGCCGGGGTGCGGATAGGCCTCGGTGCGCGCCGTGGCGACGTCGACCTCGTGCCCCTCCAGGGTCAGCTTCGCCGTGCCGAAGCGCTCATGGGCGGTCACCTCGGCGCCCAGCCGCGCGGCCAGCGCCGCGGCGTCGCCTTCGACCACCAGGTCGATGTCGGCCCTCCCTCGCCCGAGCAGCAGATCGCGGACCGCGCCGCCGACCAGGTAGACGGGATCGCCGCCGGCCTCGCGCACGAGGTCGAGCTCGGGATGCATGTGCTCGAGCGCCTCCGCGAGGCTCTCGCTGTGCTCCTGACCGGTGGACATGACCGCGTTGCCTACCATGATCGCCTCTCCGGATGGCCGACCGTCCCGACATCGCCCGCACCGAGCCCCTTGGCCGCCGCGCCCGGCAACGCCGCCGCATCCGCCGGCGCCGGCTCACCGCGGGTGGAATCCTGGCCCTGATGGTGGCAGCCGCGGTCGCGGCGATCGCCCTCGCCGGAGGCGGGTCTTCCGGATCCAATTCGGAGCCGAGCGCCGGCGCGTCCAAGTCGGCGAACGCCTCCCACGACAGCTCCACGAGCGCAGCCAGGAGCCCGCTCGTCCGCAACGCCACCCCCCAGCCCGGCTGGAAGCCGCACACCGGCCCGGTGCCGATCCTCGAGTACCACGTGCTCGGCGCGGCCCCGTCCGACGCCCCGTACCCGGAGCTCTACGTGACCCGTCCCGACTTCCACAAGCAGATGAACTGGCTCGAAGCCCACGGCTACCAGGCGGTCACCCTGGAAACGGTCGAGCAAGCCTGGTACCACCACGGCACGCTGCCCCCGAAGCCGGTCGTGATCCAGTTCGATGACGGCTACCGTCCCCAGTTCACCTACGCCCTGCCGGAGCTGCGCAAGCACGGCTGGCCCGGCGTCCTCAACCTCAAGGCCGAAGGCTCGGACCTCTACCCGAGCAACGTCGAAGCGATGATCGATGCGGGCTGGGAGTTGGCCTCGCACACGATCAACCATTCGGACCTGACCACGCTCGGAACGGCCGCCCTCCAAGAAGAAGTCGCTGGCGCCCGCAAGCTGTTGCAGCGCGAATACGGTGTTCCCGTGAAGAATTTTTGCTACCCCGCCGGCCGATTTGACGAAACCGTCATCAGGGCGGTCGAAGCAGCCGGCTACACAGGCGCTACTACCGAGATCCCAGGCTATGCAAGCCGCAACAAACCATTCGAACTCGATCGGTTCGAGGTGCTCGGCTCCACCGGCATGTCCGGCCTCGCTCAAGACCTCGGAGGCTGAATGTGGTCCGGGGACCCTCCCACGGAGGCTCCCGGTCAACGAAGCCGAACATCCACAAGCGATCTGCTGCGCGACGGTCTCCGGGGGAGGGTCCCCGGGCCACCTCCCCACTCAAAGTCGGACGGGAAGGCCGGCGGAAGCCATTTTTTCCTTTGCTTCGTGGATCGTGTGGGTGCCGTAGTGGAAGATCGACGCGCAGAGGACGGCGTCCGCGTTGCCGTTTGCGATGGCCTCGGTTAGGTGCTCCAGCTTGCCTGCGCCTCCGGAGGCGATGACGGGCACGCTTACGGCGTCCGCTACGGCTTTGGTTAGCTCGAGGTCGTAGCCGTCCTCGGTGCCGTCGCGGTCCATGCTCGTGAGCAGCACCTCGCCCGCTCCCAGGTCGACAGCTTCCCTGGCCCAGGCGACAGCCTCACGCCCCTCGACCTTCTCCCGACCGCCCTTCACGTACACGTCCCACTCAAGCTCCCCGAAATGGCCTGGTGGAGCATCACACGGCGGAGAGCTTCCCTCGGGAACGCGTCGCTTTGCATCGATGGCTATCACCACGCATTGCGCACCGAAATGGTCGGCGAGCTCCGTCAGAAGCTCCGGCCGCGCAAGCGCCGAGGAGTTCACGGAAACCTTGTCCGCCCCCGCATCGAGCACAGCTTGCGCATCCTCGACCGACCTTATGCCGCCGCCAATCGTGAACGGGATAAAGACATTGTCAGCCGTCCGCCTCGCCAGCTCAACAATCGTGTCCCGCTTCTCATGCGAGGCGGTGATGTCGAGGAAGACAAGCTCATCGGCCCCCTCAGCGTCATACCGCTCCGCAAGCTCAACAGGATCCCCCGCATCCCGCAACCCCACGAAATTCGTCCCCTTAACAACCCGCCCCGCATCGACATCGAGACAAGGTATGACCCGCTTAAGCACCATCCTCTAAGCCTAGAGGCGATCAAAGGGACTGCGGCACCCTCTGCCGAAGGCTCCCGGTTCAACGAGCCAAATCGTCACAGGCGATCTGCTGCGCGACGGTCTTCGGGAGAGGGTGCCGCAGTCCCTCCCCGCGTCTGCTGCGCGACGGTCTTCGGCGGAGGGTGCCACGACTCCCTACCCCGCCAATGCTGCGACGGCCTCGCCGACCGTGAATTTGCGCTCGTAGAGAGCCCGGCCAACGATCACGCCCTCCACATTGGGGGCCGCGCTCGCCGCAAGCGCCTCGAGGTGCTCCAGACCGCCGACCCCGCCGGAGGCGATCACGTTCATCTCGGTTGCCGCCGCGATCCGATTCAGCTCATCGACGGCCGGCCCCGCCATCGTCCCGTCGACCTCGATCGCCGTGCACAGGAACCGCGTCGCGCCCCGTCCCGTCAGGTGCGCCACGGCGTCGGCGACGTCCAGGGCGCTGGTCTCAGTCCAGCCGGAGAGCGAGACCTTGCCGTCGCGGGCGTCGACCGAGACGACGATCCGGTCCGGGTGGCGGTCGAGCATCGCCGCGAGGAACTCGGGGTCGCGCAGCGCCGCGGTGCCGATCACGGCCCGCTCGGCGCCCGCCTCGAGGATCGCCTCGACCGACTCGACGTCGCGCAGGCCGCCGCCGGCCTGGATCGGGCACTCGACGGCCGCGGCGATACGGCGGATTGCGCCGAGGTTGCGCGGCTCGCCCGCCTTGGCGCCGTCGAGGTCGACGACGTGGAGGATCTCGGCGCCTTCGCCGGCCCAGCGGGTCGCGGCGTCGACCGGATCGGCGTCGTAGGCCGTCTCGCGCTCGTAGTCGCCCTGCAGGAGGCGCACGGCCTGGCCGCCGCGGATGTCGATCGCCGGGTAAAGGATCACGCCGTCACGCCGGGACGGAGGCGCAGATCCCGGCAAAGTTGGAGAGCAGGCGCAGGCCGGCGGCGCTCGACTTCTCGGGGTGGAACTGGACGCCGAAGACGTTGTCGCGCTCGGCGGCGCAGGCGAAGCGGGCGCCGTAGGCGGCGCTGCCCAGCAGGTCGCTTGCCTGCGGCGAAGGGGCGAAGGAGTGGACGAAGTAGAAGGGGGTCTCGGACTCGATCCCGTCGGTGAGCGGCGAGTCCTTCTCCCAGCGCACGGGAGACCAGCCGATGTGCGGGACCTTGAGCCCCGGCGCCTCCAGCCCCGCGACGCCGCCGGCCAGCAGGCCGAGGCCCTCGGCCCCGCCGAGCTCGGTGGTCGAGTCGAAGAGCAGCTGCAGGCCGAGGCAGATGCCGAGCACCGGCACGCCGGCCGCGCGCCGCTCGGCGATCAGCTCGTCGAGGCCCAGCCGCCGCACGCCCTCCATCGCCTTCGGGAAGGCGCCGACGCCGGGCAGGATCAGCCCGTCGGCGGCGCGCACTGTCGCGGCGTCGGAGGCGATCGTCGCCCGCACGCCGACGTGCTCGAGCGCCTTCTCGACCGAGCGCAGGTTGCCCATCCCGTAGTCCAGAACGCAGATGCCGGTGGTCATTCGCTCAGCGTTCCCTTGGTCGAGGGCACGCCGCTCTCCTCGGGATCGACCGAGACGGCGACGCGCAGGGCGCGGGCAAAGGCCTTGAAGCAGGCCTCGATCATGTGATGCGCGTTGCTCCCGTAGCGGACCGAGACGTGCAGAGTGAGCTTGGCCCCGTTGGCGACGGCGCGGAAGAACTCCTCGGCCAGCTCGGTGTCGAAGCCGGCGATCGTCGTCACCGGCAGCTCGGCGTCGAAGACGCACAGCGGCCGCCCGGAGATGTCGATCGCGCACTCGGCCAGCGACTCGTCCATCGGCACCAGCGCCGACCCGTAGCGCCGGATCCCCGCCCGGTCGCCAAGCGCCTCGTCGAGCGCCTGCCCGAGCACGATGCCGACGTCCTCGACCGTGTGGTGCGCGCCGGTCTCCAGGTCGCCGCTCGCCTCGACCTTCAGCCCCAGCCGCCCGTGCCGGGCGACCAGGTCGAGCATGTGGTCGAGGAACCCGACCCCGGTCGAGGCGCTCGCCTCTCCCCCGTCGAGATCCAGCGCCAGCTTCACCTGGGTCTCCCCCGTGACGCGCTCCCTTTCAGACATGCGACTCATGATTCCGTCCTAATCATCGCTGACTCGCCATGAACGGGGAATCCCTCCGCCCGAGCGATGCGATCGACGTGGGGCGCGAGCTTGGCAGCGGCCTCGGCTGTGATCTCGACGGTGGCGATCTTGCGGCGGAAAAAGGTGTCAGGTCCAAGGGGACCCGAGAAGCGTCCGTCACCTCCCGTTGGGAGCACGTGGTTGGACCCGGCAACGTAGTCGCCAAAAGCCGTGGCGCTGTAGGGGCCAGCGAAGACGCAGCCTGCGGTGGTGACGTTCTCGGCGAGGGCTGGGGCGTCGTCAACCAGTAGCTCGAGATGCTCCGGTGCGAAGGCGTTGGCCAGACTGATCGCGTCACTCAGACTAGGGACCTTTACGAGCGCGAGCGGCGCGTCGGCGATGCCCTTGGACTCGGCGACGCGGAGGGTCTCGCCTTTCAGGCCCTGAAGCACGTCCTCGTCGACGGCCGTGGCGATCAGTGGTCCGTCGCCCCCGTGCTCCGCCTGGGCGCAGAGATCGAATGCGGCCCACTGGAGATTGGTGCCCTCATCCGCAACAACCATCAGCTCGGACGGCCCGGCCAGCGAGTCGATCCCGATCTTGCCGCTCACCATTCGCTTCGCCTCGCGCACCCAGGCGTTGCCCGGCCCGGCGATCGCGTCAACAGGTTCGATCGAGTCGCTGCCGTAGGCCAGGGCGAAGATCGCCTGCGCTCCCCCCACCGCGTAGATCTCGTCGACCTTGGCAAGGGCGGCAGCGGCGAGAACCACGGGATTGACCTTCCCGTCAGGCCCCGGCGGCGTCGCCATCACGAGCCGTTGCACTCCTGCCACCCGCGCAGGTATCGCGCACATCAGCACGCTCGACGGGTATGCGGCCATTCCACCCGGCACGTAGATCCCCGCTGCGTTGACCGCCACGTCACGCAGAACGATTGTTTGACCGCCAAATAGACCGGTGACGCGTTGTACCCGGGGAGCCTGGGCCTCGGCGACGGCGCGAACGTTGGCATCGGCGACCTTGAGCGAGTCGCGCAGGGCTGAATCGAGTCCAGCCAGCGCAACATCCGCCTCCTCGATGTCAACTGTCAACCTGTCGCGTTTGATGTCCGTTGCATCGAACTTGTTCGTCAGCTCCAGCAGCCTTGTGTCGTCGTAGCGGTCACCCTGAGGTGCGAGCTTGCGCATCTCCTCCTCGGGCGGGCGCTGAGTCCTGCCGGCGCTCCAGAACCGGATCTGCTCTGCCGTCTCGGCTGCCCCGCTCCAAGGAAACTCTTCGAAGTTCAAGACCCCACCGCCTCCCGCAGCTTCGCCGCCAGCCCGTCGACCTCGCGCGCCCGCAGCTTGTGGGCTACCCGGTTGGCGACGAACCTCGCGGTGCACTCGAGGATCTCCTCGCGGACCTCGAGGTCGTTCTCTTCCAGGGTGCGGCCGGTGGCGACCAGGTCGACGATGCCGTCGGCCAGGCCGATCAGCGGCGCCAGCTCGACCGAGCCCTTGACCTCGATCACTTCGACCTGGCGGCCGGTCGACTCGAAGTGGCGTTCTGCCGTGCGCGGGTACTTGGTCGCGATCCGCATCATCCCGAGGCGGCGCTGCGCCTCACCGAGCCGCGTGTCGCCGACGCGGCCGGCGAGCACCATGCGGCAGCGGCCGTAGCCGAGGTCGAGCAGCTCGTAGACCACCCGGTCGGCCTGCTCGAGCAGCACGTCCTTGCCGGTGATCCCGACGTCGGCGGCGCCCGCCTCGACGTAGGTCGGCACGTCGGAGGGCCGCATCGTCACCAGCGTGATCCCGTCGCCCTCGAAGATCAGCGAGCGCGACTCGCCGCGCACCTCGGCGGTCTCGATCCCGATCGCGTCGAGCGCGTCGAGCGTTTCGCCGAGCAGCGCCCCGCGCGGCACCGCCAGCTTCAGCGGCCCCTCGGACTTGGCGTGGCCCATGCCGGCAACCTCAACGCTCACGAGCCACCCTCCTTCGCGCGCGACTCCTCCTCCATCTGGGCGACGTGCACCCGCTCCAGATAAAGCGCGAAGCCGGCCGCCGGCTGGTCGACGCCGAAGCGGCGCAGCAGCTCGTCGTAGCGGCCGCCGCCGCCCAGCACGTGGCCGAGCGCCGGGTCGTAGACCTCGAGGATCGCGCCGCTGTAGTAGCCAAGGTGACGCAACAGACCGAGGTCGATCTGCACGCGGTCGGCGACCCCGCGCCGCTCGAGCGCCTCGAACGTCTCGCTGAGTCGCGCCGTCGCCCGCGCGACCGCCTCGCCGCCGAGCGAGCGCGCCTGCTCGAGCGCCTCCCTGCCGCCGCGCAGCTGCGAGAGCGCCATGCAGGTGGCGATCTGCTCGTCGCCGATCCCCTCGATTTCGGAAAGCTCGACCTCGAGCCCGACGAGGTCGTGAGCCGCGAGCCGGTCGAGCACCGCGTCGCGCGCGACGCCCTCGATGCCGAGCTCGGTGAGCAGCTGCCGGTAGAGGTCGGCGTCGCCGAGGCCGATCACCGCGCGGGTCAGGCCGGCGGCGTCGAGCGTCGCCTCCAAGACCTCGATCACCTCGACCGTTCCCTCCGGCCCGGGCGCCCCGATCAGCTCCACCCCCGCCTGCGCGAACTCGCGCATCTGGCCCCGCTGCGGGCGCACCGCGCGGAAAGCGTTGGCCACGTAGCAGAGGCGCAGGGGCATCTCGGCGCCGGCGTAGCGGCTCGCCACCAGGCGGGCGATCGGCACCGTCATGTCGGAGCGCAGGGCGAGCAGGTCGCCGCGCTCGTCGAAGAAGCGGTAGGCGCTGCCGGCCGTGCGTCCGTCGCCGCGGCCCAGCACCTCGTCGTACTCGATCGCCGGCGTCGACACCTCGCCGTAGCCGCGCCCTTCGAAGACCTCGATCATCGTCAGGTGCAGGCGGCGCAGCTCCCGCATCTCGTCGGGCAGCACGTCGCGGGTTCCGGGGGGAATCGGGTGGATCATCGGCCGGACCTTACGAAAGTGAGGGCGAAGGCCCTCTCAGGCAGGGACCTCTGCGGAAACCCGTTCAATCCGCGCGCCGAGACCGCGCAGGCGCTCGTCGATCTGCTCGTAGCCGCGGTCGATCTGACGGATGTTGCCGATCTCCGAGGTGCCCTCGGCCGCCAGCGCGGCGATGAGCATCGCCATCCCGGCGCGGATGTCGGGGCTCTCGACGCGTTCGCCGTGAAGCCGGCTCGGACCGCTGACGATCGCCCGGTGGGGATCGCAAAGCGTGATCCGAGCGCCCATCGCGACCAGCTTGTCGACGAAGAAGAGGCGGTTCTCGAACATCTTCTCGAAGATCAGGATCTCGCCGTCCGCCTGGGTGGCGAGGGCGAGCGCGATCGAGGTCAGGTCGGCGGGGAAGGCCGGCCAGGGGCCGTCCTCGATCTTCGGGATCGCGTCGCCGAGGTCGGATTTGACCCGCAGCCGCTGGTCGGGCGGGACGAGCACGTCGCGCCCCTCGATCTCCGAGCGCAGGCCGAGGCGGCGGAACTGGCGACAGATCATCATCAGGTCGAGCGGCTCGACATCGCGGATCCGCAGCTCTCCCCCGGTCGCCGCGGCCAGCGCCATAAAGCTGCCGACCTCGATGTGATCGGCGGAGATCGTGTGCTCGGCTCCGCCGAGCCGCTCGCGGCCGTGCACGGTCATCACGTTGGAGCCGATCCCGTCGACCTGGGCGCCCATCGCGCAGAGCATGCGGGCGAGGTCCTGGACGTGCGGCTCGCAGGCCGCGTTGGAGATCGTCGTCGGTCCCGGCGTCAGCGCCGCGGCCATCAGCGCGTTCTCGGTGCCCATCACCGAGGGCTCGTCCATGAAGATCGCGCAGGGCGCGAGGCCATCGGCGGGCGCCGCCAGCTCGATCCAGCGGTCGCCGTCGACGCGGGCGCCGAGGTCGGCGAAGGCGTCGAGGTGCGCGTCAAGCCGGCGGCGGCCGATGAAGTCGCCGCCGGGGGGCGGCATCCGCGCCTCGCCGAAGCGGGCGAGCAGCGGCCCGGCGAGCAGGAAGGAGGCGCGGATCTGCTTGGAGAGCTCCTCGTCGACGCTCACCTCCGAGACGTCCGCGGCGCAGAGCCGCAGGCTGTTGTCGGCGACCCACTCGACCGCGACGCCGAGCCGCTCGAGCAGGGCGATTTGCGCCTCGGTGTCGCGGATCCGCGGCACGCGGTGCAGCAGCACCTGCTCCTCGGTCAGCAGGCAGGCGGCGAGGATCGGCAGGGCCGCGTTCTTGTTGCCGGCGACGGTCAGTTCGCCGGAGAGCGGCACGCCGCCCTGGATTACGAATTTCTCCATCGTCGCGTCTCTATTCGCGCCCGCTCGCCATTCTCCGGCTAGGGTAACGACCGCCATGCGGCGAGGCTGGAAGATCCTCATAGGGGCGGTGCTGGCGATCGCCATCCTGCTCGGCCTCAACACGGTGATCGTCGACCGCGAAACGAAGGCCGCCGCCGTGACCGAACCGGGCGGCCGGATCCTCGACCTCCAGGGCGCCCGGCTCGAGGTGGTCGAACACGGCCCGCGCGAAGCCGAACCGATCGTCCTGATCCACTGCTTCACCTGCGCGATCGACTGGTGGGACGCGATGATGCCCCGGCTCGACCGCGACCACCGCGTCGTGGCGATCGACCTGCTCGGCCACGGCGGCTCGGAAAAGCCGACATCCGGGTACTCGATCCCCAACCAGGCCGACCTGGTCGCCCAGGCGCTGGCCAAGCTCGGCGTCAGCGACGCGGAGGTCGTCGGCCACTCGCTCGGCGGCGCCGTGGCCGTGGCGCTCGCTCAGCAATCGCCGCGCCTGGTCAACCGGGTGGCGATCGTCGACACGCCGCCGACGCACGAAGACAGCGACCTCGGCCTCGTCGCCAAGCTCGGCTTCGCACCCGTAATCGGCCAATTCTTCTGGCGGGTCAAGCCAGACTTCGCCGTGAAGAAGGGCCTCGAGATCGCCTTCGCCCCCGGCTACGACGTGCCCGAGAAATTCGTCGAAGACGTCGACCGGATGAACTTCAGCGCCTACGACGACTCCGCCAAGGCCTTCGACGACTACACCAAGGAAGAGCCGCTGGATCGCCGTATCGAGGAAACCGGCAAGCCGCTGCTGGTGATGATGGGCGCCGAAGAGCAGCTGATCCACGAACCGGCGAAGCGGCTCGCCGAATACCGGGCCACCTACCCCGGCACGCGGACCAAGCTGATCGCCGGCGCGGGCCACTCGCCGAACGTCGAGAAACCGGCGATCAGCTCGGCGCTGGTGCTCGGCTTCAAGCCGCACCGCAAGCCGGCGAATGCCAGAAAGCCCGGCCTAAAGCCAAAATCCGGATAGAACTGCAAAACTGCATGCAGATTCTCGCAACCGTCCGAGGGGCCTCCTAGATTACGAACCCATGTTCGATTCTAAGCAAACACTCACAGACCGCTTGGCCGACGCTATTGATCTGACGATCGACTTCGCCACCCTCGGCGAGTACGGGCTCGAGCCGGTCGACGTGGCCCCTCGCCCTTGCGAGACCCGTCGCCGGCAGGGGTCGCGCAGCACCGGAACCTGGCGCGCCGCGATCGACCGCTTCGCCAGCCACGCTTAGGTGGCGGCGGCGCGCGCCTGGCTGCGGCGGCACCTCCGCCTGGTCACGGCCCTGGTCGTCGTCCTCGTGCTGGCCGTGGCTCTGGCCGTAGCCGCCAGCTGGCACTTCGCCGCGGTGGCGATCGTCCCCGATCACTCGGAATGGCCGCTCGAAACCCGCGTCGAAGCCGTCAAGCCCGGCCGCATCGTTCTCGCTCGCGACAAACACAGCGAACAGCCGGGCGTCTACGGTCTCGACTGGCAGGCCGGCCACGCGATCGTCGGCCCGATCCTCAGCGAGAGCTCCGACACGGTCACCAGGCGCCTGCGCGGCGCGCAGGGCTACCTGGTCCCCGAGATCAAGGTCGGCTTCGACAGCCACGTCTACGCCGGCGATCCCCATCAGGCGCTGAACCTCCCCTTCAAGGCAGTCGGCGTCCCTGACGAACTCGGCCCGATGCCCGCCTGGCAAATCCCGCCGGCAAAGGGCCAGGGCCACAGCTGGGCGATCGTCGTCCATGGCCACAACGACAACCGCGAGAACGACCTGCGCATAGCCCCCACCCTGCGCCGCCTCGGCATGACCTCGCTGATGATCTCCTACCGCAACGACCTGGGCGCCCCGCCGAGCCCCGACGGCCTCTACCACCTCGGAGAAACCGAGTGGCGCGACCTCGCGGCAGCCATCCGCTACGCCCGCGCCCAGGGCGCCAGGCGGATCGACCTGATCGGCTACTCAATGGGCGGCATCCTGATAACCCAGTTCATGCAGAACTCCCCCCTTGCCACCCAGATCTCGGCCCTGGTCCTAGACGCCCCCGTCCTCGACTGGAAATCGCTCTTCGAATTCAACGCCGAAGAAATGAGCCTCCCATCCTTCCTGGCCCTCCCCGTCGAGTGGGCCATAGACGCCCGCATCAGCCCAGACTGGACCAACCTCGACGCCCTTCAGCACCCCAACGCCTTCCACCTCCCCATCCTCCTCTTCCACACCGCAGAAGACGAACTCGTCCCAATCTCCACCAGCGAAGACTTCGCTCAGGAGCTGCCCGAATGGGTCACCTTCGACCGAATCCCCACAGGCGGCCACACCGAAGCCTGGAACGTCGATCCAGCGTTGTACGACCGTCGACTGACCCGCTTCCTAGAGCAGAAAGTCGATTGAAGCGA
>Ga0210100_1000128_pt1 | contig 14606 bp, 16 predicted proteins | sample MayberryNW_TuleB_FD_185525 | JGI IMG/M metagenome (GOLD analysis project Ga0210100, IMG submission 185525) | Wetland microbial communities from San Francisco Bay, California, USA, that impact long-term carbon sequestration - MayberryNW_TuleB_D1... | ecosystem: Environmental > Aquatic > Marine >... | reverse complement strand
CGAGAACCGCCCCTTCGACATGAACCTGCTGCTCGACGCGCTGCTCGACGCGGAGAGCTTCCTGCCGGTGCACAAGCGCTGGGCCAAGGAGCTGATCGTCGGCTACGGGCGGCTCGACGGCCGGGTCGTCGGCGTCGTCGCCAACCAGCCCAAGCACACCGGCGGCGTGCTCTTCGTCGACTCGGCCGACAAGGCGGCGCGCTTCATCCAGACCTGCAACGCCTTCAACGTGCCGCTGCTCTTCCTCGCCGACGTGCCGGGCTTCATGATCGGCACGGCGGTGGAGCGCCAGGGGATCATCCGCCACGGCGCGAAGATGATCAGCGCCGTCTCCGAAGCGACCGTGCCCAAGCTTTCAGTGATCGTCCGCAAGGCCTACGGGGCGGGGCTCTACGCGATGGCCGGCCCGGCCTTCGAGCCCGACTGCTGCATCGCCCTGCCGAGCGCCTCGATCGCGGTGATGGGCCCGCAGGCCGCCGTCAACGCCGTCTTCTACAACCAGATCCAGGCGATCGACGACGAGGCCGAGCGCGAAGCCTTCGTCGCCGCCAAGCGCGAGGAGTACGCCGAGGACATCGACATCCTCCACCTCGCTTCGGAGCTGGTGGTCGACGCGGTGGTCGACCCCGTCGAGCTGCGCGCCGAGGCAATCCGCCGCTTCGCCCTGGCCGAGGGCAAGGCCCGCGGCTTCGCCGAGCGCCGCAACCCGGTGACCCCGGCCTGAGGCTCGGGGTGTCACGCGCCGTGGACGAGATAGAGCCACAAAGCGTTACGCCGGCGATCGAGGTTGACGGCCTGCGCGTGCGGCGCGGGGGCCGGGAGGTGCTGCACGGCCTGGGCTTCGGCGTGGCTCCGGGACGGGTCACCGGCCTGCTCGGCCCCAGCGGCTGCGGCAAGTCGACTCTGATGCGGGCGATCGTCGGCGTGCAGGTGGTCGAGTCGGGACGGATAGCGGTGCTCGGCAGCCCGGCGGGCTCACCGCCGCTGCGCTCCCGGGTGGGCTACGTGACCCAGGCGCCCTCGGTCTACGGCGACCTCAGCGTGCGCGAGAACCTGCGCTACTTCGCCCGCGTGCTCGGGGTGCCGCCGTCGCGGGTCGAGGCGACGATCGAGACCGTCGCCCTCGGCGAGCAGGCCGACCAGGTGGTCTCGAGCCTCTCCGGCGGGCAGAGCGCCCGCGTCTCGCTGGCGACGGCGCTGCTCGGCGAGCCCGAGGTGCTGGTGCTCGACGAGCCGACCGTCGGCCTCGACCCGGTCCTGCGCCGCGACCTCTGGGCGACCTTCGCTGAGCTGGCCGCGGCGGGCGCGACCTTGCTCGTCTCCAGTCACGTGATGGACGAGGCCGAGCACTGCGACGAGCTGCTGCTGATGCGAGAGGGGCATCTGCTCGCGTCCGAATCGCCCGCCGCGCTGCGCGAGCGCACCGGCCGCGAGCAGCTAGACGAGGCCTTCCTCGCGCTGATCGAGGAGGCCCGATGACCTTCCGGTGCGCCATTCCCCCGCCATTCGGGGATAAGGCGCACCGGAAGGGGGAGGTTCGCCTGTGAGCGCCCGCGTCACCTGGGCGACGGCGCTGCGGGTGCTCAACCAGCTGCGCCGCGACCCGCGCACGATCGCCCTGCTGCTCGCCGTGCCGCCCTTCCTGCTGACCTTGCTCAAGGGCGCCTTCCAGCAGGACCCGGCCTCCTTCCAGCACGTCGGCGGACCGCTCGTCGGCCTCTTCCCGTTCACGACGATGTTCGTCGTCACCTCGATCACGATGCTGCGCGAGCGGACGACGGGGACGCTGGAGCGGTTGATGTCCCTGCCGCTGGCCAAGCTCGATCTGCTCTTCGGCTACGCGATCGCCTTCGCCGCGGTCGCGGTCGTGCAGGCGGGGCTGACCGGGGCGATCGCCTTCGGCCCGCTCGGCCTCGACGTCGCCGGCTCCCCGGCCGCGGTCGTCGCGCTCGCCGTCGGCAACGCGCTGCTCGGCATGTCGCTCGGCCTCTTCGTCAGCGCCTTCGCCCGCACCGAGTTCCAGGCGGTCCAGTTCATGCCGGCGATCGTCTTTCCCCAGTTCCTGCTCTGCGGCCTTTTCGTCGCCCGCGACCAGATGGCCGGGGTGCTCCAGGTCGTCTCGGACACGATGCCGCTCACCTACGCCTTCGAGGCGCTGAGCAGCGTGACCACCGAGGGCACGCTCGGCTCGCGGGGCGCGCTCGACGTGACCGTGATCGTCGGCGCGACGCTGCTCGCGCTCGCCCTCGGCGCCGCTACGCTCCGCCGCCGCACGCCCTGACGCCCGAACTGCATCAACTTATCCCTCCGGTGGGTAGAGAAGTTGATGCAGTTCCGTCAGAGTGAGGCGGCGAACTGCGTGAACCAGTCGAGCGCCGCCGGGTTGGCGAGCGAGTCGCGACTGGCGGCCTGCTCGGGCGGGGTGCCCGTCAGGATGCGCTTGACCGGCACCTCGAGCGCCTTGCCGCTCAGCGTGCGCGGCACCGCGGCGATCGCGTAGACCTCGTCGGGCACGTGGCGCGGCGAGCACCGGACGCGCACCCGGCGGGCGATCTCGCGCTTCAGCTCGTCGTCCAGCTCGGTCCCCTCGCGGAGGACGACGAAGAGCGGCATCCAGCCCTCGGTGCCGGGGCGGGGCACGTCGACGACCAGCGCGTCGACGATCTCGTCGAGGCCGAGCACCGCGCGGTAGATCTCGCTCGTGCCCATGCGGATCCCGCCGCGGTTGATGGTCGAGTCCGAGCGGCCGTAGATCACGGCGGTGCCGCGGCTGGTGACTTCGATCCAGTCGCCGTGGCGCCAGACACCGGGGAACATCTCGAAGTAGGCCTCGCGGTAGCGGCTGCCGTCCGGGTCGCCCCAGAAGGAGACCGGCATCGAGGGCATCGGCTCGGTGACGACCAGCTCGCCGACCTCGTCGATCACCGCCTGGCCGTCCTCGTCCCAGGCTTCGACCGCGGCGCCCAGCGCTCGCGCCTGCAGCTCGCCGCGGTAGACGGGGAGCAGCGCGCAGCCGCCGACGAAGGCGGTGCAGAGGTCGGTGCCGCCGCTGGTCGAGAAGAGCCAGGTGTCGGCGCCGAGCTGCTCGTAGACCCAGTCGAAGCCCTCGGGGGAGAGGGGCGAGCCGGTCGAGCCGACCGCCCCCAGGCGGCTGAGGTCGCGGCCCGCGCCGGGCTCGACGCCGGCCTTCATGCAGGCGGCGATGTAGGCGGCGCTGGTGCCGAACATCGTCACTCCGGCGCGCTCGGCGAGGTCCCAGAGCACGCCCATGTCGGGGTGGCCGGGGTTGCCGTCGAAGAGGACGATCGCGGCGCGGGTCAGCAGCCCGGAGACGAGGAAGTTCCACATCATCCAGCCGGTCGTCGTGAACCAGAAGAGGCGGTCGCCGGGGTGGGCGTCGACGTGGAGGTGGAGCTTCTTCAGGTGCTCGAGCAGGATGCCGCCCTGCGACTGGACGATCGCCTTGGGCAGACCGGTCGTGCCGGAGGAGTAGAGGACCCAGAGCGGGTGGGAGAAGGGGACGCGCTCGAAGCGCAGCTCGGCGCCCTCGCCCGAGTCGAGCAGCTCCTGCCAGCGGAGCGCGTCGCGCAGGGCGGAGAGGTCGGGATCGGCGTCGAGGTAGGGGAGGACGACGGTGCGCTCGAGGCTCGGCATCGCCGCCTGCAGCTCGGCGATCGTCTCGCGCCGGTCGAAGTCCTTGCCGCCGTAGCGGTAGCCGTCGACCGCGAACAGGACCTTGGGCTCGATCTGGGCGAAGCGGTCGATCACGCTGGCCGCGCCGAAGTCCGGCGAGCAGCTCGACCAGATCGCGCCGATGCTCGCCGTGGCGAGGAAGGCGACGATCGCCTCGGGGAGGTTCGGCATGTAGGCGACGACGCGGTCGCCGGGGCCGACGCCGAGCGCCCGCAGGCCGGCGGCCGCGGCGGCGACCTGGACGCGCAGCGAGCCCCAGGTCAGCTCACCGAGCTCGCGCAGCTCGGAGGCGTGCAGGATCGCGACCTCGGCCTCGTCCTTGCCGGCGAAGACGTGCTCGGCGTAGTTGAGGGCGGCGTTCGGGAACCACTCGGCGCCGGGCATCTCGCGGCCGGCGAGGGCGGGCTCGGGCGCGCCGTCCGCCTGGACGCCGAAGAAGTCCCAGATCGAGCGCCAGAAGCCCTCCAGGTCGTCGACCGACCAGCGCCAGAGCTCCTCGTAGGTCTCGAAGCGACGCCCCCGCTCGGCCTCCAGCCAGCCCATGTACTCGCGCAGCCGCGAGCGCTCGACCAGCTCGGCCGGCGGCTCCCAGAGCTTCTCCGGGGCCGGGCGGCTCACGCCGCGGCGCGGGCGCTCTCGGCCTGCGCCTGGTCCAGCTCGTGCGGGTCGTGCGAGCAGAGCAGCTGGAGCTCGTCTCCGTGGGCGGCGACCAGCTCGCGCAGCCGCTCCTGGTTGGCGCGGCGCTGCCGGCCGTCGGCGGCGTTGAGCAGCTGGAAGAAGCGCAGGCCGGGGGGGCAGCGCGGCGGCGTGGCGAGCTCGCCGTGGTTGAAGTAGGCGTCGCCGCAGTGCAGCAGCCAGCCGTCGCCGGTGCGGATCGCGATCCCGGTGTGGCCGCGGGTGTGGCCGATCAGCGGGACCAGCAGCACCTCGGCGCCGAGGTCGGGCAGGATGCGCACCCCCTCGAAGCCGAACCATTCGTCGCCCTCGACGTCGTGGCGCACCCAGTTCGGACCGTGAGCCCAGTGGGGCTCGATGTAGCGCGGGCGGTCGCGCAGGCAGGGATGCAGGGCCGCGTCGAGCTCGCGGCCGAAGACGTGGACCTCGGCCTCGGGGAAGTCGGGCAGCCCGCCGGAGTGGTCGGGGTCGAGGTGGGTGGCGACGATCTGGCGCACGTCGGAGGCGGCAAAGCCGAGCGCCTCGACCTGCTTCAGCGCCGTTTCGCCGATCTCGGTCTTTGGCCGCAACAGCCCGAAGACCGGTCCCAGCTGTCGCGGGTTGGCGACGTCGGCCGTCCCGAACCCGGTGTCGAGGAGGACCAGCCCGTCGTCGGCCTCGATCAAGAGGCAGTGGCAGACGACCCGCGCCGGCTCCAGCCAACCGCCCCGCCCGTTGATCAGCCGCGCGCTGTGCGGACAGAGCGTCCCGCAGTTGAGGTGATGGATCCTCATCCCGCGCGGGAGTCTAGAAGGCGAAGTACGCTACGTGGTCTGATCGGCCCTCGGTGATCGATCAGGTATGCCGGAGTGATGGAACGGTAGACATGATTGATTCAAAATCAATTGCTCGCAAGGGCGTGTGGGTTCGACTCCCACCTCCGGCACTAACCGGGCTGCGGCAGTCAGACGGGCAGCGGCGCGCCGTCGTCGGGCGAGGCGCCGGCGCCGTAGTCCTCGCCGGAGCCGATCGGGCGCTCCTCCTCCACGTGCCAGTTCTGGTTGAAGGCGTAGAGGGAGACGGCGACGACGACGACCTGGAGCAGCAGCAGGAGGATCACCAGGAGGCCGATCGCCGAGCTGGAGATCAGGCCTTCGGCGAGGCCCGCCTTGTCGCGGGCGAACCAGCTTTCGGCGCCGGTCGCGCAGAAGATCGCGAGGATCGTCGAGAGCGCGGCGACGACCGGCAGGATCCCGCGGTTCCAGCGCGCCACCAGGAAGGCGAAGAAGGCGTAGAGGGCGGCGTAGATCAGGCAGATGATCGCCATGCCGCTGCCCCCGGTGATCAGCGAGAAGCCGGTGATCGTGATAAGCGCCGCGATCGCGGCGGTCACGGCCAGCAGGAAGGCGAGCACGAACTTGGTCGTGACCGACTCAGACTTCTCCCGATTTGGCCGCCACAGCTCGTAGCCGGGCCTCACCTCTCCAATCGCCACGCAACGATCATAGAATCAAGCAGCGACGCTGCGGCATTGGCCGCGCGTTAAGCCCGATCTCGGGCAGCCACGCGGGCGTGGCGGAATTGGTATACGCGCCGGCTTTAGGTGCCGGTGGGCTTCGGCCCGTGGGGGTTCAAGTCCCTCCGCCCGCACTATCGCTTTGGCCCGATGAAGCTGTCCAGCAGTGCGACGCTCTTCCTGTCCGCGACCGAGATGTTCTTTGCGCTCGACTGCGTCCAGCCAACCCCGAGTCGATCGCACGATTGACAAAAAATCCCGCGGATGTCTGCCGAGAGATTCGTGAAGAAGTAGCGGGTGTACTGATACTCGCGAGGTCCGGAGGCAAGCTGAACCGTGAACCGATTGCGCACCCTCGAGCCGTCCGAGTGGATGAGCCCGCGAAGAAGCTGCTCCGGGAACCTTCGGACGATGGCCTCTTGCCAGGGATGGAGGCGAATCTGCCGTTCGTGCTTCTTTCCCGGGCCGTGTTGGGGGAATGCGAGAGGCCAAACTGCACTCGTCGCAACCAGGCGAATTGCTTCACCCCGGTGCAGCCTTCTTCGGGTGATGCGCGCGGTTGCTCCCGCAACGCGCCCAACAGCCGCCGCGCACTCGTCGACAATGCCCGGGTAGCTTGGATCGAGTGAAATTTCAAGCACCGATGACCGGGCGCTCGCGTTGAGCAGATAGCCGTCTCCCAAATAAATGCCAAGCAGGTAGCTGTAGCTCCTCGGGTTCGACGGCCGCCAGTCCTGAGAAGGCAAGACGACAGGCCCGGGTCTGCCCAGCGTTCGCCATCGCTGCACCGAGCTGCGGCTTACGCCGGCGCGCCTCGCGACCTCGTAGTCGCTGAGCCCCCTGGCCGCAAGGTCAAGTGCAAGTGCGACCCGATCCGTCGGTAGGGCTGCCGGCACGAACGTATGTTCGCAATGCGATCGGACGACTCCGCTGTGGGCTGCGTAGACTCAGCGGCCCCGGGGGAGTGAGTTAACGGCTATGCGCACGGTCTCCAAAACCGTGAATCCGGGTTCGAATCCCGGCTCCCCCGTTGCGCTTGTTCTGAAGTCATCCGTCGTCGGCCGTCGGCGCTATCTCGGTCGCTCGGGGTCTCGTGGCGAATGCCCCGGCGACCGCGAACAGCGCTGCGCCGATCGCGAGGGTCGTCGTCACGCGTCCGCCGATCGCTGAGATCGCCGGCCATGGCTGGGTGATGTGTCCCGCGAGGATGAGGGCCAGAGAGATGTTCTGCGCTACGTCCGCGGCGGCGGCGAGTGGTCCGAACCAGGCGACGATCGCCGCGGCGCGCTCGAGCCTGGGCTTTCCAACGCTTCGGGCGCGGCGGGCGACGGCGGCGCTTGCCCCAGCGAGGAAGAGGCCGTAGGCAATCAGGAAGGGCGTGTCGATTGCCAGCTGCCACCACATGGCCGTCTTGCCCGCTGAGCCCCATTCGGCGACGATCTCCTGACTGTGGGTGACGGTGGCCGCGCCCTCGAAGTCGATCACCGAGGCGCCATGGCTGGCCATCGTCTGCATGGCCGGCAGCATCGCGGCGCCGCAGAGCAGTGCCGCGGCGCCGAGGGCGAAGAGGCCGCGGCGGGTTCCAGCGGCGACGAAGAGTCGGGGGAGGGGCGGCAGTCTCACTTTTGAATTAGTATCAGCATTCAAATGGGACTTGCAATCTGAATGACCACCAGGCGAAAAAGGGAGACTCGCGTCGAGAGGCGGGCCCGGACGCGGGCCGAGCTGATCTCGACGGCGGCGACCGTCTTTGCCCGTCGCGGCTACAAGGGGGCCTCAGTCGAGGAGATCGCCGAGGAGGCCGGGTACTCCCACGGCGCCGTCTACTCCAACTTCGACAGCAAGGCGGACCTCTTCCTCGCCCTTTTCGAGGAGTACATGGCCGAGCGGGTGCAGGAGCTGGCCGAGAGTCAGGCCGAGCTCCCCGGGGACGCACCGCTCGAAGAGCGTGCGCGGGCGCTGGCCGACCAGTGGATGGACCGGCTTGAGCGGGATCCCGATTCGGTCCTGCTCCACATGGAGTTCATTGCCCACGCGGGCCGCGACCCGGAGCTCGCCGGACGCTTCGGCGCGCGCTCGGCGGCGATGCGCGAGGCGGTCTCCGATTACATCTCCGCGTATGGCGACGAGGCTGGGGTGGAACTGCCGATTGCCGCCGACGAGATGGCACTGGCGCTGCGGGCACTCGGCATCGGCTTGGCGATCGAATCGTTGGTCAGTCCCGATGCGGTGCGCCACGACCTCTACGGAGACATCGTCGAGCTCCTGGTTGACTTGATACGCGAGCGGGGGGCGAAGCCATGACGACCCCCGCCTACGACCAGATGGGCATCGACTACAGCGAGGTGCGGCGGGCCGAGCCGCGCTTCGAGGCGGCGATCTGGGCGGCGCTGGGGGACGCGCAGCGGGTGCTCAACGTGGGGGCGGGGGCCGGGTCGTACGAGCCTCTCGACCGAGAGGTGATCGCGGTCGAGCCCTCGCCGGTGATGATCGACCAGCGGGCGCCCGGCGCGGCGCCGGCAATCCAGGGAGTCGCCGAGGCGCTGCCGCTCGAGGACAAGAGCGTCGACGCGACGATGGGCGTCTTCACGATGCAGCACTGGGACGACGTCGATCGGGGGCTCGCCGAAGTGCTGCGGGTCACCCGCGACCGGATTGTCCTGCTCACCCTGGACATCGAGGCGACCGCGGAGATGTGGCTCTGCCGGGACTATCTGCCCGAGATCATCGAGCACGACAGCCGCATGTTCCCGACGATCGAGCACCTCGCGATCGTCCTGCCCGACATCCAAGTGGAAACGCTGCCGGTGCCTGCCGGCTGCGCCGACGGCTTCTGCATCGCGCTCTGGGATCGACCGGAGGCCTTCCTCGACCCGAACGTGCGGCGCTCGTCCTCGATCTGGCACCTGCTGCCCGATGACGCCGTCGAGCCCGCCCTGGAGCGCCTCAGCCGGGACCTCGAGAGCGGCGAGTGGGACCGCCGCTACGGCGACCTGCGCACGCAGCCGTCGCTGGACGTCGGCCTGCGCCTGGTCGTGGCGACCCTCGACTGAGGCGGACTCAGCTGAGCGCGCGACCGCCGTCAAGTTCGCCAGTCTCGACGCCCTGCCCGATCCGCTCCACGCCCCCACGGCACACGCCCTCAATCCCCGGCGTGCTCTCCCTCGAAGTAGTCGACGCCGTCCTCGCGCCGGAAGAAGGCGCGCAGGCCGCCTCCGTTGGGCAGCCGCTCGCCGACGCCGATCTTGTCGGAGTCGGGGTAGACGACGATGTCGGGCCGGCCGCTGCTCGAGACGGCCAGGAAGGTCGCGGTCTCCGTGCCGTCGTTGAGGATCTGGTGGGCGCCCTGCTCGCCGAGCGGGAAGTGGACGACCTCGCCCGGCTCGAGCGCTCGGGTGCCCTCCGGGGTGCGCAGCGTGGGGCGCCCCGCGAGCACGATCACGAGCTCCTCGTCGGAGTAGTGGAAGTGGTACGGGTAGGCGGCCTCGCCGGGGGGCACCTCCCAGAGGCTGGCGCCGATCGCCTCGGTTCCGAGCTCGTATCCGATGCGCGCGCGCCGCGAGCGGAACCCCTCTGGCCGCTCGCCGTCCTCGAATGTGGGCTTGTTGATGTTCGGCATCTTGCTCAGAGCCCGGCCGGGTGCCTGGTCGCGAAGCCGGCGCCGTCGACCTTGGCGCGGTGCCAGCGGGGGCCGCGGACGCCGGGCGGGTCGCTGCGCGTGTCGAAGCGCAGGCCGGCGATGACCATATAGACGTGCTCGGGGTTGGCGTAGACGGAGATCCAGCGGCCGGCGCCGCTCTCGCCCCAGTAGGCAAGCTGCCCGGAGACCATCGTCGTGCTGAGCAGGCCGGCGGCGTGCAGCACGTAGCTGACCGCGCCCGAGCAGTCGTATCCGCGGGAGACGAAGCTGGCGTGGCCGCCGCCCCAGACGTAGGTGCGGCCGCGCAGGTGGTTCGCCGCGGCAATTGCCCGCTTCACCGCGAGCGGCGCGCCCGGCGGCGCGATCGCCCGCCCATCGACCATTTCGGCGCCGCAGTTGGCGCTGGTGCGGCTCGCGCCGGGCGGAGTCGGCATGCAGCCGGCGCCCCACGGGACCTGTTCGGCCGCGGCTGCCGGTGCCGAGACGCCCACCGCCAAGAGGCAGAGCGCCAGGAGTGCTGACTTCCTCACGCGCACGGCAAGTCAGGTTAGCTGCGTCGCGGCGCCGGGTGGACCGGACGCGGTCAGTGGCTGCCCGGCTGCAGCCCGATCAGCGTGAAGTAGCCGATCAGGTAGAGGCGGCGGCCGTCGGAGACCATCGGCGTGTAGCCGGCCTGCTTGATGCGGAAGGTGCGGTGGTGGGTGCGGACGTCGATGCCGAGCGTTTCCTGGGTCTTGAAGCTGGAGACGTAGACCGTGTGGCCGATCACCGTGGCGGTGCCGGGGATCGGACCGCCCACGTCGACGCTCCAGCGCGGCCGTCCGCTGTGCGCGTCGAGCGCGTAGAGGCGCTTGTCGTAGGAGCCGATGTAGACGGTCGGCGGCGTGCCGGGCACGCGGGCGACGGCGGGCGAGCCGTAGACGAAGTTGTGGGTGGGGAAGGCCCACTCGACCCGGCCGGTGCGCTCGTCGAAGGCGTACACGGTGCCGTCGTCGCGGCCGGCGTAGACGCGGCCGAAGGCGATCGCCGGGGAGGAGAAGAAACCGCCCTCGCCGAAGGGCGGCACCTTCGACGTGTTGGTGCGCCAGATCAGGTGGCCGGTCTTGGCGTCGAGGCAGAAGACGCCGCTCTCGTAGTCGGCGACGAAGACCCGCCCGTTGTGGAAGCTGGGACTGGCTTTGATTGCCCCGGGCGAGTTGAACTGCCAGAGGACCCTGCCGTCGGAGGCGCGCACGGCAAGCAGCTTGGCCTCGTCGGTGCCGAGGTAGAGGGTGCTGCCGACGGCCATCGGCGAGGATTCGAGGTGTCCGGGGAGCCGGCGGTCCCAGACCGGCTTGCCGGTCCGCGCGTCGACCGCCAGCAGGTTGCCCTTGACGTCGGCGAAGAAGACCTTGCCTTCGTGGTAGACGGGTCCCGTCACATCGGTCGGCGTGCCCTCGTCGCGCGGGTTGGGGTTGCGTTCCCAGAGCACCTTGCGGTCGCGCAGCCGCACCGCCTTGGCGTTTCCGTACTTGTTGACGACGTAGGCGACCCCGCCCGCCACCGCCGGCGGGAACTCGATCAGCGCGTGCGTGTCGATCGACCACGCTTCGCGGAGCGGCGGATCGAGCGCCCGCCGCCGAGCCGGCAGGTACTGCGTCCGCTCCGGCACGCGGCCGAAGACCGGCCAGGCGACGAGCCCGGCGTCCGAGCCCGCCGGATCGCCGGCGCCCCCCGACCCGCCGCACCCGGATAGCGCGAGCGCCGCCGCCAGCGCAAGCGCGAGGATTGTCGTCACCGGTCTCCGCATCGCCGCCTCTCCATCGGCTCTGGAGCGCGGATCTTGAGCGACGCCCAGCCGAGGCCGGGAGAAGCAGCGGACGGGAATTGAACCCGCATCATCGCCTTGGAAGGGCGAGGCTCTACCGTTGAGCTACCGCTGCGCGAGCGATAAGGCAGAATGTAGGCCACCCACGGGGAGTGGCGCAGTCTGGTAGCGCACTCGGCTGGGGGCCGAGCGGTCGCAGGTTCAAATCCTGTCTCCCCGATTCGCCCGACCCAATCCAGGAAGATCCTCAGTAGGGCGCGGTCAGGCCCTCGAACATCGGGAAGTGTTTGATGTTCCGGGTTGCGAGGCTGGCGTCGATCGATTCGGCTGTGGCTGCGATCGCGAGGTCGGCTACGCCGATTCCGGGGTGGCTGCGGCGCCAGTGGCGGCCGAGCTCGCCGGCGCGGCGGGTGACGGTCTCGGTTACGGGGATCCAGGAGATCAGGGCGAAGAGGCTGTTGGCCGCCCGTCGCTCCGACGTCCGTAGGCCTTGTATGACCTCGATGCGGCTGATCTCCGAGCAGGAGGGTCGGTCATCGAGGCCGGCGAGGTACTCGGTGGCCGGCTTGGAAGCCCGCAGGTGATCGATCAGGACGCTGGTGTCGAGGACGACGCTCAACTCGAGAGACGGGACAGGCGATCGGCGTCCTGGCGGCGAATGTCATCGACGTAGTCGGCGCCCTCTTCGAGATAGGGAGCGATACCAGCCGTTCCCTCGATGGCCCTCATCCAGTTGTCCCGCCAGGTCGCCGCCTCCTGATCCTCTTTGGAGAGGTATACGTCGACCGCGCGCCGGATCACAGTCGATCGCGAGGTGCCCTCAGCGGCGGCACGTTCGTCAAGGCGGGCCGTTTGCTCCTCGTCGAGGTAAATCTGTGTTCGATTCACGATGTATAAGAATACATCACTGCTGCCATGTCATCCTCTCGTCGATGTGGCTCCAGCGGACGATTCGGCTGCCGGCGATGTCGCGCGGGTTCCACCTCGTCACCGATGAGGTGGTCGATGGGCTGCCGGAGATGGGGGAGATCTCGGTGGGGTTGGCGGCCCGCGCTCGCTGGTCGTCACCGCGTGGGGCGAGACGTGACGTTGAGCGCACCTCGCCCGCGGCGAACGCGCCCTACGCCCCGCGGGGGAAAGCGGCCGGGAAGCGCTCGGGGTTGTTGAAGAAGCGGATGCTCTGTACGGCGCCCTCGGCGACCTCGACGGCGATGATGCTGAGGAAGCCGGCGCCGGCGCTGTCCATGCGCACGCCGGGGTCGCCGTTGACGAGCACCGGTGTGTAGACGGGATCGTCGGGGAAGGCGTCCTTGTCCTGGACGCGGGTCATGAAGCGGGCGATCTTCTCGGCGCCGTAGATCGGCTTGCGGGCGGCGGTGACCACGCCGCCGCCGTCCGTGTACATGATCGCGTCGGCGGCGAGCAGCTCGCGCAGGGCGTCGAAATCGCCGGCGACCGCGGCGGCCATGAAGGCGCCGGCCAGGCGCTGCTGCTCCTCGGCGCCGACCTCGCGGCTACGGCCGGCGTCGCCGGCGTGCTCGCGCGCCCGCTTGGCGATCTGCCGCACGTTGGCGGGCGCCTTGTCGAGCGCGTCGGCGATCTCGGCGTACTCGAGGTCGAAGACGTCACGCAGGACCAGCACGGCGCGCTCGACCGGGTTGAGCCGCTCCAGCGCGCCGAGCAGCGCCAGGCTCAGCCGCTCGGCCTCGATCGTCCGCGTCTCCGGCGTCTCGGGATCGGCGAGCAGCGGCTCGGGCAGCCAGGGGCCGACGTAAACCTCGCGCCGCGCGCGCGCGGCGCGCAGGCGGGTCAGCGCCAGCCGCGTCGTCACCGTGACCAGGAACGCCTCGAGGTTGCGGACCGCGTCGCGGTCGGCGCCGTCCCAGCGCAGCCAGGCGTCCTGGACGACGTCCTCGGCCTCGGTCAGCTCGCCGAGCAGCCCGTAGGCGATGCCCAGCAGGCGCGGTCGGCAGGCTTCGAAGGCGTCCCCGGTCATGCCGTCGCGGGCGCCGCCGCCGGGCTGCGCAGGGCGGCCGCCGCGGCCGCGCCGCCGCTGGCGATCGCCGCGTCGACCAGCCAGCCCTCCGGTCCGAGCCAGTCGCCGGCCAGGTAGAGGCCGTCGCCGCGGTCGATCGCCGGTCGGCCGGCGAGGCCTCCGCCCGCCGGGCCGGGGATCGCCGAGACGGCGACCATCCGCGGCAGGAAGCGCTCCAGCGTCGCGCGCTCGCGCCAGCCCGGCTGCACGGCGTCGGCCAGCGCCTCCAGCGCCGGCCGCGGCTGGCGCGTGTAGCTCGCGAGGCTGAGCAGGACGCCGTCGCGGTGGTCGGGAGGGGAGTGGCGGGAGAGGTAGGTGGGCTCGTCGACGCCGAGGGCGAAGCGCCGCCCGCGGCGCGGCAGCCGCTCCAGCCCCAGGTCGAGCACGCTGAGCTCGGCGGCGGGCCCCGGCGCGGCGGGCGCTCGCTCGCCGAGCAGCCCGGCGAACTTCTCGGGACCGCCGGCGGCGAGGACGAGGACGTCGGCGCTCAGCGTCTCCTCGTCGAGCCTTGCCGTCCAGCGCCCGCCGTCGCGCTCGATCGCCCGCACCGCGGCGCGGGTGCGCAGCGCCGCCCCGTGGCCTTCGGCCCGCGCCGCCAGCGCATTGACGAGCGACTGCCAGCCGCCGCGCAGGTAGCGGACGCTCGGGTAGACGCCGATCTTCAGCTGAGTGGCGGCAACGTCGGCGCTGAGCGCCTCGTGGTCGGCGACGAAGGTCGTCACCCGCACCAGCGCGCCGGCGAGCTCGCGTGCCCGCGCGGAGCGCAGGTCGCGGCGCAACCACTGCGCGGCCGAGAGCCCGGCGAGCTCCTCCGGCCGGCCGCGCATCGCCGCGGCCAGCCAGCGCGCCACGCCGAGCCAGCCGCGGGCCGAGCGCGTCGCACGGCCGTTGCGCACCAGCACCGAGCCGAGCGAGACCGGGTTCCAGCGCGGCGGGTCGATGCCCATCGCCCGCAGCTCGCGCATCGCCGGCCCGCCGACGTAGAGCGCGTGCGGGCCCTGGTTCAGGTCGAATCCCTCGCGGCGCTCGGACGCGGCGCGGCCGCCCAGGTCGGAGCCGGCCTCGAGCAGCGTCGTCGCGACGCCGCCCTCCGCCAGCCGGCCGGCGGCGACCAGGCCCGCGGGCCCGCCGCCAACCACGATCGCGGTCCTTGCCGGGGATGTGCTCGTTGGTTGCTTCGCTGAAGGTCTCATGCAACCCAGATGCCACAGCATGGCGATTTGTGACACCGACGGACCGGCACATCCGAGATTCACCCGCC
>Ga0210100_1000127_pt1 | contig 14643 bp, 13 predicted proteins | sample MayberryNW_TuleB_FD_185525 | JGI IMG/M metagenome (GOLD analysis project Ga0210100, IMG submission 185525) | Wetland microbial communities from San Francisco Bay, California, USA, that impact long-term carbon sequestration - MayberryNW_TuleB_D1... | ecosystem: Environmental > Aquatic > Marine >... | reverse complement strand
AAGCTGCTCGCCGCCGGCCGCGCCCAGTTCGCGATCCTCGACATCCACGACCTCGGCATCGCCCGTGAGCGCGGCCTCGACCTGGTCGGCCTGATGCCGCTCGTGCAGCGCCCGCTGGCCGCCGTGATCGCCCGCCGCGACGGCCCGGTGCGCCGCCCCCGCGACCTCGACGGCCACACGGTCGGCGTCACCGGCCTGCCCTCCGACGAAGCCGTGGTCGACTCCGAGGTGAGCGCCGACGGCGGCCGCCCAGCGCAGGTCAAGCGGGTGACGATCGGATTCGACGCGGTCGCCTCGCTGGCCGCCGGCCGGGTTGACGCGGCGACCGGGTTCTGGAACGACGAGGCGGTCGAGCTGCGCCGCCGGGGCGTGCCGGTCCGCGTCTTCAAGGTCGACCGCTACGGGGCGCCGCCCTACCCGGAGCTGGTCCTGACCACGGCGCGGCGCACCCTGCGGCAGGACCCCGGCCTTGCGCGCTCGATGGTTGCCGCCACGCGCCGCGGCTACCGGCTGGTCGTCGCCCATCCTCAGCGGGGCCTCGCCGACCTGCTCGCCGAAGCCCCGGCCCTCGACCGCGCCGACCAGGCGGCCCAGCTGCGCGTCCTGCTCCCGGACCTGCGCCCCGCCCCGTTCAACCGGGCCGTGCTGCGCGCCTGGGCGCGCTGGGACCTGGCCCATGGCCTGCTCTCCCGGCCGCTCGCCGTCAGCGCCGCCTTCGCCGAACCCTGAGCAGTACGCTTGGGCGCGTGAGCCTCGCCGCCGACTTCCAGCAGGTGCTCGACTCGCTGCCCCCCGACTGGACCGACCTCGAGCTCGACCTGCGGATCGACGACGAGAGCCGCTACGTCGACACCGCCGTCGCCCTCAGCCAGGTCAACGCCCGGCCCTACTCGCGGTCCGACTGGGACTGGCGCCTGCTGGTCGCCCACAGCTTCGGCCACGCCGCCGCGGCGGAGACGGTCAAGGGCGTGCTCGCCAGGCTCGACGAGCAGGGCGTCGGCGCCGAGATGGCGGTGCGCGAGGTGCGCGAGGGCCGCAGCGAGGTCGTGCAGATGTGGGGCCGCCCGGAGAGCGTTCGCGAGGAGTTCCGCGAACGCCGCTCGATCTAGTGGCGCGCGTCGTCGCGGTCGCGCCCGACCTGCTGCTGAGCAGCAAGGTGGAGGCGATGCTGGGCGCCGCCGGGCACGAGGTCACCCTCTCCCCCAGCCTCGCCGAGGCGCCCCTCGACGCGGCTGAGCTGATCGTCGCCGACCTCGACACCGAGAACCCCGAGGCGCTGGTCGGGCTCGGCATCCCGGTCCTCGGCTACTACTCGCACGTCAACGCCGAGACCCGGCGGGCGGCCGAGGCGGCCGGCGTCGACCTCGTCGTCCCCCGCTCGCGCATGGCGCGGGAGCTGCCCGACCTGGCGGCGAAGCTGCTCCAGGGCTGAGGGCCCGCGCCCGCGCCTTCCTAGAATCGGTGGCGATGACCGAGACCGCCGCACCCGAGCTCGACGCCCAGTACCGGCAGCTGCGCGAAGAGTGCGGCCTGCTCGACCGCTCGGCACGCGGCAAGCTGCTCGTCAGCGGCGAGGAGGCAGCCGAGTACCTCCAGGGCCAGCTGACCAACGACGTCGAGCGGCTGGAGCCGGGCGAGGGCCAGTACGCGGCGCTGCTCGACCGCAAGGGGCACATGCAGGCCGACATGCGCATCCTCGACCTTTCCGGTGCGCCTTTGCCCCCTATACCGGGGAGAAAGACCACCGGAGCCGATGGGCACACGATCTGGCTGGACACCGAGCCCGGGCCGCTGCCAGCCGTGCGCAGGCACCTTGAGACCTACAAGATCGGACGGGACGTCGAGGTGGATGACCTGACCGAGAGCCTCGCGATCCTCTCGCTGATCGGCCCGCGCAGCGCCGAGCTCGCCGGGGCGCCGCCGCTGCCCGAGAACGCCTGGCAGGCGGTCTCGGTGGAGGGCGCCGAGTGCCTGGCGGTCGGCACGGCGCTCGGCATCGACCTGATCTGCGACGCGGCGCAGGCCGAGCGCCCGCGCGGCGCGCTGGCCGCCGCGGGCGCGCCCCCGGTCGGCGAGCAGGCCGCCGAGATCCTCCGCCTCGAGGCCGGCATCCCGCGCTTCGGCGCCGAGATGGACACGACGACGATGCCCGCCGAGGCCGGCATCGTCGAGCGCGCGGTCAACTTCGAGAAGGGCTGCTACATCGGCCAGGAGACGGTCGCCCGCCTGCACTACCGCGGCAAGCCCAACCGCCGGCTGCGCGGCCTGCGCCTCAGCGCCCCAGCGCCGAGCGGCACGCCGCTGACGCTGGACGGAAAGCAGGTCGGCAGCCTCGGCGGATCGGCGATCTCCCCCGCCCACGGCCCGATCGCGCTGGCGATCGTCCGCCGCGAGGCCGAGCCCGGCGCCGAGCTCGCCGTAGGTGAAGATGGCGTTACGGCTCGCGTAGTCGACTTGCCCTTCGGCTAGATTCCGCCCCGATGGGTCGTGGGAGAGGCAGAAGGCGCTGGCCGGCGGTCGCCGCGGGCTGCCTGCTCGGCGCGCTGGCGCTGGCCACGGCCGGCTGCGGCGCCGCGGAACACGTCAACGAACCGCGCCCCCAGCCGCCCACCCGGGTCAGCGTCACCGTCACCCCGCGCTCGATCACCGTGCAGCCGCCGCGCGTCGCCTTCGGGCCGGAACCGACCCAGCAGATCCCCCAGAACCAGCACGCGGGCCAGCCCCCGGTGCGCTCGAAGGCGCCGCTCGACGTGGTCTTCGTCGCCGCCAACTTCACCCCGCGCGAATCGAAGCTGATCGTCCACGGGCGGGCGAGCGCCAGCTCGAAGCGGCTCGTCTCCAGCGGCAACGTCACGCTGCTCGCCTCGCTGCCGACCGGCGCCTACACGGTGCGCGCCGCCAACGTCCCGGGCGCCAGGCCGGCCCGCTTCGTCGTCGGCCCGTACCGCAACTCCTCGCAGAACGACGTCCTTCTGCCCTAATAGCGACCTTCCGGGCCGGCGACTCCGTCCACCCGGCGCGTCACCATCGGCGGGATGACGATCGTCCTCGCCATAGCCGTGCTGGCGCTCGCCGCGGCGCTGGTCTACGTGGTCTCGCGCCGGCCGGCCGAGCAGCCCCCCCTCGACCACGGGCCGGCGATCCAGGAGGCGACCTCCGAGGCGGTGGCCCAGCTGCTGCGCGTCAACGAGGAGTCGCGCAAGGTCGATGCTCAGACGGCGGAGGCAGCGCTGCAGAAGCGCGAGGCCGAGTTCCGCCGGCTGACCGAGCCGATCGGCAAGAACCTGGAGCGGATCGAGAAGGAAGTCAGCACGCTGAGCCGCGACCGCGGCAAGGCCGACGAGGCGGTGCGCACCCTGCTCGGCGAGATGAAGGCCGGGCTCGGCGACCTCGGCACGCAGACCGGCACCCTGGTCAAGGCCTTGCGCCAGCCGCAGACCCGCGGCCAGTGGGGCGAGGTGCAGCTGAAGCGCTGCGTCGAGATCGCCGGGATGACCGAGCACGTCGACTTCGAGCTGCAGCAGACGATGCGCGACGGCGAGACCGTGCTGCGGCCCGACGCCGTGGTGATGCTGCCCGGCAACCGCCGCGTCGTGATCGACTCCAAGGTGCCGCTCGACGCCTACCTCGAGGTGCTCGAGGCCGAGGACGACGCGACCCGCAAGGGCGAGTTGATGCGCCATGCCCGCCAGGCGCGCGACCACATCACCAAGCTCTCCTCGAAGCGCTACCAGGACCAGTTCGAGAGCGGCGAGACGCCGGACTTCGTCGTCTGCTTCATGCCCTCCGAGGCGGCGCTGCACGCCGCCTTCGAGGCCGAACCCTCGCTCTACGACTACGCGCTCGAACAGAAGGTGCTGATCGCCACGCCCACCACCCTGGTCGGCCTGCTGCGCACCGTGGAGCTCGGCTGGAGGCAGGAGCAGATAGCCGAGCAGGCGCAGGAGATCGCCGCCGCGGCGCGCGAGCTGCACAGCCGCACGGGCTCCTTCGTCGAGCACTTCGCCAAGGCCGGCCGCCAGCTCAACTCGGCGGCCCGGGCCTACGACGACGCGGTCGGCTCCTGGGAGAGTCGGATCGTGCCGCAGCTGCGCCGGATCGAGGAGATGGGCGCCGCCTCGGGCAAGGAGCTGGAGGAGCCGCGGCGCGTCGACCGCGCCGTGCGGCCGGTCGCCGAAGAGTTACGCGAGATCGAGTCGGCGACCGCCGAGGCCGAGGTCCCCGTGCTCGACTAGGATTCGCCGCCCGCCTGCAAACGACCCCCGCGGAGGATCCATTGGCCGTTGACACGAGCGCAGTCGCGAAGTTGGACGTCGAACCCGGAACGCTGCCGGAGACGATGGCAGCCTGGGTCATCCGCCAGGAGCGCGAGGGCGAACCTACGGACGCTTTCCAGCTAGAGCAGATAGAGGTGCCGGAGCCAGGGCCCTTCGAGGTGATTGTCCGGGTGATGGCCGCCGGTGTCAACTTCAACAACGTCTGGGCGGCGCTCGGCAAGCCGGTCTCGGTCTTCGGCTACGGCGACCACCCCGAGTACGGCCACCACATCGGCGGCTCCGACGCCTCGGGGATCGTCTGGAAGGTCGGCGAGGGCGTCACCCGCTGGAAGGCCGGCGACGAGGTCGTCGTCCACTGCAACCAGGCCTCCTACGAGGACGTCGAGGTGCACGGCCTCGACCCGATGGCGGCGCCGAGCCAGCGGATCTGGGGCTACGAGACCACCTGGGGCTCCTTCGCCCAGTTCACCAAGGTCCAGGCGCAGCAGCTGCTGCCCCGCCCCCAGAACCTCTCCTGGGTCGACTCCTCCTCCTACGGGCTCACCTACTTCACCGCCTACCGGATGCTTATCGACCAGTGCAAGCTGCAGCCGGGCCACAACGTGCTGATCTGGGGCGCGGCGGGCGGCCTCGGCGTCTTCGCCGTGCAGCTCTGCAAGGCGGCCGGCGCCAACGCGGTCGGCGTCGTCTCCTCCGACGAGAAGGGGGAGCTGGTCAAGCAGCTCGGCGCCGTCGACTACATCAACCGGCGCGAGTTCGGCGAGATGATGCGCACCGACGCCAACCTCACCGACCCGGCCGCGGACAAGGAGCGCTTCAAGGCTTCGCGCGGCTTCGCCAAGCGGGTCAAGGAGATCCTCGGCGAGGCGCCCGACATCGTCTTCGAGCACGTCGGCCGGGCGACCTTCCCGACCTCGGTCTTCACGGTCAAGCCGTTCGGCAAAGTCGTGATCTGCGGCGCCACCTCGGGCTACCAGCTCGACTTCGACGTGCGCTACCTCTGGATGAAGCAGAAGCAGATCATCGGCTCGCACTTCGCCAACGCGTACGAGTGCATGAAGGCCAACCAGCTGATGGCCGAGGGCAAGGTCCGACCGGTGATCTCGCAGACGATGGGCTTCGACGGGGTCGCCGAGGCGCACCAGCTGATGCACGAAAACAAGCACCTCGGCAAGATCGCGATCCTGGTCGGTGCCGAGTCCGAGCAGGAGGGCCAGAACGAAGACGGTCCGGGCGCGATCCGGGCGGAGGTGGGCGCCTGATGGCCGAGGTCTGCGTACTCGACTGGCACATCGCCCCCTTCCGGGCCGACCGCTGGCTCGACCTCTGGGAGCCGGCGGCGGCGCGGATGCCCGCCTACGGCGCCAAGAGCTGGTCGCTGACCCGCGCGATCGACGATCCCCTGGCATTCCGCCAGTCCTCGGTCTGGGAGTCGCGATCGGACTTCGAGCGCTACTGGTTCTCGGAGGAAATCGAGAAGGCCCGCGCCGCCTGCATCGACCTCTACGACCTGCCGCTGCTGCCAACCTGGCACGCGCTGCTCGTCGCCGAGTAGCAACCTGGCAGACCTTGGGACCCATCCCGGCAGGGGTTCCGCTTAACTTTTTCGGTGGGGCGTTGGCGGGCTGACGCCGCCTGGCTCACGACGAAAAAGTACAAGACGCTCCACCCCTACCGGGATGGGTCCTAGAGCACTCGCCACCTGTAGGTCCGCAGCGCGCGAGGATGGCCGCCCTTGCCGATCGCGAGGAGTTGGAAGACGTGGTGGCCCCGGCGGAGGTGCTTGTAGACGATCCTCCGGCCTGGACAAGGCTTGAGCCGGCCGTGGTCGAGCTTGCAGCGGAAGTGGACGCCTGGGAGGTTGGCGGTGAAGGCGAAGGCGGCCCTGCCGCTGTGGGTCTTCTTTGGGGGGTGCTTGCGGAACCGGGCGCGCAGGTGCGGCCTGGCGGTCGGACCGGTCGCAGACGGCAGGGCCGGCGGAGCTTCCATCGTGGTCGGAGTTTCGGCGGGCGACGAGCCTTCGGTTGGCGGAGGTTCCGTATCGTCGGCGGCGTAGGTGGCCTTGTAGGCCGCCGGTTCGTCCGTGACCACGGTGTGGGTGCGGGATTTGTCGTCGGACCAGGCGTTCCAGGTGTAGCCGTCGCCTCCCAGGAAGGCCGAGGCTGGGGCGGAGATCTCAACTTCGGAGCCTTCGAGGGCGTAGAGCGTGAAGGGGGACGCCTTGGAGATCCCGGCGGCTTCCAGGGGGAGGCCGCTGGGGTTGGATTCCAGGGTGAGGCCGACGGGGTCGATGGTCTCTTCGGCGATGTCGCTGGCGCCGCTCGAGTCCGTGACGCGGACGGCGACCGTGTGCGGGGATTCGTCGCCGACGGAGATCGACTTGGTCGATTCGTCGCCGGCAGCTTCGAAGCTGCCGTCACCCTGGGGGTCCCATTCGTATTCGAGGCCTTCGCCGGTGGAGCCGGAGGCGTCGAATTCGACTTCCAGCTCTCCGGCGCTGCTCCAGCGCTGGGTGGGCGGCGCCAGCTTCGCTTCGGGTGCCTCGTATTCGGCTTTGTATTCGGTGGTCGCGTCTTCGGCGAGGATCGTGTGGATCCGCGCTCCCCCGTCCGACCAGCCGCTGAAGGCGTAGGTCTTGTTGCCGGAGACGAAGGTTTCGGGAGCGGTGAGCAGGACGTGGGAGCCTTCTACCGAGGTCAACGGGTAGGGGGCCGGGTCTTGCAGGAGGCCGGCGGTGATTTCTACGCCGGGCGGCGAGGAGGCGATCGTCGCGGTGACGGCGCGGGGTTCGAGTTTGATCGTCTTGCTGGTGCTCAGGCCACGGTGGTCGGCAACCCGCAGGGTGATTTCGATGTAGGAGGGGTAGTCGTGTTCGGGGGCCTGGAATTCGCCTTCGCGGGTGCCGGCGAAGAGCTCGAGCGGGTGCGAATGACAGGTCGTGGGACCGGTCGGGCAATGGAGGAGACGCGTGCTCCAGTTGTAGCCAAGGGGTTCGTAGAGCGGTTCCTGGGAATCGGTTTCCGGGTTGTAGATCGTCGCCGAGCCTTCCAGGCGCAGCTCGTCGCCCACGCCCCACTTCGTCGATTCCGACGGACTGTCGATTTCCGGCTGAGGGGGACTGTCGCCGGGGTAGACCGTGACCCGCGCGACGCTGCTGTGGCCGCTTTCGTCGCTGACCCGCACGCCGACCACGTGGTTGAGGGTTTCTTCGTCTTCTTCCTCTTCTTCCAGCTCTTCCGCGGTGAAGGTGAGTTCTTCGGTCGCGCCGCCGCCGGTCTCGAAGGTCCCGTTGCCGTCCATGTCCCATTCGTAGGTGAGCGTTTCGCCCTCCGGGTCGCTCGATTCGCTCGCGTCGAAGGTCACGTGCAGCGGCAGCGAGGTCCCGTAGGGCGGATTCGCGCTGAGCTTGGCGGTCGGCGCGCCGGGCTCGTAGGTGATCCGGTGGATCGCGCCGGCGGCGAATTCTTCGTTGCCGAAAAGATCGGCGTAGTAGAGACCGCCTTCGGGGCCTTGCTCGATGTCGACCGCCGGGTAGATGCGGTTCTCGCGCATGAAGAGCCGCGCCGTGCTCGGGTCGAGTTCGCCGTCGCTGCCGTGGAAGATCGTCCAGACGCAGCCGCGCACCGTGTCGGTGAAGAACAGCGCGCCCTTGTATTCGGAGGGGAATTCTTCCCCGTCGTAGATCGAGATCCCGCCCAACGCCGAGCCGTATTCGATCGGGCATTCGTCGCCGGGCACCACCGACTGGCCGTGGCTGTAATAGAAGAACGGTTCCGAGGTGCGCGCTTCGCCGTTTTCTTCGGCTTCGTAGAGCGCTTCGCAGACGTCGAGACCGAGGACCCTGAACTGGAACTGGCGCTCGGGCCCCTCGTAGCAGGGCCAACCGGAGTTGTAGAGGGCCGTCGGCGGGGTCGGGAAGCGGTCGATCTCCTCGATCTCCGAGGAGCCGACGTTGTCGGTGATCAGTTCGTCCGATTCGGGGTCGAAGGTGAAGCGGAAGGGATTGCGGAAGCCATCGGCGACGATGCGGGCTTCGTTTTCGGCCGCCTCCCCTTCGCCGGCTTCGCTGCCGAAGAGCGGGTTCCCCGCCACGCCGGCGCCGGTGTCGGGATTGACGCGGAGGATCTTGCCGCTCAGGTTCTCCAGGTTCTGGGCGCGCAGCGAGCCGCCTTCGGAGTCCGGCGGGCTGAGCGCCGTGCCCTTCGCGCCGGGCGGATCTCCGCAGGGATTCGGTTCGGTCCCCAGCTGGCCGTAGTCGGCCGAGGTGAAGCTCGCCCCGTCGCCGCCGCTGACGTAGAGGTCGCCTTCGGGCCCGAACCGCAGGTCGCCGATCGAGTGCGAGGAGAACTGCTGGCACCAGTCTTCGGCAAGCACCTGCTGAAGGACTTCGCCGCCCGATTCCTTCGCGTGGTCGCCTTCGGCTTCGAGGCGCACCAGGCGGCCGCTGACCAGGCAGGCGTCGCCGCCGTTGTAGTCGGGGCAGGGATCGCCGGTGGTTTCCGGCGCGCCCCACTTCGGCGGCGGTTCGGGGTCGCCGAGGATGTGGTCGTAGGTGTAAAGCGCGTAGACGTAGGGTCGCCCTTCGTCGAACTTCGGGTCGATCGCGAGGCCGAGCAGCCCGCGATCGCCGGTTTCGTAGACATCGGTGCGCAGGTCGGCGAAGACTTCGGGCGTCGTGTCTTCGATGTTTTCGAAGACGAGGATCTTGCCCGGCTTCTCCGCGACGAAGACGCGGCCGTCGGGGGCGAAGCGGAAGTTGACCGGCTGTTCGAGACCGCCGATCGCGATCTGGTCCTGGAAGCCGGCCGGCAGGGCCGGGTCGGCGCCGGCGCTCGGCGCGCTCAGCCCGAGCCCGACCGCCAGGACGGCGAAGGCCGCCGCGAGGCCTCTCGGACGCGACCTCAAGACCGCTCGAGCGGCGCCATCGTCAGGCCGGCCGAGTCGAGCTGCTGCCAGTAGTGCTCGGCGGGCTCCTGCTGGCCGGACCAGACGATCGCCTGGCCGCTGTTGTGGATCGCCTCGGCGAACTGGTGGCCGCGATCGAGGCTCACTCCGGGCAGCACCCGGGAGAGCGTCTCGGCGACGTGGTCGAAGGTGTTGTGATCGTCGTTGAGGACGATCACCCGCCACTCGCCCCCCATTCCCGAGCCGGGTCCCCCGAGCTTGGGCCTCTCCACCGTCGTAGTCGACATCGCCCCGCATTATGCGGAACCGGGAGGCGACCAGGCAACGCACCCCTTCCAATGCACGACTCGTCTTAAAGTCCATTTAGCTACTCAAGATGGCTATGGCGCTAGACTGCTCGTACAAACGCAAACCACTCCGGAGGCCCGGATCGCGATGGCTCCGCACCCTGTATCGATCGACCAAAGCCTTGCCACCGCTCTCTCCAACCCGCTGCGCGCGCGGGCGCTCGAGCTGATCGCCGCGCAGCCCACCAGCCCAAAGCGGATCGCCGCCGAGCTCGACCTCGACGTGCGGACCGTCGCCTACCACGTGCGCGTGCTGCGCCGGCTCGGCTGCATCGAGCTGGTCGAGACGCTGCCGCGGCGCGGCACCGTCGAACACGTCTACCGCGTGGTCGGAAGAAGCGACGACAAGGGCTAGAAGGGGCTCGGCACGCGCACGACGACGTTGTCGAAGGTCGCCTGGGCGCCCTTCGCGACCTTTGCCGAGCCAACCGAGAAGCCCGAGGCGCGGCCCTTAAGTTCGCCCGCCCCTTCGTCGGTCGCTTCGACGACGAGTTCGCCGCCGACGAAGCCGAGCAGCTGGCAGTTGCCCCTTTCTTCGCCCGAGGTGATGTTGAAGGCGCGCAGCCGCAGATCGTTGGCGCGGTCGGCGCCGCCCACCCCGGCGACGTTCTTTTCGATGTCGAGGTACCTGATCGTGCCGTCGGTGAGGACCTTGCGCAGCTGCACCTTGCGCTGCAGCGGATAGACGGCAAGCTGGTAGTGCGAGCCTTCCCCGGAGCGCAGGTCGACGGCGAGGAAGGCGGAGCGCTGCACCGCCATCGGCGTCGCGCCCAGCAGGCGCTCGGTCGCCGCGATCTCGAGGTCGCGGCCGACGACCGGCGTGCGGTAGGAGCATTCGCGCGTCTGCTTGCCGACGACGACTTTCAGCGCGTGGCCGCCGCTGCCGCGCCCGCAGCGTTCGCCGGAGAGCTTGGCGATCTGGCCGAGCTGGCCCTTGCTCTCCATCGGGTTGCGGTAGATGCCGATCAGGGCGGCGCCGGCGCTCGACGCGAGGCCGAGGGCGACGACGAGCACGGCGGCGAATGTGGCTGCACGCAGGCGTCTCACGATCTCGGAGCCTAAACACGCCCACGGGGGAAAGGTGCGGCTCGCGAGCGGTGAACGGCGGATTTCGGGCCGAGCCCCATAAGATTGCGCTGTGAGCGAGCACCGACTTCCGGAGCGCGACCGTCCCTGGGTGATGCGCACCTACGCCGGCCATTCCGACGCCCGGCGCTCCAACGAGCTTTACCGCAAGAACCTCGAAAAGGGCCAGACCGGCCTCTCGGTCGCCTTCGACCTGCCGACGCAAACCGGCTACGACCCCGATCACGTCCTCGCCCGCGGCGAGGTCGGCAAGGTCGGCGTCTCGATCGCCAACAAGGGCGACATGCACCAGCTGCTCGACGGGATCCCGCTCGACGGGATGAACACCTCGATGACGATCAACGCGACCGCCGCCTGGCTGCTCGGCCTCTACATCACGGTCGCCGAGGAGAACGGGGTCGAGCGCGCGGCGCTCAAGGGAACCACCCAGAACGACATCATCAAGGAGTACCTCTCGCGCGGCACCTACGCCTTCCCGCCCGAGCCCTCGATGCGGCTGATCGCCGACATGGTCGCCTTCACCGTCAACGAGGTGCCGAGCTGGAACCCGACCAACATCTGCAGCTACCACCTTCAGGAGGCCGGGGCGACGCCGGTGCAGGAGATCGCCTACGCGCTCTGCACCGGGATCGCCGTGCTCGACGAGGTCAAGGCCCGCGGCCAGGTCGCCGAGGCGGACTTCCCCAAGGTCTTCGGCCGCATCTCCTTCTTCGTCAACGCGGGCATCCGCCTGGTCGAGGAGATCGCCAAGCTGCGCGCGATGGGCCGGCTCTGGAACGAGATCGGCCGCCGGCGCTACGGCGTGACTGACGAGAAGATGCTGCGCTTCCGCTACGGCGTGCAGGTCAACAGCCTCGGACTGACCGAGGCGCAGCCGGAGAACAACATCCAGCGGATCGTGCTCGAGGCGCTCGCCGTGACGCTGAGCCGCGACGCCCGCGCCCGGGCGATCCAGCTGCCCGCCTGGAACGAGGCGATGGGCCTGCCTCGCCCCTGGGACCAGCAGTGGAGCCTGCGCATCCAGCAGGTGCTGGCCGAGGAGACCGACCTGCTCGAGTACCCCGACCTCTTCGAGGGCTCGGTCGTGATGGACGGCCTGGTCGAGGAGCTGATCGAGGGGGCGCGCGCCGAGATGGCCGTGGTCGAGGAGCACGGCGGCGCGGTAGCCGCCGTCCCCTACATGAAGGCCCGCCTGGTCGAGTCCCACCGCGAGCGGGTGGCGCGGATCGAGGCCGGCGAGCAGACCGTCGTCGGCCAGAACGCCTACCGCGAGAGCGAGGACTCGCCGCTGACGGCGGGCGCCGACGGCGGCATCCTGACGCCGGACCCCGAGGTCGAGCGCGAGCGCATCGAGGCGCTCGAAGCCTGGAAGGCCGGGCGCGACGAGGCAGCGGTCACGGCGGCGCTCGAGGAGCTCGGCCGGATCGCCGCCGACGACTCGCGGAACATCATGCCGGCGACGATCGCCGCGGCCAAGGCGGGCGCCACCACGGGCGAGTGGTCGGAGGTCCTGCGCGAGGCGTTCGGCGCCTACCGCGCCCCGACCGGCGTCGACGGCGCCGCCCCGCCCGCCGACCGCGAGCAGCTGGCCGCGATCCGCAAGCGCGTCGACGAGGTCTCCGCGCAGATCGGCCACCGGATCAAGATCCTGGTCGGCAAGCCGGGCCTCGACGGACACTCCAACGGCTCCGAGCAGATCGCCCTGCGCGCCCGCGACGCCGGCATGGAGGTGATCTACCAGGGGATCCGCCTGACCCCCGAGGAGATCGCCGAGTCGGCGCTGCAGGAGGACGTCGACGTGATCGGCCTCTCGATCCTCTCCGGCTCCCACCTGGAGCTGGTCCCCGAGGTCGTCCGCCGCCTGCGCGAGGAGCAGGTCGAGGCCCCGGTGGTCGCCGGCGGCATCATCCCCCCCGCCGACGCCGAGCGCCTGCGCGAGGCCGGAGTCGACGGCGTCTACACGCCAAAGGACTTCGACCTCAACAAGATCATGGGCGAGATCGTCGATCTGGTCGGCGAGCGCGCCGGGTCGCCTGCGGCTGCTTAAGTCTTACGCGCACTTTTTCGTCTCGTTTTGAGTTTTAAGCGCGTTTAATCTACACTGCAGCGCGTGTCCCCGACTCTTACGCGCGGATTTTCCCCCGGCGGCGAGCCCGAGGTCTTCGCCAGCACGACCGAGACGTCGGCTGCGATTCGGCGCGAAGTAGCGGCCGGCTGCGCCCGCAAGCTCTCCGGGCGACTCTACACGCGCGATACCGAGGCCCCCCTGGAGCAGATAGCCCGCCGCAACTGGACCCGGATCGCCGCCCACCACTTCCCCGGCGCCGTGGTCGTCGACCGCAGCGCCTTCGAAGCAAAGCCATCCCCCGATGGATCGCTCTTCCTGGATGCCGGACCGGCCTACGCCGGGCGCCGGCCCATTCGCCTGCCCGGTCTGAGCCTGCGCCCGCGCAGGGGCCCGGGCCCGGTCGCGGGCGACATGCCCCACATGGACGGCCTTCACTTCTCCAGCCGAGCCCGGGCAATGCTCGACAACATGCGTCCCTCGCGCGCCCGCGGAGGCATCTCCCGCACGCTCTCCCAGGCCGAGATCGAGGGCGAGCTGACCCGGATCGCGGCCCTGCGCGGCGTGTCTGCGCTCAACGAGCTGCGCGAACAGGCCCGCGAGGTCGCGGTCGCGCTCGACACCGGCGAGCAGATGAAGGCGTTCGACGAGCTGCTCGGCGCCGTGCTCGGCACCCGGGAAGCGTCTCTGGAGACGCCGGCCGGACGCGCGGCCCAAGCAGGTGCCGGGTTCGACGCGCGCCGAATCGAGCTCTTCGAGGAACTGCAGGCGGCGTTGCTGAGACACCCGCTCCCCGACCGCCCAGAGCAACCCGACTCCTTTCCGGCGCTCTCCTTCATCGAGGCCTACTTCTCCAACTGGATCGAGGGGACCGAGTTCGAGCTGAGCGAGGCGGAAGAGATCGTCTTCGGGCGCACGATCCCCGAGGGACGCTTCGAGGACGCGCACGATGTGCTCGGCACCTTCGAGCTCGTCAACGATCCGCTGCGGCGGCGACAGCTTCCGGCCAGCGCCGAGGAGTTGCTCGACCTGCTGCGCTCTCACCACTCGTCAATGCTGGAGCGGCGACCCGGCGCCGTGCCGGGCAGCTTCAAGACCCGCGGCAACCAGGCCGGGGGAACGACCTTCGTCCATCCGGACCTGGTCAACGGCACGCTGGTAGAGGGATACCGCTTCTACGTTGCGCTCCCGCCCGGCCTGGCCAGGGCGATCTTCATGATGTTCCTCGTCGCCGAGGTCCACCCGTTCACCGACGGAAACGGCCGCGTCGGCCGGGTGCTGATGAACGCCGCTCTCAGTGCCGAGAACCAGCAGCGCATCGTGATTCCGCTCTCCTATCGCGAGGAGTACCTGCAGGGGCTGCGCGCTCTCTCGCGCGGTGGAAACCCAAAACCGCTGATCCGCGTGCTCGATTTTGCCCAGGAATACGCTGCGGCGATCGATTGGAGCGACCTGAAGCGGGCCGAGTCGATGCTCGGGGAGAGCAACGCCTTCGTCACGCCAGACCTGGCTGACGACCCGAGGCTGCGACTGCGAATACCGGGGCGATGACCGCGATCCCGCCCGACCCCCCGCGCGAGTGCGACGTCGCCGTCGTCGGCGGCGGCATTCTCGGCCTGGCCGTGGCCCGCGAGCTGCTGGCTCGCCGTCCGGGCGCGCGGCTCTGCGTGCTCGAGGCGGAGGATCGGGTCGGGCGCCACCAGACCGGGCGCTCGAGCGGCGTGATCCACGCGGGCATCTACTACGAGCCGGGCTCGCTCAAGGCGCGGCTCTGCGTCGCCGGGGCGCGGGAGCTGTACGAGTACTGCGAGGAGCGCGGCGTGGCCTTCGAGCGCGCGGGCAAGCTTGTCGTCGCCGCCGAGGAGAGCGCGCTGGAGCGGCTCGACGAGCTCGAGCGGCGCGGGCGGGCGAACGGGGTGCCGGGGTTGCGGCGGCTCGCGGGCGAGGAGATCGCCGAGGTCGA
>Ga0210100_1000126_pt1 | contig 14664 bp, 14 predicted proteins | sample MayberryNW_TuleB_FD_185525 | JGI IMG/M metagenome (GOLD analysis project Ga0210100, IMG submission 185525) | Wetland microbial communities from San Francisco Bay, California, USA, that impact long-term carbon sequestration - MayberryNW_TuleB_D1... | ecosystem: Environmental > Aquatic > Marine >... | reverse complement strand
CTGACGCGCGAGCTTGCCGCTCGCAGCGACACAGCTCCGGCCTACGGCCTCCGCTGCGCCGCTGCGATGGAAGGGCTCAAGCGGGGAGAACCGATGGCCACCGGTGGGGAGAAGTCGTGGCCGCGAGCGGGGAGGTTGGATGGCCGCCCCTGGGGAATTCTCGATGGCCGTTGACACGTCACCGAGAGGACGAGACCCCAATTTTGACTTCCCCATCGATCCACCCTCGAGTGCAGGCGGTAGCCTGATTGTTGCTCCGGACGGACCGGCTTAATGCCGGGGCCGTCGCTTAGAGCGGCCGTCCCCAGGCTTCCGCGAGGGCCTCTAGCCATATACGAGGCACGGTCAGCGGCCATATGTCAAGTAGACCCCTGGGATCGGCTTCGAGCCGATCGAGGATCAAGGGCAACTCTGGCTGGTGTAGTAGAGGAGCGATGCGACGATCCGCGGCATGCTGGCGCTCAACGAATCGAAGTTGCCTGCGGTTCGCCTTTCGAAACGCCATCAGATGATTCCGCACCTCCTCGTCTGAATCGCCATAGAGAGCCCAAAGAGATGGGATCAATGCTGCGGAAATATGCTCATCCGCCTCGTTCAGCTCATTCGACGACGACCACTCTGCCATCAGACGGAATTGATGTCGATGTTCGGCATTGGAATCGAGCTTGGAGCTACCGCCTGTTCGGTGCTCCGATGCTTTTTGGCCGTGTGCCGTCACGTAGATACATTAGAGCCAGTTTCCCCGGTATTCCCCCTCAATCTGCTGTCTCCTACTCGACCGGGTTGCCCCACAGCTCAGTTAGAGAGACGAGCAACTCGCGCGGTATTTCCCCGGGCCAGGCCGTTTTGAGGCCCGCAGGATCGCTGTCGGCGCGCTCGAAAATCAAGAATGCCTCGGGCTGATAAAAGAGCGGATTGATCTCAAAGTTCCCCTCGTATTCCTCGTGTAGCTCGGCAATCCGGCCCCGCTCTTGATTGAGCCAGGGCTGGATCTTCGCGCTTGCTGCTCCCGCCTCTCCTCCGTAGAGCGCGGCGAGGGCTGGCACGATCCGTTGAGAAAGGCTGCGGTCTGGGACCTTGCTGGTGAAGCGGAGCAACTCGCGGTCAAGTTCAGAGATCAACGGGGCTACCTCAAACCCCGGCAGCTGCGCGATTGCCTCTCGTGCACGAGCAACCTCGCTGTCGAAGACCTCCATTAGGGCCACGAGCCGATTAATGATCCTCTGATATGCGACTGGAACATCGACGGCTCCCTTGTAGATCAGCTCGTGCGAAACCTCAGCCCACGCTCGCTGGGCAATGGAGCCGACTTGGACCTCCATCTGAAGGCCGTCGAAGAGGGTCTGCTTCTCCTCGTCGAGGAACTCCTCACGGATTCGAACGATGTAGTGAACGGCCAGGTAGCCGAGGCGGTCGGCACCCAGCCGTTCTACCGTCTCCTCCCGCTCGTCAACGTGGAAAAAGCGCTCGATAACCGCGCCGACTTCTCCCTCTTCGTCGAAATAGGGAAGGATGACCCGCAAGCCGGCCTTGTCCTGAATCAGTCGCTCGCCGCTCAGATACTCGGACTTACGCAGCATCTTGCGGAGGTAGCTGACGAGATCCTTCACGCGCCCGTCCACTTCGCCGCGAACGCCGGCCTCAGGCAGGCCGCTCAGCAACAACTCCTTACCCTTGTTGCAGAGTTCTAGATAGATCGGCCGCTCTCTGATGTAAGCGGCCCGGACATCCTCGTATTGGCTAGCCACCGCGAGCTTTGACGACGTGGTCGCGGATCACAATTCGATTCTGCTCAACGTCGACGCGGTCGTTGATCAATGCGGCTGACCCAAAGACCATCAAGCCCTCCTCGGTTTCCATCTTGACCCGGCTAATCCGGTTTTCAATAAGGCTGAGGTCCTTTTTTACCGCTTGGTCAGCGTCAATATCACGTTCTTTGAGGAAGTCGCGATAAGGCGTCTGATCCTCGTCTTTGAAGAACTGCTCGCCGAAGGTCCTTGGCCGAAGGTCCGTTGAAGCCGCCTGCATTTCCGCGAGGAGAGACAGCGTGTATTGCGCCTTGCGCTCCGGAATCTCGATCCTTTCGTTGATGAATTCCTCCGTCGCGGTGAATACCTCGCGTGTCGCGATACGGGGCTCAACACGCAGCTTGCAGCCGAGAAACTGGGAAAGAAAGAAAGAGGCAACGTCCTGGCCATAGCTGGGTCCGCGTTGATCGTCGGCGACCCTACCGTCGAGTGAGTTGACGGTTTTGCCACTGAGCTCGAAAACCGAGGCCTTCAAGATCCTTGTTTTACCCGATATCATCAGATCATTCAGGTAGCTCATGGTCAAGCTACGTTCTTTGCCTTTGCCTTGCCTCTGAACTCGGGCACCCTCGTCCCGATCAAGCTTGAGTACGGCCACGGCCGGCTTTTCCCCGCATTTGCCGACAGCAACGCACAACAGGCCGGAAGGGTTCACGCCAGTTTGGACGGAGTGGAGATGTTTGGCCATTTGCTGGGAGGCGGGAACTAGTTGTTTCTTGTCCTCGATGATTTCGGCGATTCGTCCAGGAATTGCTGAGGCGTTGTCGGGGTCTCGAGCAACATCGAAGCCATGGACCGAAAGGCTGGCCTTGAGCTTCCGATCAAAGAACGGCTTGAGTTGGCCGCTAAGCGGCTCGGAGATACCCGAGAGATCAAGCTGTTGATTCGGTGCACCGACGTATCGGACCGGAATCTCATGGATGATCACGTCCGCTGCTGCAAATTGTTTGTAATTCGTCATCGTCCTCCCAAGACTAAAAAGAATTGGCAGAGTTCTAACACAGACCGTGGTGGTACCGAATTGCGCCTCCCTGTGCCAATGGGCAAGCTGCTTGCTGCATGTACCTCGTGATGCCTTGACGCAGCTTGTGCTTGCCTTGGATCTCCTGTGACTTTGACGAGGAAAGTCGCGCATAGCCAGCGACGTGCTTGAGAACAACGCGGGGCCATCGGCGGGTGGAGGGTGGGGAGGAAGAAAGACCACCCCGATGGGGTTACGTACCGAGTTTGTCCCTCAGCAGGCTTCGGGCCCACGCGCCTACACCATCGACTACGGTGACCGCAGCGGGTCGGTCGAGTGACTCCGCGTCAAGCAGATCCTCGTATCGCAGGGGGACTGCAAACTCTGTGAACATCACTACCTGAGGTATGTCGAGGGGGAACGGGAGGCGGGCGGCCTCTACGAGCCCGATGAGATGCCGGAGGTCGTGGGTGTACTCGAAGGCCACGTTGTTGGCGGCGAGGACGGCCTTGAGCCACTTCTCGATGGCCTGCTGGGCGTGGAAGCCCAGAATGCTGTCGGCAATCTCTGAGTTGCCCTCGATCTCACGTACGGCCACGGCGTCATCGGATGCCTTTTTGGCGAGGATCGTGGCGAGCTGCTCTGGCTCAAGCTCCGGCGATGACACGGCCGTCTCGGAGGGCTTCGTTCATCAACGTGCCGGGGACCGGTCCCCATCTATCGGCGTGCTCCGAGCTCACCACGATCAGGTCGATCGGGACGCTCATCGCGCCCAGCGCTTCCCGCAGCCGCACAAACTCTGCGCGGCGACTTTTCAGACCCGGCTCGACCACCAGTAGATCGAGATCCGATCCCGGGCCGGCGTCTCCCCGCGCGTGAGAGCCGAAGAGGATTACGCGTGCATCGGGAGCCGCTTTGGATAGGCGGCGACCAGCCTCGGCGATCAGACTCTCATCGGGCACGAAGTCAAGGTAGCCGATGGGCGTGATGGCTTGGGCTTGGCTTTGAGGTCGCAATCTGCGACCTCAAAGACGCGTCCGCCGCTAATGTTCCCGCCGCAATGGAGGCTGCAACCGCCCGCAAGATCCGTGTCGTCGTCGCCAAGCCCGGCTTGGACGGGCACGACCGGGGTGCCAAGATCATCGCTCGCGCTCTGCGGGATGCCGGGATGGAGGTGATCTACACCGGGCTGCATCAGACGCCGGAGCAGATTGCCGAGACGGTGATCCAGGAGGACGCCGATGCGGTTGGGCTCTCGATTCTGTCGGGCGCGCACATGACGCTGGTGCCCAAGGTCGTTGAGCTGCTCAAGGCCCAGGGGGTCGAGGACGTGCTGATCACGGTGGGGGGGACGATCCCCGCCGAGGACATTCCCGAGCTGGAGAAGCTCGGCGTTTCCGGGGTCTTCACGCCCGGCGCCGGCACCGACGAGATCGTCGAGTTCATCCGCGAGAACGCGGCCGAGCGCGACGACGTCTGAGCGCTTCCGCTGGGCCTTGTCCCCGGTATGGGGGGCAAAGGCGCACCGGAACGGGGCTGGGCGCTAATCTCCCGCCGCCACTTCAATGGATAGACTGATTGACTGGTCAGTCAACCAGCTAGAGAACTCAGCCAAGGAGGCTTGAAACTTGAAGATCTGCGTCCTGGTCAAGGAGGTTCCGGACGCCGCCGTTCAGAAGCGCATCGATCCGAACACGATGCGACTGGACCGCAGCGGCGAGAAGAACCTGAACCCCTTCGACACACATGCCATCGAGGCCGCCATGCAGATCAAGGAGGGCGGCGCCATTCCGGTCGACGAGGTCGTCGCCGTGACGATGGGCCCCGACTCGGCGGTCCGCGCCCTGCACAAGGCGGTCGCGCTCGGAGCGGATCGCTCCGTGCACCTCTCCGACGAGGCGCTCGCCGGCTCCGACGTCTGCGCCACCGGCTACTCGCTGGCCAAGGTGCTCGAGTCCGAGAGCCCGGACCTGGTCCTGCTCGGACAGCAGTCCGATGACGGCGAGTGCTACACGATCGGCGCGGTCGTCGCCGACCACCTGAAGATGCCCTCGCTGACCCAGGTGATCAAGATCGACGTGACCGACGGCAAGCTGCGCTGCGAGCGCCAGGCCGAGTACGGCTACGACACGGTCGAGGTCGAGCTGCCGGCCGTGATCAGCGTCGGCGACGCGATCAACGAGCCCCGCTACCCAAGCCTCAAGGCGATCATGGGCGCCAAGAAGAAGCCCCTCGACGCCAAGGCGACCGCCGACGTCGGCATCGACGGCGGCATGGTCGGCGAGGGCGGCTCCAAGACCAAGGTCCTCGCGCTGAGCGAGCCGCCCGCCAAGCAGGCCGGCGAAATCATCGAGGACGAGGACACCAACGAGACGGTCGAAAAGATCGTCGCCTGGCTCGACGAGAGGAAGCTGATCTAGATGGCGGGCATCCTGACCTACGCCCTGCATGACGACGAGGGCAACTTCAACAAGAACTCGCTCGGAGCGATCTCCGAGGCGGCCAAGCTGGCCGGCCAGATCGGCGGCGAGGCCGCCGCGCTGGTCGTCGGCGATATCGCCGACGACGCCTGCGCGGCGCTCGGCAACTGGGGCGCGGCCAAGGTCTACCGGGCCAAGGACGTGCCCGAGGGACTCGCCCAGCCGATCGTCGACGCGATGGCCAAAGTGATCTCCGACGAGGGCTTCAGCTACGCGCTCTTCGGCGGTGGCCTGCTCGGCTTCGAGATCGGCGCCGGGCTCACCGCCCGCCTCAACGCCGGCGTCACCATGGAGGTGACCGCTGTCAAGGTCCAGGACGGCAAGCTGATCGCCGAGCGGCCGATCCTCCAGGACTCGAAGATCGCCGACGTCGAGTGCGTCGGCGAGCCCGGCATCATCATCGGCCGGCTCAACGCCTTCGACGCCAACGAGAGCGGCGGCACGGCCGAGGTCGTAGACGTCCAGGTCGAGCTCTCGCCCTGGTCGAGCAAGGCGACGATGGTCAGCCGCGGCGAGCAGCGCGGCGCCGACGTCAACATCGAGGACGCCGAGATCCTCGTCGGCGGCGGTCGCGGCCTGGGCGCGGCCGACGGCTTCAAGCAGTGCGAGGAACTGGCCGAGGCGATGGGCGGGGCGGTTGCCGCGACCCGCGCCGTGGTCGACGCCGGCTGGTACCCCTACGCGGCCCAGATCGGCCAGACCGGCAAGACGGTCGCGCCGAAGCTCTACCTGGCCGCCGGGATCTCCGGCGCGATCCAACACAAGGTCGGCATGCAGAGCTCGGAGAACATCGTCGCGATCAACAAGGACCAGAACGCGCCGATCTTCGAGTTCTCGGACCTCGGCGTGGTGGGCGACCTGCACAAGATCGTCCCCAAGCTGACCGAGGCGATCAAGGCGAAGAAGGGCTGAGATGCCCTCAGTAGCACCGAGCGAGTTCCCGCCGCCGTTCGACGCGGCCGAGGCGATAGGCCCGCCGACCGACCCGGTCGACGAGCGCATCGAGGTCGGCATCGCGATCGTCGGCGGCGGGCCGGCTGGCCTGGCCTGCGCCAACAAGCTGATGCAGCTGCTGGAGGGCGAGCCGGAGCTGACCGAGAAGCTCGGCGAAGTGCCGGTCGCGGTGATCGAGAAGGGCAAGGTGCCCGGCGCTCACCTGCTCTCCGGCGCCAACGTCAACCCCTCGGCGCTGCGCGAGTTGTTCCCCGACATGGACCCGGCGGACTGGCCGCCGGTCTACCAGGAGGTGACCAAGGACGCCACCTACTTCCTCACCTCGAAGGCGGCCGTCCCGCTGAAGCCGGCGCCGCCCAACTTCCGCAAGGAGGGCTACTACACGCTCTCGGTCTCCAAGCTGGGCCGCTTCCTCGCCGAGAAGGCCGAAGAGGCGGGCGTCTACATCCTCTCCGAGACCGCCGCGACCAAGCTGCTGGTCGAGGACCGGATCGTGCGCGGCGTGCGCTCCGGCGACCGCGGCCGCGGCAAAGACGGCGAGGAGCTCGGCAACTTCGAGCCCGGCTCCGACGTGGTCGCCAAGGCGACGGTGCTCGCCGAGGGCACGATCGGCCACCTCACCTACGCCGCCTACGACTACTTCGACATGCACGGCTCCGACCCGCAGGCGTGGGAGCTCGGGGTGAAGGAGATCTGGGAGGTGCCGAAGCCGCTCGACCGCGTGATCCACACGCTCGGCTGGCCGCTGCGCTGGGGCCCCCGCTACAAGGAGGCCGGCGGCAGCTTCATCTACCCGATGGGCGAGGACAAGGTCGGCCTCGGCCTGGTCGTCGGGCTCGACACCACCGACGCCACCTTCAGCGTCCACGACGCGTTCCAGCTGTTCAAGACCCACCCCTTCGTGAAGAAGATCCTCGAGGGCGGCAAACGGGTCGGTTGGGGCGCCAAGACAATCCCCTCGGGCGGTTACTGGGCGCTGCCGAAGCGCTTCTCGGTGCCGGGGATGCTGATCGCCGGCGACGCCGCCGGGATGGTCAACATCGCCGAACTCGCCGGCGTCCATTACGCGATGCACGCCGGCATGTACGCGGCGGAATCGATCGTCGAAGAGCTGAAGCGCGACATCGACGCGGTCAACTTCGAGAGTTACGACAAGCGGGTGCGCGACTCGCAGATCGAGAAGGACCTCTACCGCTCGCGCAACATGAAGCAGCCGCTGACCCGCGGCCTGATCTTCGGCGGGATGATGGGCTCGGCGATGGTCGCCACCAAAGGCGCCTTCCCCGGCGGGCACTGGAAGGTCGAGGACAACGCCGAGGTGCCGGTTGAGATCGGCAGGGCCGCCGAGAAGTACCCGAAACCCGACAACGAGTTGACCTTCGCCAAGCTCGACTCGGTCTTCCTCTCCGGCAACGCGACCCGCGACGACGCCCCCAACCACGTCCGCATCCAGACCCGCGTGCCGCGCGAGGTGGCCCAGACCTGGGTCTCGATGTGCCCGGCGCAGGTCTACGAGATCCCCGACGAGCAGCTCGAGAACGGCGCCGCCGAGGTCGACGTGCACGTCACCGCCTCCAACTGCGTGCAGTGCGGCGCGATCACCGCCAAGGGCGGCCGCCTGACCCTGCCCGAGGGCGGCGACGGGCCGCTGTACCAGGAGACCTGAGCGCCGCGGGCCGAGCGCCCGCTGCTATTCGCAGCCGTTCACCTTGATCGTCGCGGCCATTTCGCGCATGCTTTCCGAAAGCGCCGTGAAGCCGTATAGCCCGGTCGTGCCGCGGACCACGAAGCTGACGCCGCATTCTTCGAAGAACCACCTGATGTTCGCCTGTTCGCCCATGTCGAAGGACCAGCGCACGGTTGGTTTGCCGCCCAGCTTGATCCACCGCATTCCGCGTTCTTTGTAGCCGTGCAGCTTGGTCGTCTGGATGCGCGCCAGCTGGGCGTTCTGGAGGGCCGACCCGGTTTCATCGGTCGCCCGCGAGTCGATCGTGATGATCACGTAGGTGTACGCCGGGTCGCGCCAGGCGCTCTCGTCCCAGCCTTCGACCTGCTTGTGCTTCTTCAGCTGAGGCCAGTCGGTGTAGATGTCGGCGTGGTACGCGGCGGGGTCCGCCGGAGAGCTGCCACCGCATCCGGCCACGGCCAGGGCGACGAGGAGCGGCAGGGCTACGGCGGCTGCGGCTGAGCGGATCATCGAGATCTAATACTTACAGCAATTTTCTCAATACGGCGGGCGAGGACGCGAGAACCCGGCCCCTGACGCGCGAGCGCGAGCTTCGATCGGCCCGCACCGGCGCGGGTCGAGGGGCCCGCGAAGCAGGAAGACGGCGGCGGGCAGCGCCCTCAGGGCGGGCAGCGTCGCACCGCGCGATTCGGTCCAGGCGATCTGCGGGGGCGGCGCAGGCGAGCCGGGATCGTTCGGCGTGATCACGACGGCGTCGAAGCGGCCCGCATCGATCTGGCGCCGCCAGCGCCGGCAGCCCTCGATCGCGGTGAAGCTCCCGCGGGGTCCCGGCTCGCCGAGGTAGCGCACTTCGTTGGAGAGGTCCGCGCCGTAGAAGACGTACTGGCCGTAGGCGGCGGGAGTGCCGACGATGCCGATCCGCATCCCGTGCTGTTCGCGCGCCCAGGCCTGGATCAGCTTCCACTGGGGCGTGGCGCGGAAGCCGGGGTTGTCCAGCGGCGGCGCGGCGCTCGCCAGGTAGCGGTCCTCGAAGTAGTGACGCTGCACGGCGTATCCGGCAACCAGCGCGAGCGCGGCGAGGCCGGCGAGGACGGCGCTCGCCCGGCGCGCCGTGGGGTGGCGCAGCAGCAGCCAGGATGGGAAGAGGACCGCGACGCTGGCCAGGGCGATCCCGGCGGCGAGGTTGGGCTGGGCCCATTCGCTCGAGGCGATCGCGCCGGCGAGGAGGAGTCCTCCGTAGGCGGGCAGGACGACCCGCCGCGCCATCCAGCGCGTCTCGCAGAGCGGCAGCAGGACGAGGCCGATGGCTAGGCCTGGGGCGGCGTAGCGCAGGTTCGAGGCGAACCCGTAGGGGCCGCCCGCCGGGCCCGAGGCGGAGATCGGGTTGAAGACGTGGGCGACGAGGATCGCCAGCCCGGCGAGCGCGACGATCCGGATCAGGGGACCGTGCCGGCGTCGCAGTCCGAGTCCGAGGCCGGCGAGCGCGGCAAAGATCACCGCGAACCAGAGTGGGCCGAGGGTTTCGGAGAACCCCGGCAGGAAAAAGTCAGCCCAGACGTGGCGGTTGGCGAGGTACTCGGCGATCGAGTGGGCGGGTCGCGGGTAGACCGGTTCCTGGGCCGGTCCCGAGAGCGGTCCGACCGTTATCCAGGGCAGCGGGTTGCCGGCCTGGATCAGGTTGCGCAGGTACCAGAACCCGCCGCCCACCAGCGTTCCCGCGACCCAGATCGCGGTCTGGCGAGCACGCCGGCGCCGGCCGGACGCGATCGCGAGCCCGACGGTCAGCACCGCGACCGGCACGAGCATCGTCACCTTGGCGCCCACCGCCAGGCCGGCCGCCAGCGCGGCGATCGCCAGCGGGCCCGTGTCGATTCCCAGGGGTCCAGCCGCTCGTCCAGAGCCCTGCCGGTCGCCGGCGCCCGAGAGGAGCAGCGCGACGGCCGCGAGCAGGCAGGCGAGAGCGGCCACGTCGCTGGGCGCGTTGCCCGCCTGGACGAGCATCATGTCCGAGTCGAGTACCAACGTCGCGCCGAGCAGCGTCGCGGCCCCGAGGCCGAAGCGGCGTCCGGCGCACCAGGCGGCGAGCAGGCCGACGCCGAGCCAGCCGAAGTTGAGCAGCGGCGAGAGCAGGTCGTTGCCGAAGACGACCATGCCGAGCGCGTGCAGCAGCTCGGTGTTGAGCGGGTAGAACCAGACCGCGAGCTTCAGCGGATCGGTGTGGAGCAGCCCGGTGACCGAGCCGCTCTGGGCGAACCAGGCGGCGAAGGGCAGGTGGTACCAGGTGCTGTCCTGCCGGTAGATGCCGACGTCGAAGCTGTGCGCAACCGGCCCGGCCCAGTGGACGGCGCAGAGCAGTGCGGCGCCGACGGCGAGCGGCACGGCGAAGCGCGCCTCGCGCTCGGAGGCGGCCGGTCCGCCGGCAAGCGCTCGCGGGGACCGCGGGCGCAGGGCGAGCGCGGGGAGCACCGCCGCTACCGCCAGGGCCGGCGCGTCGAGCAGCCCGACCGCGCCAAGCGCCTCGCCGCTGACGGTCGCCACCGAGACGCCCAGCACGACGGTCGCCAGCAGCGCCGGGGCGCCCCTCCATTGCGGCGCGAGCCAGAGCCTCAGGCGGCGAGCGGTGGCGCCGAAGCCGGCGAGCACGAGGGCCAGCAGCGCAACCCCGGTCAGGTAGTCGGAAGCGTTCATGTACTTGCGAGTGATATAAGGCGCTGTCCGTGTTTCGCCGCGTACCCATAAAGCTCGCCGCGATCGCCCTGGTCGCCGCGCTCACCGGATTCACCGCGCTGACCGTCTCGGGCAGCCGCTCCGGCGACGCCGCCTTCCCGGGCCTCAACGGCAGGATCGCCTATTCCTCGGGCGACTCGTATTCCTACTCGAGCGCGGCGATCTGGTCGATGAACGCCGACGGCGGCTCGGCGACGCTGCTCAGCGACGGGGCGGGAGTCGCGGCGCCCTCGTATTCGGCCGACGGCAGCCGGATCGCCTTCGATCGCGAAGGCGGCATCGCCACGATGAGCGCGAGCGGCGTGGGGCTCGAGCAGTTGCTGAACGGGAGCAATCACCAGGAATCGTCGAGCGAATGGCGGAAAAACTACGTCGATCCGCACTCGGGCAAAGTCATCCCGATCGTCAGGGTCCAGACGTACGCCGACGAGTGGCAGAACTTCGATCACCCCTCGTTCTCGCCCGGCGGCCTGCAGCTGGTCGTCTCCGAAGCCAGCGGCAAGCGCATCAACCGGAGCATCTGCGCGGTCGAATCCATCGGCTCGCAGGCTTGCCTGTACTGGCCCAGCCCCGGCGCCTACTACAACTACGAATACGAATGCGCCGCCTGCGGAGCGCACCTCATGGCGATCGATTCGGGGACCGGCGCCCTGGTGCAGGCGTTGACCGCGCTGCAGGGCGGGCGCCGCGACACCAAGCCCACCTACTCCGCCGGCGGTCAGATCGCCTTTGCGCGCAGCGAAGAAGGCAGGTCGTCGATCTTCGCGATCGACTCTCCGGGGGCGGCCCCGCGGCAGGTCACGACCGGGCGCGGCGATCGGGCGCCGGACTTCTCGCCCGACGGCTCGCGGATCGCCTTCAGCCACGCTTACGAAGACATCGGCGTGGTCGGCGCCGGCGGCGGACCGGTGCAGCTCATCCCGATTCCCGCGCCATCGCACGGGCGGGGCGGGTACGTGAACTCCCCCGCCTTCTCGCCCGACGGCTCGCGGCTCGTCTTCCGGCGGGGCGTCTACGGGTCCGGGGGCCAGGACGAAACCGGCCTCTTCACGGTCGGCCTCGACGGCTCCGGCTTCGCCCGGGTCTCCGCCGACGGGTTCGCGCCGTCCTGGCAGGCGCAGTCGCCGCCCCCGCCGCCGGAGGTCGGCGCCACGGCGAGGGTCAAGAAAGGCGAGGTCAGGCTCGACAAGAGGGGCCGGGCGACGATCGGGGCGATCGTCTGCGGCGGCTCGCCGTGCAGGGTCAAGTTGCTCTCCGCGCGGCTCAAGCTGGGCAAGCGCTCCTGCCATCAGGTCCGGACGCGCGTGGCGAGGAAGATCGCCCCGGGGAAGACCGCCAGGGTCGGGGTCAAGCTCTACGGCCGCTGCCTCAGAGCGCTGGAAAAGGCCGGTAGGGGCAGGTTGCTGGTCAGGGTTCGCGTCACCGACATGCTCGGCAAGCGGGTGCTGAAATTCGGCGTGAAGCTGCTGCCCCACGGCGTGCACAGGCACAAGCGTCACGGGGCTCACACGCGCGGGCACGGCGCGAAAAGCTAGGGCCTCCCGCTCAGCGGCTAACCTCGCGTCGTGCTGGCGCTCGGCGTACTCGCGGCCGTCGGGGCCTCGCTCCTCTACAACACCTCGATCGCCCTGCAGGCCCTGGAGGTACGGCAGGTCGATGGCGAACACGCGTTGCGGGTCTCGCTGCTCGGTCGCCTGGTGCGCAACCGGCGCTGGCTGGGGGCGACGGCGCTGGGGCTGGCCGGCTGGCCGCTGGAGATCGCGGCGCTGTTGCTGGCGCCGCTGACCGTCGTGCAGCCCTGCCTGGCGAGTGGGCTGATCCTCTTGCTCTGGCTGGGGGTGACGCGGCTGGGAGAGAGGCCCGGGCGGCGCGAGATCGCGGCCGTGGCGGCGATCGTCGCCGGCGTCGCCGGGGTGGCGCTGGCCGCGCCGCAGCGGACCACCGACCACGCCGCGGGGGGCGCGATCGTCCTCTCGCTCGCCCTGGTGGCCATTCCCGTCCTCGCCCCCTACTTCCTGCGCGCGCGCATCCGACATTCACCACACCCTGGCGGGGTCAAAGTCGGATGGGCCGACCTCAGCGGGTTGATGGTGCTCAGCGCCGGCTGCGGATACGCCTGGACGGCGATCGCCAGCAAGCTGCTCACCGACGAGCTCGCGGCCGGAACGCTGCTCCTCGCGGTCGGCTGGCTCGCCACCGCGGGCCTCTCCGAGGGGCTGGCGCTGCTCAGCGAGATGAGCGCCCTGCAGCGGCGGGCGGCGACGCACGTGGCGCCCGCGATGTTCGCCGTGCAGGTCCTGGTCCCGGTTGCCCTGGCGCCGCTGATCTTCGGCGAGTCGTGGGGCGAAACCCCGCTCGGCGGCGCGCTCCTCGTCGCCTCGATGGCCGTCGCCGTGGCCGGGACCGTGCTGCTGGCCGGCTCGAGCGCGGTCGGCGCCGTAATAGAGAGCGCTCACACAGGCGATTCGGACTGATTCGGGTCCGGAATCGCTGCTAGCCTGAGCCGGCTTTTGACCGCCTCCTCGCCAGTCGCCGACGCCGCGAAGTTTGCGATCGGCTTCGACCACCGCGATCGCGCCAGGCTCTTCGAGCTCTGGACCGAGATCCTCGATTCCGAGCAGTGGTCCGAGGGCCGCATGCTGGAGGCCTTCGAGGCGCGCTGGGCGGAGTGGAACGGGCTGCCGAGCCTTGGCCTCTCGAGCTGGGCGGGTGGCGCCCTGGCGGCGCTCGAGTTCGCCGGCGTGCGGGGCGAGACGGTGCTCTGCCCGTCGAACACCTTCATGGCGACGCCGCTGGCCGCGGTCAACGCCGGCGCCCAGGTCGAGTTCGTCGACTGCAACCGCGACGACCTCTGCATGTCCTTCGAGGACTTTGAGCGCAAGGCCGAGGCGCACAAGCCGAAGGCGGCGATCCTCGTCCACATCGGCGGCCACCTCGCCTTCGAGGCGGAGCGAATCGCCGAGTACTGCCGCGCCAAGGGGATCTTCCTGCTCGAGGACTGCGCCCACGCCCATGGCGCCGAGTGGAGCGGCCGCAAGCCGGGCGGCTTCGGCGACGCGGGCGTCTACTCGCTCTACGCGACCAAGACGGTCTCCACCGGCGAGGGCGGCGTGCTCGTCTCCGCCGACGAGGAGCTGCTCGAGTTCGCCCGCAAGTTCCGCAACTACGGCAAGTTCGAGCACCAGGTCGACGGCCTCAACTTCCGGATGAGCGAGTTCACCGCGGCGCTCGGTCTGGTCCAGGCGGGCCGCATGGAGGAGATCGTCGCCTGGAAGAACTCCTACGCGCGCGAGCACCTCGACCCGCTGCACCCCGGCCGGCTCGAGTTGCCCGAGGGGATGACCTCCGGCCTCTACAAGTACATCGTCTTCGATCCGATCGAGAAGTCGACTGGGCGCGTCTACGAAGAGCCCTGCCACCGGATCATGGGCCGCTCCGACGATTTGCCGAATACCGACTGGGTGGCCGAGCACCACTGGTGCGTGCCGCTCTACTACCGGCCGGAGAGCCGCGCCGCGGCGCTCGGCGAGGAGGGAGTGGCATGAGGGTCCTGGTAACCGGCGGCGGAGGCTTCATCGGCTCGCACGTGGTCGACCGCCTGATCGAGCGGGGCGACACGCCGCGCATCTTCGACCTCAGCGCCTCGCCCTATCACTCGCCGCTCGAAGTCGAGACCTTCACCGGCAGCATCACCGACCCGGCCAACCTCGACCTGGCGATGCGCGACTGCGACGCGGTCATCCACCTCGCCGCGGTCGCCGACGTCGGCCACGTCCTCGCCGACCCGGTGCTCGCCGAGGAGGTCAACACGCGCGGCACGCTCAACGTGCTCGAGGCTGCCTGCCGGATGAAAGTCGGCCGCGTCGTCTACGGTTCGACCACCTGGGTCTACAGCGACTGCGCCGAGCAGGAGGTCGACGAGGAAACCCCGATCCCGGCGCCGCGCCACCTCTACACGGCTACCAAGCTGGCGGGGGAGACCTACTGCGCCGGCTACGCCGAGCTCTACGACCTGGAGAGCACGGTGCTGCGCTTCGGGATCCCCTA